>OBLU010004507.1_pt1 | contig 12566 bp, 13 predicted proteins | sample 1518681 | NCBI WGS metagenome assembly OBLU01 (sample SAMEA3539304, study PRJEB22396) | soil metagenome | biome: tundra; feature: field; material: soil | place: USA | collected 2010-05 | depth 0.15 m | reverse complement strand
AAATGGTTGTAGTCTGCGGCGGGATCGGCCTGGATGCAGCGCGTCGAGCCGCCGAAGCGGTGATCGCGCTCTATCGCCCCACACAGGTCCAGTCCGTAGGATTCGCGGGAGCGCTGGACGCAAGCCTGCATATCGGTGACGTTTTTACACCAGCGGTCGTGATTGACGCGCGCGACGCCAGCCGCACCGAGATCGAAGGCGGAAACAAGCAGCGTATGCTGGTCACATTCATGGAAGTGGCAGGGATCACTCAGAAAACGAACCTGGCGCAAGCCTACGGGGCGCACGCTGTCGATATGGAAGCCTCTGCCGTGGCTGCCGCCGCTCGCGCCCATGGGATTCAATTCGCTACGATCAAAGTGATCTCTGACGAGTTGAGTTTTGAAATGCCGGAGATGGCCCGCTTTATTGATCCTCAGGGCCGGTTCAGAACAGCCAGCTTTGCGTTCCATGCGGCACTGCGGCCGTGGTTGTGGAGGCGCGTTGCCCTGCTGGCCAACCACAGCCGAAAGGCGGCGAGCGCTCTGGGCCAGCATCTCGAGCGTTTCCAGCAGGAACTGAGCCAGGCATCACGAGAAGCATCGGAAAACATCACTGCGCCTAAGGCAGCAGCCCGTCCGGAAGAGCCAACCGCTGCCACCAGCGGGCTGCGCGCAGGAGGTCCCGAATAGGAGTGCCGATGAAATTATCGAGCAAGACGCTGCTTCTGGTCTCGATCACTTTGTGGGTTGCAATGCGCCTGCCCGCGCAGTCGCCCGCCACAAGCGTATATGCAGAAAGCTTTCGGCAGGGCGCGACCCAGGTGGTAGAAGAAAGTTTCGAAGCCAAGCTCACGCCGCAAGAGGCGGTTTACCGCGAGCGCATTAAAGATTCGCGCGGGGCCGACCGCTATACGTTCTCGATTGTCCCACGCGTACCGGAGGGCGACACCAAGGTCACGTCCTGGCAAGTGAAACTGGCGGACCTGCGCCATCCGATTTACGACAACGTGCTGCTAACCTCGCCGGCGGCGTCCAATGATCCGGGAAGTGAAGCCAAGGATTCATTGTGGCGGCTTGATGCCAGCCGCCTGGCGCGCATTCCGGCGGGCGCCAGGCGAATCATCAAGGTCGATGGTTTTTTGTGGTGCTGCAAGTGAAGGCCTATCATTTCACGCCACTCGATTCGCCATATCTGGATTCCATGACGGTCGCGGTGGAATTCCGCAATACCGACCCGAGGCAGACGGGGCCTCCCGCAAAATAGCGGCTGGGTGTTCGCATGTTCTTGCCGATAAAGCTGTTGAATGAAGCGCGTATAAAGATGAGTTCATCTAACCACTGATGGGGATTGCTGGACAACTCGCAATCGAACACCGCCGCGAATCGATCCCTGCAACCATGCTGGCAGCGGTTTACCGCGGAGTGAACGACGTCCGCCTGGAGACGGTCCCTGTTCCCGAGATTGCCGCCGGAGAGCTGCTCGTACGCGTGCACACCTGCGGCGTCTGCGGCACCGACCTGAAAAAGATTGCCTCCGGATCGCATTCCGCCCCCCGCATCTTCGGCCATGAGACGTCCGGCGTGGTTGCTGCCGTAGGCGCGGGAGTAACCAAGTTCGCCCCCGGAGACCGGGTCGTGGTCTTTCATCACATCCCCTGCCGCAATTGTTACTATTGCCGCCACAAGACCTTCGCGCAGTGCCCCACTTACAAAAAGGTCGGATGCACCGCAGGCTTCGAGCCTTCCGGGGGAGGCTTCGCCGAATACGTCCGGGTCATGGATTGGATCGTCGAGCAGGGCACGGTGAAGATCCCACAAGGCATTTCATTCGAGCAGGCTTGCTTTGTGGAGCCGGTAAATACCTGCATGAAAGGGATCGAGGCCCTCCGCCTGGAACCCGGCGAGACCGTGCTGGCCATCGGGCAAGGCCCCATCGGCATCATACTGAGCGTTCTGGCACGAAGGGCGGGGGCCACGGTTATTACTTCCGATTTGTATCCCGAGAGGCTTAGAATAACTAAAAGCCTTGGATTCGAGCACCTGATTGACGCGTCGCAGCAGGACGCGGTCCGCTCTGTGCGGGAGCAGACAGAAGGGCGTGGCGCCGACGCTGTAATCTTGGCGGTGGGCAGCAACGCCTTGATCCGCCCTGCGATGGATGCGGCCCGTCCCGGTGGCCGGGTGTTGCTGTTTGCGCAGACGCAGCGCGGCGAGGTGGTTGTAGATCCAGCGGCCATCTGTGTGGACGAGAAGACGCTGGTGGGCTCCTATAGCGCGTCTGTGGATTTGCAGGATGAGGCAGTTCGTTTTGTGATGGGGCGAGAGATCGACCGGGAAACGAACCGGGAGATGGACCTGGAACGGCTGATTAGCCACCGGTTTCCGCTGCAGGAGAGTGCGAGAGCGTTAGAACTCGCGGCTCACCCGCAGCCGGCGTCGATGAAGATCGTGATTCAGCCCGGGATGGCCTGGGCATGAATGGAACATTGGTCACAAATTGGTTTGAATTTCGCAAATCGGTTTGAAAGGGCGCGGCTTTAGCCGCGCCGTAAAGGGCCTCAAGAAGTCGGGGCTTTAGCCCCTGGGTAAGGAAACTCGCAGTGAACGGAAAAATGACAGCCGCCGTCCTGTACGGCAAAGAAGATCTCAAGATTGAACGAGTGCCCATCCCTCGCGTGGAAAAAGGCGAGGTCCTGGTCAAAGTGCAGGTGGCGCTCACCTGCGGCACCGATCTCAAAGTTTATCAGCGCGGCTATCACGCCCGCATGATCGTGCCTCCCGCGCTCTTCGGCCACGAACTGGCCGGAGTGATCGAGGAAGTCGGCGAAGGCGTACACACTTTCAAGAAGGGCATGCGCGTCGTGGCGCTCAACTCCGCCCCTTGCCAGATGTGCTTCTACTGCTCCAAGCACCAGGAAAATCTCTGCGAAGACCTGCTCTTCAACAACGGAGCCTATGCCGAATACATCCGCGTGCCCCGGCGCATTGTGGAAGCGAATATGCTGGTCATCCCGCCCGGCGTAAGTTTCGAGGATGCGGCCATGACCGAGCCTCTAGCGTGCGTCTTGCGCGGCCTGCACGAAACCGGAGTCGAGATCGGCGACACAGTAGCGATTATCGGCGGTGGTCCCATCGGACTGATGTTTGTCCAGGTCGCCCGGGCCATCGGTTGCAATGTGGTCTCTGTGGTCAAGCGCGACGAACAGGTGGTAGCCGCCAAGCACATGGGCGCGCACGAAATCGTCCAGACCACCCAAGTGCAGAATGTGGTGGAAGCCGTGCGCGCGCTGACCCCGCAGAAGCGCGGCTGCGATGTGGTGATCGAAGCGGTAGGCCGTCCCGAAGCCTGGGAGTGGACCGTCGAAATGGTCCGCAAAGGCGGCACCGTAAATTTCTTCGGCGGATGCGCCAGCGGATCGAAAGTGCAACTCGACACCAACCGTCTGCACTATTCCGAGATCACGTTGAAGGCCACCTTCCATCACACGCCGGAAACCGTACGCCGGGCCTTCGGCCTGATCGCGGCCAAGAAGATTCGTCCCACGGATTACATCACCGGCGAAGCTCCTCTTTCGAGCCTGCAAAAGGTGCTGCGCCACATGTTGAACCGTGGGGGCGACATCAAAACCGCCATCATCCCCGGCCACTGATTGCGGGCGTAGCGCCGGCGTCCCGCCGGCTGTCGCGAGGGCGTCTCGACCTCGGCGCTGGCGGGCACCAATACCCGCGGGACGAGCATTTCGGGAAGGGCACGACTTCAGTCGTGCCGTAGGTCCGGCAGAATGAATTTCGGCTTTAGCCGCTGAGGTATGCTCTTGACTCTGTGTCACGAGCAATTCCGAGACACTGTGATTTCTTAATGCATGACTCTTACGACCACTACTGATTCCCGTGTCTCGAGCGCACCGCCTGCAAACGGCTGGAGCCGCCTCCCCGCCGCCTACGCCATCCCGGAATCAGCGCCCTCACTCGAACAAGCCCGCGAATTCTGCCGCCATCTGGCCCGCACTCACTACGAAAATTTCTCCGTCGCGACATGGTTCCTCCCAAAAAAACTCCGCCAGGATTTCTTCAACGTCTACGCCTATTGCCGCATCTCCGACGATCTGGGCGATGAAGTCGGAGACGCCGCTGCAGCGCTCGCCTTGCTCGATCAGTGGCAGAAGGAGCTAGATGCCTGTTACGAGGGCACTCCGCGCCACCCGGTTTTTGTGGCGCTGGCCGAGACCGTGCGCAAGTTTGAAATCCCGAAGTACGAATTCTCCGATCTCCTGATCGCCTTCCGCCAGGATCAGACGGTCACCCGTTTCGAAACTTTCGACGACATCCTCGCCTACTGCCGCTACTCGGCGAATCCCGTAGGGCACCTCGTGCTCTACCTGTGCGGCTATCGCGACACCGAGCGCCAGCAGCTTTCCGACTACACCTGCACCGCGTTGCAGTTGGCGAACTTCTGGCAGGATGTGAGCGTCGATTACGCCAAAGGCCGAATCTACTTGCCGTTGGAAGACTTGCGTCGTTACGCCGTGAGCGAGGAAGACATCCAGCAGAACCGCAACACGCCTGCGTTCTGCCAGATGATGAAGTTCGAAGTAGAGCGCGCCCGCCAGTGGTTTGAGCGCGGCCTGCCGCTAGTGAGCAAAGTGGATAAAGAGTTAGCGGTAGATCTCGAACTTTTCAGCCGCGGTGGCCAGGAAATCCTGAACTCCATCGAGCGCCAGGGCTTTGCCGTGTTAGGCAGGCGTCCCGTAATTTCCAAGACTCGCAAACTGGCCTTGGTGGCACGGGTCGCGCTGGGGAAGCTGTTGGGGAAATCGTGATGAGTGCAGGAACTCAGCCCGTAACGATCCCGTGGATTCCGGCTCCCGCGCAACTCACCATGGCCTATTCGGTGTGCCGAGGGATCACGCGCACCAACGCGAAGAATTTTTATTATGCATTTCTGGTCCTGCCCAAGCCCAAGCGCCAGGCGCTCTGCGCCGTCTATGCCTTCATGCGGCGCTGCGACGATATTGCCGACGACCCCAGCCTCACCCTTGAAGAGCGCAGCATCAAGCTGGGTGCGTGGCTGGCCGCGCTGCACCGCGTGCAGCAGGGCGACCCCAGCGACGATCCCATTCTGCTGGCGCTCACCGACGCGCAACGCCGCTACACCATCCCCGCAGGCCTGCTCGACGAATTAGCCATGGGCACTGCCATGGACGTGGTCGACGCCGCTCCGCCCTCCGCGAATCCCGACGTTCCCGGACTGACAGTCAGCTACCGCACCTTCGAAGATCTCAAACTATATTGCTACCGGGTAGCGTCGGTGGTGGGCCTAGTCTGCATCCACGTCTTCGGATATTGCGATCCGGCGGCGGAGCCTCTAGCCGAGCAATGCGGTCTAGCCTTCCAGCTCACCAACATCATTCGCGATGTGAAAGAAGACGCCGCCATGGGCCGCGTGTATTTGCCGGAAGAGGATCTGGCAAAGTTCGGGCTGTCGGCGGCGGGCCTGCTCTCGACGCCCGACGCAGCCCGCTTCCGCCCGCTGCTGGCGCTGGAAGCCGACCGCGCCCGCGAGTTCTACCAGGCCGGCGATCAACTGATTCCCTATATTTCGGAAGACAGCCAACCGGCTCTGTGGGTGCTGGTCAACATCTATCGCAAGCTGCTCGAAAAAATCGCCGCCCGCCAGTACGACGTATTCAGCGGCAAAATAACCCTGACGGTCCCCGAAAAACTGCGTGTGCTGGCGAAGGGTTTCCTGCAGCGCATCACCTGATACCATCGGAGGAATTGTTGATTGCCGATTGTTGATTGCTGATTGAAAACCTTTCCCGCGCCGGTCTTCAATCATCAATCAACAATCATCAATCGACAATTACTTCTAGCCCAAATCCCGCATGCCCCAGAACTCCCCCCAACCCACCGTAGCCATAGCCGGAGGCGGCCTAGCCGGCCTGGCAGCAGCCTGCGCCCTCTCGGACTCCGGCTTCCGCGTAACCCTGTTCGAGCGCCGCCCCTATCTCGGCGGCCGCGCGTCTTCCTACGAACATCCCGGCACCGGCGAGGTGGTCGACAACTGCCAGCACGTGCTCTTCCGCGTCTGCACCAACCTGGTCGAGTTCTACCGCCGCATCGGCGTAGAAGACAAAATCCGCTGGTATGACGAAATGACCTTCATCGAACCCGGCGGCCGCACCAGCGTGATGCGCGCCTCTCGGTTGCCCGCGCCGCTTCACACCGCGCCATCGTTCCTCAGCTTTCCGTTCCTGGATGCAAAAGACAAGCTGGTAATCTCGCGAGCCATCGCAGCCCTAACGCTGACTGAGCAGCGAGACACCGGCCGCTCGTTCCAAGACTGGTGCCGCCATCACGGCCAAACGGAAAACGCCATCCAACGTTTCTGGAAACCGATCCTGGTAAGCGCGTTAAGCGAAGATCTCGATCTGATTTCGATTTCCTACGCGGCGCAGGTAGTGCGCGAATCGATGAAGTCGCCCGAGGCGCGCCACATGGGCGTCCCAAGCATCCCGTTGACCTGCCTCTACAACCGCGCCGGAGACTACATTCGCAACCGTGGCGGCGAGATTCGATTCCGCAACTCGCTGGAAGCTTTTTATCCTGATCAATCGCACGTGCGAATTAGAGTGAACGAAGCGGAAGAAGTTTTCGACTATCTAGTTCTCGCACTTCCATTCGACAACCTGGAGCAGGTGCTCCCCCAAACTCCGGAATCAGCCCCGTTGCGCGAAAAGCTCACTCATTTCGAATCATCGCCAATCACCGGCATTCACCTCTGGTTCGACCGCCAAATCAGCGATCTGGATCACGCCGTCTTACTAGACCGCACAATTCAATGGATGTTCCACAAGTCGCGCCTGCTAGCCACTCGCAACGCCGCCGTCTCCAGGGCAGGGAAGAACGAAGAAGGGGATGCGCAAGTCGAACCCGATCGGGAAGGACAGGGTGGGAAAGATCGGGAAGGGCACGACTTCAGTCGTGCCGTTAAGGGCCCATCAAGGAACGGGGCTTTAGCCCCTGAGGCCAGCTACATCGAACTAGTCGTCAGCGCCTCGAAGAGCCTCATCGACAAATCCCGCACCGAAATCGTCGACCTCGCTCTAAAGGAAGTCCGCGAATTCTTCCCCGCAGCGCGCACGGCAAGCTTAATAAAGTCCACCGTGATCAAAGAAGTCCACGCCACCTACTCGCCGCGCCCCGGCATCGACGCCTACCGTCCGCCGCAAAACACAGCGTGGCCCCGCGTTTTCCTGGCCGGCGATTGGACCGCCACCGACTGGCCCGCAACCATGGAAGGCGCCGTCCGCAGTGGATATCTAGCCGCTGAAGCTCTAACCCGCGCCGCAGGGATGAAAGACTCTAAGTTCTTGTCGCCCGACCTGCCTCCATCAGGCCTGATGCGCCTGTTTGGGTAGAGCAGGAGGATTCTGCAACCCATCTCACAAATGATCTGCCTGTGTCTTCTTCGGTTCGCCAGGGTTCCCCTACGAATGCGCTTTCCCATTGTGCCCATTACTCTTGCCGATGTCCTGCCCGGGGCTGAAGTTGTTGCCGTACATCCCATCCATTACATGGGCGCTCGTTCTTACCCGGACCATCTGTTCGTAGATATACTGGCGAAGATCGGCCACGTCGAGCACGCGGCTCCCATTGTTCAGGTGCGCATACACCGGGTCTTCCCTCAGGCACCCGAGCACGGATAGTGCGATTTGTCTCTCGTTCGTATCCATTGACACGCTCCACTGCGAACAGCATTTCCCGCAAGGCTACAGTACTTCTTCGATGCACCTTAATCTGTGCAATTTTGACCACCTTAAGAAAGTCGTGCCTTTGATGAATCAGGTTCTAAGTGTCTCAATTTGGGAGGGTAAGCGGGTGGAGCAGGCCTTCCAGGCCTGCGTTGAAAGCATGGATCTGGATTGGGCTTCAGCCCCTTAGGTCCAACTGGCGAGGATTTATGAGATACGTTTCGAACGTACCCGGCCACATGGTAAGATTGCGCTCTCCCCCAAACCCAGCCAGAGGCACACTCATGTACAAGATCCTATGCGCAGCCCTTTTGCTGCCGACGTTCGTCTTAGCTCAAAAGAGCGCGCCCGCTTCATCGCCAGCAAGTGCCATCACATCGCCGATGATCGTGGCGAAAGGAAAAGCGCCACATCAGACCGCAGCGATTCCGACCACAACTCTTTTCACACCTAAGGAAGACGGCCTCTACAGAATCTCCGCCTACGCCACTCTGACCAAAGTCGGTACCGCTAACAGCGGCAGTTGGACTTTCAGCCTTGGATGGACAGACGACGCCGGGCCACAGACTGAACAATTTGTCCTCGACGGATCATTCAATGCACGAGGGCCGTTCCTTAATGACTACAATTTTTATGGGGGCGCGGTGCGGACGTTTGAAGCCAAGGGCGGAATACCTATCACGTACAACTTGGATGAAGATGGCGTATCCGACGGTTCTGAGTACTCGCTCTACTACACGTTGGAGCAGTTGGAGTAGCTATTCGTTTACTTTCGCTCTCCGGCTTGGATTTGCATTCGTTACTGTTTTGCATTGCCGCGCCGACGTTTTGCAGTCTAAAATAAGCCACTGGCGCGGCATTTGGGGCATCAATGAAACTCACAAGACTCTCACTAATCATCTGCACAATCTTCCTAACCACTCTCCCCGCATTCTCCCAATGCACGCTCCCCGCCGCTCCATCGCCAGCCACCGAAGACACAACCTTCGACACCTTCTTCATGCAGAACGGTCCGGGATGGACCGGCGGCGACGGCACCTACTCTCTCCTTCTCCCCGATGGCACCAATCTATGGATGTGGTCCGACTCCTACATCGGAACGGTTAACCCCACCACTCGCCTCCGTTCCAGCGATCTTTTCAGCGCGCACAATTCCCTGACCATCCAAAATCAGACGGCCGACACGCTGACCACGGTAGGCTATCCTCCAAAAACCAGTTCCTACTTCGTGCCCACCACAAAGAGCGACTGGTTCTGGCAAGGCGCCAGTCTCCTGGTCGAACCCACGCCCGGAACCTACCAGATCGAGATCATGCTCACGCAGTGGACTCCCAAGATAAAGATGGCAGGCGAATCGGTAGCCATCGTCGACTGGCCGAGCTACACGATCGCATCGATCACGCCCGTAGCCCTAACTGCCACCACGATCGAGTGGGGCAGCGAGATCATGCAAGCCGCCGACGGCTACTACTACATCTACGGCATAAAAAATCCCCCCAACGACAACAAGCTCCCGTACGTAGCCCGCACGACGTCCGTCAGCTATCTGACCGAGCCTTCGCAGTGGACCTACTGGAACGCCACCACCAGCCAGTGGGTGACCTCGCAATCCAGTGCCACTCCTCTCAGCGGAGTCGCCGCCATCACTCCCGAATATTCCGTGAACCAGTTAACGGCAACCACCGGCACGTTCTACATGCTGACCGGAATGAATCCCGTGAAGCCCGCGTATCCGTTGTGGAACCAGGTCGTAACTTACTATTCATGCAATCCTCAAGGCCCGTGGTCAAACGAGACCGTGGTGTACACTACTCCCGAGGCCGGCGCCCCCGGATGCAAGACAGGCAACCTAGTCACCTACAATCCCAAAGCCCACCCGGAATTCACCGACTCCACCGGAATTCTCCTAACCTACAACGTGAATGCCCTGACCTCCTCCGACCTCGTCTGCGCCAACGACTACATGCCCCGCTTTCTCCGAATCACAATCCCCGGCGTCACCGACGCCAGCCCGCCCATCTACTGACTCGTCAGCACAGCCGTGTTTTATCCACGCAACGTGTCCCCAATCACAGACAAAACCCTCCGTGCGTAGAAACATACAAGCTGGGCCATTACGGCATTCCTGCCGCGACCCCCATGGAGGCATCCCATGCGCCCAGTTCTGATTGCTGCTGCAATGTTGTTGTTCTCCCTAGTGTGCACAGCCCAAAGCCAAAACCCCTCAGCCACTCCTGATCGCGAAACGCAAGCCCGCATCCCCATCGACGGAGCCAGGATATTCCAGCGCCAATGCGCCACCTGTCACGGAACCGATGGACGAGGCCACGGCCCAGCCTCCTCAACCCTAAAGCACAAGCCCGCGAACCTGACCCTGATCGCGCAAAGAAATGGCGGAAAGTTCCCCTACCAGCGAGTCAAGGAAACCATCGAAGGAAAAGAACCCGGCTGGCTAGCCTTAGGCAATCGCGAAATGCCCATCTACGGACCAATCTTTCACGAGGTCGAATCCGATCAAGACTGGGGAGAAGTGAGGCTCGAAGCCATCACCAAACAGGTGGAATCAATTCAGCGGAAGTAAGACTACAAGCAGGGAGAGCAAACGGAAATGCTCATGTGGGGACAGCCGCCCTCGGCTGTCCCGCCAAGCGAAGCGAGGCGGCTTTTTCGTCAGCACCGGCGAAGTGAGCCACACCGTGCAAACCATCTACCTGGCGGTGTGTTCCCCAATCTTGGAGAAAAATGCCGGCATGTGATTTTTCGCCAGGCGCTCAATCCCCGGCCCAAACTCGTTCCACAAGTTCATCCCCGCATCGCTGCCCACGGTCGCACCAAAATCGCCCGCCGCGTCAGAAAAATGCCGCCTCCAATAAAGAGTCGAGGCACTATCCTTGGCCACCGCCGCCAGCGTTCGCAGCAGATAAGAGCTATTCAACCGGCCGTTTCCGAATTCATTCCCCTTGACCACGGTGCGCGCAATCGCATGCGTGGCTCGGCCCATCAAGCTCCCGCTCTTCGCAGAAACCGGTTGCTGTTTGACCGATGACGAATACGAGTAGTGGCGAAGACCAGCGCCAGGATCTTTGCGACGATATGCAGTCCCGTCAAAAACGAGGACTTCGTCATGCCGCATCGGCCCCGCGGGAGCGCCAATCGCGCCGCCAATCGCGCCAACGTTCAACGGCGAACCAGCTTCCTCAACCGGCGCGTTAAGGCTCTGGGCGGCCACCACCGCCGAAGGAGCATCCGGAAGCGATTCGCGCCCGTCCTCGGCCACCGCCGCACAAGCGGCCAGCAGCACCAAACCAACGACCCCGGCGGATGCAATTCGTTTCACCATACCCCAGTCCCACGGTCGCCAGGCTCCCACTCTGCCTGGACGCCGAACCTACCTCAGAGTTAGCACTCCACGTGCCATTATGTTGAGGAAGAACACACCGCCACAAAGTTAGTTGCGCAAAGCTACATTCGGGTTGAGAGGGAACCTACCCCTTCTAACGCCGCGCCCCCACCAGGCAACAGCGGGTTTTATGGGGAACTTACGGACCTGCCAAGGCAGCAGGCATTCGAATACAGCATCCACTCGAGATTCCAGGCGGTCTTCTTGCATGGTCCAGAAGTGTCCGCCCGCAGTCGATAGTGCAAGTTTTCGACCCGCGCTAGGTAAAATCTTTCATCAGGAATCCGCTTGCACCGAAACAGGAGTACGTAATTTCAGGAAGAAAATGTGGAACGGGATCACCGCATCCCAGCCCGTTTAGAGCCTGCCCAGCGCACTCGCCCCGCACGCAAGTGCGGGGTGGGCTAAGAAGAGAGGAACCGAGTCCCGTCAGAGCCTGCTCTGAGCGCAGCCGAAGGGTGGGATTACAAACGCCACTCCCGTGGGATTTTGACTTCCGCCGGAATCGACCACGAGAACCCGAGCCGCGCGCCATACCACCACGTTGTCATTCCGAACCGGGCCCAAGCCCGGTGAGGAACCTGCCGTTCAAGCCGGCAGAACCACAAGGGACGCCCACACCGAGACGGAGCGCAGATTTCTCTGTACCCGACCCCAGACCTTCGGCTAACCTTGCCCTACATTCCCGAGGGGAGGAAGACGTGGACAGAAGCGAAGTTGAAAAAGCCATAAACTCAACCGACAAGCCGAAGGGCACGGTGGTAAGAGCTAACGATGGTCGGATGTTTTTCTTAACCGACGACGCAAAGCGCACTGCAATCAATCCGGGCAAGTTGTATTCTGCGTACCTTCACATCACAGGAAATCAAGGCAAAGACCACCACCCAGTTGACCGACAGCAGACAACAAACTGCGGCGCGGTGAAGAAGTGGCTCGACACGGCGAATCCCGACGATTACGTTTGGCGCGCTGTCTGCTTTTTCTATTTTTACGAATGCGTGGACGAACAGGGCGAGGAGTGAGCGCCCCGCCGGTGCCCCATCCTTCGCGCACTTTGCGAAGGGTGGGATTCCACGAACGCCGACAGGACGGGCTCCCGGCACCCATTGTTTGCCCCTCACTCCACCACCGACATTTGCCCATGCTGCTTGCGCGTAGGTCTCACGGTAATCTCCACATCCTGTCCCAGCGCAGTGAGAAACTCCATAAGACGCTCCACCGAAAAGCTGCCCGACCGGTTGCGCATGAGGACCGAGACGTGCGGCTGCTTGATGCCCAGGACCTTTCCCGCCTCGGCCTGCTTGAGGCCCCGCGCCTTGATGAGCCGGTAAATCTGCAGCGTCAGCCGCGCTTTCAAAAGCTCCTGCTCAGGGTGGGGAAGGCCAAGATCGGCAAAAACATTTCCGCTGCTCCTTTCGGCACGGATTCTCT
>OBLU010004506.1_pt1 | contig 12567 bp, 13 predicted proteins | sample 1518681 | NCBI WGS metagenome assembly OBLU01 (sample SAMEA3539304, study PRJEB22396) | soil metagenome | biome: tundra; feature: field; material: soil | place: USA | collected 2010-05 | depth 0.15 m | reverse complement strand
CCTGGCGCGGTCTGCGGGGTGTGGTCGTCCGGGTACCCGCGCCTGAGCGCGGGGGCGCACTCGCGGCGCCAGAACCGTGGCTCCTCGTCAGCACGCTCGTCGCCTGGGTGGGAGGGGCACCGCGCCCGCGCGCCGGGCGCTCGGGAGGTGCGATGCCGTTCGCGCCGTCGCGCAACGCCCGTCCCATCTCCCGCGCGGTCTGGTAGCGGTCGGAGGCATCGAGCGCCAGGGCGATCGCCACCGCGTCAGCCAGCTCGGGGCTGACGGCGGCAACGATCGTGTCGAGCATCGGCGGCTCCTCCTGCTGCTGCTTGAGCGCGAGCTCGGTGAGCGATGCCGCCTCGTAGGGAAGGCGCCCGGAGATGAGCTGGTATGTGACGACGCCGAGCGCGTAGAGGTCGGCGCTGGGACCTGCCTCCTCACCACGCGCCTGCTCGGGCGCGAGGTAGGCGGCGGTACCGAGAACGGACCCGACCTGCGTGATGCTCGACTGCTCGGTCGCCTTGGCGATGCCAAAGTCGGCGAGCTTGACGTCACCTTCCCGCCCGCGCAGTAGGTTGCCCGGCTTGACGTCGCGATGGACCACCCCGTGGCGGTGGGCGTAGTCGAGTCCTTGGCACGCCTGCTCGATGATCGAGATGGCCTCTTCGACGTCCACCCATCCATCGTCGCGCAGGATCTCCGCGCATGAGGACCCCTCGATGTACTCCATCACGATGAAGTACTGGCCCGTGGTCTCATCCTGGCCGGAGTCGAACACCTGCACCACGTTGGGGTGCACCAGGCGAGCCGCGGCCTGCGCCTCACGCTGGAAGCGGGACACGAATGTCGGGTCCTCGGCGAGGTGCTCGGCCAGCAGCTTCACGGCCACCGGACGCTCGAGGCGCAGGTCGAGGGCGAGATGAACCGTGGACATCCCGCCGAAGCCCAAGCGACCTTCCAGGCGATAGCGACCTGCGATCTCGACGTCGCTCATTTGCCCGCTTCCTGACCGCCACCGTTCGCCCCTGCGCCGCTCGATCCGCCACCCCCGTTTTCACCCACGCCCGGGCCACCCCCGGCTTCTGATCCTGCCCCAGGGGCGGCTTCGCCCCCGCCGGCGCCCGGCGCCCGTGTGCCGCCACCGGGGCCAGAGGGCGCGGGAGTGCTCGTCGGGGTGGTCGGGGTGGTGCTTGTCGGAGTGGTTGGGGTGGTCGTCGTAGGGGTGGTGCTCGTGGTGGTTTTCGGGGTGCTGCTCGTGGTGGTTTTCGGGGTGCTGCTCGTGACCGTCGCCTGCGGAAGCGGTTGCGTGCACAGGCCGAGCGCGTCTGAGCGCAGCTTTGAGATGCCTTCGTGAAGCCTGTTGCGCAGGGCCGCATCGACCGTGCTCGGAAGGCCGGAGAAGTCCTGTTCGGTTTTCTGGACCGCGGCTTCGGTGGCGGTACAGACGCCCTCGCCGTTTTCTGCCGCCTGGGCGACCAGTTCGAAGTCGCTCTGCAGAGGGCCGGCGTTCCCGACGGGAATCAGGCCCGCGCCGGAGCCACCGCAGGAGGCGAGCAGTGGGCCAGCGACGCCCAGCAGTCCCGCCACGGCGAAGCGCAGGAGGCTGGATGGCAGGCGGTTGCGCATGGTCATTGACCGTACTCCAGGCGCTCCGCAAGCGAGTCCGGGAGACGCGCCGCGCGGATTGCGGCGGCCGCCCCGGCGACGTCGTACTCGGCCCGCTTGAAGGTCGCCGTCTCCTCGGCGAGATCCAGCAACAGCCACGATGCGCGGGGATCTCCGTCGCGTGGCTGCCCGACGCTGCCGGGATTGAGCAGCCACTCACCGGTGGCGATGTCGAGATGCTCCCCCTCCCGCCGAGGCTCTCCGGTGGCGAGCTCGCCCTCGTGACGCACAAACGAGAGCGCGACGTGGGAATGGCCGATGAGACATACGCGCTGGCGCTGGACGTCCAGGCACAACTCGGCCAGGAGCGCTGAGAGCACGTACTCCCAGACCGGATCGCGGGGGCTTGCGTGATAGAGCCCCACCGGGCCCTCCTCTCCCTCCGGGCTCAGGCCGGCAAGGAAGGCGATGTTCTCTGGCGACATCACCTCTCGGGTCCACTGGGCGGCGAGGCTGGCACCGGTGGAGAACTCGTCCAGCGGGATCTCGCCGGTGACCGCGAGGTCGTGGTTGCCCGCCAGGCACACCGCTGCGTGCTCGCGGGCGAGCTCGACGCAGGCATCCGGCTCGGCGCCATAACCGACCAGGTCGCCGAGGCACCAGAGCTCGGCCGCATCGCTCGCCGCGACCGCCTCGAGCGTCGCCTCGAACGCGTGTCGGTTGGCATGGATGTCAGAGATGACCGCGACCTTCATTGCTGGTGCTGTCTGCTGCCGCGCGGCCCTACTCCTCCGTCGAGCCGGTCCCCGTCCCGCCGTACTCGGGCAGATTCTTGATGCCCTCGCGGGTGCGCCACTTGGAGTAGTTGTCCTCCATCGCGTCGATCAGCTCGCGCATGAACCGCGGGGAGAGGTTGACGCGGGATACCACGACGCCTGGAACCTCCTCGGACTCGACCTCGTGGTCGACTCGCGCGAAGGTGACGGTGAACTCGTAATCGGAGTGACTGACGTTTGCGAAGTTCGCGTACACACCCCCCATGATCTCGGGGGAGAGATGGATGTTTATGTGGCGCTCGGCGCCTGAGTCTTGGTCGTTCACATAGCTAGTATCGCAATCGCCGGGCGAGGATCGATCACCCGACCCCACCGCAACGATGACCGAGCGACCTTTCAACGCCTCGTGACGGCGCCCTCCACGCCGCTGGACGGCCTGCGCGGAGCCGTGCTGGCGGCCGCGGAAGAGCTGCTGGCCGCCCACGGAGACGGCGGATCGTCGATGCCCAGGCCGGCGGCGATCACTCTGGAGCGCCCGCCCCGTGCGGATTTCGGCGACTACTCGAGCAACGCCGCACTGCTGCTGGCTGCGGGCCTCGGCTCACCACCCCGCGAGGTTGCCGAGCGTCTCGGGAGCTCACTGGAGGAGCGTCTCGGTAAGAGCCTCGATCGCTTCGAGGTCGCGGGACCCGGGTTTCTCAACCTGTTCCTCACCGACGCCTGGCTCATCAGCGCACTCGCCGACGTGCTTGACAGCGGCGAGCTGTTCGGCTCCGGTGGAGCGACAGCGCCCGAGTACATGCTCGTCGAGTTCGTCTCGGCCAACCCCACCGGGCCGATGCACGTGGGACACGCCCGCAACGCCGCCTACGGAGACGCCCTGGCCCGAGTGCTCGCGTTTCACGGGCATCGGGTGGAGCGCGAGTTCTACGTCAACGACGCCGGCTCCCAGGTGCTCAAGCTCGGGGAGTCGGTGCTGGCGCTGGCACGGGGAGAGGCCGTGCCCGAGGATGGTTATCAGGGCGCCTACGTGGGGCAGCTCGTCCACCTCGTGAAGACCGGCTCGATGACGGCCGCGGAGGTCGGTCGCGCTGCCGTGACCGTGATGGTGGGGGAGATGCAGGCGTCGCTGGCCGCCTTCGAGGTGAAGGACTTTGATCGCTGGTCCTTCGAGAGCGCTCTCCACGAGGGCGATCCGAGCCCGGTCGACCATGCGCTGTCGATCCTCGAGGAGCAGGGGCACGCATACAGGAGCCAGGGCGCGCTGTGGCTGCGTACGACCGAATTCGGCGACGACAAGGACCGGGTGCTCGTACGCTCGAGCGGCGAGCACACCTACTTCGCCTCGGACATCGCCTACCACCAGGACAAGCGCGAGCGCGGCTTCGATCGACAGATCGACGTGTGGGGGGCCGACCATCACGGTTACGTCCTGCGGATGAAGGCTGCCTATGAGGCTCTCGGCGGCGACCCGGGGCACCTGCAGCTCCTGATCATGCAGCTCGTACACCTCGTACACCGGGGCGCCCGAGCGCAGATGTCAAAGCGAGCGGGCGAGTTCGTCACCCTCGACGATCTTCTGGCGGAGATCGGGGTGGACGCGATGCGCTGGTATCTGCTGGCGCGCTCCCACGACACGACGGTCGATCTTGACCTGGATCTCGCTCGTGAACAGTCCAATGAGAACCCCGTCTACTACGTCCAATACGCGCATGCCCGCATCTTCTCGATACTCGCGAAGGCGGGTCAGGAGCGCGTGGCCACGGCCGTTGAGGAGATCGGCAACGCCGCGCTCGAGCCGCTCCACGCGGCTGAGCGGGCGCTGATCGAGCAGTTGCTCGCGTTTCCCGCCGAGATCGGCGAGGCCGCCGAGCGGCGAGCTCCTCACCGGATTGCCGCTTACGTTCTCGAGCTGGCGCAGAGCTTTACGGCGTTCTACCGGGATTGCCGTGTCGTGGGCGCCGAGCCCGAAACGGTCGAGTCGCGGCGTATCGCACTGTGCGTGGCATCACGGCGCCTGATCGAGCGCTGCTTGGACCTGCTCGGGGTGAGCGCCCCGGAGGAGATGTAGGCGGCTCGCTCAGTCGAACCGCGCGAGGTCCGCGTCCAGTCGCGCCGAATCAGACGCGTCGAGCACGGGGGCGGGCAGCTCGCCCGGGGCCTGGGTGCGGGCTTGGCGACGCCAGCGGGGAAGGAGCAGGGCCAGCGCCCCGAGCAGCGCGAGCACGACGGCGAGCGGCACGAGGTATGCGGTCAGGTCGAACCCGTGCGCGCTCGGCAGACCGAGCACCGCGGGGCCGTACTGGCCCACCAGTTCGTGCTTGATTTCGGATTCAGTCTGACCCTGCGTGATCAGGCCCTGGATGTACGCGCGCTCGCGGTCGGCCTGTGGCGACTGGGCGACGTTCAATGGGATTTTGCACGTCACGCACATCACCTGACGCTCGATCGTCGGCAGCGACGTGCGCGGTGTCGGGGCGCCCGCCGCCGCCGAGCTCATCCCAGTCGCGTCGGTGGCTCCGAGGGCGCCGGCGAGCAGGAGCGTTGCCAGCACGGCGAGCGCAGTGCGCGGAGGGCGTCTCATGAGCCCTGGGCGAGCGCGAGCGCGCGGTTGAGGAAGCCCTGTTCGATCTCTCCTCGCGAGATGGCCACAACCCGTCCGCGGCGGTCGATGATGAAGCTCTCGGGTAGCTTGTTCGTGCCGTAGGAGTGCGCGAAGATGCCGTTGTCGTCACGCAGGTTGGGGTAGGTGAGGTGGTAGCGGCGTACGAAGCTCACCGAATCGGGCGAGGCATCGAGGTAGGTCACGCCGAGCACCGTGCCCCCGTGGCGTTCCAGTTGGCTCTGGTTGCGCTCGAGCAGTGGCGCCTCGACCTGGCACGGTTCGCACCAGGACGCCCAGAAGTTCAGCACCACCACCTTTCCCCGGAAGGAGGTCAGCGATGCGGAGGTGGGGGCATTGAGCATCGGCAGCACGTGTGCGGCCTGCGGCGCCTGCGGTTGGTGGCCCTGTGCGACCTGCTCATCCAGCGTGCGGCTGGCTGATTGCGCGGACACACCGTAGATCAGCAATCCGACGAGGCATGCGCCTGCAACTGAGACGAGGATTGGGAGGGCGCGGCGCTTCACGGCCTCCAAGAGTAGACCGCGGCCCGTAATATCTGGGCGATTGCGGCGGTAGCTCAGTTGGTAGAGCGCGAGCTTCCCAAGCTCGAGGTCGCGGGTTCGACCCCCGTCCGCCGCTCTCAGGAATCTCTGCCGGTGGCGGATGCCGGCGCTTATGCGGCGGTGCACACGTGGCGTCTGGGCAGTCGGCGGCCGAGAACGGCGCGACACGCTGCCGAGCCACTTTTACACGCATCGCGTCCCAGGGCAATGCCCAGACCAACCTCCTCGGCAACCTGGTCGTGGGCTGGGGAGCGCTGCCGTACTTCTCGGAGTTCAACCCGGCCGGCGGGCTCGTCTTCAACGCCCAGTTCCCCACCGGCGTGAACACCTACCGGGCCTACCAGCTGCCGTTCCTCTCTCTTTCGGGGAGCGGCCAGCTGTAGGGCTACACGACGCGTCAGGCCGGCGCGGGCTCTCGCGTCCCCCCTGACGCACGACGCGGCACGGCCCGGGAGTGCGTTCACGCATGACCGGGTCGTGCCACGCGTCGTGGCGCCGCTCGCCAGCCAGGCGGAGGTTCAGCTGTAGGACGATGGCGCCGGCGGATCCCCGCGGGCGCCGGCGATGAGCGCGAGCAGCTGCGAGGGTGTGGTTCCGCCGAGCACGCGCAGGCGGGGCAGGCGATAGCGGTCATCCTGGGGGTGGGCCCACCCGGAGACGACGGTCGTAGAGCCCGTGTAGCCCGCGGCCTTCACGGCGGCTATGACCGTCGCGTCGTAGTGGCCCGAGGGGTAGCAGAACCAGTGAACGGGGACGTGGTAGCGCTGCTGGATGATGCGCCGGGAAACCGCCACCTGTTCGTGCAGCTGCTCGGCGTTGAGGGTAACCAGATCGGCGTGGCTGATCCCCTGCGTGTCGAGCTCCCAACCCGCGTTCACGAGCCCGCGCACCTCCTGCTGTCCAAGACCGCCCTGCGATGGGGGCAGACCGGTGAGCTGGATGTTCTCATCGGCCACCCACCCGATCCTGCGCAGCACGGGCAGCGCCTGGGCGTACTGGGACTGATAGCCGTTGTCGAAGGTGAGCACTACCGGTTTGCCGGGGCCCAGCGGCACTCCCCTCGTCCAGTAGGACTCGACCTGGTCGAGCGTGACCGCGTGCCAGCCGGCGTTCTTCAGCGCCTGCGCCTGCGCGGAGAATTCGCCGGGAGTCACGTATAGACCGGGGAAGGGCGCTCCCGCCGGCGGCGCGGCAATCACGTGGTAGGTGAGGATCGGTACAGGCCGCGTTCCCGGCGGTCCCGTGGCCGCGTTCGCATTCGTGGCGCCAGGCGCGCCCGATCCGTCCGCCGATCGCGGATGGGTGGGCGAGCGCGATGAGGGCGTGCGGTGCGCGACGCTCCCGGAGTTGCCACCCGAGCCGGTGGCGAGGATGACCACGAGCACAGCGGCAGCCACGGCCGCGATCAGGCCAACCGTTTGGCGGCGCCGGCGGCGAATTGCCAGCCGGCGCGCCTCGCGGCGGCTGTGGAGAGTCTCGAGGTCCATCTACCCCATTGTGCGGGATCGCCTCGCAGTGATCAGCGCGGCGGTCCCGGCCAGCAGCCCCAGCGCACCGAGGATCAGCGCCACGATGCCGAGGCCCTTGCTCGCGCCGCCACTCGTTTTCGCCACGGGCGTGCTGGACGCCGGCGTTGTCTGGCTCGACCCTGTCTTGCCGGCTTCGGGCCCCGCCTCATCGCCCGCCACTTCCTCGATCAGTCCGCCCTTGGCCGTGACGTTGATCCTCGGCGACGGGTGTTCGGCGGTCAGCGATGGTTCGATCCAGTGCACGATCTGACCGCTGCTGTACGTCTGGACCGTCCGGAATTCGAGCGCCTTTCCCGTTGCGTTTTCCGGGATCGCCAGCGACAGGGGGAAGTCGATGAACTGGCCATTGTTCACCTTGCCCAGCGGCCCGGTCCACGTCCAGAGGATCTGAGAGACCTGGGTGTCGATCGTTTCGCCGTCTTCTTTGATCGGGGTGGCGAGCTTGGTTTCGATGACCTTCGCGCTCCAGCCGGCCACGTTTTCATAGTCCACGCCCGTGAACCCCGGCGGTAACTGCGTGTTCACCTTCGTGACGTGCGCGCCTTCCTGCTCCCCTGGCACCCGTATGTCGAGCGTCGCGAACGCTCCCGCCGGGATCGTGTTGGGGTGAAGGCTGATGTGCGCCTGTGCGCTTGCGGGTGCGATCAGTGCTCCTGCTGCGAGCAGCCCCGCGACGTTTCCTCTTGTCATGTTCTTCCGGTCCCTTCTCGGTGAGTGACTAACGCCGTCCCGGTTCTGCGCGTCCCCGCACGAGGCCCGTGCGTGGAGCGTCCGAGACGGCCGGGCGATGAGGCCTCTAACTAGGTGCCTGCGCGGGGCGGAGCGCGGCCCGCGAGGGCCGTCGCCAAGAGCCTTCCGCCGCGTGGCATCCGTGACGCGACGCGCGGATTTCCAGCCCGGATCGCCCCGCCATGGCGGGGCCGTATCCTCCGCATGAGTGCGAGGATCGTTCTGCCCCGGATAGCGACCGAGCCAGAGCAGCAGGAAAACGAACACGCCGGGAGCGAGGTAGGCCATGCCCGCCCCCATTCCTGGAACGTGCATGAGCCAGACGCACGCGAGCACCGCCACCCCGAAGAGGAGCGCGATATTAAGCCGCTCTCGAGCACCGCGTCTGCTCATCGGATCGGGACCTTCACCGTGCGGCTGAACTCTTCGAATTCGGAGACCCGGTCGGTCAACTGGATCTCCCACTCACCGCCGGGGCTGAGCACGACCGAGCTGAGGATGTAGTGGCCCGGCCCCGCCGGGATCACGCGCAGTGGCAGTGGGCCGATGCCCTTCGACGGCAGCGAGGCCGTTGCGACGAGTTCCTTCGTGGCCGTGAACTGCGTGCCCGTCTTTGAGTTGATGAGGTAGAGGTGGGCCGTGTTCGGTCCGACCTCGGCCGGTTCGAGGGTCATCTCGAGCTCGGCCGGGCCGAGCGTGGTGTTCGTCGAGAATGGCCCGGACGCGGCGTCGATTGGGGGCGCGTAGCTGATCAGGGCCGCCGTCACCCCGAACACGCAGAGCATCAGCCCGAGCTCGCCCCGGAGTGTCCGCCGGGCCAGGATGCCGGCTCCCCCGGGTGGCTCTTCCGCGCGTGCGATGCGCTGGAAGGCCGGGATCAGCCGTTCCCGGTTGATCCAGCCGAGGCAGATCAGCACGAGCAGCAGGACCGTCTTCGCGACGATCAGCAGGCCATAGGTCGTGTTGAACAGCGCGTCAACGCTCCGCACGTCGATGTAGGCCTGCACGACGCCCGTCGTCGCGATCACGAATACCGAGGCCAGGGCGAGGGGGGAGAAGCTCGTGAGCGTTGCCAGCAGCAGGCGGCTGCGCTGTGGGCCCGGGAGCCGGCGGGTGGCGGCCGGGAGCGCGATCAGCAGGCACGCGACCCCTCCGACCCAGATGCTCGCCGCGAGCACGTGCAGGACGTCGGCGGGGAAGAAGATCACCGTCGGGCTCTGAATGCTCGCATGTCCCGAGAGGGCGGGAGTGGCAGCCAGGTAGGCCCCGAACAGGCCGATCAGGCCGAGCATCCATCGGGGCGGTCGCGCGGGTACCGCCCTGGCATCCTCATCGGACGTGGCGGTTGCGTGCTCCTGGCCCGCCGCCGTTTCGGCCCTGTGAGCGAGGGCCATGCCCGTCGCCAGCAGTGCGCCCAGTGCCAGCCAGTCGATCGCCCGCAGACCCCACACCGTTCCGAACCGGCTTTTCAGCGTGCTTTCGATGAGCGTGCTGTTCAGGGAGGACCAGAGCGATACGCCGGCGGCGGTGGCGCCCTGCAGCAGGATGCCGAGCACGCTCACGAGGAAGCCGGTTGCGACGGCGGCGATCAGCAGCCATCGCATGCGTCCGGCGAACATACGGGCGGCGAGATGCCATTCCGGCTCGGGGCCGGCGACGGCGGCGAAGCCAGGCGCCCAGGCGAAGATGAGAAACGCGAGACCTCCGAGGAGGAGCGCGATCGAGAGATAGTCGAGGCCTCGCACCACACCGAACGCCACCTCGGTGAGCTTCCCGCTCTTGTTGCGCCCGATCAACCCGGCCACCGTCACCGTCGTAGGGGTGGCCCCCGCGTGGCCGATGTTGAACACGAGGCCGCCGTAGACGATGTGGGTGTCGGCCGAGATCACCCGGTAGGTGGCGGTGTAGGTGCCGTCGGGAAGGCCTGACTTCAGCCCGACGCCCATCCAGTGGGACTGCCCTTCAGGGTGTGAGACGTCGAGATTGTCCACCTCGTCGCCCTTCGCGTTGTACACGCGGACCGCGCCCACCGTTCCCCCGACCGGCTCGCCGAACTTGAAGATCACCTCGGCGGGCTGGGTCTGCACCGTCGATCCAGATTCCGGGGAGGTGCCGAGGAGCTGCGCGTGTGCCGATGCCGCGGGCGCCCACGCCATCGCGCCGACGCACACGGCCAGCATGCTCAGGACCAGCGGACGGACATACAGATGACGGCGCATGATCGGCTCCTCGAAGCTGCGCATGGACAGGGGCTCAGGGTGGCGAGCCGCCGTCCCGCGAGCGGCGAGACGGCCTAGCTCGCGGCGGAGCAGCGAGGCGGCGGGCGAACCGCCAGTGAAAAGCCCATCAACAGACCACCGCGCGGTGGGTGCATTGCGCGTGCGCCCGGCGACTGCTGGATCGCCTCACCCCTGAACCGGCGGTTGGATCCGCGAGCGGCGATGCCCGCCAACAGGCGCTCACCGGGGTAGCGTCGCCCGAGCAGGGTGAGGATGAGCAGGAACGCCGGCGCCAGGCACAGAACGTCATCCAGGCCGAGTGCACTCGTCTTGCACAGGATCAGTCCGGCGGCCACGGCCAGCGCGACGACCACCAGCAGGCGACGGTTGAAACTCAGGCTCACGGCCACCGAAGTCTAGACGGATGGACCGGATAGGGTTCCACCCCGCAATGGCGCGTGACCGGAGCGTGATGATGACTCGGTGGGGTGCTTGCACGTGAAGCGTGGTGGCGGCTGGCGGGTGATCGCCGCCTATTCGCTCGTGTGCGCTGCAACCCAGGTGCTGTGGCTCTCCTACGCGGCTATCACCACCGAGACGGCGAGGTTCTACGGGGTCTCAGTGTCCGCCGTCGGCTGGTTGGCCGAGATATTCCCGTTGCTCTATGTGGTGCTCGCGATTCCGGCCGGGATCCTTCTGGATCGCTGGTTTCGTCCGGTCCTCACGGGCGGCGGCCTGCTGGTGGCGCTCGGCGGGTTGATCCGGCTCGGCGGCGACACGTTCGCCTGGGCGATGGCCGGACAGCTGGCGGTCGCCGTCGCGCAGCCGGTCGTGTTGAGCGCCGTGAGCAAGCTCGCCGGCGAGTATCTGCCCGCCGATCAGCGCGCCGCCGGTATCACGGTGGGCTCGGCGGGGAGCTTCGTGGGGATACTGCTCGCGCTCCTGCTGGGCCCTACCGTCGGCGGCCACGGGCATCTGGAGCGCCTGCTCATCCTCGAGTCTGTGCTGGCCGCGATACCGGCGGTGGCCCTCACCGTCGCGCTCCTTCGCCGTCCCGCACACCGGACAACCGAGCAGGCGGCGATCGCTCAGCGCGCGGCGACGGCGTTGTGGGGGCTCCCGCCGATGCGGCTGCTCTGTGGGCTGGTGTTCCTCGGCTTCGGCATATTTGTGGCGCTCGCCACCTGGCTGCAGACTCTCCTCCAGCCCGCCGGCGTCTCCGAAGCTGCGGCGGGCGGCCTGCTCGTCGGGATGGTGATCGCCGGGATCCTGGGGTGCGCGGTGCTACCGCCGCTCGTCGCTCGCAGGGGCGCGGAACGCGCGTTCATGCGCACCGCCGTGATCGCCAGCTGCCTGGGCTGCGTCGCGCTGGGGCTGGCGCCATGGCTGGGCGTGCGCGCGGCCGTGATCGCGGTGATGGGCCTGTTTCTCCTCCCAGCCTTGCCGGTGGTCCTCACCGCGGCCGAGCGCCTGGCCGGACCCGCCGCCGGAACGGCGGGGGCGATCGTCTGGATGGCCGGCAACCTCGGTGGTCTGGTGATCGCGCTGATCGTTCAGATCCTGGTCCACGAGCCTCTCGCGGCGTTCCTCGCGATGGGCGCGGTGTCGCTCCTCGGCCTTCCTCTCGCCGCACGCCTGGCACCGTCAGGCGTCACGCGGGAGGCGGATGGCCGCCCTGCGCCGGCGCCGGCGGGATGAGGATCGAGGCATCGCCCCGCCATCCGCCGCGCTTTCCGGGAGAATCTACGCATGCACGTCACTGCAAAGGCCGACTACGCGATCAGAGCCGTCGTGGAGCTGGCCGGCAGCGCACAGGACTCCCCCCGCAAGGTGGATGAGGTTGCACGGGCGCAGGGGATCCCGGTCTCGTTCCTCGAGAACATCCTCACTCAGCTGCGCTCCTCGGGAATCGTCCGCAGTCAGCGCGGGCCCGAAGGCGGCTACTGGCTCGCCCAGCCCTCTGATCAGGTTAACCTCGCGCAGGTGATCCGCGCGGTGGAGGGTCCGCTCGTGGGTGTCCGCGGGCAGCGGCCAGAGGAGATCGAGTACGTCGGCTCGGCCGAGTCTCTCCAGCAGGTCTGGATCGCGCTGCGGGCCAACCTGCGAAAAGTGCTTGAGAACGTGACCGTCGCCGACGTCGCCGCGGGCAGGCTGCCCAAGGAGGTCCTTGCGCTGACCCGCCAAGAAGAGGCGTGGGAAACGCGCTAGGAGCTCGCCGAGCGGCGCGATACTGCGTCCTCGGTCGCTCGCGTGCGTAGCACGCCACGCTCCCTGCGTCCTTGTCTCGCTTGCCCATCGATCGACCTACGCGCTTGTTTCGTCACGACCTAAATCTGGATGAGCGGCTGCTGATCGTGGCCCGAACGGTTGCGCACACCCCGCGCGCCGAGCGTGACGTGGGGCGGTTCTCGCGTTTGGGGGAGCACGCCGGGGTGTGGCTTGCGATTGGGGCGGTGGGCCAGGTGCTCGACTCCCCGCAAAGAGCCGGATGGCGCCGGGCGACCGCGACCGTGGCGGGGGTGTATGAGCTGAACACCGCGATCAAGCTGGTGGTTCGCC
>OBLU010004505.1_pt1 | contig 12572 bp, 5 predicted proteins | sample 1518681 | NCBI WGS metagenome assembly OBLU01 (sample SAMEA3539304, study PRJEB22396) | soil metagenome | biome: tundra; feature: field; material: soil | place: USA | collected 2010-05 | depth 0.15 m | reverse complement strand
GTTAAGCACGGTTCTGTGGGGGCCTCGGGGTGAGATTCCCCGGGGCTACCCGACCAGGTCAAAGGCACTTTTTTCATGCCAAAAACCACCCGCCGACAATTCCCGGCGAAGCCCGAGGTTAGGGATTTGCACGACGGCATATACGTTCATCGCCGGATTGTAGGCAAGAGACGTTGCCACCGGTGCTGTCGCTGATTCGCCCACACCAGCCAGCCGACCAGCCGGGTGTTGAAGCCCGCTAGGCCCTTGGCCTCGGGGTCAGCCGGGCGGCACTGGATGACCCGGATGCCCAGCACCCCGCGGAACCCGCTCATCGCCTCCGTCAGGACCGGCCGCCCGTCCCGCCAGGACCCGACTGCACCTTCGTTGTCCCAGACCAGCGCCTCGGGAACCCGGCCCCAGCCGGAGATCAGCCGCCAGTGCCCGGCCAGCAGATCCGGCACCGCCCAGGACGAGCTCATCGCCGCGGTGATCACCCGCGAATACCCCGACACCATCACCAGCACCGGTGGCCGGCCGGCCTGACCCCAGCCCAGCGGCACATCCGCCGGCGGGAACCACAGATCACAGTGGGCCAGCTCGCCCGGCCGGTATTCGGTCCGCGACGCCGAATCGGCCGGCCGGAACGACGGCCGCAGCAGCGCCACCCGGCCGAAGAACACCGTCTTGCCGGGATCCCAGCCGACCCGCTCCATGATCACCGACGTCGGCATTTCCGGGAACCCCGCGAGCAACGCCCGGATCTACGGCTCGAACTCATCCACCGCCGACCAGCAGCTGCCCGCTCATACTTCGGCGGCTGGTGGCTGGCCAGAGGAGCCTTGCGCACCGTGTTCCTCGGGATCCCCAGCCTGCGGGCGATCGCCCGGACCGCTATCCCCTCAACCCGGTGCAACCGCGGGATCTCCGCCCAGTCCTCCGCTTTCAGCACCCCACGATCGTTCTGGGGCGGGCCAACATGCACAACACCAACGGCAACTCACCGTGAAACCACGACTGTACTACTTGCCCTACTTGCCGGGTATGCGATAAAATATTTGCCGGGCGGGGGAGTAATTCGAGGCCGAAATGCCGGCGCACTCCGGTCCCTTGGTCGCTGACCTCGCGCCCGGGTATTCGGCGGAATGGACGAGATTCGCTGATGCGCTGCAACGGAAATGAGGCCGCGATGGCCGACGGCCGCTCTGGACGCCCGGGTGGCACATATTTAGGGCCGAAGAACTAAATGTTGACAGTTAATTGCACGCGATAGCAATATTCTAATTCCTCGGTTCACCGCCTATTACGAAGACCCGAACTGGAGTCAGGCATGACCATGCCGCCGGACCCTGACAAGGGCATGCCGCTATCCTTCGTCCAGGAACAAATTTGGTTCCTCGAAAAACTCACCCCTGGGGCGATGGTTTACCATGGCATAATAGCTTTCCGGCTGCGTGGACCGCTTCGTATTGACATACTGCAAGACTGTCTGATGCGCATCGTGGCGCGGCATGACGCGCTGCGGATGACTTTTCACTCCGCCGATGGGGTGCCTTTCCAGGTGACGTCACCGCCGGTGCCGGTCGAGCTCCCGGTGCTAGTGCTCGGCGGATCCTCTGAGCAGGAGCAAAGGCAGCTATGCCTGGAAAGGGTGCGCCAGGCGGCCAGCATCCCGTTCGACCTGGAGCACGGGCCACTGTATCGATATCAGTTGCTCAAGCTGGCGGATGACGACCACGTGTTCGTGCAGATCGTGCATCACATCGCGACCGACGGCTGGTCAGACGAGGTGAGAACCAACGAGCTCAACCTTGCTTACCGGGCGCTCCTGGAAGGGCGCGAGCCCGACCTCGGCGAGCCGGGGCCGTCATACGGCCAGTACGCGACCGACCAGCGTGCGCAGATGCGCGGCGAGCGGCTCGACGAAGAGCTGGCATGGTGGACGGAGCGACTGGCCGATCTGCCGACGCTGGAATTCCCTGCGGATCGGCCCCGGCGGGCCGAGCCGAGCCGTGGCGAGGCCTCTATCATCAGGCCCTATCCGGACGAGCTACTGACGCGGATGCGGGTCCTGGCCAATGAGCACGGCGCATCGCTGTACATGGTCCTCGCGTCCGCGCTGAACGTGGTGCTGAGCCGGTACACGGGCCAAGACGACCTTCCGGTGGGCGTGCCCATGCTCAACCGCATGGACGAAGACATGGAGCGCGTGGTCGGGTGTTTCGTCAACATGGTCGTCCTGCGCACCGATTTGTCCGGTAACCCCACCTTCAGCGAATTGCTGGGGCGCGTGATAGAAGCCAACCTGGACCTGTATGAGCATCAGGAAGTCCCGTTGAGCCTGATCGTGGACAAACTCCAGCCGGTCCGCACGGCTGGGATGAATCCGCTGTTTCAGATAGAGACTCAGCTACTCCGTACCGCGGATTCGGGCTCTGGTCTTGATCTGCCCGGCCTGATCTGCACGCCGATTCAACTGACCGCAATGGGGTTGGCCTTCGATGTGGTGATCGACTTCATCGAGGAAAATGATCACCTGACGGCACGCGTCGAATACTCATGCGACCTTTTCGATGAGTGGCGGATCAGCGCACTGCTCGATCACCTCGAAGTCGTGCTGACCGCGGCGGTGAGCCAGCCATCATTGCGGCTCTCCCAGATGCCGCTGCTGTCGCGCCAGGAGCAGGACGAACTGCTCGCTCTGGGGAAGGGCGAGCTGGCCGACTACTCGGCCGACCCCCTGCACGTGAGCGTGGAACGGGTCGCGCAGGCTCGGCCGGACGCCGTCGCCGTGGTCTGCGGTGGCATCGAGCTCAGTTACGGCGAACTTAGCCGGCGCAGTGACAAGCTGGCGCGATACCTGTGCGCGCTCGGGGTTGAGCCTGGACAGATAGTAGCCATCGTGCTGGACCGCGAGATCGACGCGTTCGTGGCCATGGTGGGCGTGCTGAAGGCCGGTTGCGCCTACGCGATGATGGATCCGAAACTGCCGACCGCCAGGCTCGGCTTGATGATCCGCGACACGGCCGCTCCTGTGGTCCTCACCCGTTCGGTATTCGCGGACTTGCTTCCCGGGCCATCGGACTGGGTCACCATCATGCTGGACACCGACTGGCAGAAGATCGAGGCCGAAGCTGACGGCGCACCATTGCCGGAGGTGACCCGGGAGTCGCTTGCCTACGTCATCTACACGTCGGGTTCTACCGGCGTGCCGAAAGGCGTACTGATCACGCACCGGGGGGTGTCGCTGTTCTGTGAGGCGTTCCGTCGTTCATTCGGCTTCGGGGCCGCCGACCGCCTGCTCCAGCTACCCGCGCTAAGCTTTGACCAGTCGCAGGGCGAGATGTGGACTGCCTTCCTGGTCGGCGCGACGGTGGTCGCAGTCCACCCGGAAGACATGCAGTCCGTCGAGGCGCTCAGCGCGCTGATGCGCGAGCAGCGAGTCACCTATGCCGCGCTGCCGCTGGCCATGCAGTCGCTGCTCGAGGCGGAGTCGTTCCCGGCGCTGAAGTACATAGTAGGCGGAGCCGAGGGGCTCGACCCGGCTCTGGTCAACAAGTGGAACCTGCCGGGCCGCACGTTCCTGAACCTGTACGGGCCAACAGAATGCGCGATCGCGCAGACGGAGTACAAGGTAGACCATTTCGAATGGAAGACGTCGCCGCCGATCGGCCGCCCGCACCCGAACCGGCAGGTGTACGTCGTTGACCGACGGGACAACCTAGTCCCCAAGGGCGTCAACGGCGAACTGCTCATCGGCGGGGACGAGGGTGGACTCGCCCGAGGCTACCTGAACCAGCCTGAGGCGACTGCGCAGAAATTCATCACCGATCCGTTCAACCCCTCCGGCAAGGTCTACCGGAGCGGTGATCTGGTTCGCTGGAACGCGGCCGGGCAGATCGAGTTCCTGGGCCGGATAGACAACCAGGTGAAGCTGCGCGGGCTGCGGGTCGAACTCGGGGAGATCGAGATCGCGCTGCAGTCGCATCCCAACGTTCGGCGCGCCGTCGTCCTGATGCGTCCCGACCGTCACGGCGAGAACCGGCTGATCGCATATCTCACTTCGGTGGGCGAGCCGCCGCGCATTGAAGAGCTGCGCCGGTACCTGGGGGAGTCGCTGCCGGACTACATGGTGCCGACCGCATGGGTGTTCCTGGACGACTTCCCCATGAACGACGACGGCTGGAAGGTCAACCACAACGCGTTGCCCGCGCCCGCCGACGGCGCCGATGCCGGTGCCGACCTGACCGCGCCAACGACCGTGACGGAGGAGCAGGTCGCCCGCTGCCTCGCCGAGGTTCTGGACCTCGCGCGGATCAGCACCCAGGACAGCTTCTTCGATAGCGGTGGGAACTCGCTCCAGTTGATGCGGATCGTAGACCGGCTCAGCAAGACGTTCGGCGTCAAGCTGAGCGTCCAGCAGTTCTACAGCAATCAGACCGTGGTCAGCCTTTCGGCCGCGATCGACGAGATGATCGGGCGGCGGCCTGATGACTGATCAGCTATCGCCGTGTAGGCAGCCATGGTCGACGCCCAGGAATGACCCACCTGGAACTGCCCGAACAGCGGGTCGGCCCCATGTTAGATCAGGTGACTAAAAGTGTGAGAAAGCAGCAAGTGGGCAAAAACATTTTCTTCGCGAAAGTGGGTGCGCAGCTAGGCGGTCGTTTGCTGCTTGCGGAGTCATCAAGATACGAAGATTCCAGGAGCCTGTGGAATGGAATGCACGACCGGTATCCGCTCGCCATCTGTCAGTGCCTGACGGCAGCAGATGTGAGTGTGGTCTTGCGGTGTGCGGTCGCTGCGGGTTTGCCCGTCACGGTGCGTGGCGGCGGTCATAACGTCGCGGGGCTAGCCGTGGCCGACGGCGCGGTGATGATCGACCTCTCGCTGATGCGTCAGGTCACTGTCGATCCGGTGGCGCGCCTGGCGTACGCTCAGGGAGGCTGCCTGCTGCGCGACCTTGACGCTGCCATAGCGCCCCACGGCCTGGCCTGCCCGGCCGGAGTGGTGTCCCATACGGGGCTTGGGGGGTTGGCCCTAGGCGGTGGTTACGGCTGGCTGGCGACCAAATGGGGCCTCACTTGTGACCATATCGTCTCCGCTGAAGTCGTCCTCGCCGATGGTTCTGTCGTCGAAGCTAGCGACGGCCCGCCCGGACAGCATGAGGACCTTCTGTGGGCGCTTCGCGGCGGGGGCGGAAATTTTGGAGTTGTCACCCGTTTTACATTGCGACTGAGGCCTGTCCCGGACGTCTACTACTGGACAAGCGCCTACCCGCTCGAGGCAGCCGGGGAAGCTTTGTCTGCCTACCGGGATTTCGCCGGCCGGCAGCCAGCCGACCTGCATGTCGTCGGGTCGCTGAAATACGCGGGCGAGCAGGCTTGGATTCCCGCCTGGCTTCGTCGGCGTCCGGCCTTGTCCCTCAGTGCGGCCTGGTTTGGTGAGCACGACGGGGCGTCGGCGGCCCTCGCGCCGCTACTCGCAGGCGTAGCGCCCTCGGCGATCCGAGAGCGTCAGATTTCATATACGGAGCTACAGGCGCTCGGGGACAGCAGCGAACCATTTGGGAACCGGTACTTCACGAATTCGTGTTACCTGCCAGACTTGTCTTGTGAAGTGATCGTGAAAGCTTTGGAGTCCGCTCGGGAAATCTGCAGCCCGCGGTCTTCGATTGACTTCGAGTATCTTTGCGGAGCTATTTCAGATATTCCCTCCGGTAGTTCTGCGTTTCCCTGCCGGGACGCTCCTTACATTTACACGGCGTCAGCCCAGTGGACCGACGCTGCCCATGATAATGAAAACATGGAATGGTCCAGGCGCAGCGTCGACTCGCTACGGCCGCATCATTTCGGCGGAACGTACGTGAACTACGCCCAGGATGAGGTCAGCGGAGACCTCTCGTATATCTACGGAGCAATACGTTATCGTCAGCTCGGGATCATCAAGGGACGATATGACCCGCAGAATGTTTTCCGTCATAACAAGAACATCCGGCCGATCCTGAATGATGCCACGACGGGCAGGGAGGGTTGATGGCTCTGTCGCGTTTGCAGGGCAAGGGACTTGTGCAGCCGCCTATGATAACGGATTACAATGCTCCTGGAGCATTCGTCAAGGCGGTCGGATCGCCTTGGTACCAGCTTATTTCCGATTTGCATGATATCGTCACGCGGGCAACCGTGGATTACGCGTCCTCGTGCGGGCTCAAGTGGCTGCATCTGCCCGTAACCACACGGACGGTCACCTGTGCCCCGGCGCTGGGCAGCGACGCCGGGCCAGTTCCCGTTTGCGTCAGCGGAGTGAACTCGTTCCTAGTTGACTCCATGCAGTTCGCCCTGGAGTACGGGTGCAGGACCGCCCGCGGCGGGTGCTACGCCATCATGCCGTCGTTCCGCAGCGATTCGCCCGACACGAGTCACCTAGGTCAGTTCACGCATAGCGAAGCAGAACTTCCTGGAGACCTGGACGACATCATCAGATACGTCGATGGGTACGTTCGGGCTCTGGCCAAGGCCGTGCTCGACCGCATGGGGGACCGGCTGGCCGTCGCGCGCGGCGACATCTCGCACCTCCAGCGTGTGGCGGGCCGCAACGGGAGCTTCGAGCAGGTCACCTTTGAGGAGGCCGTGCGACTGGTCTGTGACGTTGACGGCGCGGTCACAGTCGGCGAGAACTTCTCGGCCCTCACCCGGAAGGGCGAACGTGCCGTGATGGAAAAGGTGGACGAGATCGTGTGGGTGAGGCACTTTGACGCGATGAGTGTGCCTTTTTATCATGCAGTCGCTGACGTGAGCGCTCGCAGTGCCGCCAACGCTGACTTGTTTTTCGGCATGGGTGAGATCGTCGGCTCCGGCGAACGACACAGTGATTCTTGGGACTTGCGCAAGTCGATGGACATGCACGGTGTGGTCCAGTCGGATTATGAGTGGTACATCCGAATGCGAGATGAGGCGCCGATGAAAACCTCCGGATTCGGCATGGGAGTCGACCGCTTCCTGATGTGGGTACTCGGGCATGACGACATCCGTGATCTCCCCATTATCTCCCGCATCGATGAGCCCCAAGCCTGGCCCGCCGCTGTCGTGCGTCCGTGAGGGAATGATGACTGCCTTGTCGCAAGCGGGTGCCGCGTCGGCCCGAGACTCGAACCTGGTGCCGCTGCAGCGGTCGGCCGGGGAAAATCCGGTGTTCTGCCTGCACTCGGTCGGGGGCGGCACGCTCGGCTACTGGGACCTGGCCCGCCTGTGGCCGGCCGGCACCCGGGTGATCGGGGTGGAGTCCGCTGGCCTGCATGGTCACCCGCCGCAGGAGACCATGGTCGAGATGGCCGAGAGTTATGCCGCCGCGATCGTGAACGATGTCGCGAACGACAACGGCCCGGCGACGGCACCAGTACTGGTGGGGTGGGGCCTGGGCGGGCTGCTGGCCTGGGAGACGGCGCAGGCGCTGCGTCAGGCGGGCGCGAAGATTGCCAGGCTGATCCTCGTCGACAGCCCGCCGCCGGGAACGCCCGACGATGCTGACGAGATGGTGCGAGACGCGCTGGAGGCGGCACAATCGGAGGCGCCCGACCTTTCTCGCACGAGAAACATGGAAGGCTCTGCCCGGGCGGTCCGGAGCGCGAACTCAGCCGCGTGGAAGCGGTACCTGGACGGGGAAAGGCCGCTGCACCCGCCGGCCGACTACCCGGTGCTGCTCGTTCACGCCAGCCGGACCGAATTTGCCGACGAGCATAACCGTGAGCAGGAAGAACTGCGGCACTGGGATCGCGCGGAGCGCTGGTGCGCGCTGATCGGACCGCAGCTTTCCGTCACCTCCCTGGCAGCGGGCGGTAATGGCATCATGCGTGAACCCGCCGTCGACCGGCTCGTAGCGCTGGCGGTACAGGCTCCCGGGATCATCTCGCCGCAAGATCGTGTCGGCGATCTCGATTCCAGCCTTCACGGTCGGGGTGGTGTCCGTCCGGCTTTGGTGCCGGTGGCGCGGCCGGAGCGGGTGCCGCTGTCGTTTGCGCAGTCCCGGCTGTGGTTCCTGGACCGTGGCGGGGCGGGCGCGGCGTACTACGTGCCGTCGGTGTGGCAGCTTTCTGGGGAGGTTGATGAGGGGGCGCTGGGGCTGGCGCTGCGTGATGTGGTGGTCCGGCATGAGAGCTTGCGGACCGTGTACGCGGACGTGGGAGGCGTGCCGGAGCAGCGCGTGGTGGAGGCCGAGGGGCTGGGGCCGTTGCTGGCGTGCGCGCGGGTGGATGCCGGGGACGTGGACGGGCTGGTGGAGGAGTTCGCGGGGCGGGAGTTTGACCTGCGGGTGGACATCCCGCTGCGGGCGGGCTTGTTCGTGACTGGGCCGGGCGAGAGCGTGCTGGTGGTGGTCGCCCATCACATCGCCACCGACGGGTGGTCGACGGGGGTCTTCGCCCGGGACCTGTCGCAGGCGTACGAGGCCCGGGTCGAAGGCCATGCACCGGCCTGGGCGCCGTTGCCGGTGCAGTACGCGGATTTCGCCGTGTGGCAACGGGAACTGCTGACGGGCGACGGTCAAGGCGAGGTGCTGTCCGGCCAGGTCGAGTTCTGGCGGCGGAAGCTTGAGGGTGCTCCGGCGTTGCTGAATCTGCCGGTGGATCGTCCGCGGCCTGCGGTGGCGTCGTATCGCGGTGCGGTGGTACGGACGGGGGTGCCGGCGGGGTTGCACGGGCAGCTCCTGGAGGTGGCCCGGGCGCAGGGGTGCACGTTGTTCATGGTGCTGCACGCGGCGCTGGCGGTGCTGTTGTCGGCTTACGGGGCGGGGGAGGACATCCCGCTGGGGACGAATTTTGCCGGGCGGATCGAAGAGGCGCTGGAGAACCTGGTGGGGTTCTTCGTGGAGACGCTGGTGCTGCGCACGGACCTGTCCGGGGATCCGGCGTTCCGTGAGGTGCTCGACCGGGTCCACGCGGTGGACCTGGAGGCGTACTCGCATCAGGATGTTCCGTTCGAGCGCGTGGTCGAGGTGCTCAACCCGGAGCGGTCATCGGCCTACCATCCGCTGTTCCAGGTACTCTTCTCGCTCAATGACGGCTCCTACACCAGCCGCCTGCGCCTGGGCGACGTCAGTACGCGGATGATTCCAGGACCCGCCCAGACGGCGCAGTTCGACCTGTTGGTGGACTTCGAGGAATACCGGGACGAGAACGACGGGCCGGCGGGCCTGGGGATGATCTGGGAGTACGCCACTGACCTGTTTGACGAGGACACCGTGACGGTGATGGCGGAGCGGCTGCTGCGGCTGCTGGAGCTGGTCACCCGCGACCTGGACGTGCGGATCAGCCAGCTGAGCCTGCTGTCCCCGGCCGAGCGGGACCGCCAGCTAGTGCAGTGGAACGGGCCGCCGCGCGATGAGGAGCCGCTGGATGTCCTGGCCTGCGTCCGCCGGTTCGCCGGGAGCTGCCCGGATGCGGTGGCGGTCTCCGGCGCGGGCGGCGTGGTCAGTTATCAGGAGCTGGCCCGGCAGGCGGGTAACGTCGCCCGGGTGCTGGCCGAGATGGGGGCCGGCCCGGATGTGCGGGCGGCGGTGCTGTCCGAACGCAGCGCGTGGTACGAAGCCGTGATAGTCGGGATCCTGGGAGCCGGCGCCGCTTACCTGTCACTGGATGCGGGCACTCCGGTCTCCCGGGCGGCGCGGATGCTGGAGGACAGCGGTGTCACGCTCCTGATCGCCGACGCCGGGCTGCGAGACCGCGCGGCCGCGGTGGCCGCGGCCACCGCGCACCCGGTCGCGATCCCGGAACTAGACATGACCGCGCCCGGCGCCGGCGGGCAGGACACCGAGCCGGGCGGGAATCGTGACTGCCTGGCGTACCTGGTATTCACCTCGGGGTCGACCGGCCGCCCGAAGGCGGTGGCGGTCCCGCGGCGTGGCTTTTCTAATCACCTGCGCGCGGTCGTCGATCTGTATGGCCTCACTTCGCGGGATACCATGGCGTTCAACGCGCCGCTGACCTTTGACGTATCGATATGGCAGGCGCTGACCATGCTGACCGTCGGCGGCCGGGTGCACATCATGGATGAGGACACCGCGCGTGACCCGGTCGCCATGCTCAGGTGCGTGGACGACCATCAGATCACGGTCCTGCAGATCGTGCCCGCCATGCTCCGCGCGGTCCTCGAAGCGCTGGACGCAGGCGCCGCCCTGCCCGGATGGCTGTCCGGCCTGAGGCTGATGCTGGTGCACGGCGAGGAGCTCCCAGCAGACCTGATCACGTCATGGTATGCGCGCTTCCCGCAAACCGCGCTGATGAACGTCTACGGGCCGGCCGAATGCTCCGACGATGTCTCGATCGGAGCCATCGAGCGCCCCCCGGCCGACTGGGCCGGCCGGGCGTCGATTGGCCAGCCGCTGGTCAATACTCGGGTATTCGTGCTGGATCCGCACCTGAACTTGCGACCCGTCGGCGTGGTCGGCGAGCTATACGTTTCCGGGGCGCTCCTGGCCCGCGGCTACTCCGGCCGCGCGGACCTGACCTCGGCCCGCTTCACAGCCTGCCCCTTCGGCGCTCCGGGCGAGCGGATGTACCGTACCGGCGACGTAGCCCGCTGGAACAGGCACGGAGAACTCGAATTCCTCGGCCGAACCGATGATCAGGTAAAGATCCGCGGCTACCGGATCGAGCCGCGCGAGGTCGAGACCGTCCTGCACGCCTTGCCCGGGGTGGGGCAGGCCGCAGTCATCATGCGCGAAGACGTGCCGGGGGACAAGCGCCTGGTCGCGTATGTGGTCCCCGCCCCCGGCGCAGCTGTGGTGACCGCCGAGCTGCGCCAGGCGGCCGAGAACTTCCTGCCCGAGTACATGATGCCCGCAGCGATCATGATGCTGGACCAGCTTCCGCTGACCGTCAACGGGAAACTCGACCGTGACGCGCTGCCCGTGCCTGAGTACCCGCGAACGTCGGGCCGCACTCCGCGCACCCCGCGAGAAGCGATCCTCCGCGACCTGTTCGAAGAGGTCCTCGGTGTCCCCAGCATCGGCCTCGACGACAGCTTCTTCGCCCTTGGCGGCCATTCCCTTCTCGCTATCCGCCTGCTCAGCCGCATCCGGACCATCCTGAACATAGACGCGACCGTCCGCGATCTCTTCGACGCGCCCACCGTCGGCAAGCTCGCCAGGCGACTCGACGCCATTACTGGCGCTGTCCGTCCGGCTTTGGTGCCGGTGGCGCGGCCGGAGCGGGTGCCGCTGTCGTTTGCGCAGTCCCGGCTGTGGTTCCTGGACCGTGGCGGGGCGGGCGCGGCGTACTACGTGCCGTCGGTGTGGCAGCTTTCTGGGGAGGTTGATGAGGGGGCGCTGGGGCTGGCGCTGCGTGATGTGGTGGTCCGGCATGAGAGCTTGCGGACCGTGTACGCGGACGTGGGAGGCGTGCCGGAGCAGCGCGTGGTGGAGGCCGAGGGGCTGGGGCCGTTGCTGGCGTGCGCGCGGGTGGATGCCGGGGACGTGGACGGGCTGGTGGAGGAGTTCGCGGGGCGGGAGTTTGACCTGCGGGTGGACATCCCGCTGCGGGCGGGCTTGTTCGTGACTGGGCCGGGCGAGAGCGTGCTGGTGGTGGTCGCCCATCACATCGCCACCGACGGGTGGTCGACGGGGGTCTTCGCCCGGGACCTGTCGCAGGCGTACGAGGCCCGGGTCGAAGGCCATGCACCGGCCTGGGCGCCGTTGCCGGTGCAGTACGCGGATTTCGCCGTGTGGCAACGGGAACTGCTGACGGGCGACGGTCAAGGCGAGGTGCTGTCCGGCCAGGTCGAGTTCTGGCGGCGGAAGCTTGAGGGTGCTCCGGCGTTGCTGAATCTGCCGGTGGATCGTCCGCGGCCTGCGGTGGCGTCGTATCGCGGTGCGGTGGTACGGACGGGGGTGCCGGCGGGGTTGCACGGGCAGCTCCTGGAGGTGGCCCGGGCGCAGGGGTGCACGTTGTTCATGGTGCTGCACGCGGCGCTGGCGGTGCTGTTGTCGGCTTACGGGGCGGGGGAGGACATCCCGCTGGGGACGAATTTTGCCGGGCGGATCGAAGAGGCGCTGGAGAACCTGGTGGGGTTCTTCGTGGAGACGCTGGTGCTGCGCACGGACCTGTCCGGGGATCCGGCGTTCCGTGAGGTGCTCGACCGGGTCCACGCGGTGGACCTGGAGGCGTACTCGCATCAGGATGTTCCGTTCGAGCGCGTGGTCGAGGTGCTCAACCCGGAGCGGTCATCGGCCTACCATCCGCTGTTCCAGGTACTCTTCTCGCTCAATGACGGCTCCTACACCAGCCGCCTGCGCCTGGGCGACGTCAGTACGCGGATGATTCCAGGACCCGCCCAGACGGCGCAGTTCGACCTGTTGGTGGACTTCGAGGAATACCGGGACGAGAACGACGGGCCGGCGGGCCTGGGGATGATCTGGGAGTACGCCACTGACCTGTTTGACGAGGACACCGTGACGGTGATGGCGGAGCGGCTGCTGCGGCTGCTGGAGCTGGTCACCCGCGACCTGGACGTGCGGATCAGCCAGCTGAGCCTGCTGTCCCCGGCCGAGCGGGACCGCCAGCTAGTGCAGTGGAACGGGCCGCCGCGCGATGAGGAGCCGCT
>OBLU010004503.1_pt1 | contig 12574 bp, 2 predicted proteins | sample 1518681 | NCBI WGS metagenome assembly OBLU01 (sample SAMEA3539304, study PRJEB22396) | soil metagenome | biome: tundra; feature: field; material: soil | place: USA | collected 2010-05 | depth 0.15 m | reverse complement strand
GCCTCACCCGGCTGAACAACGACGGCACCCTCGACACGATGATCAATTTTGGGGATGGCTTGGACAGCTTCGTGGCGGCAGTGGTGGTCCAGACCAATGGCCTGATCGACCTCGGCGGCGGGTTCACGCAATACGACGACCAGCCGCGGCAGCACTTGGCTCGGATCTACGGTGGCACGGTCGCGGGTTCGGGCACTTTGGAGTTTACCTCCGGCAACTACCAGGTGCTTGAAACAGGGACTAATGCCTTGCTTACCGTGCGGCGACAGGGAGGCACCAGCGGCGTGATGTCCAACAACGTCTATGTGCCAAACATCACCGTCACCTTCACCACCGACCCCAGCGGCAGCACCGCCGTGCTAGGCACTAATTACCTGGGAGTAACTAATACGCTGACCTTCGCGCCGGGCGAGGTTCTGCAGAACGTGCTCGTGCCGGTGATTCATGATTTCGTAATCACTCCGGACCTGATCGTCAGCAACTATCTGTCGAACCCAATGCCGGCGGTGCCTGGCGGCCCGGCGATCGGCAACCAGCCCAACGCATTGCTGTCGATCATAAACGTCGATAGCGGGGTGAGCTTCTCCGCGCCGACATACTTCGCCGCGGAAGACTCCGGCTTTGCCGCCATCCCAGTCCTGCGGACGGGGAGCAGCAATGGCGTCACGACCGTGGATTTCCTGACCGCCGGCGGCACCGCCATCCCGGGCACCAATTACGTGCCCATGTTCACCAATGTGACCTTCGTGGACGGTCAGGTAAGCAACGTGGTCCTGCTTCCCCTCATCCACGACCTGGCGCCGCAGGGCGCCACGACGGTGATCTTGCAGTTGGCCAACGCCGTGGGCTCGCTATTGCTTAATCCGTTCCAGGCGACTCTGACGATTGTGGATGTGGAACAGGCTCCGGGGCAGCTCATGTTCTCGCAAACCAATTACGTCGTGAGCGAGGGCGCGGGCTTCCTGCCGGTGACCGTCCTCCGGACCAACGGGCAGTCCGGCACGGTGCAGGTGAACTTCAGCACGTTAGCAAACACGGCAGTGCCCGGATTCGACTATCTCAACACCAACGGTATTTTGACTTTTGGGCCCGGCCAGACCAGCCAAACCTTCCATGTGCCGATCCTGCAACAGAACCAGGTCCAGGGGAACCAGACTTTTTCGGTGATGCTGTCCAACGCCACGGGTGGGGCGACCTTGCTTGGACCAACGAATGTGCCGGTGACCATTCTCGATGACGGCGTGGGGCTGAGTTTCAGTGTGCCGACTTACCCTCCTGTGCTCGAGACCGCCGGCACGGCGTTACTTTCGGTTTACCGGCAGAACGGCACCAACACGACCACGACGGTCCACTACTCCACCACGAACCTGACCGCCAGTGCAGGCACCAACTACGTCGCCATCACCAACGCCACGCTTACCTTCAATCCGGGCGAGACCGTCAAGGGCATCGCGGTGCAGCTCTTGCATGATACCAGGGTGACCGGGCCGCTATCGTTCGAGGTGTACCTTTTTAATCCCTCCGCGCCCGCCCAAGTGTTTAACTATACCTACGCGGTGGTGGACATCCTCGACGCCGACCCCGGCTTTAGCTTCGGCACCACCAACCGCCTGGTGATCACCAACGCCGATCTCTCCACCGTCACCACGGCCAGCTACGGCGTGCTCAAGAGCGGCACGAACCTGCTCATCACCGTTGTCCAGTCCAATGCCAATACCGGCGTATCGTCCATCCAATATGCCACCGCGACCAACGCCAATGACACCGCGGTCGCCGGACTGGATTATGGCGCAGTCAGCGGTCTCTTAACCTTCAGCAACAACACCACGCTCCAGTCCTTCCTGGTTCCAATCATTAACAACCACCAGGCCGAAGGCAACCGCACTTTCAGCATCAACCTCTTCAACCCCGCTGGCGGCGCTCCCGGCATCGCCCAATTGGTCCCGCCCAGCACAGCCACCATCACGATCACCGACGATGTTTCCGGCATCAGTTTCTCCAGCCCCGCCTACCGGGCGAACGAAAACGGCGGCCCTGCCACCATCACCGTCCTCCGCAGCAACGCTACCAACAGTACCGTCTCGGTGAATTACTGGACCACGAACCTAACCGCCATCCCTGGCGGCGTTAATTATTCGAATGTGAGCGGCGTGTTGACCTTCAGCCAGGGTGTGACCGTCCAGACCTTTTCGGTGCCGATCAACGACGACGGCCTGCTGAAGGGCGACAGCACGGTCCAGCTCAACCTCAGCAACCTGGTCGGTAACGCCGTCTTTGTGAATCCCAGCTCCGCGACCCTGACCATTGTGGAAACGGACGGCAGCCGGATTGTCGGTGCCGGCACAGCCCTCGTCTCCGAGAGCGGCCCGGTCAACGGCGCGATCGACCCCGGTGAGACCGTTACGCTGCTTTTTGCCTTGCGGGACAGCACCGGCACCAATACTGGCAACCTGGTCGCCACCCTGCTGACCACCAACGGCGTTGCCAATCCGAGCGGACCTCAAAATTACGGGTCGCTGGTCGTCCACGGGCCCTCGGTCTCGCGACCGTTCACTTTTAAGGCCGACGTCACGAACGGCCAGACGATCAGTGCCACCTTCCAACTTCAGGATGGCAGCATCGATCGCGGCTTCGTCCTGTTCAACTTCACGGTCGGCCAGGTCCCGAGCAGTTTCGCTAACCCTTCGGCGATTCTGATCAATGACGACACCACCGCTTCGCCTTACCCCTCCACGATCACCATCAATGGTCTGGCCGGAGTGGTGACCAAAGCCACGGTGACCATCTCGAATCTGAATCATACCTATCCCAGCGACATCGATGCTTTGCTCGTGTCGCCGGCTGGCCAGAAATCCTACTTGATGGCCAAGTGCGGCAGCAGTTTCGTGATTAATAATGTCACCCTGAATTTCGACGACACCGTCGCAAACGGTCTGCCGAAGTTTAGCAATCTGCCACAGTCCAGCCAGATCATCTCCGGCACCAATCACACAACTTCCTACGCGATGGGCACGCCACCCTTCCCACTGGCCCTCACTCCGCTCCCGCCCTACAGCACCAACTTATCAGTCTTTACCAACAGCAACCCCAACGGCAATTGGTCGCTTTATGTCATCGACGACACGCAGGAGGATTCCGGCGTCATCTCCAACGGCTGGTCTCTGAACCTGGTCACCGCTGGCGTGGTCCCGGCCGCCGCTGACGTAGGCCTCGCCATGACCGCCTCGCCCGCCATCGTCGTCGCAACGAGCAATCTGACCTATACGCTCATTCTGACGAACTATGGCCCCTCGACCGCCGCCGTGCTTGTCGTGACCGACGTGCTTCCCGCAGGGGCGGCGTACGTGAGCAGTTCTGCGTCGGTGGGCAGTGCGAGCAGCAGCGCGGGCGTGGTCACTTGGACTATTCCCTTCCTGGCCAAGGACGCCGTCGCCTCACTCGCGCTGGTGATTCAAGCCACCAACAATGGCACCATTACCAATACGGCTACGGTGACAACCGGCACGACCGACCTCAACCCGGACAATGACACAGCCTCGACCGTAGCCACCGTCGTCTCCCCGACGGCCGATCTGGCCATCGGCCTCTTCGACTCACCCAATCCGTTGCTGCTGGGCAACCCTTTGACATACACGATTACCGTCTCGAACCTCGGTCCCGCCACTGCCACCGGGGTGATCGCCGTTGATACCCTGCCGCCCGCGGTGAACTTTATCTCCGCGTCGCCCGTTAACAGCTATACGGTCGTGGGCCAGGTCATCACCTTTACCAATCTCGGCAGTTTGGGGAGCGGCGCGCAGACCAGCGTCACCATTACCGCCTTGCCGACCACGCCTGACACCATCACGGACAACGCTTCCTGCCACTCGGCTGGCGTTATCGATCCTTTCAAGGCGAACAATTCGGCGTCCGTCAAGACCATCATTGAATCGGTGTCGCTCACAGTCTCGCGAGTGGGCGGTAGTCTGGTGATATCATGGCCGGCCGACGCGGGGAATTACATTTTGGTAAGCACCACGAACTTGCGGCCACCGGTTGTGTGGATGCCGGTGACGGACGCCGTGCAGTCGCTGACCGCAGGTGGGCAGACTACCGTCACGGTGCCCATCGGCCCCGGCAACCGATTCTTCCGGTTGAGCTCGGCCCCAGTGCCGGCGCTGTCTTTGACCGTCTCACGCTTCGGCGCGAATATCCTCGTCACCTGGCCGATCAATCCATGGAATGCCAATCTGGAAAGCACAACGAATCTGTACCCGCCGGTGGTCTGGACGCCGGTGACCACCCCGTTGCCACAAGTAGGCGGCGGCCAGAATGCGATCACTCTGCCCTTGGGCAGCGGCCGGAAGTTCTTTCGCCTGCACGGCTCGACACCATGACGAGACGACTTCCCACGCTAGGGCGACCGGTAGTTAATCAGCCACCCTTTCAACTATTCGATATGAAGATCTGCACTAATAAGGTTTGGAGACGCTCAGGCCTGTTGACCCTTGCCTGCGCGACCTCTTTCTTCCTCTTCGCCAACGCTGCGCGCGCAGCGGAAAGGCAGACGCTGCGGGGACATGTCCCCGCAGCGGTGATGGGCCTGGCGCCCATGGGCTCGCTGCCGGCCTCGCAGCGCCTGAACCTGGCGATTGGGCTGCCCTTGCGCAACAAGGAAGCCCTCACCAACCTCCTCCACGACCTCTACGAGCCTACCAGTCCCATCTTCCGCCATTACCTGACCCCGCAGCAGTTCGCCGAGCAGTTTGGCCCCTCCGAAGCAGATTACGAGGCTGTTGTGGCTTTCGCCAAATCCAACGGTTTGACCGTTAACGCCAAACACCCCAATCGCGTGCTCCTTGATGTGAGCGGGTCCGTGGCGGATATCCAAAAGGTTCTCCACCTGACCATGCGGGTATATCAGCACCCCAAGGAGGCCCGTACGTTTTATGCGTGCGATGTCGAACCCTCGCTGGACTTGGCCACGCCCATCTTGACCATTAGCGGTTTGAACAACTACCAGTTGCCGCGCCCCGGTTATCGTCTAGCCGATGCGCGCAAGGCGCTGAACGGCGTAACCCCCGGCGTCGGGTCGGGGCCGGGTGGAAACTACATGGGCCGCGATTTCAGGGCCGCCTATGTCCCGGGTACCCCGCTGACTGGCGCCGGTCAGGTGGTTGGGCTTCTCCAGTTTGACGGTTATGATCCCAATGACATCGTCGCCTACGAGAACCTGGCAGGCTTGCCCAACGTCACGCTGGAGAATGTCTTGTTGGACGGCTACAATGGCGTTCCGACGGGCAACGGCGGCGAAGTCGAAGTGTCCTTGGATATTGAGATGGTCATTTCAATGGCTCCACAGATCTCGAAAGTGATCATCTATGAAGCCGGGCCATTCGGATTTCCGGACGACATCTTGAACGCCATGGCCACGGAGAATCGCGCCCGGCAACTAAGTGCTTCCTGGAGCTGGAGCGGCGGTCCCAGCGCGACAACCGACCAGATCCTCCAACAGATGATCGCCCAAGGACAAACCTTCTTCCACTGTTCCATGGATGCTGACGCTTATCCCCCCGGCGCAGTTGACGACCCAAATATGACCTTCGCGCCGTGCGACAGTCCCTTTGCTACACAAGTCGGCGGGACGACCTTGACGACCAGCGGTCCGGAAGGCACTTGGGTATCCGAGAAAGTCTGGAACTGGGGCGGCGGCATAGGCAGCTGTGGCGGCATCAGCTCATTCTATTCCATCCCGCCTTGGCAACAAGGCATCGACATGAGCGCTAATCAGGGCTCCACGACCATGCGTAACGTGCCGGATGTTGCCCTGACTGCGGATAATGTCTTCGTGATCGCGGACAGTGGAACAAACTACCTGGGTACCGGCGGCACCAGTTGTGCCTCGCCCCTGTGGGCGGCCTTTATCGCCCTGGTCAATCAGCAAGCCGCTGCGGTCAGTCTGCCCCCCGTCGGTTTCCTTAACCCGGCACTCTACACCATTGGCAAAGGCGCAAACTACGCGAACTGCTTCTACGACACCGCCACTGGCGATAACACCTGGTCCGGCAGCCCCAATCTCTTCTTTGCCGTCCCCGGCTTCGACCTCTGCACCGGCTGGGGCACGCCGAACGGCACGAACCTGATCAATGCCCTCGTCTCGCCAATCACAGCGCCCTTGTTAGTCGTTATCACCAACGTCGTCTTCGGGGGCAACGGCAACGGCCTGATAGACTTTAACGAGTGCGACAGCCTGAATTTGATCCTGGCCAACGTGGGGACCGCCCCCGCCACCGGCATTAGCGCAACCTTGTCAACCAGCACCCCGGGTGTGGCCGTCGCCCAGCCGACCTCAGCTTATCCCAATATCCCCATCGGTGCCTTGGCCACGAACCTCGTGCCTTTCAAAATCAGCACGGCGCCTTCGTTTGTTTGCGGCACTCCGATTGACTTCTTGCTCCTCTTGCAGTCCGATCAGACAGTTACCGTTTACAAATTCAGCCTTCCGACCGGTGTGCCGAGCAGCCCCCTCCGATCGGACAATAACTTCACGGTTGTGATTCCTTCCCCCGGCACCACCAATTCAACCATCATCGTCTCGAACATCAGTTTTGCCATTGCCAAGATCACCGTGTCGATGTTCGTCCAGGAATCCTTCGATTACTTCCTGAACCTCCAACTCGTCGCGCCAGACGGCACGATCTGCAACCTTTCTACCAACAACGGTCTTTTTGGCCAGAATTACGGGGCGCTTTGCGGCTCTGACTCGCTGCGGACCACCTTCGACGACGCGGCGACGGTGCCAATCGCTTCGGGAGGGGCACCTTTCGTCGGCACTTTCCGGCCCAGCCAGCCGCTCGCGATCTTCACCGGCAAGTCCGGGACCAACGTCAATGGTGCCTGGCAGCTTCAGGCGACAGACGGCGGCGCGTTCGACACCGGCGCGATTCAGTGCTGGTCTCTGTTCCTAACGCCGACTCTTTGCGTGGACGGCGGGGGCCAATGCCCCGGCACCGATCTAGCCCTGGGCATGACCGGCCAACCAAACCCCGTCATGGCCGGAAACAATCTGACCTACACCATCGCCGTTACCAACCTTGGCCCCAGCACCGCGACCAACGTCATGGTCACTCACTTGCTTCCCCCTAGTGTGACGGTCGTTTCGGTCTCGTCCTCGCAGGGAACCTTTGCCCAACAGAGCGGCTTGATCACGTTTATTCTCGGGCCGATGGCCGTCGGGGTCCCGGCCACCCTGACGGTGGTCGTCCGGCCGAACGTTGCGGGCAAGATCTTCTCGACCGCTTCCGTTTCTTCCGAACAGCCGGATTTCAACCCCGGCAATAACACCGCCACCGTGACGACCCAAGTCACTCCAGCCGCGGCGGACCTGGCCGTGGGAATTGCCGCCCTGCCTAACCCGGTCTTGGTCGGCGGCAGCCTTGCCTACACGGTTTCGCTAGCCAACAATGGCCCCAGTACGGCCACCAATATTACCGTGACCACCGCTTTGCCGGCCAGTGTACAGATCCAGTCAACCACCGTTTCCCGCGGCACAGTCAGCACCATCGGCAACGTGGTCATTTGGAGCCTGACAAACCTCGCTCGGGGATCGTCGCCCAGTGCGACAATCATAGTCACTCCCACCGCTGTGGGGAATATTACCGCCATCGCCAGCGTCAGCGCGCAAACGACTGACCCCTTCCCCGCCAATAACACCGCCACGGTGAGCACCGTCGTCGGCCCCGCCGCCGACCTCGCGATCAGCATTGGCGAGTCCCCGAACCCGGTCGTGGTGGGAAGCAACGTGGTTTACCTGGTGTCCGTGACCAACGCTGGGCCAAGCGTGGCCACCGGCGTTTTCGTCAATGACTCTTTGCCGGCCAGCATCAACGTCCTTTCCACCAACGCCACGCAAGGCACGATTTCGATTTCCAACAGCAGTCTCTTCTGGAGCCTGGATACCCTGTCCAGCGGGGGCAAGGCCTCGCTCACGATTGTCGCCAGCACCACCACCACCGGCACGCTCAGCACCGCCGCCAGCGTCCTCGCCTCGCAAACGGATCCAAACCTGTCCAACAACACTGCCACGGCGACGACGGTCGTGTCCGCTCCTTTTGTCAGCATCCTGCCCGCCGGCGCTACCTTGACTTATGAGAGCGGTCCGACCAATGGCGCCATTGACTTGGGGGAGACGGTCACCCTGATCCTGCGCTTGAGCAATGCCGGCAACAGCAGCACCCGGAATCTGGTCGCTACTTTGCTGGCTACCAACGGCGTGGCTCCGGTTATGCCCAATAACCCGCAAACCTACGGCATCCTCTTCCCCAGCGGCTTCTCTGTAGGCCGTCCATTCAGCTTTACGAACACGGGCGTCAGCGGCGGCACGATCAGCGCCACCCTCGCGCTTCAGGACGGGACCAATGCCTACCCGCCCGTCAGTTTTACCTTCACGCTGCCCACCAGCCAGACGTTCGCCAATACCAACACCATCCTTATCCCCGATCCCAACGCGCCGAATCCTCCTTACCCGTTCCAGGCTGGCCCCGCCAAGCCCTATCCATCGGTCATCAACGTCTCCAATTTCACGAGCCTGCTCGGCAAGGTGACCGTCACGCTCTCCAACTTGAACCACACGTATCCAGGGGACGTGAATGTGCTGCTCGTCGCCCCGGGCGGCGCCAAGGCGCTGGTCATGTCGCACGCCGGCGACCAGATCGCAACGGGCCTAAACCTGACGTTTGACGACTCGGCTCCGGGTCCTTTGCCTGCCACAGGTCAGCTTGCATCGGGAGTATGGCAGCCGACCATCTACACGAACCTGGCCCCTACCCCGACCTTCCCGACTAATGCACCGGCTGGACCTTACCCGGCAACGCTCTCTGCTCTGAATGGCGTGAATGCCAACGGTTCCTGGTCGCTCTACGTGTACGACGACTCCAGCGGCGATATCGGTGCCATTTCCAATGGCTGGAGCCTGGCGCTGACGGGTATCACTCCAATCAATCAGATCGCCGATCTCGGGGTGACTGGCATAGCCGCGCCGAGTCCAGGGCTTCTCGGCGGGAGTCTGGCCTATACCTTCATCATTACCAATGACGGGCCGAACACAGCTACGACCGCATTCTTCACCAATGTCCTGCCGGCGGGTGTGACGCTGGTCTCCGCCGGCACGTCGCAGGGAAGCATGCTCACTACCGCTACCAACGTTATCGTCAACCTCGGAACCATGAATGCCGGGGCTATCATCATCGTGACCAACTTGGTGACGGTCACCACTGCAGTCAGTCTGGGAGTGACCAATGGGACCGTGACGAGTGTCGCGACGGTCACCGCCGATGAAACGGATTTGAATTCAGCCAATAGCTCCGTTTCCGTCATCACCACCATCAATCGACCCGTTGCGGATCTGGGACTGACTCAAACCGTGGCCCCGGACCCGGTGGCCGTCGGCTTCAGTCTGACCAATACCGTAGCCATCACGAACCGTGGTCCGGCCACCGCCCTCAGCGTCATCTTGACGGAACCGCTGCCGGCCGGTGTGGGATTCATCTGGGGCAGTTCCAGTTCAAGCAATGCTGCTTTCACCAGCGCCAACGGGACAGTCACCTGCGCCCTGGGCGATCTGGCGTCGAACGCCACCGCGACCGTCACCATCGTCCTGACCAACTCGGCACTCGGCCCCATGACAAATGCGGTTTCCGTCAGTTCAGCTTCGTATGATCCCATCTCCACCAACAACAGCTCAACCTACGTCGCGCACGTCGTGAGGCCGGCTCCGGCGATTATTGGCGTCGGCGCCGTCCTGACCTCCGAAAGCGGACCCGTCAATGGCACTATCGATGCCGGGGAGACGGTTGCCTTGTCCTTATCCCTCGCCAACATTGGCACCTCGAACACCATCAATCTGGTTGCGACGCTGCTGACTACTAACGGCGTCACCTCGCCCAGCGGTCCGCAAAGTTACGGCACGCTGATCTACGGCGGCCCCTCCGTCGCCCGAAGCTTTTCCTTCAAAGCCGCCAGCGGCGCGATTGTCGCTATGCTGCAGCTTCAGGATGGGACCAACAATCTCGGCACCGTCGGCTTCCCGTTCAGCACGCCCGCCACGAACAGTTTCTCCAGCTTGGCGGCGATCACCATCCCGGATCACGGCATCGCCACCCCCTATCCCTCTACGATCAATGTCTCGGGCTTGACCGGCCGTGTCAGCAAAGTCACGCTGGGCCTGAATGGACTGACGCACTCCTTCCCGCATGACGTGAACGTGCTGCTGGTCAGCCCCGCCGGCAGCAATGTATTGGTGATGTCGCACACCGGCGGCGGGTTCGCGATAACCAATGTCAACCTCGGCTTTGCTGACGCGGCCACGGCGAGCCTGCCCAATAGCAGCCTCATCACCGGCGGAACTTACAGACCCAGCAGCTATCAGGGGCCGGTCGCTCTACCAGGCACCGGCCAATCGAAATCCTATCAGCCTGCCCTTTCCGGCATGAACTGGAATAATCCGAACGGCGCATGGTCGCTTTATGTGTTCGATGACTCGGTCGGCGATGCCGGCAACATCGTCAATGGCTGGAGTCTGAACCTGACGACGGTGATGACGGTCGGTCCAGTGAATGATGTCGCTGTTGGTTTGGCCAGCGCACCAGCTTCGCTCGTCACGGGCGCCAGCCTGACAAACACGATCAATATCACAAATTTCGGCCCCGACACCGCTACCGGCGTGATGTTGACCAACCCATTGCCGGCGGGACTCACCTTTGTTTCCGCGTCACTGTCACAAGGCAGCCTTTCCGGCACCAATGGCGGACAGGTGACCTGCAGCCTTGGCAGCCTGCCGGCTGGCGGGACCGCGCAGATTACGATCGTTGAGGTGCCTTCTGTGGCGGGGGCGTTCCTCAATACGGTCAACGTCGCGGCCAACGAGGAGGACCTCAACCCAATCAACAACTCGGCACAGGCGGCAACGACGGTCAACAAGGCCAACACGTTGACGGCGCTGAGTTCCTCGGTCAATCCGTCGTTGCGGGGTCAGTCGGTGACCTTTAGCGCCACCGTCACTGCGGTGTTGCCGGGAGCGGGCACGCCCACCGGCACGGTGCAGTTCAAGACCAATGGTGTGAACTTCGGGAGCGCCGTGACCCTCTTGGGCGGGACTGCGAGCAGTGCGGCGATTTCGTCGCTGGCGTCGGGCAGTTACACGGTCACGGCCGTTTACAGCGGCGACAGCGGCTTCAACACCAGCAGCGGCACGCTTTCGGGCGGTCAGGCGGTCAACAATCCCGCCCCGGTGAGGCTGACCGGCTCCATCGTGAACGGCCAATTTCGCCTCACGGTGACGGCCACGCCGAACCTTACGTACGTGGTTCTGGGCTCGACCAACCTCAGTTCCTGGGTGCCGCTCAGCACCAACACCGCCTCGTCCAGCGGCACCTTCAACTACACCGACACTACCTCACCGACTCCCCAGGATCGCTTCTACCGCACTGTGCTGGCACCTTGAGGGGGCTAAGGCAGTCGCGATGAAAGTTTTGGGGCTCACCGGCGGTATCGGCATGGGAAAGTCCGCCTCCGCCCAACTCCTTCGCGCGCACGGGGTTCCGGTAGTTGACACCGACGATTTGGCGCGCCAGGTCGTTGAGCCGGGCCAGCCCGCCTTGGCCGAGGTGCTGGCGGTCTTCGGTCCCCAATTCGCCAGGCCGGACTGCCAATTGCGCCGCGATGAACTGGCCCAGCTCGTCTTTAACGACCCCGCCGCCCGGCAGCGGCTTGAGGCCATCCTCCACCCCCCCATCCGGGCGCTCTGGCGCGCTCAAGTCGAGACTTGGCGCGCGGAAGGCCGTGCGCTGGCGGTCGTCGTGATCCCGCTCCTGTTTGAAACCAAGGCCGAAGCCGAGTTGGATGCGACGATCTGTGTCGCTTGTTCCGCCGCCACGCAGCAAAAACGCCTGCAGGCTCGCGGTTGGTCTCTCGAGCAAATCGAGCGGCGCCTTCAAGCCCAATGGCCGGTGGAAACCAAGGTGGCCCGCGCCGATTACGTGGTGTGGACTGAGGCCGGTTTGGACGTGCACGCCGCGCAACTCGAACGAATCCTGCCCTTGCTGGGCTAGTCAGCCTGAGGGGCCAGCACCGATTCGGCGGGAATCAGTATTAGCCGCGTTGATGCTGCTGGAGGCTAGATTGCCTGGATGCCGGTCCGCAGCGTGCCCGTGATCACTTCTGAAAACCCCCTTTTGCGAAATACCAAGCAAAAGAGGTGGTCAAAAAGATACACTTGGGGGTTGCATCCTCCGGATACTGTCCGTCTCCCCACCGTGGTCCCTCCGTGCCCCCAACCTTATGTCCCCGCAAGAGGCTTTGTGGCTTTTCGTAGCCCCCTGTCCGCTTTCTCAGTATTGAGAATGCTTATACTGTTGTGGTGGGATTGGGTTGAGCGGGTGCCCCGGGGATTGGAAGAGCCGCCCGCAGCGGCGCTGGACTGCCGGGCGCCGGCAGGCGTGGCCCGGCGCAGAGCCGGCCTTAACAACCTGGGTCAAAAGCGTTCCGAGGTGATGGCCTTCAATAAACCGCTACGCGATAAAAGACCGTGCTGACCCCG
>OBLU010004501.1_pt1 | contig 12577 bp, 11 predicted proteins | sample 1518681 | NCBI WGS metagenome assembly OBLU01 (sample SAMEA3539304, study PRJEB22396) | soil metagenome | biome: tundra; feature: field; material: soil | place: USA | collected 2010-05 | depth 0.15 m | reverse complement strand
GTAGCCGTCGAAGCAAGTTAATTCTTCGTGGAGCAATCGCTCTTGGCGTGGTCGTAGTACTGGTGGTGGGCGGAGTCGTGGGGGACTATTTCTACTTGGGCTCGCTCCTCAATCGACAGCACGTCGGCCACCTCCAGAGCGGTGGATCGTCGGTGAACATCTTGCTCATTGGTTCGACGACTCGCTGCGGTCTGAAAGTTCAGGAAGCGAAGTACGGGTACTGTCTCACTACGACGGGGGTCAACAGCGATATCGATATGATCGTGCACCTGGATTCGGCAACCCACACTGCGTCACTCTTGTCTATTCCTCGTGACACCTTCGTGCCCAACGCCCGCGCTGAAGGCGCCAACAAGATTGACGCGGCACTCGTCGAGGGTCCCATCCAACTCGTCGCGGCGATCGAAGAGGATTTCGGGATCCCCATCAATCATTACGTCGAGCTCAACTTCGAGACGTTCGAGAGCGTGGTGAATGCCCTCGGAGGGGTACGTATGTACTTCCCCATTCCCGTCTTCGACGCCTACTCACAGCTCTACGTACCCCACCCCGGCTGCTTCCTCCTGGACGGCAATCGGGCGCTGGAAGTCGTTCGAGCTCGTCACCTACAAATTCAAACCAACCCCGCAGTCACCAATCGTGCCGACTGGCCACAAGAAGCCCTCTCGGACTTGGCCCGAATTCGTCGCACCCACGAGTTCCTGCGCGTCCTGGCGGCCAAGGTATCGGCACGGGGTCTGGGGAATCCCCTGACGGATCAGAGCATCGCGGCGAGTGTATTGGGAGACCTCATAGTGGACACCGGATTCTCCGAGGGAAGCATGGTGTCGTTGGCCGAAACGTTCGCGCACACCAGCATTGCCAACGTGTCCCAAGAGACGTACCCGGTTGTTGGCGTGAACTCTCCCAATGGGTACCAATACAAGGGCGGAGACTACAACTCCATCGTGTTTCCGGTGGAGCCCACGGGATATAGCTTGATCAATACACTCTTTGGGGCGTCGACAGGCATGAGTACCTTCACCGGAAAGGCACTGCCCGCACCCTCGACGTTCAAGATCTCGGTGGAGATCGGCTCGGGCCTCGCCAATCAAGGCGCGACGATCGCGGCGAGATTCACGGCGAAGGGTTATCGCGCGTCGGCCACGGGTGATCGCACGCCCACCGGTCCAATCCCTGAGACGATGGTCTGGTATGGCGGGACACCGCCGCCCGACAACTCTGACTGGAAGAACCCAGGGCTCGAGGCGGCGCAGTCGGTCATGAGTCAAATCGAAGGACCGGCCAGCATGGGGTACAACCCGTCAGAAGTTACGCCCGGCTCTCTGGTCACTGTCCAGACCGGCACCGGACTCACCTTAAAGCCGACCGTGGCCACGACTGCGACCACCGTGAAGGCCGGCACCTCGGCGTACACATCGACAACGACATCGTTGATGTCAATCATTGTGGAGTTGGCGGCGAGTTCCACCTCGACGTCGACGACAACAACCACAGTTCCCGACCCAAGCGGTATTGCCTCGAACCCCAACCTGGGAACGCCGAGCTCGACCAACCCGACGTTGGAACCGTGGGACCCTCGCCCGTGCAACTCGGCAGGGACTGGACCCGCGGCTTTGCCGTAATGTGATTCCAACTGGCCATTCAATTGGTTTCTTGGACTATGAGTATGACGCATCTTAAGAATATTTGACCGGCTTCACGAATTTGTAGAGTCTTGTCTGGTTTTGGTCAATAGAGAATACTTGACTCAAAGTTTCGTCAGTTCCAGTTTGAAGTAAGCAGGAGATTTGAATTGCTATCGCTGGTGCACGTTGCTTAGTTCGCTAGAAACGTCAACTGGGGCTAACACTACGAAGGGTTTCAGGGTTGAACAATTTGTGAGCAATTGCGGCTACTGCTATCTGCGCGTGGAGCAGCCCTAAGGGCACTCAATTTGCACTGAGAATATTTGATATCTCGAATGCATATGACGGGTGCAGAAGTGTAAAACCGATAAGTAGTTTCTTATCGACACGTGACTGAGCGGGATAGACAAATTTGAGAAAACAGGATGCATCTGCGGTAGCGGCCACTATCTCTGGTGTCAGTTCTTTTTGCGCCGACCTCAAGTTCATTTGGTTCGATAATTGATTAAAATGACTTTCTTCTTGGTCGAAAAAGTTGATGTGATACCCCGCGACTGACATGCAATTTTTCCACGATGCCTTGGCTGCGAGTACTTCTACATTCTTAGCCTCGGCCGAGTAAAGATTGCCAATTTGCCTTTGCAGATTGCGATCAAAATATGGCAGTGGACCGAGCACGCTTCGTCGAGCGACTGCCTCGCATCCCTTTGCCGAACTCGTCGGAATGGTTAATGGCACTGGAATATAGTTCGCGGCCAACGAATAGTTTCCGTTGAGGTCATACCAATACTGGAGCAGTTGAGATTTAGTTAATCTCGCTAGGTATCGAAAATTAGATAAGTTGGGAATTAACCGATGGAGAGACTCTTCGATAATACTCGCAGAGACCCCATACCCATCGTGCACTCGAAACGACCAATATTTACCCAGATTTACGTATTCTGAATTGTAGAGGATGATTGTCGGGTTCCAATACTGCCACCCCTTCCCACTCATGCAGGTTTGAATGTCGCCCTGAATCTTTTCGGCGAGCGCGCCGAGTGGTTGTGATGAAAGAGTGAATTGATCCAAAATGGAGTACGCCATTTTGGGATGGTGAGAGACCAGAACAGGTGCTGGCGGTACCGCACTCTGTGCGTTTTGACCCCGGAGTCCCATCGCAACAGTTGAAACTGCTACCGCGACAGTGATCAGCACGAGAATACGTCGAAGACATTTCATTGGAATACCTCCAGCGTTTTACTCACGTTGTCCTTATGGAGTTCACATTCTTCGGGACGAATCGTTCGCTCCGTCCCGAAGAATGTGAAACCAAGCAACCTGAATACCGACCTGGATTCTCAATACAGTCGGATCAGCATTGCAGTTCCACTAAGCCCTAGAAGGATGCAGTGGTTGCATAGGCCGTGTTAGGCCCGTTGTCAATGAGGGATTGTACATAGGAGGTATACCCTGCGTCGCTAATCTGCACTGTGATACACGACTTTGAACCTTTTGTTAAGTTGCAGGTTTTTGAATTTCCGTCGCTTCGGTATAAATAGGCTGAACCGCATCCGTCGACGCCTGGATTGCAAGCAACAACGTAGTAAGACTGAAGAGATCCATAGACGTTTCGAGTGCAACTGCTGTAGTTGAGATCCGTGACACCGTAGTTATACGAAGAACCTGAGTCCCGATTGTATGCAGACTCCGCAACTACCCACCCGCAAGGAGGTGGTGCCGCGCTGCCCGTAGTTTGAGAAATATTGGAAGAAATGCTCGCGCTTGTGGTTGAAGCGCTGGCGGGCAATGCGGTAAGCACAAGAATAGTGACACCGCTCATTATCCCAAGTAGTTTTGTAAGTTTCATTCGTAACCCCTGTCCTTTTCTCAGATATGTATATGGATGTGGAGACGGTTCCTTATGTTTCTAATTCCTCCACGCTCAGGTATGTTTCCAATCCGCGATCCAAACTTTCGGATTTCGGAGAAGGCTTGGGAGGATCACCAGGTGGAAATGGTGGGGCAAATGTACTCCCCAAAAACTATTAGTTTCCACCAGTGGGCTAAACCTTTCATATTTCATTTCAGGCGGATAGGGCAGTTGGAGGGCTTTCGAAATCGATATGGGAGAGTATCTCTTTCGTGTTGGATTGATAAAATTTTCAGATGCCCTCAAGTAGATTCGATGCGCCGAGTCCTCGTTCGCGAAAATCCAATCAGGGCTCTAGGGGGCTCGCCAACGGTCGCCGTTTGGACGCACTTGGACGCGCCATCGACGAAAAAGTTGGCGCGACGCAAAAGCCGCGCCTGTCCGAAGGGGAGCGCACGGGTTGGCGTCGCCACAAGAGGCTGATTTACGGTTCAACGTCAGTTGTGGTTCTCATTGCGTTCTTGCTCGGCGGAAGCTATTTCTACGCGAATTGGCGATTTGGTCAAATTCCAAAATTCAACAATAAATACGAAGTGGCGCGAGTCGGCAACCAGCCCTTCAACATTTTGGAAATCGGTTCGGACTCGAGGGCGGGACTCACAGGATTCGTGGCGAGGCAGACCGGTGCCTCGGCAGGATTGGTATCGGGTCAACGAAGTGACGTGGTCAAAATTATGCACGTTGATCCTGCGAAAGGGACCATCACCGTACTCTCTATTCCTCGCGACACCATCGTGACGTTGCTCGCGAATCAGAACCTCTACGGAAAGTACAACAAGCTCAACGTGAACTTCCAAAATGGTGCTGGTCTGCTGACGAAGACGATCACCGCTAACTTCGGCATACCAATCGCCCATACCGTTGTCGTGAGCTTTGCTGGAATCATCAACGCCGCTGACGCCATTGGCGGCGTGTACTTAAATTTCCCGTATCCAGCTCTGGATAAGAAGTCTGATCTCAATATCCCGCATGCGGGCTGCCAACTCGTCACCGGTCTTACGGCACTTGAACTGGTGCGAAGTCGCTACTACGAGTGGAAGGAAAATGGCATCTGGAAAGAGGACGTCACAAGCGACTATGGACGCATCTACCGTCAGAACGAATTCATCAAAGCGGTTGTGGACAAAGCAAAGACTCTCTATAACCCCCTCACGATTAACAGGCTGTTGTCTAACCTGCCTCAGGGAATTGCCCTTGATGACAGATTATCGTTCAGTGAATTGGTTGGTCTAGCCATCAAGTTTCACAACATCAATATCGCAAATTTGCAGACCTTGACGCTGCCCACCGCACCGGGTTCTGGCTTGACCAACAACTACCTGGTGGTGCAAGAGCCCTTAGCTGAACAGGACCTGGTCAAGATCTTTGGTAGCCAGCTTCTTCGACCGACGAATCCTCCGCCAAACGTCAACCTGGTACCAAATCAGCCTCCCGTCATTGCTGTCACTGCCTCCACACTTAAGGTCGCGACGTCATCATTGCAGATTCTAAGTTCTAAGACCTCGAGGGTTTTGGTCAATTTGGCGGCCTCAGTGGGCTCATCACAGCCCACGACTGCGACCACAGTTGCGCCTGAAGGTGATCAATATTTCGATCCAACACCTTGCACGCCGAAATAGTTCGGAGTGAAATAGTGAGAAGGTCGGGCACTTTTTGAATTGCCATCGTAATTGGCGTGCCTTAATAGGACCACGAAGACAGGTGGGGTCTCTGGTAGCAACTCCTTGGTCGAGTTGCTCACTATTCACTTGCGACGGCCCCTTAGATTGATCCACCAGGCCATCACACCATTTGGCGGACCACGTCTGCGCGAGGGTGTTTTGGGTATCGTCCAATTGTAGATTCACAGAATTTTCTGGCGTGCGAGAGATTGAGTTTCTGCACGGACCCGTCAAGCACAAGACGCGCTCTCAGATGCGCACGATCATCTTCGACGACGTCGAGATCTTCTATAACCGCGAACGTCACCAGGCCGCTCTTGGGCATCGCACCCCCTCTGATTTGTACGCTGCGGCGTTGGTGGCATAATCACTGAAGTCAACGTGTCCAAAGAGCCGTAGCAACTCCATTCCATTAAGACCTTTCTGGTTAGAGAAGTGATCCCATGACAATGAGTGAAAGGAATCCTGACATCTGGAAACGAAAACTAGTAAGCATCAAAATAATGCCGCCGGATGTCATCGTGAGATTCAGGATTTAGATTTCGGCGGATTGTGGGGAGATCGTGAGAATGAGTGACAAGAGCGGCAATCCGAATAGCTGCATACATAAGGTTGATCGCTGGCACGAGCATAAGAAGAGGTTTGTCGTCGGCTTCCTTATTGTGTCGCTCAGCTTGGCTGGATTTGTAGCTAACTCATCGATATCTGCAGTGAAGGCGAGTGCCGACGCAAGCGTCCCTTCAAGTTCCGTGCCACCGCCAATGAACATTGCTGGCAACGCTGGTGAGGCTGCACAGTCCTTTGCAAGTGCTAACTATCCAAATATTTTTGGCGGTATGGCTCTATCTTCTGAAGGAACTCATATCGATATCTACCTAACGCAACTCAATACGCAAGCCGAGTCCGCGATTGAATCTTCGAACAATATTCCGTCTAGCGAAATTAGCTTTATTCAGACGCCAACCACTGTGGCACAGCAGAATGCTCTTCATAATATGGTGTTGACAAATGCCCAGGCCCTTCAGTCACAGGGCATCGACATAGTGGCTTTTGATACTGACATTTATACCGGACATGAAGTGGCTCAAGTTGTCAATTTAACTGCATCGCAGAACCAAACACTTGAATCTGAGTTCGGACCGAACTTCACTGCCGTGAATATCCCACCAAATCAGGCTCCTACCCTTTACGATCGCGAGAACGATACGTCACCTTGGAATGGTGGAGATTTCATCTCTGATGGTTCCGAGGATTGCTCCAGCGGCATCCCCGCACACAATAGCGGCGGCGGTTACTACTTGATCACTGCTGATCATTGCTTTCCATTGCACGATAGTGTCGACAACTACTCTGCATCTCAAGGCTATGGTACCGGGAACTACATAGGTGCGGTATCTAATGTGGACACTGACAACAATGGACTTGACGCGGAATTGATTAATACTGGCTCGTCGAATTTTATCTACACCGGACCAAGCGTGGGCGCTACCCGGGCAGTTGTGGCGGGCACCGCGACATCGCCAGTGGGTTTTCAGGTGTGTTCTGATGGGGCCTTCGAGGGCGAACATTGCACGGAAACAATTCAGTCGAGCAATCCATGTGTATTGTTTCCTGGTTCGACTCGTACTGTTTGCGGTTTGGTACTCGCCAATGGACCTAGTAGTCAAGACGCAGGTAATGGCGACTCGGGTGGTCCGGTTTTTCGATTTGTCGGCTCAAACTTGGAGGCAGTCGGGATTATTGAGGCAGGCGAAGGCACGCTAGTGGCATGCACAGCTTGGCCAGCCCCTGGACGTGACTGCTCAAATAACTTCTATTACACGAACATCAACACTATCTTGGCCCACTGGGGCCTTACAGCAAACTGATAGTTCCGTGAGTTATTGATCAGAAAGCCAGGATTCGACTAAATCGAAGTCAGTTCTTTCTCCGTAGAGTTTTGTCATGAAAATTTGATCAATTCCGCCTAATTTTTGTTACATATCGCCAAGGTTAAGAAGGTAAATTGCGCACGAATGAAGGTACAACCGGTTGCACTGTAGAGTACCCACATGGTTGGTTGGTTAGGAGGAGGACAAGATGAAACGGTACTTCCGAGAGTCGACACTTGGATTGCTCTTCGTGGCCAGTTGCCTAATGTTCATAGCGGGCAGTGGCAGCATTATTACCAACAGCGCCTCAGCGGCTTCTAGTTTAAAGACGGGTGTCGTCACGGCAAGAGTGGCGGAATGTCCGCCGAATGGGTGGTCGCCAAAGCACCCCCTTCCTTGGCCGGCAGTGGTGGTTGTGCTCCATCTTGGCCCGACGCTCCATGGGGCGCTGGCTGTTCAGACTTTTGAAAGCAAGTCAGTGGTGTTCCCAAAAAATAAGTTTTCTGGCTACGTGGGTTTTCGCCTCCCTGTGGGAGAGTATCAATTCGTTTCAAGTTACGAGGGTCCTTTGCTTATGGTAACTGTGAAGTCTGCTTCGAACCAGGTGGTTTCGTTCGGCAGGCCAGTTTGCGCTGTTTGACCAGAAGAGGTGCGGGTCCGTTATTGACTTGGACGTAAGTCGTATCGCGCTCAGGTCAACATCTAAGGATGAATAGAAAAGGGGACTGTTGACAGTGTGGTTGACGTCAACCAATTCGTCAGCGGTCCCTTGATAAACGGTTGAGTCTGCTCTTGTGCTGGGCCGCCGCCTACCTCGATCCGACGAATCTTCGTGAACACCTTTGGGATTCCGAGGGCTCGTAGTTGAAGTATACCGGCGGGTCAAAGTGAGTCAGGGTTACTCGCAGCGAAATTGCAGCACGACATTGCTCGGTGGCTTCGAGAGTCCGCCGTCATTAGTGAGTGGGGGAGTCTCACCAAGTACGCTCGCCCCCATAAAGAAATATCATGCACACTTCGTAGAGTTCTGAATGGCGACGTGCGGAGGTGTCTTGAAGATACCGCATGACTCGCCGATGTAAACGCTGGCCGAAAACAACCACACCCAACTGCCCCGGCTGACAAGCTGGTTTCTCAGGGAACCTACCGCTGAAACAGGAGAATGGTGCACAGCAACACGCAAGTTTGGATGGAGTTTCGCCGAAGAGCTCTGGTCGAGAAGGCTCTCAAGCGTGAGATCTGCCGATAGTACCTGATCAGTCGTCATACGCTGGAGAAGATGCTCTAGAATTTCAAGCGACCGGACTATCAGTAGCGCCTCGGTGAGCGGCCCCGACCCGAGCTCGGTCTGAATTAGTTGCAAGCTGTCAAAAATTCGAGTTACGAGTTTCATAAGGTCCACTGACCAATTACCCTGTCGGACAGTGCAACTCGGCATCGACTCGGCGTTGGTATGAAGTTCCAATGAGATGTCGCTGGCGAGATTTTCCTACGCCAAATTGCTTCAAGTCGTCATAATGAAATTCCAGATTCACGCGACCATTGTGCGTCGCGCCAAGTTTTGGAATTATTGGATGACCGACAGCGATGCGTTAGAAGTTCACCGCCGACCTGCGCTGTGGACACGGCCCTGAGTACGCGCAACTCGAACTCCTCGACACGTTCGTCACCAACGATATTGCGCGACGACGACGACGACGCCGAGCCGCGACCGTTGCGTTAGGCCTCGGTGACGAGAGCATCTTTTTCCTTTAGTGAGGAGAATCAAGTTGCGCGATCACTCAGGACTGCTCGAAGGTCTTCAAGCCAGCATTGCCGAACTCATGACCTCAGAGAGGTGGACGCAGTTCCTCGACGTGCAGAGCAGGTTCTATTCCTACAGCCCCAACAATGTCATTTTGATCCAGCTACAGAATCCCTATGCCACGCGCGTCGCCGGCTACAAAGCGTGGCAAGCGCTCGACCACCGGGTGATGGCCAAGGAGTCGGCCCTGCGGATCCTGGCGCCGATGAGGTACAAGAGCGACGACGTGCACGCGGACGATCATGCCCACGAGATTAGTCACGCACTTCTGCACGATCCCGAGTCTGCGACGACCAAAGACTTGACGCGGGGGCTGAAGGAACTCGAAGCCGAGTCCACCGCCTACGTCATTTGCACGGCCTTGGGCATGGATACCAGTGACTATTCCTTCGGTTACGTCATTGGATGGACCGGTGGTGCCCCCGAAGCGATTGAGGGCATCAAGGCATCCACGGAGCGTATCCAGAGGGCCGCTACGGCGGTATTCAAGACCTTCGAGGTGCAAGAACCCGTCGTCGAGACCCCGAGCGTAGTGAGTGCGGACTTCTCGATCGAGCAGCGGCGTGACGTAAAGGCAGTGCTCGACGCTGGCGATCTCGATGCGATTGATCTTGAAGCAACTTATGGTTTGTGATAAGCGATGAGCGCGTCTAGCGATCGTGAACGGGTAGCCGTCGATCTCATTTCGATACCGAATGCTGCAATTCGAATCGGTTTGTCAGCAGAGACTGTCTACCGTCTCGCTCGGGCAGGCCAGTTCGAGCCAGCCATTCGAGTTGGCGCCAGATGGTTGGTCAGTGTTCCGCGCCTCGAAAGGTTCCTTCACGGCGACGCAAAAGTCGCGTCTTGAGCCTCGACCCCGACGTTTGCGACAACGAATCAATCAATGTGTCGGTTCCTTTCTTTGAGCGGCTCGAAGGTGAGCTCCACTGATGGCTCTTTCGACGCATCGGTTGAAAGGTTCGTCTACCTTTCGGAAACTAAGTCTCTTGAGAGCGTGTTCTGTCAGTCGTCGATTTTGAATCGTGTTTCAATCTAGACGTGATCGATGATTGTCGCGAAGTTCACGCTCGCCAACGCGGATGAAGGGAAAATTGAATGCCGACAACCTATACGCCGGGTGAGAGTGTACCAAAGGATGGGACGGTAAGTTGCACCCAGTACCCAAGTACTAGGGACAAAGTGAAGAAAGGAACGAAGTTTGCTCCTTGTGATCATTGGGGCGACCACAAACCTAAAGGATGTTCTTGGCAATATGTAGATTGAGAATTCAGGCGTGGTCTTGAGAGCAAACGAATGAGATTTTTCGCCAACGTCCAATCCACGGAATCTTTTACATGGTGTGCCGTGCGTTCAACGTACGTCAGGACCCAACTATCGCCTTTGTTGATACGCGTGGGCCTTTTCATCACACTCGCTCTTTAAGACCTCGTCTTGTTAAGCGTGGATGATTGACACATTCTACTCTGTTGATACGAATTCTGGAGAATCGCACCGTGGACAAATATGCAGAAAAGTCAATCAAGTTGTCTGAGCTTTCGAAGATGGCAGAGACGTGTTACATTGCCGCTCTCGCGAAGGCGAAAGCTTCCGGAGTTCCAACTCCTGTGCGGCATAAATGCTTCGTTTGTTATCACAGCGCCGACATCGACTTCGCCTTTAGTTGGAGATTTGGGTTTGGCTCGGATTCCTGGTGAACTTGGTCCTCTTGTTTGAGCCGCAATTCGAAGTGAACCCTGATAAAGATTAAGTCGGTGACGGTGTAGGGCGTTTCGAATCGATCTTGAAGCTGAAGGAACGAGATTTCAATGAGCAAAGACTCGCAATCACTGCCTAGCTCCAGGAGGGGTCATCTCGCTTCCGCTTACATAATGCTTTTCCTAGGCGTTGTGTTTCTCGTCGTTGCAGTCACATACCTACCCACTCACAACGAATATGGTTTCACTCCAGAAGGTTGTCCAAAATCGGTAAATTCTTGTTCGTATTTCCACCACACGGCTGTAATCGCTTCCATTTTTGTAGCGTTTTGTTACTTCGTCGCATTCGTCGCAATTTCTCGATTATCCAGGGAAAAACAAACGGGACAGAATGAACGGATTCGGGGCATCAGTGACGCGGCGGTGCGGTTTTCCGTCGACGTCGCCCTAGGTATGACATTTGCGTTGTTGTATTTACTCGGACGATCAACTTTTCTGGGAGGCGCTTTGTTGCTCCCGTTTGCGGAGCGTGTTGAGTTCATAGTGGTGATACCGCTCGTCCTGCTGACCCTTGTACTTGAGTTTGTTTTTTATCGAAGAGAATTCGGCGAACTCGTCGGCAGTGTCACACACATCTTCATCGTGATATCCCTGGTTGGGGTAGTTCTGTTAGGCCGTTATTGGGCTGGTTGGAACTGGAGCGGTATAGCCATATTTGCGGGAGTGGTTGCGGGCGTAACCGGACTTGCAAACTGGCTAACTCCCGGAAAGAAGAGTCTGAAGAAGTCCGAGGTTGAGAGTTGAAAGAGTTTTCGTTTAGTCCGTTGGGATTGAGAGCCTCTTGAGGTTGACGTAGTTGGGTCCTTGCGCCTCGTCGAACCTCGAAACCACGTACGTCGCGCGAGCGAATAGCGGGCGCATGCGGCATTACGCTGACCATCCGAGGGGAGTCGATTCAACGTGACCTGAAGTGGACCCCGGTTCTTGGTCAGTTTGTCCAAAGGTTGGGAGTCCACTTCAATTCAACGTTGTATCGCAAACTCCGAAGGACTGACAGCGAGACTCTCAGGCTCTTGTGTAGCTGAATTACCACCTCAGCTGTTTACGCGCGGCGCTCATCTTGCCCCACAAAATGCTCCACAAATCGCATCGTGTGCAGTTTTCTCACGTCGTCTCGCGTTGTCATTAGTCCTAGTCAAAGCGGTCTGTCGTCATGTCGCGTCGGCTGGTGAAAAGCGCCTTAACACTTTCACACGGCTGCGTCAGTTCACCGCCGACCTGCGCTGTGGACACGGCCCCGAGGACGCACAAGGCGAACTCTTCGACGCTTTCACGACGAAGGATATTGCGCAACGACTCTGTTGCGCTGCGACCGTTGGGCTACGCCTCGGTGACGAGCGTGACCTCACTTTCTAGCAAGGAGAATTTACATGCATGATCCCAACGGACTACTCGTTGGTCTTCAAGCCGGCATTGCCGAATTCACCACGAGCGAGAAGTGGCCGCGGTACCTTGACGAACAAAACCAATTCTATTCCTACAGTACCCGCACAACGTCATGTTGATAATGCAGCAGAATACCGACGCCACGCGCGTCGCTGGTTATAAAACCTGCCGGGCACTCGACCACCAGGTGATGGCCAAGGAGACGGCATTACGAATACTCGCCCCGATGAGATACGAGAAGGATGACGGGCGCGACGGTGAGAAGACCAGCGATTGGCCAATTGGCGAATACTCTAATTCCGTTCCCACCATTGGACCAATCGCTGCCTTGACTCCGAGCACTGATCACGACTTCGATGACCTTGACCTCGTCATTGATGATGGTCCCACTTTCGAATGAGAGATGTTTCCGCTATCTACTGTAAGGAATTGCAATGAAAATCAGCGAGCCAGTCGAGTTCATCGACCTCGCAAAAAAGTCCGAGCGGGCTCATGCCTTACTTGCCGTTTCCGCCACGATGAGTCTGGCTGAGGCTGCCGTCACACTTCACATCCAGA
>OBLU010004499.1_pt1 | contig 12580 bp, 6 predicted proteins | sample 1518681 | NCBI WGS metagenome assembly OBLU01 (sample SAMEA3539304, study PRJEB22396) | soil metagenome | biome: tundra; feature: field; material: soil | place: USA | collected 2010-05 | depth 0.15 m | reverse complement strand
CAGGCGGGTGTGCGCTACGCTATTGAGAGTTCAAGCGATCTGAAGGCCTGGATTGCCGTCTCGACCAACACGCTGGCCGGCAGCACGCTTAACCTCACGAATCCAGTGCCGGCAGGGGCGGCGGTCAACTTCTGGCGCGCCCGCTGGCAGCCGTGATAAGATTTGAAGTTGGTTCTTGGTCGTCCGCGGGCTCAAGCGGTGGCCGAGTACGCTCGCTTTTCCGACAGCGAACAAAGGCCACCCGCCACCACGCGAGCCCGGTAGCGCGGGTTAATCCTTTCTGTCATGTGTTTTGATGACATGTGATTTTCCCGCATCCTGTTAACATGACCGGCAGTTGACGGTTTGCCGTTATGAAAACCCAATCCGCTCGGCAAGTAACTGGCGCCACGTCGCGGTTCGCAGCGCGGGTAAGCACTGGCTCACGGCAATGCTTCCCCGTGTTGCGACTATGGCTTGGCCGGTTTTGTTAAAGCGGACTAAACCTCAATCCCCAAACGCAGGATAAGAATACGGAACAAACACCAAACTGAACCCGAGCGACGGATGGCCGAAACCCGCGTCCAATTCATCCAATCCGATAACTCCATACAAAATAAAGTTATGAAAAACAATCGAATCAAGAAATACTGCGGCTTCGTAGTGGCGACACTGTTGCTGGGCGGCGCGCTGTCGGCCAGCGCGGCTACACCAACGTGGAATGGCAACGGCGCCGATGACAACTGGACTACCGGCGGAAACTGGAGCCCCCTCGCGCCCGTTGCCGGCAACTCACTTATCTTTGAAGGGCCGAACCGGCCGACCCCCAACAACGATTTCGCCGCCGGCACCGCCTTTGGCGGGCTGACCTTCAGCGCCTCGGCCATCGGCTTCACGCTGGGCGGGAACGCCATTGAACTGGATGGCAACCTGCTCAACAGCAGCGCCAGCCCCCAGGAGATTGACTTGGCCATCGCCATCACGAACGCCGTCACCTTTGATACGGGCGGGTCGGATGTAACGGTGGGCGGCACCATCAGCGGGAGTACCAATGCCTCTTTGACCAAGCTTGGCACCAGCAGCCTGATTCTCAGTAACAAGACCTACGCTGGCGGCACGACCGTCAGCAATGGCCTGCTGGTGGTCAATAACGACAGCGGCCCTTACACAATGTCAGGCGGCTCCTTGAGCCTGAACTATGGTAGCTACTGGTCCGCGCCCACGGTCAGTTTCACCACCAATTCCAGCGTCGGCACGGACAACGGGAGGATCGATTTCGCCGGCTCGATCGGCACGGTCGGTTATACCTGGACAAAGACGGGCTCGGGGACCATGAACATGGTCTATTGGGCCGCCGATCCCACGGCCGTCGTCAAGGCCAGCGGGATTGATGTTGCTGCCGGCACGCTGGGCTGTATAGTCAATGGTGGGACCATAGCCCAATGGGGCAGCACCAACGTCCCCATCACCGTGGAGGTCGGCGCAGGACTTGCAGTCTGCGATGGGAATTATGCCCCTAATTCAATTGTGCTTCAGGGCGGCGACGGCGGCGGCCGAGGCGCTCTTCGTTCGGACAGAGTCAACGGGGTCGCTAACGTCACCAACACCGTCGGCAACACCGTCACGCTCAACGCCGACAGCACCATTGGCACCTTCGGGGGCATTTTTGTCATCTCTGGGAACATTACCGGTCCGGGCGGTCTTTCCACGGTCGGCTCGGCCAATGGTGGCTACAGCCAAAACATGCTGGTCCTGGGCGGCACCAACACTTACGGCGGAAACACCACCATTAACTCCGGCGTCGTGCAACTCGCCTCCTCTTACGCCCTCCCGGGCGGTCCAACTAACGGCAGCGTTCAGATGAACAATACCTGCACCTTGGATCTCAACAGTTTCAATGCCACCCTCAACGGGCTGGGAGATGACTACTCGGGAACCGCTGTGGTGGACAATTCCAGCGCCAGCCCTGTCACCCTGACCCTGGGCGGCCTAGGCCAGCCGGTTTCGTTGACCGGCCCGGTCAAGAACACCGGTGGCGGCCCGCTAAGTATTGTCAAGATTGGCGCTGGGACTGCCACCCTTTTGGGCGCCAACACCTACAGCGGCTCCAACGTCGTCTCGGGCGGCAAACTCGATATCTATATTCCCACCGGGACCACCACCGCGAACGGCCCGGTTGTGGTTGCTGACGGGGCGGAGTTGAGTCTGCGCTTCCGCGTGGCCGGTTCCTCGATCAAGGCCACGGGTGCGACCTTCGGCACCTCGGGAACCACGACGCTGGATGTTGACCTGGGCGGCTTCGGCAACCCCTCGCAGCCGATCATCAATGCGAGCAACGGCACCGGCGTCCTTTCCGCCAACGGTACCATCACCGTTAATATCGGCGGCGATGGCAGCGTTATGTCGGTCGGCCAGTTCCCGATCATCAAGTACACGACGCGCGCGGGCAACGGCGTTTTCGTCCGCGGCACGCTGCCCGCCAACGTCACGGCCGATATCGTGACCAACGCCTCGGGCAAGTCCATTGACCTGAAGATCAACAGCGCCCCGGTCACGACCTGGATGGGCAATGTGAATAACCAATGGGACATCAATACCACGGCCAACTGGAGCATCCTCGGCGTGGGCGGCAAGAAATACACCGACGGCGTCGGCGTTCTCTTTGGCGATAGCGCCCTGACCAACAACGTGGATTTGACGACGGCCCTCTCCCCCAGCGCCACACTGGTCACCTCAACCAATAACTATACTTTTTACAGCTCCGGCGGAAGCGGCTCGCTGAACAGTGGCGACCTCACCAAGAATGGCTCGGGCAAACTGACGCTGCTTACGGCCAACAACTACAACAACACCACCATCGCGGGCGGCACCCTCCAGGTGGACACCAACGGCACCACCGCCACGCTCGGCGGGGGCAACGTGGACGTTGAGGGCACCTTGATCTTCGATCGCGCCGACGCTATTGCCATCGCCAATACCATCAGCGGCGCGGGCACAGTAGTTCAGCAGGACACCAACACACTGACCCTCAACGCGGCCAACACTTACAGTGGCGGCACGCTCATTAACCAGGGCCGGGTTGTGCTCGGCACCGCCACAGCTTTGGGCACTCCGGCCACCGGCGTGGCGATGGCCACCGTGGCCAACGGCGCTGGCCTCGACATCAACGGCAAGCTCGTCGCGACCGCCAATGCGACGCGCGCCGCCGGGGCGGGTCTCAGTGGGACCGAGGGGGCGGTCTTCAACAACGGAGGCGGTACCTGCATCGGCTGCGGTGACATTGGCATCAACAACCTTTACCTGACCGCAGATACCGTGGTCGGCGGTTTCGGAGGGGACTGGGTCATCGGCGCTGGCGGTTATGGCATCACCGGTAATGGCTATAATCTCACCAAAGTCGGCGGCAACACCCTGTATTTGCGGACCTCGACGGTTGGCACCATTGGCAGGTTCACTGTTGGCGCCGGCGGCGTTCTGATCGAGAGCGCCAACCCGTTCGGCACCGGCACCCTGGTGGTAATCACCAACAACGCCTCGTTGGATAGCTGGGGTAACAATAATGGCTTCCAGGCATACACCATCCCGAACAACATCCTTGTGACTAACGGCGGCGCTCAGATCCGGAACACTCATGGTCATTGGTGGAATGTTCCGGATGCGGATACCTACACCGGCGCCATCACCCTCGCCGACAATCTGATCCTCAACAACAGCAGCATCTATGGCGCCAATCTCGGCGTGCTGACCGTCTCGGGCTCCATCAGCGGTCCAGGCACCATCTTCAAAATGGGCCCGTATCTCGTCACCCTCAGCGGTGCTAATACCTACACCGGGTCCACCACCATCAGCAATGGGACCTTGGCCGTCAGCGCCATCAGCCAGGGTGGTGGTGCTTACATCGTTCAGGATGGCGCCGCGTTGGACGTGCCCACCCAGACCAGCGCGACCACGCTCCCGATGTCCAGCCTCACCCTGGGCGCTGCCACTGGCTCCACACTCAGTTTCTCCCGCGTTCTCAACTTGAACACCAACCCTGTGATCACGGCCACCAACCTGATCCTGGCGGGCAACAACATCGTCAGCCTCCCCCCCGGTGCGTATGCTAACCCGGGACAGTTCCCACTCATCAAATTCAGCGGGGCCATTACGGCCGGCGGAACGATTGCTCTGGGTGTCAGCGGCGTGCGCGGTTTGCCGGGCACACTCGTGACCAACATTGCCAATAGCAGCATTGATGTGGTTGTTCCCGCCGGCAACCCGGTCTTGTGGACCGGCAGTGCGGGTAACGTTTGGGATATCGGCACCACCACCGACTTCAAGTACCTTGGCAGCCCCACCGCCTACCAGGAGCCCACGGCTCCAGGAGACGCGGTGACCTTCGACGACACCGGCGCCAACACAACGGTCAATGTGTCGGCCTCGGTTTCCCCCTCCCTGATCGTGGTATCCAACATCAACAAGACCTATGTCTTCACCAACAGCGTGATCGCGGGCACGGGCGGCTTGCTCAAACAAGGCTCCGGCATGTTGGTCCTGAGCAATGGCGCTAACACCTTCACTGGTGGCGCGACCGTCTCGGGCGGCACACTCCAGCTCGGCAACGACGGGTCGCTGAACAACAGCTCCGGAACGCTCACTGTAACGGGCAACGGCGCCGTGGACTTTAACAACTGGAACCCCAGCGCCTTGGCCTGCACGATCAGTGGAGCGGGCTTCAATGGCAACGGAACCCTCATCGCCAACTACACCAATGCGGCCACCACCAAGGGGCCAAAGACGATCACCCTGGCCGGCAGCGCGACTATCGGCGGGTCCAACCGCTGGGATTTGCGCGCGTCCGGCGCGGCGCTCATCAGCCCCACGAACGCTTACACGCTGACGAAGTTGGGTGCCAACCAGATCTCCATCGTTGCCGCCGCGGTCAGCCCCAACCTGGGCGATCTCAAGTGTCTGGGCGGCACCCTGAGTTTTGAGACTACCAGTACGTTCGGCGACGCTACGAAGACGATCTACATTGGCAATGGCGGCGGTTTCGGCCTCTACCAGAATACCACGCCGGTTACCAAGAGCATCATCTGCAGCAACGGCGCCAGCATCTATGCCCTCGGCGGCAATGTTCTGTCCCAGAATATGATCGCTGGGCCGATTTGGGTTACGGATGGCCGCGCCACGATCAACGCCAATTACAACAACACCATCTCGATCAGCAACGTCATCAGCGGCGATGGCGGCATCTATGTGCAGTGGAACAGTGATGCCTACTTCTCCGCCACCAATACGTTCAAGGGCGACTTCGAGACGCAAGGCCGCGCGAGGCTGGTTGGCAATGCGAGCATCAACCCGACAAATAACGTGACGATCAACAACGGTGGCAGCGGTGTCCTCACGGTTCAGGACAACGCCGTGCTTGGCGGCCAGAATCTGCTCATCTGGAGCGGCCCGGCAACTGGCGCCTTGATTGTGAAGAACAACGGCATCATCAATACCAAGAACATCCAGGTGGGCAGTGCCCTTGCCGATTGGAGCGGTCGCACCGATGGCACGCTGACCTTGCAGAGCGGCCAGACCTTGCGCATTGACAGCGGTGGTCGAGTAAAGGGCAATGTCGTGGCGCCGACAGGTTCCATCTTCTCACCCGGCGGCGGCTACTACATCCAAAACGGTGGCATCATGACCAACAACCTGACTCTGCAGACGGGCAGCACCACTTTCATGGATATCAGCATGGATGGTGGCGTTACCAACAACGACGGGGTCACCATTCTTGGCACGCTGACCTACGGCGGCACGCTCCAAATCAACCGGATCGGCACGAACACCCTGGCGGCCGGCACCACCTTCAAGCTGTTCGGCTTCAGCACCACACCGGTGGACAGTTTCGCCACCGTGACGGCCAACACCCCGGGCCAGTTCGTGACCTGGGATACCAGCCAATTGTCCGTGAACGGCACCATCCGTGTGGCCTCAGTGACGAGCAGTTCGATCCCGACGCTCGCGAATTCGTTGAGCGGCAGTACGCTGACGCTCTCCTGGCCGGCGGATCACCTGGGCTGGCGGCTGCTGGTTCAGACGAATCACCTCGCCCTTGGCATCAGCACCAATCATCTCGATTGGGACACAGTGGCTGGTTCGGCGAGCACCACCAGCGTTGCCATCACCATCAGCCCGGCCAAGCCGACGGAATTCTACCGCCTGACATATCCGTAAAGACGGGAATAGACTCTTCACTCTGGCAGACAGAGTGAGTTGGGGTTGGTTGACAGGCGGGGGCGCCCGGGGTTGGCGCTCTCGCCTCGTTTCTGGTTGTGGCCGCTTTATGCCGTCCAGGATATGGGCATTTCGAGTTGAGTGTATAATGAGCATCGCGAGCCGAATCATGCAGCTCAGAGAAGCCACTCCCGTAGCGCCGCCTTCCAGTCGGGCATTCACTGCTCTCCGCTTTTTCGCTCGCACGCAAGCCGTGCTGTGCTGTGCGCTGCTGCCGGGACTGTTCTTTTCAGCGCGGGCCAATGATGACCAGCTTGTCTTTTCGGAGTTTGCGACGGTGTCCTATGGCACGCCGACCTTCAATAACGGCTGGCAGGACAATGGCTGGGGTCCCCGGTATTGCACCAATAACCCGGTCCATTCCGGCACCAACGCCTATTGTCTGGCCCCGAACGGAAGCTGGCAGGCGATCAAGTTCGTTCATGGCGACATTGACACCTCGCTTTATACCAACCTCGTCCTGTGGGTGAATGGCGGGCCGGTGGGGGGGCAATCGGTTGGCGTGAGCGCTTTGCTCGGGGGCGTTGAGCAAACCCGGAAAAGCATTGGGATCAATAACAAGCTGCCGACCAATTCCTGGCTGCAAGTCGTGCTGACGCTGGCTTCGTTGGGAGTGGACAACAAAACCAATTTTGACGGCATCGAAATCTGGAGCAACATTGGCGCGACGCAATCCGCCTTTTACGTGGACGACATCTCGCTGGTGGCCAAGCCGTCGCCGGCGACCGTCCATGTGAGCGTCAACGCCACCCAAGTCGTTCGCGCGGTGGATGCCCGCGTTTTTGGCATCAACACCGCCGCGTGGGACGGCAACCTCGACACCGCGGCCACGCTGGACATCCTGAATAACCTCGGCAATCCGGCCTTGCGCTGGCCCGGCGGCAGTTGGGGCGACAGCTATCATTGGACGAACGAGCCCTGGAGCACCGGCGCCACCAGCGCGCGCAACTGGGGGTCCTTCTCGACCAATTTCATCCACGTCGCCACCAACACCCATGCGCCGGTCTTCATCATCGCCAACTACGGCAGCAGCACGCCGGAAGAAGCCGCCTACGGCGTGCGGATGTTCAACGTCACCAACCATTGCGCTTTCAAGTACTGGGAGATTGGCAACGAGTGCGGCGGCAGTTGGGAAACCGACAACAACACCAACGCGCCTTGGCAGCCGCACGATCCCTGGACCTACGCTCTGCGCTTCACGAATTATTACGCCCAAATGAAGGCGGTGGACCCGACCATCAAGATCGGCGCCGTGGCCGACATCACCGAAGACGGCACCGCCAATTACACCAACCATCCCGTCGTCAACCCACGCACCGGCGTTTCGCACAACGGTTGGACCCCAGTGATGCTGACCTACCTGAAGACCAACGGCGTGATCCCCGACTTCCTGATCGAGCACAAATACGCGCCATCTAACGACGACACCTGGGATTTGCTCTATTCCAAGACCTGGACCGCCGATGCGGCGGGCCTGCGCCAAATGTTGAGCGATTACCTCGGCAGCGCCGGTACCAACGTCGAACTGGTCTGCACCGAAAACGGTTGCGGCGGCGACCGCCAGCGCGTCAGCCTGGTGGGCGGATTGTTCTACGCCGACAGCGTCGGGCAACTCCTCCAAACGGAATTCAACGCGCGATTATGGTGGGACTTGCGCAACGGCCAAGGCTCGATTACCAACTCCGACCCTGCGCTCTACGGCTGGCGCACTAATTCCAGCGGTTATTTCTATTACGACGAAGGCATCGTCTATAGCCAGGGCTATCCAACGAATCGCTATCCCGCCTATTACTGCGCGAAGCTGCTGCCGCGTTTTGCCGGTGAAGGCGACAAGGTCGTGGCCGCGAGCAGCGATTATCCTTTGCTGGCGGCTTATGGGGCCAAGCGCACCAACGGCAATCTCACTCTGCTGGTCATCAACAAGAGTTCCTATGCTTCGCTCAGCACGGCGATAGCTGTTTCCGGCTACCTGCCGGTGAGCAACGCCACCATCTATGCCTATGGCATTCCGCAAGACGAAGCCGCCCGGACCAACGGCACCACCCAGGCGCAGGATCTCGCGATGACGAGTTTCCCGGGTGCCAGTGCCGGATTCAGCTACAGCTTTCCACCTTTGTCGCTGACGCTTTTCACGTTTGCGCCGATGGCCCCGCGCCTGGCCGTGTTAGCGCCGGCGCCACAACCCGGAGGCCAGTTGATCTTGCAGCTCCAGGGCCAGGCAGGTGTGCGCTACGCTATTGAGAGTTCAAGCGATCTGAAGGCCTGGACTGCCGTCTCGACCAACACGCTAGCCGGCACCCTGCTCAACCTCACAAATCCAGTGCCGGCCGGGGCAGCGGTCAACTTTTGGCGCGCCGTGTGGCAGCCGTAAAGAGGGTTGGCTGAATGTGGCGCAAATCCAGAATTCAATGGTTCGCAGGCCGCAAGTCTCCTGGCGGTCGGCCGCTGCAGAGAATATTCCTGCTGGCCTCGTGTGTCGCGACGCTCTTTCGAGACTGCGCGGCTGACACTCTCCCCGCACCTCTGCTCGCCGGTGGCGGAGGAGCGTCCTTGCGCGAAAAGTATGACCGGCTGTTCATTATGGGGGTGGCCCTGGACGGCAATCTGCCGGGGGATTACAACGCAAGTGAATTGAGGCTGATCGGCGCGCAGTTCGCCGCGCTCACGCCGGTCAACTGCATGAAGATGACACATCTGCAGCCCGAGGAGGGGCATTTCGATTTCCGGATGGCGGATGGTTTGGTCGCCTTCGCGGCCACGAATCGCCTCAAGGTTTGTGGCCATTGCCTGGTGTGGGCCAAAGACGAACGAACGCCCGAGTGGGTTTTCAGGGACGGTGAACAACGCGCCAGCCGTGAACTACTGCTAAAGCGCATGCAGAAGCACATTGCGACGGTTGCGGGCCGCTACCGGGGCAAGATGATTTCCTGGGATGTGGTCAACGAAGCGCTGGATGATGGCACCAACTTCATCCGGGCCTCGACATGGTTCAGCACGCTAGGCGAGGAGTTCATCGTAAAAGCGTTTCAGTGCGCGCGCGAAGCCGACCCGGATGCGGTGCTCATCTACAACGACTACAATATCGAACTGCCGGCCAAGCGCGCAAAGCTGCTGCGCCTTTTGCGATTGCTCCGGGAAAAGCAGGCGCCGATCCAGGCGGTCGGCATCCAGGGACATTACGAGTTGGATACGGTGCCGTATCAGGACCTCGAGGACACGATTGCCGCCATCCACAGCCTTAAGCTAAAGGTGATGATGACGGAGTTCGATCTGGACGCAATCCCCCGAGCCAGGTGGTGGGCGGACGGGGGCCAACACCGCGAGGAGCTGGCCCGGTTTAATCCATATACCAATGGCTGCCCGGCCGGTGTGCTGCAACGGCAGGCCGAACAATACCGCCAGCTCTTCAGCATCTTTCGCCAGCACTCGGATGCGATCGCGCGCATCACCTTCTGGGACTTGCACGACGGGCGGAGTTGGCTGAATCATTTTCCGTGGGAGCGAGTCAACTACCCGCTGCTCTTTGACCGGGATGCGGGACCCAAACCGGCCTTCGGGGCCGTACTATCGGAGCCGTGACAGTTTCAGATTTCGGATTTCGAACCTCCTCCTGTCCCCTATTTTGATGACATGCAAATCACCACACTCTGGCTAATATATTTCCTATGATCTTCTGATGCAGACTGTGCTTTTCCACTTACGGGTAATGTTTGGTATGGCAGCCGCCCGGCCCAACTGTAGCAAGGGGAGGGCAATTGGATGATCCCTGCAATCCGCTGCATGTTGTGCGCTTTGCTGCTGGCTGCCGCCCTGGCAACGGGGTGCAGGAAACATGAACCGGCCACCGGAGCCGGCACAGCAACCAACGTAGCACCGCTCGATCAATCAGCGGTTTCTGCGTCGGCACCGCCATCACCCAGAGGGCCAGGTCCGATGCCTACCACCCCAACGACGGCTGTTGTCTCGGACGCTGGCAATATAGACTCCACTTTAGGTCAGTTGACATCGGAGTTGCGCAGATATGTTCTCCACACGAGGAGCGTGCCCAAGAACTTTGAGGAGTTTATTGCCAAATCGGGTGTGCAAGCCCCCTCGCCGCCCCCGGAAAAGAAGTATGCAATCCAGAAGAGGGCTGTGGTTTTGGTAAAGCGGTAGCAGACTAGCCAGAGCGCAGAATACAACTAAGACTCCATATGAAGAACTCCCAACCACAGAGGCCTTCGAGGGCTTGTCGGGCGTTTACGCTGATTGAACTTTTGGTGGTCATCGCCATTATCGCCATACTGGCGGCGCTGTTGCTTCCGGCACTGGCTACGGCAAAGGCCAAAGCCTGGAGAATTCAATGCACCTCTCAAATGAGACAGCTCGGGGTCGGTTTCAACCTTTTTGCCAGTGACCACGATGATATGTACCCGCCTGCCGGATATGGTGTTTCTGATACTCGTCAACTGTCGTGGGACTCCTGGATTCACCGCTATATTGGCGGCAATGCTCCCGATAGCGTCTTAGTTGATGCCATTACTCCCCAAGAGTTGGCCCCCAGAATCCTAAAATGCCCCGCTGACCGCATTCCAACCCTGGAGAGCGATCCACAATGGGGCTGGGTCGATTACGGACTGCGCAGAACGTACGCCATGAACAGTGTCGGCCCTAACTGGGAGACTGACTATCAAGTGCCCGTCACAGCCGGGGGCTACCATTTGCCAGATTTGAATGCAGCGGGACGGCACGGCGTGGGGATCTATTGGACTGGCGATGGAGTGGCCGGTCTCCCTGACTGGGATGCCAAAGGCTACAAAACCAGTGTTGTCGGGGATCCCGCTGGAACGATCCTGCTGCTGGAAGAGCCTAATATTCAGAATGTGGCTGGCAACATCTGGCCCTGCATCTGCAACGGTCCCATGGGGGCGGGAGATCTCTACCAGATAGACCCGTCGCCGGACGCCAAAAACTTTGGCAACAGCGAGTACGGCTTGCACAGCCAGCGCTTCAATTACCTGTTCCATGACAATCATGTTCAAGCGCTTAAGATCGAGCAGACCATCGGCGCCGGGAATTTGGCCAACCCAAAGGGGATGTGGACCGTCAAGAAGGGTGATTAATGCCGTTGTGATCGGGGTCTGGAAGTGGGGCGGCTCAGTAGCTGCGTGAGCCGAGATTGCTGTTCTAGATCTCCACTTCAGTGGGAGTATCGCCGATGCCTCGCCTCCTGGCCTCCTCAAGGATGACCTGTGTGGCGGTGGCGCCAATGCGGCTGACGCCGACGGAGCGGACCAGCAACAAGTCGTCCAGAGTACGCACGCCCCCGGCGGCCTTGATCTGGACGGAGGCCGGGCAGTGCCGGCGCATGAGCCTGAGCTGCGGCACTGTGGCACCCTTGTAGGCGTAGCTGCCATTGTCCTGTTTGACAAAGCCATAGCCGGTGGAGGTTTTGACATAAGCCACCCCGACGGCGGAGCAGATTTCGCACAGCTTGATGATGTGCGAGTCCGCGAGGTAATCATTTTCGAAGATGACCTTCAGGAGGGCGCCATTCGCCACCACCACGTCATTGATGGCCTTGATTTCAGCGCGCACATAAGCCCAGTCCCCTCCCAGCGCCTTGCCGATGTTGATCACCATATCGATCTCGGCACCCCCGGCTCTGGCGGCCTCGTCGGCTTCTATGACTTTGTTACGGGTGGAGCTATTGCCGTGCGGGAAGCCGATCACCGCACAGACGGCTATGGTGGAGCCGGAGAGAATACTCCTGGCCAGGGCGATGGCGTAGGGTTTGACGCAGGCGGTGGCCACGTTGTAGCGGCGGGCCAGCTCGCAGCCTTTGCGGATGTCCGCGTCTGTCATTGTGGGATGCAGCAGCGAGTGGTCGATCATTTTCGACAGGTCAGTAAAGGTGACGAGCATAATCTCATTGGTTTTGCGGCGTTATTTGAGTTTGATCCGGCGAGGAACATCCCGATACGTGTGCCGGCCTGCCCTTGGGAAGAGGCTGGGCCTCCGTGCTGTAATCGAAATCTGCGCGGTCGTATATGACATGGCAGCGCGAATGACGCTCTGACCCGGCAAGGGGTGCTGTTTCGGATGTCCTGTGGCAAGCATTAAGTGCGGGCGTTTGTAATTGCCCTGCAGGATCTGTGGCGCTACGACAGTCGGCAGCCTGACGACTGAGAATGGCAGGAAAGGTGGTTCAGGTCTTGGCGGCGATGGCAGAACTGTGACGAGAACTGAAACGGGGCAATAAGAAAGGGCTTATTAGAGTGGCGATTACAGCTTGACAGTGTAAGCAAAAGGGTGGTTTTGTCTCAAAACAGGACACTAGCGTGTAGCCCGACGA
>OBLU010004498.1_pt1 | contig 12581 bp, 15 predicted proteins | sample 1518681 | NCBI WGS metagenome assembly OBLU01 (sample SAMEA3539304, study PRJEB22396) | soil metagenome | biome: tundra; feature: field; material: soil | place: USA | collected 2010-05 | depth 0.15 m | reverse complement strand
AGTGCGGCTAGTAATCTGGATCCTTCGCTCGCCAACCATTCCTCGCAGTCCTTCGCCAGGACGTTCGCTGATGTCCGAAACAGGTTCCGCAGGCAGATGTGCAGCTTGGGCTGCCTCTAGAACCGCGCGGGAAAGAGGATGCTTTGAGTAACGCTCAAGACTTGCGACCGCCTGCAAGACCTGCTCTTTTGTGAATCCCGGAGCACACAAGATCTCAGATAGGGTGGGCTTTCCGTACGTCAATGTCCCGGTCTTATCGAAGATGAGTGTACGGCAGCGGTCGATCTGTTCGAGCACCGCTGGGTTCTTGATGATGATGCCACGCCGTGCCGAAAGGGAGATCGCGCCAATCACAGCCACGGGAATGGCGATGAGCAGCGGACACGGTGTCGCGACGACCACGACGGCGAGAAAGCGATGGGGTTCGCCTGTGGCGGCCCACGTCAGTCCAGCGAGCGCGAGAGCGGCCGGCGTGTACCAGGCTCCCAACTTGTCTCCTAAACGGCGAATGCGGGGACGTTGCTGCTCCGCATCTTGCATCACTTGCATGATTCTCGCGTAACGCGAGTCAACTGCTAGTTTTTCTGCGCGAATGTATAGAGCCCCATCTCCATTAATGGCACCGGAAATTACCTGCGAGCCCGGTATTTTCTCAATCTCAAAGGGTTCGCCCGTCAAGTAAGCCTCATTCATTTTTCCGTGACCTTCGACAACCACGCCATCAACTGGACAGATTTCGTGCGGAAAGACAGCCAGGATGTCCCCGATGGCAATCTCACCAAGCTTTACATCGGCTAGGTTAGCCCCAGTTCTTCGATGGGCGACTTGCGGCATTCGCCTGGCGAGCGCATCGAGGACCGAAGAGGCTCTGCGGCTCGCGAATTGTTCTAGAGCCGTTCCCCCCGAGAGCATGAGGATCACGATAACGCCGACAAGATACTCACCGAGAATTACGGATGTGACGATCGAGATTCCGGCAAGATGATCGGAACCGAACTCCCTTGCCAGAAGTTTCCGCGTCAGGGGCACCAGCAGGGGTAGACCACCGGCGATAAGGACCAGGATAAGAGGAGCTTGCCAAACGATTCGAGGGACATCGAGCAAGTATCGAAGAACAAGGTGGGAGAGAACGCTTGCGAGCGCTAAGAGTGCGATGACGGTTGGCGCCGTCCACGCCGAAGGTCTCCTATCTCTTTGAGTTCGTTCCGGGGATAGGTTGGCTTCCACGGGTAAATCAATGTCCATCGTATCCTCTTTTGGTGGCGGCTCGTCGAAGCGAAAGAATCTCCGCCTGAACCTTCCTGGTCCTTCTCATGTTTGAGCCGCAATAGTTTGCTCGTGCCGAGCGGCATCGGCTACTTTCCGACTTCACTGGCGTGTACGATGAAACGATTCGGCGCGTGGCCTATATAATGAAAAGGAAAGCAGGTGATCAACGTCAGCTCGTTGACTCCCCGAGATTGAAGTACATCAATGTCGGTAGGAGGCACTACTCCCGTGGAATTCACCCGGTACGTATGATTGGCGACGGGCGTTCTCAAAGTGATCGTGTCGCCCACCCGGATATCGCGCAGCGGGCGAAAGAGAGTATCGCGATGCCCGGCGAGCGCTATGTTGCCCGACTGGCCCGGCAATGCCGTCTCGGGGACGTGGCCCACGGCGTGTCGCAGAACGTCGTCTGAATCTCCCTGAACGACGACCGCATTGAGCCCGAGACGAGGGACCTCAATCTCGCCGACCAAATCGCCTTCCGTCACGACGCGCGGCTCGGGATGAGACGCGGTATCGGGGAGCGCACGCTCGAATCTCCTAGTTTCGATCGCCTGATAGTATCTGGCGCTCGCAAGGACATAGGCGGCATACATGAGCGCAAGGGCACCGGCTAGTAGCAACCAACGAGAAGCCCAACGCGCCATCGAGCATACAGATACTCCCGGATCATTTGTTGAGAGGCGGAAGATGGTCATGGCGCGCTTCTCCCGGACTGCGCCATCGGAGCTGCGACGGGAGAATACCCAGTCCGGCTTCTAACCCGAACTTTGCCCCGGCCGGGAACGGACACTCTCACCTCGATCTTGCGAAAAGAGTTGCCGTCAGAGTTCTTTGGCGGAACATATCCGAGCATGTACTGCTTGCGCAGATCGCGAGCTATCTGCATCGATATGTTTTCAATGGATGCGCCCTTGGGTGGAAAGAAGGCGATTCCGCCGGTATCGCGGCAGAGGCGCCGAAGAACCCCGGGGTTTTCCTCCCGACCGGATTCGCTCAGCAATCCGATGGCGTAGATCACCGCGTGAGAGCTTCGAGCCATTTCCAGGACCTGCGAGAAGTTGTTCCGACTTTCGTTATCACCGCCGTCGCTAACGACGATCAGTGCTTTCTTATTCCATTTGCCGAGCTTCAAGTGGATGAACCCCTCGACGACCGCGTCGTAAAGCGCGGTTTGACCGCGGGCGGAGACTGCCGTTACAGCCTTTTCGAGTTCCTGTGCATCGCTGGTGAAGGGTTGTCCACTAAGCAGTTCGACCGAAACGTTGTCATCAAAATCGACGACGAACATTTCGTCCTCGGAATTGCTTGAATGGGCGAAAGCAAGCACCGCCGCCGCAACCTCCGGAAGTTTGGGGCCCATGCTACCGCTATGGTCAACGATTAGACCCACGGTCACCGGAGTGTCTTCCTGCTCGAAGAAACTGATACTTTGTATTTGTCCGTCCTCAAAAACACGGAAGTTGCCGATCGTCAGACCCGCGACGAAATCTCCGTGGGCGTCAAATGCGCTCACCGGGAGCGCCACCAGATCCGTATTGGAGGAAAGGACGGACGGGCGATTCGCTCCTTGCGGGGGAAGCGGTGTCGTGCCGACTTGGGAGCAGGCCGCATGGCCAATGAAAAGCACCACAGCAACGACTCCCGTCGCGGTAAGGCATTGCGTCAACAAGCGAAACATATGGGTTCCCGCCGCTCGCAACTCTCTCCGTGCGCCGCGGGATTAGGTCGGTATGTGAATCCCGCGGCACAAAGAGAATTGTCCCAGCTATAGCGTCTTTGGTGCAAATCGCCTGATGCCGAGTCCGATAGCGAGGGACAGGGCGCCGAGCAACGCAATTAGCGGAGTCAGGCTCGCCGTCCTTGGCAATTCTTTCGCGACCGCAACGGGTTCCGCCGTCTTGGCGGCAGGTGTGGTCTGAATTGCCTCTGCAATCGGCTCTTCCTTCTGTTCCGGAGTGACTGCGATCAAGGGAACTGTCTTCAGCGTGCTTGGAGTAGGTTCGACCGCTTCGGCGGGAACGACCTCATTCGACGCCTGGGCGATCTGGATCGCTTCCCTCTTCGGATAAACGAACTCGATGCCGTGGCCGTGGCCTGGATAGAACCATGCCTTTAGGGCCTGTGGCTGGTTTGCCGGCCGCTCGCTGAATTCAATCACCGTCTCACCAGTGGGCTCAAGACGATAATTCGGAATCGCGAGAATTGTGGCGATCAGATTCGTTTTGTCCTCATTCCAGATCTGCACGATGTTCCGGATGCCGAACGAATCGAGGATTGTGAATGTGTACGTCCCCGCAGGAAGGACCTGTCCAGGGACTGCCACGGGTTGGTTGAAGGTGACTGTGGTTCTCTTGTTGAAGGTCTGGGCTTGAGCTTGGATCGCCACGACTCCGGCGAACACGATGAGCCCAAGAACGAGTGACACTACCTTACTTGCTTTCATCTTTTCCTCCTAGAAAGACCGAACCATGAAATTACCCGGACTTGCGTTCCGATCTGTCGACCTCTGTACATTTCGCATTCGTGTTTCACCATCATGAATTAGGATCTTCAAGCCCTTTCTATGCCTTGTTGCACCGTTGAGGCTGTGACAGCGCTCACAGGAGCAAAACGCTAATCGGATTGCGCATGACAAGTTTGTCCCTGGCAACACCACTCACTGGGCAGCCGGAACGTACATACCGTCCGCCGAGTTGATGTCGACACCGGATATTTCCGTGTCAATGTCAACAGAGCGCAGTTCTGCTTTCTTACCAGGCGTCATTTCAAAGCCAAGCCAATACTGGTTACCCAGAATCGTTTGGAGCTGATCAAGGTATGGTTTGAAGCTGACCGGATTCTGGTAGCCTAGAAAGAAGGCTTCCCCACCTGTCTCATCCGCCAGCCGGGCAAGGCCGTTTTGGCCGCCGGTGAGAATCCAGACGTTACGGCTTCGGCGGCCGGTCCCACGCGCGTAGATTGAGTGGACCAGGATGCCCGCCCGCTGACAGACACTGCTGGCCGTATCCAGGTCGGGGCTGGGAGACAAGGCCGACAACCTGGTGTACTGACCGCGGAAGCGATCAATTCCGTCGGTGATCATGAGCACTTCTCTGCGGCCGCCATGATCGGGCCAGCGCTTGACCAAATCGGCTAGTGAGAGATACGGGCTTCCATAAGCGCCTGGGTTTCCCAGCGGCAGGCGAAGCGCCTTGGAGGCCTTGTCGTGCTCGTTAGTCAGGTCTTGGGCGATGAGTACCGTAGCGTTGCTCATGTAGCCCACACCGATCAGTGCTGTTGCAGGTTGCGCTTGAATGAACGCACGGACGTCATCCAGGAGTCCTCCCAGACTCGTGTCGGAAGCATCGTCAATCAAGATGAAGAGCGCGAGGCTGCCATTTTCGCCGGTCGCTGGAGTCCACTGAGTGACCTTAAAGTGCTCGTTGCCTTGTTTCACGATGATGTCTTCGCGTTTGAGATCTGGCATTCTCTTACCTTGAACTCCTTGAACGGTGACCAACATCTTCACGGGAACAGGCGTTGCGGGATGGTCCTGCGCCCACGTTGGTATGCGGGTAGTGACACTGACGAGCGCGATGACCACCACCGCCAAGAAAAGGGGCCCTTTCATGTACGTATGCCTACGATTGAACATTTCACTTCCTCCTTCTTGCAGGTATGGACCGGCAATATTGATTGGCTGGCCCACCTGCCCTGCATTTTGTAACTGCCACTGACATTCACATCTACCGCACCATTCCTCGCCCGCGCGCGACCGGTTGCAACCATGAATGCCCAACCGCCGGAGAACGGCCCTGCCGATTAGTAGTCAAGCGCAGTAAGCGGGGACCTACTTTCTGTGGAGTCGCTGGGCGGACGCGGAACTCTTGCAGGGCCGCACGATCAGCGATCATGAAAGTCGAACCATGAGTTTCGATTAGGCCCCGGCTCCTGAACTCACTCAGTGCTCGTGTGACCGATTCGCGCGTGATCCCGGTGTGTTCGGCAATCTCTTCATGAGTCAGCGGCAACATGAACCAAGTCCCATTTCGCGGCGCTCCTCCCTCAACGGACCAATTCAGCAGGAATTTGGCCACTCTTTCGAATACGGAAGCGCCAAGGCCAACCGCATACAATTGTTCGCACGCAGCCTTGTATTGCCAGGCTAGGTGGATGGCCACACGCTGGAAAAAGACTGGGTGCTTCCGAAGGAGTTGCTGAAAGTCATTGCTGGAGACGAAAGCAACCTGGCAAGGTCGTAAGGTCTCGGCAGTCACTTCATACGGACTGCCGGACAACGCAGACAACAGACCGAGAACCTCACCGGGTTTGGCAATTCTCAAGACGAGGGTCTTGCCTCCGTAAGACGTGAAGGATAGCTTTACTTGACCTTCGCAGAGTAAATAGATTCCCCGTGACCTCTGCTGTTCCACAAAGAGACTTGTGTCAGACGGATAGGCAAAGATAAGTTTCACTGCGTCAAACTCCTTCAATTCGGCTGGAGAAAGCTGGCAGAAAAAACCGTTTCCGCGGAGCTCGCAAGCGGTGGAGCTTCCATGCACCATTTCTCCACTATGGAATGTCACGCCAGTTTCGTCTTTCGTACTGGGCGTGTGTCTAGAGAACATGTCTAGCCTCCTTGTAACATTCAACAGGGGTGTTCATCGGTTCTAGTCTTCTCCAGCGCCGCGTGAATTTCCTTTAGCAATGTGTCCCTCCGTACGGGCTTGTTCAAAAAACTGGCCGCTCCGGCTTTCATCACCAAATCGCGAAGGGATGCATTACCGTGTGCGGTGACGAAAATGATTGGGACTGGGCTGGTGGCATCGAGCAACCGTCTCTGCAGCTCGATGCCACTCATCCCTGGTAAGCGCACATCGAGGATCAAACACGTTGTGTTTTGCCGATGGGCGGAATCGAGGAATTCTTCCGCGGAGGCGAACGTATTTGTCAAAAAACCAGCGGCCTTCAATACGCTCCCCAGCGCCTCACGAAGGGGTTCATCATCATCAACAATAGCGATGATCCCGGCCTTGAGTTGAGTGTCGTTCAATTCAATTCACCCGATCTGAGGCTCGATGAGACATTCCGCAAGCAAGGAGGCTAGCAATTCGGGAACGTCGAAGGCTATCCTGCTTTAGGAGGAGACCAGTACTTACTTTTGAAGGGCGGTTTTGAGCTTCTCAGCCATTCGGACTAGATGGGCCAGGGATTCGGCCTGTGTCTTCTGCATGAGGTGTGCGCGATGGGTCTTGATGGTTAGTTCACTGATTCCCAGTTCATCCGCGATCTGCTTGTTCAGAAGGCCAGCGACGACCAAGTTCAGCACTTCCCTTTCGCGCGGGGTGAGCGAATCGAAGCGTGTGCGAATTTCCATCATCTCCGCACGCTCTTTCCGGAGTCCGCGGTCGCGGGCAACCGCTTTCTGAACAGCGTCTAGTAGGTCCTGACCGCGAACTGGCTTGGTCAAGAACTCTAATGCCCCTTCTTTCATCGCGCGCACGGACATTGGAATGTCGCCATGACCGGTAATGAAAATGATTGGGATTTGAATGTTCGCATCACTCAGTTTGCGTTGAAGATCAAGGCCGCTTAGGCCCGGCATCCGCACGTCGAGGACAAGACAGGCCGGCGCATCTGGGCGCTTCGCAAGCATGAAGTCGCGTGCTGAAGCGAATGTCTCTACGCGAAGGCCCTGGGACTTGATGAGACTTTGGATTCCTTCGCGAATCAGGAGCTCATCATCGATCACGAATACAATCGGGTCCGGTTCCCTCATACGACAGGGCCACCCTCGCTCGGTAAAGTAAACTGAAAGGTGGAGCCTTGAGAAACAGTCGATTCAGCCCATAACCTGCCGCCATGCGCTTCAATGATCGACCGGCTAATGGGCAGTCCCATTCCTGTGCCCTTAGGTCGAGTCGTAAAGAACGGCTCGAAGAGCCGGGCCATGACCTCCGCGTTCATTCCGGTCCCGCAGTCCTGGATGGAAACACGAACCTGGTTGGCATCCTGCCTTCGGGACCGGATTAGCAGCCGCCGCGGCCGGTCGGTAACGCCAGTCATTGCTTCGATTCCATTCATCATTAGATTCAGGATTACCTGTTGTAACTGAATTCTATCGCCAAGCACCACAGGCAGGTTTGACGTGAGTTCAATCATGAGGGAGACGCTATCCCTCAACGCTTCACCGTCGGCTAGAGCGACAGCCTCCTCGATGATTTCATTGATTTGAACTCGCTTTCTCTCCGGAGTTGCCTTGTTAATAAGCGAACGAATTCGCCCAACGACCTCGGATGCTCGCGTCGCGCCCTGAATCATGCGCTCCGCTGCCGCCCGCGCCTCGACAAGATTTGGACTTTGATGGGAGAGCCAGGCCACACAGGCGTCAGCGTTGGCTGCGACTGCGGCGAGCGGTTGATTAATCTCGTGGGCAATGGATGCCGTCAGCTCGCCTATTGTAGTTATTCGACCCGCACGAGCAAGTTCCGTCCGTGTCATTTGGAGAGCCTCTTCGGTGCGCCTCCGTTCCGCAATCTGGTTGAGTAGTGCATCGTTTGCGCTCCTGAGTTCGGCGGTACGTTCTCCAATCCTTATTTCAAGTTCGTCGCGGGCTCGCCTAAGGGAATCTTCTGTTTGCTTTCGCCATGAAATCAACCAATTTGCGGTTACTTCACAGGCAACGAATGTGAGAAAAAACGGGATATCGTGTGGCTTCAGAATCCAAGTACGGAATGGCGGAATGAAGAAATATAAAACCGCCAGCGTGCTGAAGCCAACTGCGACCCAGCCAGGGCCCCTTCCGCCGAACCATGTACTGGCAATCACCGCAACAGGGAAGAAGAACCAGAAAGGGTTCCCGAACGGAACTTGCAGAACAAGCGACAAGAATAACGCCGTTGATACAAGGGCGATTGCGAATCCGTAGCGCGACAGTGCAGGCAACTTAGACGGTGCGGCGTGAGTAGCTTGCATCTCGAGGCATGGACACCGATCAGGGCGTTACTCTTATACTACGATTGTGGATCGCTTGGCCACCACTCCCATGAGTCATCCGAGATCGGCGCAGATTCAGATCCGTGTTGACAACAGCTGACTTGGGTGGTGATGCTTCGGTCCCTGCCTTCGGATCGGGGTAGGAACGAGGCAGCCTGAAGTGTCGATGCCCACTCGCAGCATCTCTGTTTGGTTACACGACACCTCTCATGTCAAGGTTTCTTATACCGAATCCCATGAGGAGGGACAGGGCGCCGAGCAACCCAATTAGCGGAGTCAGGCTCGCCGTCTTCGGCAATTCTTTCGCGACCGCAACGGGTTCCACCGTCTTGGCGGCAGGTGTGGTTTGAATTGCCTCTGCAATCGGCTCTTCCTTCTGTTCCGGAGTTTGCGGTCAAGGGAACTGTCTTCAGCGTGCTTGGAGTAGGTTCGACGCGTGGGCGACCTCTATAACTTTGATGCGCATTTGAGGCGGCGAGGGAGGCTCACCCGTGCTTGTGACCATGATCACAGACCAAGCGAATCAGATCCGTATACGTGGTAGGGCATGGGAGGCACTTATGAAAACTAAAGTCGGTTTGTTGATCCTGGCGGTGGCGGTTGTGTTCTTCGTCGTCGGGAGGACGACCGCGCAGAGTCACGCTCTTAACCAGAAGACTTTGGACAATCTTTCGACGGCGATGCATGGGGAGGCGTTTGCCTATGCAAAGTACTTGCTGTATGCCGAGCACGCACGACAGGCCGGAAACAAGGACATTGCAGCCCTCTTCGAAAAAGCCGCGAAGGTCGAACGCTTCCAGCACTTCGCGGAAGAAGCGCAACTTGCCGGGTTGGTAGGCAGCGACGCGGACAACTTGAGGGATGCGGTTAAAGGTGAATCTTATGAAGTGGACACTATGTACCTTGGGTTCGCGCGCGAGGCGGCGGCCGTCGGGGACAAAGCCGCAGCTGATCGATTCGAGGAAGTGCGCCAAGATGAAATGGGTCACCGAGACGCGTTTAAGGCGGCCTTGAAGGTAGTCGAGTCCAAAGCTGGAGGAAATTAGAGGGAGAACCATAGGCCGGCGGGCTGGTGGCCTGCAGGAGGATAATGTGGGGGTTTTGCTGAAACGTGTGGCTCTTGCGGTTATTGTCCTGCTCGTGGTGATCCAGGTTTTCCGGCCATCCAGAACCAATCCAACTGCTGACCCGAAGAATGAGATGACAGCGAGTCTGGCGGTGCCTCCAGAAGTCGCGGCCATCTTCAACCGGTCCTGCGGCGATTGCCACACGAACCGCACGATCTGGCCGTGGTACAGCGGGGTGGCGCCAGTGTCATGGATGGTCGCTTACGACGTAAACCATGGACGGAGCGCGCTGAACTTTTCCGAGTGGGGCATGGGCAATCCGAAGAAGAACGCCGACACACTCCAAGAGGTTTGTAAGGAACTGACGGAAAAAGAAATGCCCGGGACCTTCTATCCAATACTGCACCCGGCCGCTAATCTAACGGACGCAGACATACAAACGGTTTGCCGCTGGACTCAGGATGTTCGACCAGGATCGGCAGCAGAATCGATGCAGACAAACCCGTGAAGACGTCGGTGCCAATTCGCCTCATGTTGCTGGCTGCACTAGCGCTCGCGCTTGCCGTGCAGCACAGCTCCGCCAACCCTCCCCGGGCACCCGGGGGGCCTCAGAATCCCGCCCCGCCAGCGCAGCAAAAGGACACCCAGGCGCCGCCTCCGGCGGGTCAAGCGGCGCAGGCAAGACCGGACACACAATCTCGGTGGAGTCCGCCCTGGTCAATTTGGACGTGTTGGCGACCGACGAGGACGTGACCTGGTCGAGTGAAAACGTGCTAAAGGTGCCATTGAGTGGGGTTTTCCGGCGCGGAGAGGGTTGGAGCGCCTTCGTCATTGCTGTGGGCCGAGCAATGACAAAGAGCGTCGAGATCGGGCATCGCAATGAATCTGACGTGGAGATTCTGAGCGGCCTAGTTGAAGGCGACCGCGTCATATTGCACCCACCCAACGAACTAACTGATGGCATGCGCGTCCGAGCCGAGTAGGCGGCATACTGCGACGTACACGATGCCGTAACCATGCAAAAACTATGCCTCCCATCATCCTGCTTTTCTTCGTCGTTTTTCTCCTGAATCTGATCCCGGCGTTCGCGCCACCAACGTGGATGGTCTTTTCCTACCTCGGATTCAAAGACCCCACTTTGAACGTCGCCCTGTTAGCGATAGTCGGCGCGGGTGCGGCAACGTTGGGCAGGCTCACGCTTGCGAAACTGGCCCACGCCGTTATCCGGCAACGATTTCTCAGTGACGCCACCAAACAAAACATCGATTCGATACGAGAAGGACTGAGCGGAAGACGCAAGCTTACCTTCGGCGTATTTCTTTTCTACGCGTTTTCCCCACTTCCCTCTAACTATCTCTTCATAGCGTACGGCCTGACGACGATGGACCTGAGGCTCATTGCCCTTCCGTTCTTCCTGGGACGATCGGTTAGCTACACTTTCTGGGGACTCACTTCGTCAGCCGTCTCACGCCGCATTTCGATGGAATCTACCCAGACTTTGCCCTACCTGAGCGCGTACTTCATCGTCTCTCAGCTTTTACTCTTATATCTGATCTATCTGTTCACCCGAGTTGACTGGCGCACGCTGTTCGTGGAGAAGAAATTAAGATTGATACGGAAAAAGCTAGACCTGCAAAATCTCCGATGAGGTGACCCTCAGATTTCTGCATTCCAGGACCCCTTATGCTTCGCCAAAATCTCATCCGCGCCGAAAATGGCGCCTGCCTTACGCCGTGCTGCAAAAGCAGGTGCTCTGAGATGTGTCAGAACTGTGTCAAAACCCTATCTGTCTTGGCGATTGGGGTTAGCTTTCGAGCGAAAAGCAGATGCCCCAAGTTATTGTAAACAAAAATGGAAGGAAGCCGTAAAAGGTTTGGAGTTGTCTCGCGAGCTTGCAAAGCAGGTGCACTTCCGAGGCTCGGCGTTCAAAGACGAGATCCCGGCGGCTAGCAAAACAATAAATCTCTATGCCAGTCTCCGGTGTGTAGATCCTTCACCCAGCGTCGGCTCTTCGCACAAATCCAGTCAGATGATGCCACTACCGCCAAATTGCACGCTTAACGGGCACCTGAGTATTTGCAGAACAGGGACAAGTGGCGTAGTATCAATGACGCGGGGTGGAGCAGCCTGGTAGCTCGTCGGGCTCATAACGCGCCAAATATCACCCGGCTCTGCCGGATTCAAACGACTTAGCCTCTCTTTTCAGCCGTCAAAACCTCTCAAAACGGGATATTCTGGGCACTTAACGGGCACCTGCGATCTGAGGTTCCTGAGACCGCTAGCCGGATGATTTGGCGAAGGGATTTCGAATCGTGAGTTGCCCATCGATCGTCTGGCCATCGTGAAGGTCTTCTGAATACAGAGTTGCGCAGCCAGCTTCTAACGCAGCGGCGATGACCAGCGCGTCATAGATGTTGTAGCCATGTTTCGCCGCAATTCTGAGTGCCGTTTCGTGTGTTTCCATGGTGATGGGAAGCGGAGAAGGACAAAGAATGCGAAAAGCATCCAACGCTTGAGTCACGTCAGTCCACGACATCAAGATTTTCCGTCGAACGACAGAGACAAATTCATTCAGGACTTGCACGCTGAGTACGCCTCCCGATGCGAGCAGTTCCTCAGCTTGCGCACTGCGTGGATCGTCTTCCGTCACAGCATAGATCAGGACGTTAGTGTCAAGGAAAGCCTTAACGGGCATTGGCCTCTTCCCGGTCAAAGACGAATCCGGGAGGCAAAGGACGGCGGAGCTTGCGCAGGCGAGCTAGCGCGTGAGGTTTGCTTTGATCGCGGCTCACTTCGAACACCCGCTCACGGGCGATTCGAATCTCAATCTGGTCACCTTCCTTAAGATCAAGCGCGTCAACCACAGCCGTGGGCAGCCGCACCGCCAGACTGTTCCCCCATTTCGATACCTGCATGGAATCTCCTTGATATACATCACTATTGTATATCCTAGAGCAAATATGCGCAACTCACTCCTGGTAGGGTCGAAGAATGGCGCCATACTCGGTAGATCCGGTCTATCCGTTGCTCCCCGTTTCCTCTGGGAGTGCCTCACTAACAGAACCGTGAGTTGGTTTCCATCCCCCGCCACGTCGAACGGAGCGTGCAGATTTCCCGCACTCCGCTCTCCTGCTCGCTTCGCAAGAAGATTTATGGGACGTAGCACACTTAACGGGCACCAGCGATTTCGGAACCCTGCGCCGAGCGCCTGTAAGTAAGCCTTGAAGAACAACTATTTCCAGCAGTAGCGTGTATTCTTCCGAATGC
>OBLU010004497.1_pt1 | contig 12582 bp, 14 predicted proteins | sample 1518681 | NCBI WGS metagenome assembly OBLU01 (sample SAMEA3539304, study PRJEB22396) | soil metagenome | biome: tundra; feature: field; material: soil | place: USA | collected 2010-05 | depth 0.15 m | reverse complement strand
CACCCAGGCATGTCGCAGTCTCCACCACAATCGCATGATTGGCCTGCGGCGCATACCAGTGCCAGCTGCTGTCACGGGAAATGCACCCGCGGGTACCGGGATATTCCTGCCATCTGCGCGCTAGCGTGCCGCCATGGGCAGCCGTATGTCAATCACCCTGAATGCCAGGTTGCGCCCGTTGGACCGCGGCGCCCGCTATGAGATCCCCCTGCAGGAGATCCTCGGCGTCAGCATGCCCGGCAGCAGGGTCACCGGCGCAGGCACCCTGCTGAGCGCTGAGCGGGAGCCTCTCGTCAGTGATATCGACCTTGATGTCGACGGCGACGCGCCAGAGGCGCTCGAGCTGGTGATCGCTGCGCTGGAGGCAGCCGGCGCGCCCAAGGGGTCCCGGGTCCGGCTGGGTGAGAGCGGCCCGGTGCCGTTCGGCGTCACCGAAGGACTGGCGGTCTACCTCAACGGCACCGACCTGCCCGGCGAGGTATACGCCAGCAGCGACATCGACGAGCTCATAGCCGCGCTGTCCGGCGCCCTCGGCAACGAGGGCGACATGCAGTCCTGGTGGAAGGGCCCGCGAGAAACGGCGCTGTACCTGTACGGCCCGTCCGCCGCCCGCATGGCCGAGCTGATCGCCGACGTCCTGGCCCGGTTCCCTCTCGCCCAGCGCTGCCGCGTAGTTCCGCTCGAACTCACACTGCCCTCCAAAAGCTAACGTGCGAGCGCGACGCGCCTGCCGGAACATTGCGCCCGGTCGGCGGCCAGGTGAGTACGTTTCCGGCGCAGGTCGTGCCGCGGCAAGTTGGAGACCTCGGGTTGCCTCAGTCGAATGGCCCGACCGCTATTTGGCCCGTGCGCTCGCGGTGCTTGCAACCCGGCCAGCAGCATGGCCGGCGCTGGCCTTCCTCGAGCTCCTCCTGGGTCCGGCGAATGCGGCGTTCCCGGGTCACCTCCTGCTTGGCATCCTCAACCCAGCAGATGAACTCATTGCGGGCCAGAGGCGTGATGTCCTTCCAGGCATCAAGGGCCGTGGGGTTGGCGATCAGCGCCTCGCGCAGGTCTACCGGAAGCTTGTGCACCACTCCACCGGGCACGCGCTGACTGCTCACAGGACCAGGATAACGGTCCAGGGCGAACGTGTTTTCACCATCTCAGCGGCACCGATCCTCATTAGGCGACGGGCTTGGCGGGGAGCAAGCGGGGGAGCCACATCGCAAAACGATAGAGATTTGTATGGCATGCAACAGGTCAGAGCTGAGTTCGGGTGACCGGGCCGAACGACGCTCCGTCTTCGTCACCGAGGTCCGGCCAGGCCGACCTTCGATCCAGCACCGATTGGACTGGTCCGGAAAAGGCCCATGAGCCGCTGATCACGTTCATGTCGACCAGCATCCAGCGGCGGCAGGGCGCATCATCTGGGAGCTAGCGCGCGATATGCGGCATGAGCGGATGCGGGTAGCGTGGCAGTATCGGAAGGGCTGGGCGATGCAGGCTTTCCTGGAGACGCGGCGTTTGGTGCTTCGCCGGTTCAGCGTGGCTGATGCGGACAACCTTGTGAGCCTGGATGCTGATCCCGATGTCATGCGCTTCGTCTCCGGCGGGATACCCACGCCCCGCGAGGAGATCGAAAATGACTACCTGCCCGCATTCCTTGGCTATTACCGGCGGTATGAGGGCTACGGGTTCTGGGCGGTCATCGAGAAGGCCACCGGGGAATTCCTGGGCTGGTTCCATTTCCGGCCGGGTAAGGACGCCGCGCCCGGCGAGGTCGAGCTTGGTTACCGGCTGCGCAAGTCGGCCTGGGGCAGAGGGTATGCCACTGAGGGGTCGCGTGCGCTGATCCGTAAGGGTTTCACTGAGTTCGGTGTGCAGCGTGTGGTCGCGGAGGCGATGGCGGTAAATCAGGCCTCGCGGCGGGTGATGGAGAAAGCGGGCCTGACGCTGGTGCGGACATTCCGTCAGCCGTCGCTCCACCCAGGCGATGGCGCCCAGCTCGAGGTCGTGGAGTATGCGCTGGACAAAAACGACTGGCACCTGCAGGACAGGGCCAGTGCCGCTAGCTGCCCACCGTCGTAAGATCACCGCGGCGGAACCGGTCACGCTCTGGAAGTCCCAGGTTTCCGGCTCTTACCATCCATGAAACCAGATACTGACGGTCACGGCAGCATCATCGAATGACAGTCATCGCGGCATGAGCGAGCGTTCTATCAGAACGATCAAGCCGTCTCAAACTGCTACGAGGAGCATGCGGTTTGCGAGCGCTGTCGAAGGCTACGACGAAGTGGTCAGGTCAGTGGCCGGCAGCTCCGTCGGGCGGCTGACCGCCAGGCGGAGCTGGTTTCAGCCGGCGCGTCACCGGGCGCCGTGAACGACGACGCGGCGCAGCACGGCTGCGGGGAAAGGCAAGGCGATGATCGCGCCGGGCTCACCGCCGGCTAGACCCGGGGGCATACTGGGGACATGGGCCGGATCATCGGGACAATCCTGGGCGCGATCCTCGTCATATGGCTTGCTGTCACGGCTGCGGGCGGGATCGTGGCCACGCTCAAGACGTTTCTCATCATCGGGCTGATCGCGATGGCCGTCGTCATCGTCGTGTGGCTCGTGGCCGGGCGCCCTCGTCGCGGCTAGCGCGGCGCAGCCGCCGCGGCCACCCGATGCCGGCCGCTGCGCAGCGGTACCCGGCTGGGCCGCAGACTCCGGGCAACAGGCTGGGCAGCCTGCCGGGCAGCCGGCTACCCGGAGGTGATCACCGGGCCGGGGATGAGCATGGCCGTCAAGGACACGCACCCGGCGGTGATGGCTGACAGCGGTTCCCCTTCCGCCCGGCTTGGCCTTGGCGCCGGTCTCCTCGCTCACTCGCCAGCCCGCCTGCCACCTCCAATGCGGCGGCCCGGCCGGCCAGCACGGCCGTGCGCGGCCTTGCTGGATCTGCTCGCTGTGGTGCGCGCTGAACGGGCTGGATCGCGCCGCGGCGACACCGGCTGACACCGGCGCCGCGCGTCCCGCCGATCTCGAAGCGCTCCTGCCGAATCGGCGCTTGCCGTCGGCTTACCCGGTAGATCAGCACCGTCAGGCAGATCAGCCAGTTCGGCATGCCGAGTGCACGGAGCGAACAGTCACGCTCATGTCGCGCTTACGCCAGGCTTCCTGCTCCCCAGTAGCACGGTCCCGCTGTCGCGGTGACCTTGATGTCCCACCCGAGTTGCTGGAGCAGTCTTTCCAGGTCTCCTGGCTGGTGGGGTACCTTCACTATCCGGTAGGCGGTTCCGTCAGGGATCTTCCGGCGGATGGTCGAGGACGATGGACCTTCCACGAGTTCGTCCGGGGTGCGGTAAGCGTCGTCGGCGAAGAACACGCGGCCCTGTGGTATGTCGTAACGGCGGCCGGGCCTCCAGGTGAAGAGGTCGGCCCGGATGAAGCGCACCCGCTCCCCGCCAGACCCGGGTCGCCGCGATGGCGAGCATCTCCGGGGACGCGTCTACCTCGGTGACGTCGTCCGCGCCCAGGGCCCGGTAGTAGGCGACCTGCTCATCAAGGAGATGCTCAAGTACTGGACTCCCGCCTCCACTCCGGCGCTCCACGGCACGGCCTGCGGCGGGATAGCCCCCATGGGGAGCTTGATCCGATTCTGTGTCCATGAACTCAACAATCGAGGTTGCCCTATCTCCACGCTTACGGAGGTAGCGCGCCAGAGGAATCTTTCTGCGCCCCGACGTGATCGGCGAACGGAGTGTGAAGATCGCGCATAACGGCGGCTACGACGCGTTCAGCGGACGATCCGCTCATCACAAGGCGCGACGGCCGGACTGCCCGGATGGCATGCAGGGGCTCGTAGCACGGCTCGGGAGCAGAACGCCGGAGCCTGGTTCAGTTCTCGGTGGCGAAGCTCAGCCCGGCCGCGGCCAGCGCCTGCCGAGCTGGCCTGGCCAGGCCGGAGGGCGGGGCGGGGGCCTACTGCCCGGTCACGCGGCGGCCAAGCCGGCGAGGTGGGACAGCGAGTTGCCCAGATGATCCGGAGGGAACGGGGGGAATCCGATGTGCTGGCGGAGGGAGCTGGAGACCGCCGGCCAGTCGTAGGACAGGGTGACCGTGGTCCCGGACGGCCCGGCCGGGGCCAGGTCGTAGCGCCAGACCCAGCCGCCGAACCGCAGGCTGCCGTCACCGGTGTCCTGGCCCGGCTCCCAGGAGATGGCGCGCGGCGGGTCGAACACCTGCACCCGGCTGGCCATCAGGTAGTTCCCGTCCGGGTGGCCGGCGTGGTACATGGCCATCCGGAACACCTGCCCCGCCGCAGTCAGCGGCTGGCTGCTGTCAGCGGGCTCGCGGACCCAGCCGGTGCCGTCGATCGCGGCGTGCCTGGCGGGGTCGGCGAGGACCGCGAAGATGGCCTCCGCCGGGGCGTTAATGATCGTGGTCGCGCTGACGGTCTCGCCGGCCATGGTGGTCGCCTCCTGATGAGCTAAGCCTGGTACCGGTTCTGACGCCCGCCGGACCCGGAACTTATCGCTGAACTCGTCCTGATCCGCTCCCGGCCACGATTACCAGCAGGACCAGGGACCGCGACCGGCCTTACCCCGGCAGTGCCGACCGCAGGCGGCAGACCAGGAGAAGCCGCCAGGACGGCCGTCGTCCGTACCTCCCGCCGAACGCGATCGTGACCAGGACGCCGGTAGCCATGCCTCAAGGCACGCAGATCAGCCAGATCGGCGCACCCGCGTAGCGGCACGACGAGATCGCGCTCGCCGCTCCGAACGGCGGATCTCGCGTCGGCGTCCTAATGCCGACGGTCACGCTCTGCGAGGGAGCTGCAGACCCTCCGATCTTGCAGGCTGGCCAAGAAGGTGGTCAACCGGCAGCCGTGCGTCCGTGCGGCTCGGATTATGGCGCGCCCTCCATAACGCGGTCGTAGCTGCGGCGGGCTCTCGCGCTGCAGGCGCTGGCCCCGTAGCGCCGACACCGCACCGCGTCGGTGTATGTCCGCACCGTCTTGGCGGCCTTGCCCTCAGCGGCCAGGTGCAGGCGGAACGAGCTGATCTCTGGCTGGAAGCCTCCGGCGTCCAGCTGCTTGGGCTGCCGGGAACGGGACTGCGGTGCGGTCACGGTCTTCCTCTTCTCGCGCGGCGCACCATCCGCATCGCGATATCACCCGAACACCAGCAATTGAACCGGCCACGCAAGCAAGGCCAAAGCCCAGCAGGGCCCGGAATCCAGCCGAGTTGCTACCGGCGACTGCCCGGCGCCCTTTGTGGCGGGGTCAGTTCTACGTTAAGCGGCATGCTGACGACCTGGGCCGACCGGGTGACGGGATCTTGCAACACCAGCAGGCCTCAAGCCCCGGATGCGACCCATCTCGACAGGCCGTTACTATTTGACATTCAAACTGCCAGATGTACGCTTATCTTGTTTACATTGTCATCCTTGGTGGTGTCCTGATGCCTGACGACGACCGGATCCCGACTTCGCTCACCGCGCCGTGGAAGAGGGTTCTGCGCTACCTCCGGGGCCAGCGGCCTGTGGAGGAGACCGCAGACGCCGTTGCGAGTGCGATGGCTGCGACGCTCCGCAATGTGCATGGCGTACCAGGACTCCCAGAGATCGCCCATCGGATGCAAGAGGCTGCCGCAGGCGGAACGGCAGGCCATTCCCGAGTACCTGGATCTGCTGATGCCCGGCGCCATGTCCCCACGGATGTCGCGGAACGAGCTGCGGCTGGGTTCGCAGCGACGATGAGCTCGGAGCTTGCCCTAGTGTCGCCCGCCGCGGCTGCGCTGATGCTGGCCCGGCGCGTGATAGCGGGACTGGCATACCACTACGGCCTTGACCGCATCGGCCCGCTCCTAGCCGCCGAGGGCGTCTACAGCACTCATGAGCTACAGGACCTATTTTCCGAGATCCTTGCCAGCGACCAGGTCTCGAAGCTTGCCAAGCGCCTCATTGCAAGGCCTACAGGGGAGGGTCTTCGCGCGCCCGATCGCAGGCGCCGCGTGCGGAAGTCGCTGGAAGACTTCATCAACACGCCCATCGCGGACCTGTTATGACCGCCGCCCGTTCACAGGTGAGCTCGACGGCCCTTTTCGCCGCTCCGGGCGAGCCGCCACGGCCAGTTCAGTTCGGTTACCAGGCGCTACTTGACGGCCATGCGGTGATCCGCCGGCTTGCCCGTGAACTGCCTGCTGCCGCTGCCGACCTGATCGAGATCGCGGCCACCGTCTACGTCGTCGATCAGCAAGTAGCGCGCCCGAGACGGCAGGAGCTGGACTCGGGATCCACCTGGGCCAGAGAACTGCGAGTGGAAATACCCGTCCGCCGGCCTGAGATCTGGAGCGCTCTCAACGCCGACCTCGGGGACCTTCTCGCGTGGCTTACCGACGTTCAAGAGAGGGTCCTGCGTGAGATGAACGCGGTGTCACGGCATGCCTGCGTGCCGTTGCGGTACCGGGTCAGCACCCGGGGCCAGAAGCATGCCGCCGAATCCTCTCAGCGGTCCCGCGGGCTGCTGTTCCTGGCGGCTGGCATCGCCACCGCCTGGACGCTGCGGCATGACCGCCTGCAAGTATTCGAGAACGGCATCGGTGCGGTCAACCTGCCGTACGTGCACTCACAGTTCGGTTCCCAGGCGGCAAAGGCGATGCACCCCAGAACCTTGCACATGGCCCAGGCCCTGGCATCCGCGGTCAGCGGCCGCCCGTTCCGCATCGATGCTCCGGGGATGACGGCGACCAAGGCTCAGCTCATCCGGAGAGCACCCGCTGCGGCAGATCGCGCGCTGGCGGGCACTGTCTCCTGCGATACGGGTTTCTCGGCCCGAGTCCCGCGTCACGCACCTTGTGGTACGTGCACGTCATGCATTCTGCGCCGCCAGGCACTCCATGCTGCTGGCAAGGCCCACCTTGACGCCGAAGCCGGCTACCGTGCCAGCTCTCCGGAGAAATCCGTCCAATTTCAGGTAATGCTCTGGCAAGTGTCACGGTTGCGTGACTGCCTCGGGCAGCCGGATCCCTGGCGCGCACTAGTCTCGGAGTACCCGGAGCTTCTGGATACCGCCCCACTGGCCCCAGCGGAGGTAATCGGCCTCTACCGTTCATACGTGAAGGAATGGGAAGACCTACCGGAGGCCTTCCGGCCCCAGATCGGCAGGACGGCGGCATCATGACGAGCCATGCGGGCCTTGAGCAAGACGGTAGCGCCACGGTGCTGGCAGCACGGTTGCGAGCGGCGAGAGAATCCAGGGGTCTGACTCAGGCGCAGGCGGCGTCCGAGCTGGGGGTGAGCCGCCCGCTGCTGATTGCGATCGAGAAGGGAACCCGGGATGCCAGCCCAGAAGAAATCATCAAGCTCGCCGAGATTTACGGCAGGCCGGTCGGCGAGCTGCTGCGTTCCGCCCCGCCACCAGTTGCGATCAGCGCGCGGTTCCGCGCGGCCCTAGCGTCCGCTCCGCATGATGGCGAGTTGTCAGGTGCGGTAAGCCAGCTGGAAGAACAGGCTGACAACTACATTGACCTGCTACGGCGAGCGCGCACGGAAGCTCCCGGGCGCTACCCGTCGGCCCGCAGCATCAGCCACCTTGACCCGCGGCAGGCTGGCGAGGACCTAGCGACCGAGGAGCGCAACCGGCTCGGGATCGGCGACGGCCCTATACGCCCGCTTCGCGAGGTGCTGGAGATTGAAGTCGGCCTCCGGGTGTTCCTGCTACCGCTCCCCCGCCAGGTCGCGGGGCTATTCGTTCAGGTCGACGAGCTGGGCGGCTGTATCGGGGTGAACATCAGCCATCCGCCTGAGCGACGTCACTGGACGATGGCGCATGAATACGCGCACTACCTGGCGACCAGGGACCGGGCCGAGGTTACCCCAGTCTCGCAGCGGCGCCAGCCTCCTGAGAGCGAACGATTCGCCGATGCGTTCGCGGCCAACTTCCTGATGCCCCGCAGCGGCCTGTCCCGGCGCTTCCACGAGCTCAAGCGCAGCAAAGAGGACAAAGTAACGCCAGCAACTCTAGTGCAGCTCGCCCACGCCTACGGTGTCTCTGTCCAGGCACTAACGCTCCGCCTCGAAGACCTCAGACTCATAGCGCCAGGAACCTGGGACAGGCTGCTCGACAACGACTTCCAGCCGCGGGCGGCCGCCCACCTACTCGGTCTCGGACCCGCGGAACGCAACGCTGAAGCCCTTCCGCTGCATTACCGGCTCCTTGCGGTCCAGCTCTACGCCGACGGCGAGATCACCGAGCCGCAGCTCGCCAGGTACCTCGGAACAGACATCGTCGGCGCCCGCCGGGCCTACCAGAAACTCACCGAGACCCGCGACGTATCCGAGGACGGATCGCCGCAGATCGTCGACCTCGCCGAAGCAGCAGGGTGACACGTGCCCCGCACCCCGCTGCTGCTCGACGCCTGCATCATGATCAACCTGGCCGCCACGAACCGGCTCCACCCCGTCGCCCAGGCACTCGGCTACACCTTCACCCTCGTCCAGCAGGCGGCAGCGGAGCTCGGCTATCTCCGCGATACGACCGACGGGGACGTCGTTCTCACCCCGATCGACCTGACCCGCTACGACAGCGAGTCCCTGGAGGTCATCAGCCTGACTCCGGCGGAATACCCCAGGTACGTGGAACTCGCGCGAGAAGTAGACGACGGCGAGGCAGCGACGATCGCCATCGCGGCCGAGCGTGCCATACCGCTAGCAACCGACGACCGCAAAGCCCGCCGGCTCTGCGGCGAGCTTCAGGTACCCGAACCCATGCGCACCCTCAGGATCCTGCACGCATACGCCGACGCGACGCACCTTCCGCACGCCGAACTCCGCGATCTCCTCATCAAGATCCGCGGCAGGGCAAGCTTCCAGCCTCCCCGCAGCGACCCGGATCGCAAGTGGTGGGAAGACATCATCGACGACCGATGACCACTCGGCAAGCTCTGACCGGGAGGGCCCGCTGATTGCCCGGTTCTTGTCAGCCGAGTGTCAGAGCTGGCAAGCAGCCTCGACACGCTGACCAGCGCATGCCACCGAGTATGCGATCAGCGATCCTGATCCGCCGTGAGCCGTGCCATTGCCGCTGCCGTCCTGGATTTCGCCATCCATGAGCGCGGTACCTCCGGGCAGGGTGCGTGCGAACGGCGCGGCGTGCCGCTCACCGTGATGTTCCGGCACCTGCGCGAGGACACCCTGCACATGCTCGGGGGCGGCAGTGCCGCGTTCATGCGGCTGGGCAACCACGCCGAAGCCGAGCAGGCCGCCAGCTACATCGGCCGGCAGCACAAATTCGTACTCTCCCAGCTGACCGCGACATCGGGCGGGAACCAGAGCCTCACCCGCAGCGACACCCAAGGCTACGGCGACAGCGTCACCTCCTCCCGCAGCTGGCAGGAATTTCATCTCGGCCCCGGCAGCCGCTCCCGCGGCACCTCCACCTCCCGGAACTGGTCCACCGGACAATCCTGGGCCGACGGCACCAGCTGGAGCGACGCCACATCCACGCAGCGGGTCTACGAATACGCCGTCGAGCCAACGGTCCTGCAGAACCTCCCCGACCACGCCCTGCTGCTCGCCGTGCGCGGCCCGGCCGGCCCGCAGCTACAGGCCGTGGAGTGCGATCCCGCAATCGCCTCCCTACCCGGCGTCAGCACCCGGACCATGGCACCGGTCCCTCAGGTCCGCACCGCCCAGCTACCGCAAACTGCGCCCGTAGGGTGGTCAGCATCGGCCGTTCGGCAGTCGAAACCCCATTACCTGCCCCAGACGCCGCCACTGGGACCCCCGCGCCGACCACCGGGCCGCCATCGCGGCTAACTTCCGCCGAAGGGCAACCGGGCATCAGCCGCCCGCATCAGGGACGCAAGCTCGCCAGACGTTCCTGCCCGGACCCACACCATCGGAGCCTCCGGGCCCGGTGGCATCGAGCCAGCTGGCCGAACCGCTGTCCACATACCGCCGTCTGCCGGCACCCAGACCGCCCAGGGGCACGGATGATCATGATGCCCTACGGCTGGCCCCGGCCCATCGCTGCAGCTCACAGGCCACGCAGACTTCTGGCATTCCACAGGGCTGGCTAAGGCCGGCTCGTCAGCGGACCTCAGCTAGCAAGGTGCACGCTAACGGCCCAGTAGTTATCTCGCGCTGTGTGAAGGGACGATGGTCTGCCGCGGATGCGCCATTACTAGGTGGCGTTCCGGGGAGGTAGGTCCATGCCAAGGCTCTGGCGTACTTGACCTGAAATCTGACTGGCTGGAAGGAGTCCGGGTTGAGCAGGCTGGGGTAGCGGCAGACGACGTTGCGGTAGACGTAGTCGGAGATGATGAGGGCCAGTTCGGCGCCGGAGCCAGTGAGCGCGCGCTTGAGGGGTCGCGCCTCCAGCATGCGGAACAGGAGGTTGATGTCGCTGCTGACGAACCCGTGCCCGTCGTGGTCGACCGGTCCGATGTGGGCGGCTGCGCGGAGCTGGATTCCGGCGGCCTCGCAGGAGACATGATTATGACGACGGATCAGGCTGCGGAGCCGTTCGGGCAGCGGATCTATGACGCCTGTGCAGGGGATGCCGGGCGGCACGACGACCAGGACGCCGTCGCCGCGGTCTTCGTGAAAGCAGCCGGCCCAGGGAATACCTGAACCATCGAATGCCTTTTCAAGCAGCCTGTAGAGATCCTCGTGCATGTACAGGCGGATGTCGTCGTCGCGGTGCGGTCCGGTGAATCCGGCAATGTCGACGGCAAACAGGGTGCACACCTGCCCATTAGCGGGGGGGGAAGGCGTCCTGCTGGATGGGCGCGTCACAGCGCGTCCGCAGATGAGGCGGGAGCAGCGCGGCCTGCCGCCATTATCTGGTCGTCAATCCAGGAGCTGATCAGGTCATCTTCGGTGAGCAACCGCAGCGGGACATCGGTACGGAGAATGCAGCCGGCCAGTGGCCGACTGCTGATGAGCAGCCGCGTCAAGAACTCATCATCCCCTGCGTGGTCGGCAGCTCCGCCGCCGACCTTACCCTGCCTAATTACGCCATTTTCCTTCGTGCAAGGCATGCTTGAGACAGTAACGTCGTGCATGGTGCACCTCCTTCCATGGAGGTGAACAGGGAGGGCCGCCCGCGGGGCCCGTGGCGTTCTGATCCCCAGTGGCCACGGAACCGGCGGCGGTCCTCCGGCATTTCGGAAGGTAACTACTGCCGAGTAAGGACGGCTACTGTAGTTGGCCGCCGCCTGCCCGGAGCAAGATCCCTGCACGACGCTAATGCACGTGCATTCGGTTTTGCATTTACTTAAATATACCAGGCAACATGCCCCAAAGCGCACAGTTAACACCGTGATGGGCATGGGTTTTCGGGCCCAATGGCAACAGGAAGCTGTTGCGTTGGCGCATCTCCGTGTTGCTGCCGGCAGCGGAATGACGGCGAAGAGGCGCAGATGTACGCACGTAGTTGCCCAGCAGGGGCGGCATTTGCGATCTTGATGGATATGCAATCGTTTGTCTGATCATCCCCATAGCAACATATAAACGTGCACGATATTTGGCATTACGGGGCAAAGATGACCAAAGAGACTCGCATATGGCAACTCCAGTACCAGTAAGTCGCACGAGTGCAAATTCGATTATCTCCTCATCGCAGGCGACTTCCGTCACGAAGACACCACCCGCATCATCGCTTGGACCGGGAAAGGTGGAGCGTTGGCCACGATGATGGACCGGGACTCGAATAGTGCACGCTGCCGCAGTGCTGAGGAATGCGCCCGCGACCCTGGACTTGGGTCCGGCCATACGCTCGGGGCGTGCCCGACGGCGTCCAGATGCGCTTCCGGTGGCGGGCGCCAAACTCAAGCTCATCCCGTTACCGTCACCACACGCCCTAGGATCCGTCGCGGCTCAGCCGAGAGTGCTCACGCATTATAAGAATCAGCACCGTCACTCGCCGTGCGCGTGCAGGCAACGGAGACCTATTCTCCCTGAACGATTGGATGCTGACGGCCCGCCGGGGCGGAGCGAGCGGCAGCACCGCCTGAAAATCCGGGCCACCTGGCCGTGAGCCTGTGCGAGGAGAACCTCTTCTCGTGACCGGGGCCGACCTAGTGATCCGCCGCGTCATCAGCGCAGGAATACGCCGGGTCCATGGCCGGTATACCCGCCGCGTCGGCCGCCATACCGCCTAACAGGGGTCGGGAGACATCTGGGCGTCAGCTGCCCGCATCAGGCCCGCCAGCTCGCTAGCCGTTCCCGCCCTTACCCATACCATCGGCGCCTCCGGGCCCGGCGGCATCGAGCCAGCTGGCCGAACCGCTGTCCACGTACCGCCGCCTGCGGGCGCCCAGACCGCCCACCGCGGAAAAGCACGCAACAGGACGGCAACCTCGGCTAGGCGACGGGCACTTCCAACACCGTGCCGGTCCAGCGCCTCGCCAAGGGCCGCCAGCGCCTGCGCGTCGCCGCTCGCCCCAGCCGACGGGTCGGCGCTGCTCACCCCACGCTCCGGTCCGGGCGAGCCCGGTCCAGCCCTGGCCGGCAGTCACGTTGAGTGGCGCTCATCTGGACCTGGTCCGAGACGAGATCACTCCAGGCCGTTCGGACATAAGGAGAACGCCACATCGGGTGCATCAGGGG
>OBLU010004494.1_pt1 | contig 12586 bp, 12 predicted proteins | sample 1518681 | NCBI WGS metagenome assembly OBLU01 (sample SAMEA3539304, study PRJEB22396) | soil metagenome | biome: tundra; feature: field; material: soil | place: USA | collected 2010-05 | depth 0.15 m | reverse complement strand
TCGTGGTGCAGGAGATCTTCGGCGTCACCGACTACATCAAGGACGTGTGCGCCCGTCTCAGCGACCTCGGATATGTGGCGCTCGCGCCGGACCTGTACTCGCGATTCGACGGGGAATCGGTGATCGACGAGCGCTCCGAGAATTCGCTCCCACGCGCGTTTGCCGCCATGCAGAAGCTCGACATGCCCCAGGCAGCACGTGATGCAGCGGACACACTCGAGCACCTTCGCCATCTGCCCGAGGTCACCGGCGGGCGAGCCGGGATCATCGGCTTCTGTCTCGGCGGAGGCATCGCCTACTTCGTGGCGGCTGCGGCCGAGCCCGACGTCGCCGTCTGCTACTACGGCTCGGCGATCCCCGGCAACCTCGACAAGGCGTCCGCCGTGCACTGCCCCGTGCTCTTCCAGTTCGGCGACGCTGATGAGTACATCACCGCCGAGCAGCGCGCCTCAGTCGAGCAGGCCTTCGCGGGACGTCCGCACACTGAGTTCCATCTGCATCACGGCCCGAACCACGCATTCGACAATCACAACGCGGCGATGTTTCATCACCCCGACGCTGCGGCTGCGGCCTGGAAGCAGACAGTGGCGTTCCTGGAGCGTGAGTTTCCGGCATAGCTGACCCGAACTTCAGCGCACCTCGATGAGGTTGGCGCGGCGGGGTACCAGCTCGCCGATGACCGGCGAGCCCGGAACCTCACCGGCGACCAGCAGGCCGCCGCTGGTCTGCGCGTCGGCGAGCAGGAGACGTTCGCGCTCATCGCCCGCGCTGCGTCCACCCCAGCGCACGTGCGGATTGACCCACTCAAGGTTCCGCCGGGTTCCACCGCTCACATAGCCGGCGTCGAGTGCGTCGCGTGCTCCGTCGAGGTATGGCACCGCGTCGGCGTGGATGACAGCGGTGAGGTTGCTCGCTCGCGCGAGTTTCAAAAGATGACCCAGCAGCCCAAACCCGGTGACGTCAGTCGCGCAGCGGGCTCCGCCCGCCAGGGCGGCTTCGGAGGCGGCCCTGTTGAGCTCGACCATCGTCGCAACCGCCTGTGGGAACACCTCCCCGGTCTGTTTGTGCCGGCTGTTCAGCACGCCGATACCCAGTGGTTTGCTGAGTGACAGCGGCTGTCCGGCGATCCCAGCGTCGGTGCGAAGCAGCCGGTCCGATGCCGCAACGCCGGTGACGGCCATGCCGTACTTCGGCTCGGGATCATCGACGCTGTGGCCACCCGCCACCGGGCATCCCGCCTCGATGGCGACCGCGAGCCCCCCGCGCAGCACCTCGGCGGCGAGCGCCATGGGGAGCACGTCGCGCGGCCAGCAGACCAGATTCACCGCGAGGATGGGCCTGCCACCCATCGCGTAGATGTCCGAGAACGCGTTGGCCGCGGCGATCCGACCCCAGTCATAGGCGTCGTCGACGACTGGGGTGAAGAAGTCCACGGTGCTCAGCACGGCCGTGCCATTGCCATCCAGGCGGACCGCTGCCGCGTCGTCGCCGTGGTCGAGGCCGACGATCAGGGTGTCGCTCGGCACGCCGATCAACCCAGCGACCATCTCCTCCAACTCCCCCGGTGGGATCTTGCAGGCGCAGCCGCCGCCGTGGGCGTACCCGGTCAGACGCATGCCGCCGATGTTCGCAGGGAGTGGCCCCCACAGGCTCGGTCACTGGGCCGCTACGCTTGTTCGCGGAGGCGTCTGGGCACCTGGTGGGCTTCCTGATCTTCAAAATCAGTGTGACCGAGTATCCCGGTCAAGCGGGTTCGATTCCCGTCCGCCTCCGCCACCTCGGTGGTGCCTGACCGGTCGATGCACGTAAGGTCATCGCGCATGCACGCGGACCCGCGCCGGGCAATCCCGCAGACCGATTCGCTGCTCGCCGACCCGCGGCTCGCCGAGCCGCAGCGCCGTCTCGGTCGCCCGCGCGTGCGTGACGCTGTGCATGATGCGCAGGAGCGGGTGCGGAGTGGCGCGCTCCCCGCCGCCGAATTGATCAACCATGTCCTCCGCGGACTCCCGCCTCGTGCGACCACGCTCCGACCGGTCATCAACGCGACCGGAACCGTGCTCCACACGAATCTTGGCCGGGCCCCGCTCTCCAGCGCAGCTCGTGCGGCGCTGCTTGCCGCAGCCGGATACGTGGATCTCGAGTACGACGTCGCGAGCGGACGTCGCGCGTCTCGCGGACGGGGCACCCTCGATGCGCTGCGACGGGCCCTTCCCGACGCCGGAGACGTGATGATCGTCAACAACGGGGCCGCGGCGCTGCTGCTTGCCGTGACCGTGCTGTCCGCCGGTCGCGAGGTCGTCTGGAGTCGCGGCGAGCTGGTCGAGATCGGCGACGGCTTCCGGCTTCCCGACCTGGTCGCGTCCACCGGCGCGTCGCTGCGTGAGGTGGGGACGACCAACCGCACCACGCGCGCTGATTACGCTGCGGCCATCAGTGCCCGCACCGGCTGCGTGCTCAAGGTGCACACCTCGAATTTCCGCATGACCGGATTCACGTCGTCCGTGCCGATCGGCGAGCTGGCCGGACTCGGGCCACCGCTGGTCGTCGACGTCGGATCCGGACTGCTCGCGTCTGACCCGCTCCTCCCGGACGAGCCCGACATCTCCGGCGCCCTGCGTTCTGGCGCGGACGTTGTGACGGCCAGCGGCGACAAGTTGCTTGGCGGTCCGCAGGCCGGCCTCATCGCGGGCAGGGCCGACCTGATCGCCACGTTCCGCCGCCATCCCCTCGCCCGCGCGCTGCGGGTCGACAAGCTCACACTCGCCGCGCTCGAGGCAACGCTCGGTGGCCCGCCGTCGCCGACCACCGCTGCACTCCACGCCGACCCGGATGCGCTGCGCACCCGCGCCGCGGCAATCGCAACACGCCTGGGCGACGAGGCCGACGTCGTCCCCAGCGCCGGCGAGGTCGGCGCCGGGAGTGGACCGGGCGTGGCGCTCGCCGGGTGGGCGGTGAGCATCCCCGAGCGCTATGCCGCAGCACTGCGCTCCGGCGACCCGGCCGTGGTGGGCCGGCTCAGCGGAGGCCGCTGCCTCCTCGACCTCCGCTGCGTTGCCCCTGCAGACGATGACGCTCTGGTCGAGGCGGCGCGCGCATGCAGGTGATCGCTACCGCAGGCCATGTCGACCATGGCAAGTCGACCCTGGTGCGGGCGCTCACCGGCATGGAGCCGGACCGCTGGGCGGAGGAGCGACGCCGCGGCATGACGATCGATCTCGGCTACGCGTGGATGTCGCTGCCATCCGGCGAGGAAATCGCGTTCGTCGATGTGCCCGGCCATGAGCGGTTCGCCACGAACATGCTGGCCGGGGTCGGGCCCGTCCCGGCCGTCCTCCTCGTCATCGCCGCCGACGAGGGCTGGTCCGCCCAAACCGAGGATCATGTCAGGGCACTCGACGCGCTCGGGGTTGGCCACGGCGTCGTCGCGGTGACCAAGAGCGATCTCGCCGATCCCGCGGCGGCGATCGAGCAGGCTTCCGATCTCCTCTCGGCGACAACGCTGGCGGGAATCCCCGCAGTGAGCGTGTCCGGACAGACCGGCACGGGGCTCGACGCACTCCGCATCGCCCTCGACGCCCTGATCCGCCGGCTGCCCGTGCCCAACCCTGATGCGCGCGTCCGGCTGTGGGTCGACCGCTCCTTCACGGTGCACGGCAGCGGGACCGTGGTGACCGGAACGCTCGGGTCCGGAACGCTCCGCCGAGGCGACGTTCTCGAACTCGGGGATGCCATGGTCACGGTCCGGGGTCTGCATCGACTCGGACAGCCGGCCGAGGCCGTGACCGCCCCGGCACGGGTCGCCGTGAACCTGCGGAACGTCCCGCACGAGGACGTCCGCCGCGGCGACACCCTGCTCACCCCGGGTGCGTGGCGTACGACCACGGTCGTGGACGTCCGGCTGGGTGGCCTGGGTGCTCCGAGCCACGCGACCCTCCACATCGGGGCTGCCGCCGTTCCCGTGAGGGTCCGCCGGCTCGACGCAGTAACGCGTCCTGCCTCCCCGATCGTGCGCCTGCTCCTCGACACCGCGCTGCCGCTCGAGATCGGCGACCGGTTGCTGCTGCGAGATCCGGGGCGGCGTCAGGTTGTCGGCGGCGCGACCGTGCTCGACCCGGCACCGCCTTCCCTTCGTCGCCGGGGCGCGGCGAAGATCCGGGCGGCATCTCTCGCAACAGAGCTCGGCCACCCTGACGTGTCAGCCGAGGTGGCCCGGCGCGGGGCAGTCAGCCGCTCGCTGCTCATGGCGATCGGCGTCCCGATCGGCGCAACGCCGCCACCCGGTGTCATTGCGACGGGCTCCTGGCTTGTCAGCCGGCAGCGCTGGGAGGAGTGGCGGTGTGGATTGCAGGCCGCCGTCGAGCGCCGACCTGCCGCTCTGCTCGACGCGGGCGCAAGCCACGCGGATCTCGCGCGAGCGCTCATGCTCGACGATCCGCAACTCGTCGCAGCGTTGGCCCGCACGTGCCCGGATCTCGAGGACAACGGTGGCCGCGTGCGCAAGCGCGGGCATGCGCCGGCGCTCCGACCCGATCTTGAACAGGCGGTGGCACGCCTGGTGGGATCGCTTCAAGCGGCTCCGTTCGCCGCACCCGAACGGCAGCGACTCGTGGCGCTCGGGCTGGGGCGGCGCGAACTCGGCGCCGCAGCTGCGGCGCGCGCCATCCTGCTCCTGCCCGGTGATATCGCGCTGCTCCCGACGGCACCGCGAGATGCGGCCGCACGGCTCGGCGAACTTTCTCAGCCGTTCACGCTCTCCTCGGCGCGCCAGGCGCTCGGCACGACTCGGCGGGTCGCCGTGCCGCTGCTCGAGCATCTCGATCGGATCGGGATCACCGAGCGACTCGACGGGGATTTGCGCAGGCTGCGCGTCCCGGCTCCTGCGGGGGGGTAGCCAGGGAAGGTCAGGCGTTCGCCGCTCGCTGCAGGCGATCGCGTTGGGGGACCACCGTATAGCGCGGATCGCGCGCCGACTGCTGTCCGGCTTCGAAGATCGCGAAGCGGGCGCACACCGAACCGGCGAGCAGAGCTACACCGGAGACTTGCGCTGCCCTCCGATTGCGGACGCCGAACACCGCGGCTCCGATCGCTCCGCCGGCCGTCAGGGCGCGGCTTGCATTCATGAGTCGTTTCGCGGTTCCCGCGTGCAGGGTTTCGGCGCTCAGTCCCATGCTCCGCTCCATCCGCGCCTCCATTACGAGAGCGACCACGGCTCCGCCGACAGCCATCCGGCGCGCGGGCGCCGCCTGTTCGAGGCATGTGCCGACCATCGCCAGGCCACCGGCAGATGCAGCGGCTGAACCCGCGAAGACGAACGGGAGCTCGCGCCGGGCGGCGTGCCAGGCCGGGGTGGCCGTGTCCGACAGGAGCACGCCGGTGTAAGCGGCGAGCGCCGGAGCCAGCGCCGCGGCCAGCACGCCTGCCGGCCGGGCACTCAGCGCCAGCACACGGCTGGCAATCGGCAGTCGCCGCGGCATCATCGCCGCGATCTCGGCGGTCGCCGCCGCGCTCGCCAGCGGGCCATACGCGGCCAGCACCCAGGTGCCCACCGACATCGGCGACGTCGGTTTTGCGGTTCGCAGCATGTTCAGGAATCGCATCGGCCTTCCCAGGTCGTGGATGAGCGCGGCTGTCCCAGCCGCTCCGCCAACGAGGGCTCCGATGCGAGCAACGCGGCGCAATTCCGGGAGATTGCGCAGGTCGGCGCCGGCCGCGAGCAGGGACGAGCCCGCCGCCATGCCACCGAGGAACAGATAGGCGGGGATGTCCCGCTCCCATGGCGCCGTCTTGACGATCGGCCGCCCGTAGTACGAGGCGAATGTCGCCGGCGGGACCATCGCGCGTTCGCCGTCCCGACCCCCGCCGCCACGCCGGCGCCGGCGCGGCGCGTCCATCGCAGCGCCACTGGCGTGAGGGCCGGTGGTCACGAACGCGCCCGCACGAACGTAGCTGCCGCGCCGGCGAGCAGGGTTGCGCCAGCAATCGCGGCGGTCCGCCACATCGCGGGGAGATCCCTCGTGGTGACCACCGGGTCGGGAGGCAGCCCGTAGACCTCAGGCTCATCGAGCAGGAGGAAGAACGCCCCGGCGCCACCGATGCCGTCATTGGGATCGGCGCCGTAGAGCTGCGCCTCGGCGACGCCCGCGGCGTGGAGCGCATCGACTCGGTGCTGCGCGCGCACACGCAGCTCATCCAGATCGCCGTACTGGATCGACTGCGTCGGGCATGCCTGCGCGCAGGCCGGGGTCATGCCGTCTCCGAGACGGTCGTAGCACAGGGTGCACTTCTGTGCGATGCCGACATTGCGTGTGCCCGGCGGGCCCTGGCGGCGGTCGATGACACCGAAAGGGCACGCAGGGATGCAGTACCCGCAGCCATTGCAAATGTCGTCCTGCACCACAACTGTCCCGAACTCGGTGCGCATGAGCGACCCGGTGGGACACACGTCGAGGCAGGCAGCGTTGGTGCAGTGCTTGCAGACATCCGACGACATCAGCCAGCGAATGCCGGTCTCCGCGCCATCCAAGGACCTGTTCTCGCCAGGTCTGGCCGCAACGACCGGCAGCGGTGTGAGGCCCGATGCGGCGACCGCCCGTCGCGGCTGCTCGATGAAGGCGACATGGCGCCACGTGCTCGCCCCGAGACTACCGGTGTTGTCGTACGACATGCCGAGCATCTCGAGGCCGTCCTCGGGGATGCCGTTCCACTCCTTGCAGGCGACCTCGCACGCCTTGCACCCGATGCAGATCGAGCTGTCAGTGAAGAATCCCTTGCGCGGCGGCGCGTTCTTCCAGCCGGCGTCGGCCGCGGGATCCGCCGTCCTCGTCCAGCGCGACATCAGGTGCCGTCCCCCGGGGGCGTGATCCGCGTGGTTCCGGTGTCGACGCTGAGGCCGGCGCGCTGCCGATACGCTTCGACGAAGCGCGGGAGCGCCGCGCCTGTCGGCCGCCGCCCCGGCTGGATATCGCACGCAGCCGCCTTCGACTCCTGGATGTGGACGTTGGGGTCGAGGCTCACCCCCATCAGGTCGTTTGCCGAGTCGCCGCTGACGATCGCACCGCCCCCACCGACCCCCCAGTGGTACGGCAGGCCGATCTGGTGGATGACCCGTCCGCCCACCGTGAGCGGCGTGAGCCGGTCGGTCACCAGGACCCTTGCCTCGATGGCGGTGCGCGCGGTCACGATGGTGGCCCAACCGAGATGCTCGAGTCCTCGCTCGGCCGCAAGTTCAGGCGATACCTCGCAGAAGAACTCCGGCTGCAGCTCGGCCAGGTATGGGGACCACCGGCTCATGCCACCTGCGGTGTGGTGCTCGGTGAGGCGGTAGGTGGTGACGACGTAGGGGAACACCTCGGCGCCCAGGTCGGGTGGCGACGGGCTCGAGAGGTTCTCGGTGCGCGGAAACATCTCGCGAGTCGGGTTCGACTGCTGTGTGTGCATCGCGTTGCGCAGCGGCGACTCGATGGGCTCGTAATGCACCGGCAACGGCCCGTCGAGGAGTCCGCTCGGCGCGTAGAGCCAGCCCTTGCCGTCCGACTGCATGATGAAGGGGTCGTCGCCTGCGAGCCCGTCGGGACCGCCGATGCCCGGCTCCGGCCGGAACGTCGGGGCCTTGGTCGCCTGGAAGTCGGGCACGTCATGACCGGTCCATTTCCCGGCGGCCTCGTCCCACCAGACGTAGGCCTTGCGCTCGCTCCAGGGCCGCCCTGCAGGGTCTGCAGACGCGCGGTTGTACAGGATGCGCCGGTTCATCGGCCAGGCCCAGCCCCACTCAGGTGCAACCCACGACTGCTCCGATCCCGGCTTGCGCCGTGCCGACTGGTTGACGCCGTCGCTATAGACACCGGTGTAGATCCAGCAGCCGCCGGCGGTGGAGCCGTCGGCCTTCATCTCGACGAAACTGTTGAGCAACTGGCCGGCCTTCTCGCCGCTCAGGTGGCAGCCATTGATCTCGCGGAGCACCGCCTCGGCATCAGGCTCGTCTCCCTGGAGCAACGGATACTCCCAGACGAGTTGGCGCAACGGCAGGTCGCGGTCGAGGGCTGACGTCTCGAGGCGCTCTCGAAGCATCCGGCCGAGGTGGTAGAAGAAGTGCAGCTCGCTCCGGCAATCGCCCGATGGCTCGACGGCCTTGTGATGCCACTGCAGCAGTCGCTGCGTCTGGGTGAAGGTGCCGTCTTTCTCGGTGTGGGCCGCAGCCGGCAGGAAGAAGACCTCGGTCGCGATGTCCTCGGTGCGCATCTCCCCGGTCGCGATCTCTGGACCGTCCTTCCAGAACGTCGCCGACTCGATCAGGTTGAGGTCGCGCACAACAAGCCATTGCAGGCGCGACATGGCGAGCCGCTGCATCTTCCCGTTCGCGGAGCCCACCGCCGGGTTCTGACCGAGCAGGAAGTAGCCCTCGACCTTGCCGTCGAGCATGTCGACGATGGTCTGGTAATTGCTGTGGTCGGCGTTGATGCGCGGCAGCCAGCCGAAGCCGAAGTCGTTCTCCGGCGTCGCGGCGTCGCCCCACCATGCCTTGAGCAGGCTCACGACGTACGTGTCCGCCGCCGTCCAGAAGCCCTTCTGGCGGTCACTCTTGATCGATGTGAGGTAATCGTCGAGGGAGCCGTGCACACCCGCCTTCGGCATCGGGAGATAGCCGGGGAGCAGGTCGAACAAGGTCGGGATATCCGTGGAACCCTGGATGCTCGCGTGCCCGCGCAAGGCCAGGATCCCCCCGCCCGGACGGCCCATGTTGCCCAGCAGGAGTTGGATGATCGCCGCGCCGCGGATGTACTGCACGCCCACCGAGTGCTGCGTCCACCCCACCGAGTACACCCAGGACGTCGTCCGCTCGCGACCGCTGTTGGCGGTGACGGCTTCGCAGACCTTGGCGAACTGGTCGGGTGGTACGCCGCAGATGCGCTCGACCATCTCGGGCGTGTACCGCGCGTAGTGCCGCTTGAGGATCTGGAAAACGCAGAACGGGTCCTCAAGGCTCTCGTCGCGCCGCACCTCGCTGTGCGGCAGCGCCGCGCCGCGGCCGCCGAGCTCGTCCCCTCCGCCGCCCGCCTGCGCCGGCGGCTGCCTGCCCGCGACGGCGCGCGACCCGGCGGCAGCGGCGGTCTCCATTCCCTCGTACGCCCAGCTCGTGGTGTCGTAGGTACCCGTTTTCGGGTCGAACCCTGAGAAGAAGCCATCGAGCTGGTCCGCGTCCTGAAAGTCCTCGCTGATGATCGTCGCAGCGTTGGTGTAGCTCACGACATACTCGCGAAAGTACTTCTCGCCGCTGAGGATGTAGTTGATGATCCCGCCGAGGAACGCGATATCACTCCCGGCGCGCAACGGCACGTAGAGGTCGGCCATCGCGGACGTTCGGGTGAAGCGCGGGTCGATGTGGATGACGGTGGCACCCCGCGCCTTGGCCTCCATCACCCACTGGAATCCGACCGGATGGCACTCGGCCATGTTCGAACCCTGAATGACGATGCAGTCAGCGTTCTGCAGGTCCTGCTGGAACGTCGTGGCTCCGCCACGTCCGAACGAAGTCCCCAGACTGGGGACGGTGGAGCTGTGTCAAATACGGGCCTGATTCTCGACCTGCACGACCCCGATTGCGGTGAAGAGCTTCTTGATGAGGTAGTTCTCTTCGTTGTCCAGGGTGGCGCCGCCGAGGCTCGCGATGCCGAGCGTGCGGTGCAACCCGCGGCCGTGCTCGTCGGCGTCCTCCCACGTGCGCTCCCGGGACGCCAGGACCCGGTCGGCGATCATCTCCATCGCTCGGTCGAGCGGGAGGTCTTCCCAGTCGGTGCCGTACGGGCGCCGGTACTTCACGGTGGTGACCCGCCCAGGGCTGTTGACCAATTGCTCGCTCGCCGCGCCCTTCGGGCAGAGGCGCCCGCGCGATATCGGCGAGTCCGGGTCGCCCTCGATCTGCACCACCCGGTCGCCCTTGACGTAGACGCGCTGCCCGCAGCCGACCGCGCAATACGGGCAGATGCTTTTGACCATGCGGTCGGCCGTCCTTGTCCGGGGCATCATGTGCTCGGTTTGGGCGGAGCGCACCGCGGTCCCGCGACCAAGCGGGTCGCCGCTGGTCAACTGGCGAAGCACCGGCCACCGACGGACGCGAGTGCGAATGCTCACTGGCAATAACCTCCGAGCGTGCTATGACCGGCGCGACAGAATTGCAAAGATGATAGTCACGCTGTGCGCGTCGTGCCGACAGGGCGGCCAACTCGTGGTTCACGCGTGCCCCTGAGGTCGCTCGCTGAGTACCAGTTAGAGCGCTACCGGCCGAAGCGGCTGGCGATTGTGATGCTGATCGCCGCGGCAGTCCTGTATGCGACGTCGACGCTCTGCAACTGGGTGGGCGTCGTGACGCCCACCGGGCGGTACGTCATCGTCAACGGCCTCCAGCAGGCGAGCTGGATGATCTTCGTCGCCCTGGTGCTGATGGCGGTGGCCGCACGGCTGACCGTCGCGCCGCCGGCTGGGTTCATGCGATTCCTGTTTGTGGGGCTCGACTTCGCCGTGCCGCTCGGGCTGTACATCGAGTACATCGACAACCTCGGCCGCGCCGAATCGGATGGGTTCAACGCATATCTCGGGCCTGGCTATTTCATGGCGTTGGGGACGACCGTCCTGCTCATCGCTGCGACCGTCGTCAGCTGGCGGGAACGCGATGTGTGGCAAGAGCCCGCGGGGTCCGAGCATCCGAGCTGACGGCGTCAGCCACGGTCGCGAAAACGGTTTACGCTGAGCGCTGTGATCACCAGCGTGGCATGGCGCAGGAATGCCGTGACCGCGATGCTGGCGTCGGTTGCCGCCGCTGCGACGGATGGCGTCTACTACGGCTTCATTCGATCCCAGGATGCAACCTCGCCGAACGCCGGGGTAGTGCCGTTCCTGATCGCGTATATCGCCGCTGTGGCACTCATAGCGGCTCTGAGTGTTTGGCTGATTCTGAGCGAGCACCGTACGATCGCCAAGACGATGTTGGTAGCCGCAGCCGCTGGCTGTGGCGCCCTCGGCTTTCTTGCAATCTTCAGCATCGGTCTGGGCCTGCTCATCACCGCGGGACTTCTTGCGATGGCAGCCCTGGGGGTTGCACCCCAGGCTTCGCGACTCCCTCAGCTTGCCGGAGCCCTGGGCGCGATCGGTGTCTTGGTCGCCGGGTTCACACTTACCGGAGTGTTCTGGGGCTCGTAGAGCCTAGCTTGCGCCGGGAACGGGTCCCTCGCGGAGGCCGAACACGTTGCCGTCAGGATCCTTGAACCAGGCGCCGCGGGCAGGTCCGACCTGAGCGATGAAGTTCGTCGTCTTCGGCGTTTCGTACTCCTCGAACGTGACCCCGCGTGCGGTCAGATCCCGGATCAGGCTGTCCAGGTCGTCGACCTCAAAGTGCGCCACAGTCTGACCGACGTTTGGCTGCCCGCGCCTGACGGACACCTGCGTGCCCTTTCCGGCGGCGTAGCGAACGGCAAACGGCGTCTCGTCGAGCATGGACAGACCGAGTTGCTCCCCGAAGAAGCGCTTCGCTCGGTCGAGATCGGTCACCGCAACCGTTGGAACCAGCATCGCATCATCAAGCACCGTCTTCACCTCGTTTTCCGGAGCAGAACGCTCGCCACGGGATGCTAACCGTCAGACATGGGGAGCTGAGTGCCATTCGAATCAGCCAACCGGAGCGCGGGCGGCGATGCGATCGATGAAGGTTCAATCGGCGGTCGATTGCGCGTCCCATCCGCGACTACGGAAAGGCGAAGGGCGTCCCCCTGATCTTCGTGTAACCCCGCCACGATGCGCCGAGTTCCATCTTTGTGATGACACAAACGGGAGTCTCGACCCGGTTCGTGATGGCCTGTGCGGGAGCCGCATGCCTCCTACTCACTGCCTGCGCGGCATCGCCCAGAACGTCGTCGCAGCCGAGCTCATCACCGTCCGCAACCGCAACCCTGGCGGCAACTCCGCTGCCCGCACCGACCGCAGCACCTTCGGCAACGCCAACGTCCACTGCCACTGAAACTCCAACAGCAACGCCGTCGATTCCGCCCTGCTTCTCGGATTCGCCGGGGTACGTGCCGTCACCACAAGGCCCTTGCGCGCCACCATCCCCAACTCCGGCAGGCGTTGTGCCTGTGCTGACTGTGACAACGTGCGATGGTGGCTCCGGGGGAAGCGTTTCGTGGACGGGCGGATCGTATGGGGCGGGCGAGCTCATCATCGAGCCGGGAAACATCCTGAGAAATCCAGTCGGAACCGATGGCACAGATTCGCTGCCTGCCGGCGACTATACGTATGAGTTCCGCGATGGCAGCGGCAACCACCTCGCCGCTGGCACGTTCAGCATTGTGGAGTGCCCGCCTCCGGTCTGAGGAAGGGATGGTTGCCGGGTCGCGATGGTGGCGTCAGAGTGCGGCACTGCCTCCGGCGACGCGGGTGTTCACGCAAGCCAGGGCGGGGGCAATGGCGCCTCAAGGTGGAGCGGGAGACGAGGCTCGAACTCGCGACCCCTACCTTGGCAAGGTCCGGGCTCAATTCTGTATTCGGGAGAGGCCGAAAATGGCCTCGACGCGCCTACTTACCCCGAGTATGCATGCGT
>OBLU010004493.1_pt1 | contig 12586 bp, 9 predicted proteins | sample 1518681 | NCBI WGS metagenome assembly OBLU01 (sample SAMEA3539304, study PRJEB22396) | soil metagenome | biome: tundra; feature: field; material: soil | place: USA | collected 2010-05 | depth 0.15 m | reverse complement strand
TACTTCGGGACGAAGAACTTGGGATACTTTGCTTCCAGCGCCAGCTCCACTTTCTTTCGAAACAGGAACCGCGAATCCGCAACTCGATCGCGCATCTCCGTAAAATTTTCAATGGCCATATCGGCAATAGCATCTGTATTGACTTTGCGCTCTTTCTCGAATTCCGCGAACACTCGCGTCCAGTCCGCGCCGTGCCGGTCGAGCAACTCGACCAGGTACGCGCAATCTTCAAATCCGCAATTGATCCCTTGGCCGAAGAAGGGAACGATGGCATGAGCAGCGTCTCCCAGCAGTAGAGCTCTACCTTCCACGTGCCAGGGAGAGCACTTGATCGTGACCATTGCTCCGGTTGGATTCGTAGCATAGTTGTCTGCCAGTTGCGGCATCAGCCGGAGAGCGTCAGGGAAGCGCTCTTCGAAAAAACGAATAACATCCGACTGCGTGTTGAGACTGGCGAAGCCATCCGCACCCTCAAATGGCAGAAATAGAATGCAAGCGAAGGTGCCGTCTATGTTCGGCAGCGCAATCAACATGTGACTGCCCCTCGGCCAGATGTGAAGGGCGTTCGTCTCCAGCAGATGCTGCCCGTTGGAGCCGGACGGAATCGTCAACTCTTTGTAGCCATAGTCAAGATACTGTTGGGAAAAATTAAATCGGCTAAGCCTGAGCATCTCCGCCCGCACTGCCGACGCCGCACCGTCGCAGCCAATTACAACCTGACTTCCTCGGATCTTCTCTTCGCCCGTGTCTTCGTTACGCACTCCGAGTTCGCCGGTCCTTAGGTCATACCCCGTGCAACGCTGATGGAAATGAATGGTCGCACCCTGCTCCTCTGCGGCATTCAAGAGCGCTATGTTGAGTTCCGCGCGCGAAATCGAGTTGATGACCTCGGCATCGTTTTTTCCATAGGGTTGAAACGTAAGTTCTCCGGCAATCGAATGCATCATCCTGCCCTTCATCGGAATGATGATGCTTCGCATCCGCTCCCACAAGCCCGCTTGCTGTAAGGCATGAATGCCACGAGTCGAGATCGCGAGATTAATCGACCGTCCCGCACTCATGCGGGTTCGTCGCATGTCCGGCCGCCGCTCATACATCTCAACTGCGAATCCGCGCTGCATCAGAAGAATGGCCAGGAGAGGCCCATTCAAGCCGGCTCCGATCAGTGTTACTTTTTCAGGAGTAGATTTCATACCAGATGAAATGCGACGACGTTCGACAAGCGAGATGGAAGAGCTAACACCTCACTCCGTCAGCAGCGTCCTGGCCTCCCACAATTCCGGGAAAAATTTCTTATCGAGTGTGAGCTTCAGGTAGGACGATCCCGCGCTCCCTCCAGTCCCCATGCGGATACCGATAATCCGCTCGACCAGTTGAATATGTCGCAACCGCCAACTTACCACCAGTTCGTCAAACTCCGTCAGCCGCTCACACACGTCAATCCAATCGCGATGGTGATGCTCATCCTTATAGAGCGCGTGGACTGCACGGGCACGCGCTCCAAATCGCTCTTTGTCGGTTTCGCCCTCGCTTGCGGGCGGAAGTTTGCCCATCGCTTGCAGTGCTCCAAAGAATACGTCGCGCAGTGAAGGCTCCTCTAATCGGCGCTTCAGACTTGCGTACGCTTCCGGTGTGGGCCTGTGATAGCGGAGCATTTTCTCGTCCTTCAGACCGCAAAGAAATTCGATCTCTCGAAATTGCTCCGACTGAAATCCGCTGGCCGGCTGTAGCAATCCACGAAACGCCAGAAAATGCGTCGGCAACATCGTTTCCAGAATCGTGAACTGCTCCACCAATACCCGCGTGATTTCGGTACAGCGCCGCAGCAGCCGCGCTGCTTCGTAAACTTCGTCATGCGATTGCGGAGCGGCACCAGCGCACCGCAAATTTGCGACTACCGCATCGAGATCATGCAGCAATTCCTTGAACCACAGTTCGTAGGTCTGGTGCACGAGAATGAATAGCAACTCATCGTGATGCTGTGGCGAAGACTGTGGCCGCTGCAACTCGAGCAGTTCCGGAACTTTCAAGTACGAACTGTACGTGAGTTGACCCGGCTCTGGCGCAATCGGCGAGGAGATCACATCTGCGGATCTTTTTTCCGGTGCCGCTCGCGACTCCGCTTCAAGTTTCAGGAACTGCGTCGCGTTCCCGCTCAGCAGCTTAGCCTTCGTGTGCTGCGGTAAATTGCTTTGCCGGATGAGAGACCCTACGCGTTCTTCGCCCAGAGGGAAAGGATAGTCAGAGCCAAGCATCACCCGATCCGCTCCCATTGTTCCGACGAGGAATTGCAGCGCACGCTGGTCGAACACGGCGGAGTCGGTGTAGAAGCGATTGAGATAATGACTAGGCGGATGTTGGCAGTCTCCGCGCGCGACCGGATGATGATGCCATGCATTTTCCAACCGCCCCAGCAGGAATGCGAAACTCCCGCCACCGTGCGCAAAACAGATGCGAAGTGTGTTCGGCAACCGATCCAGTGCTCCACTCAGAATCAGCGCCACCACCGACAATTGTGTCTCCGCCGGCATCCCCACCGTCCAAGGCATCATGTATTTCGGCATCCGCTCCTGCCCAAACATGTCCCAAGGATGGACAAGCACGGCCGCGTCCTCATCCGCGCAGTGGTGCAGGAAAGTCACAATTCCAGCATCATCCAGGTTCTTGCTTCCAACGTGATTGCCGATCTGTACTCCTGAATGTCCGGCCTGCATGCACCGGCTAAGTTCTTTGCAAGCTGCGTCAACATCTTGCAGCGGCACCTGGCAAAAAGATTTCAATCGGCCCCGTCCTCGGCTGCAGAGCTCAAGAGCCGCATCGTTGAATAATTGCGCACAATCCAGCGCATGTTCCACCGGACGCTCATACGCGAACAGTACTGGCGTGGCAGAGATGATCTGCAGGTCAACTCCATCACGGTCCATTTCTCGGAGTCGCACCTCCGGATCCCAACAGGCCGAATAAATATGGCGGAAGAATCGATCTCCCACCATAATGTCCGCTTTCCCGGGTTCAGTGTGCTTGATCCAGGGCCAGTTCGGCGTGCCATAGCGCGACGCCAAGTCAGGCCATGAACTTGGAAAAAAGTGATTATGGATGTCGATGACTTGCATGCTTCATTTGCCTGGATGAATCGTGCCGCAAAGCTTACATGTGCGCCGGCCCTCGTTGCTATAGAACTGTTCAAACAGAGGCGGCAGATCCTTAACGATGCTCTTCAGTTTCACTTCGGCGCGATAAACCAATTGGTGGCAGTTCGGGCAATACCATTCGAATGCATCCAGTGAGCCCTCCGGGCGCGGCACTTCGATGACTACTCCGACGGTCTCAGCGGGCCGCTGTGGCGAATGGCGCAGATGCTTGGGTAAAAGAAATATCTCGCCTTCTCTGATCGGTATTTCCAGCGGAGGCTTACCGGGCGTCTCCATAATGCGAAGAACTATATTGCCCTCTAACTGATAAAAGAATTCTTCTGTCGGATCGTCGTGATAGTCGCGCCGCTGGTTCGGGCCGCCCACCACAGTTACCATCATCTCGCCGTCTTCCCACACTTGCGCGTTGCCCACCGGCGGCTTGAGCTTCTCTTTGTTTTCTTCGATCCATGACTGAAAGTTGAAAGCTTTCAGATTCTTGATGGACGCCATCACGTCTCCTTCTGAGGTTTGTAAGCCATGGCTTTGATCTCAATCAGCAAGTGCGGATGCGGTAACTGATGCACGGCCACCGTCGTTCTTGCCGGACCATCGTATCCGAAGAATTCGCCGTATACCTCGTTATAGCCGGCGAAATCGTTCATGTTTACAAGGTAGGTAGAGAGTTCCACTACATCCTGCAGTTGTGCTCCCGCACTCTGCAGAATGTCGCGGATGTTTTGAATCACCGCACGCGTTTGCTCGCGGATGTCGAGCCGCGCTGCGCCGAGTGGATCGACTTCAGCTCCAGCAATCGTATTGTCGGCGCGGCGCGCACTGGTTCCGGACACAAAAAGGAAATCACCTGCCCGCTTGACGTGCGGATACTTTCCGCGCGGCGTTGCTTTTCCTTCGACGACTTTGCTCTCGATCGTGCTCATATCCGTTCTGTCTCTACTCTCACAGCTTGATGCAAATATTACTTAGCTCGGAATAAAAATTTAACGAATGCATTCCGCCTTCGCGGCCGACACCCGAAAGTCCCACTCCTCCGAACGGAGTTCGCAAGTCACGCAAAAACCAGCAGTTCACCCATGTGATGCCCACATTCATTTGCTGGGCTACGCGATGGCCACGCTTCAAATTGCTGGTCCATATCGAGGCCGCCAGTCCGTACTTCGTGTCGTTCGCCAAGGCGACGGCCTCTTCTTCCGAGTCGAACGGTGTGACGTGGCACACCGGACCAAAGATCTCCTCCTTCACGCACCGCGCCGCTTCCGGAAGTCCAGTATAGATGGTCGGTTGTACGTAGAAACCGTGGTCACGATCGTCGCCAAACTTCGGAATGCCCCCGCCCGTTACGACCGTCGCTCCTTCTTCTCGAGCCAATCGGTAATACGAGAGCACCTTCTCGCGATGTTGCGCCGAGATCACTGGTCCCAGGTTAGTCTTGGCATCGTTGGGCCAGCCCGCATACAGGCCCTCCGCCTTCCGTTTCAGCGCCTCCACAAATGCATCGAGAATCTTGCGTTCAACGTAAACGCGCTCGGCGCACAAACAAACTTGCCCGGTATTAAGAAATACAGCGTCGGATAATCCGCTGATGGTCTCTTCAAAACTGCAATCCGAAAATACGATTGCCGCATTCTTGCCGCCCAGTTCAAACGAAACCGGCTTCACGGTGGAAGCCACCGCTTTCATGATGGCTGCTCCGGTCCTAGACTCGCCGGTGAAGGTGACTGCGTCCACGTCCGGATGTTGGGTCAGAAATTCTCCTGCAGAACCCTGCCCGAAGCCATGCAGCACGTTATAAACCCCGTCCGGAATCCCCGCATCCTCCATGGCTTCGGCAAGAAGCGTGGCAGTGGCCGGAGTTTCTTCGGAAGGCTTCACCACTACTGAATTCCCGCAAGCCAGCGCGGGAGCAACTTTCCAAGTAAGCAAAAGGAGAGGCAGATTCCATGGAGTGATCACGCCCACGACGCCTAACGGCTTGCGCACCGCATAATTTAGGGCGCTCGTTCCGTCTGAAGTTTCAGTTTGAAACGCTTCCAGCCCAGACAGTTTCACCAGATCGGCAAAGACACGGAAATTCGCCGCGGCCCGAGGAACATCGAGCTTCGCAGCCAAAGAGACTGGCTTGCCCGTATCAGCAACTTCGGCCTGAACGAAGCAATCGAATTGCTTCTCGATCGCATCTGCGACCTTATGCAACCGCGCCGCACGTTCGCGGATTCCGAGCGTTGACCATTCTCCCCGCAAAGCACGCCGGGCGGCGGCTACCGCCTCATTGACTTGCGCTTCGGTTGCTTCGGTGACCCGCGCAATCACCGTCCCGTCCGCGGGATTCACATCGTCGAACTCGCGCTCTCCGGGCACGAAGCGGCCATCAATATAATTCTGGATTAATTTCACGAGATCCTCAGGCGGGCCTCCGCAATCGTAGCAGGCTGGGAGGAAACGAAGCAATCTCCGCGAACTTGCGTCAACTCTGCCGTTGTTCCAGGTATCGCCTCAGAGCATCCTGCCAGGAAGGCATCTCAATTCCAAGAGCTTTCAGACGAGATGGCGACAAAACTGAATATGCCGGTCGAGGTGCAGGCCGTGCCATTTGTGCACTGCTTACTGGCCGCACCGTGGTGGCGAGCCCCGCATTCTGCACAATCTGTTGCGCGAACTCAAACCAGCTGCAATCGCCCGCATTGGTCACATGTACAATTCCCTTCGCGCTTTTCCGGCACAATGAAACAATCGCACGCGCTAAATCGACCACATAGGTTGGGCAGCCACGCTGGTCGCTGACCACATCCAGCGCCGGACGGCTTGCCGCCAGCTTTAATATCGTGTCGGGAAAGCATTTGCCGCCGAGGCCGAACAGCCATGACGTTCTGACGATGCCGCAATCCGGCAGCAGCGCCAGGAGTTTGATCTCCGCCTCCGCCTTGGTTCGTCCGTATACGCTCTGCGGATTCCGCGAATCGTCGGCCTCATAGGGCGTGGTCTTCTTTCCATCGAAGACATAATCGGAACTGAGGAACAGGAGTCGGGCTCCAACTTCCTTCGCCGCAGTGGCGACATTCATCGCTCCGTCACGGTTCACTGCAAAAGCTAGTTCCGCATTGCTTTCGCATCCGTCCACATCGGTATAAGCTGCGGACAACACGATCCACTCCGGACGTGTTTCCCGCACAATCCGGAGCACTCGCGAACTGTCCCGAATATCTGCGTCGGGCGAACTGAGTGCAGTAACCGTATCCCCACTCCATTCGCGCACGAGCGCCTTGCCCAAAAGACCGGATGCGCCAAAGATAGTGACTCGCATGGGAAAGCTTATTCGAAGGTTTCGGCGTCGGAAAGCGCCACGCCCCGCTGGTCTCTTGTCGATACAATCGGTTCGCCGTCCAGCTTCCAGTCGATCTTGAGTTGGGGATCGTTCCACGCGAGGGTGCGTTCGTGTTCCGGCGCGTAAAAATCGGTCGCCTTGTAAAGGACGTGCGCTTTTTCCGAGAGCACTCTGAATCCGTGCGCGAAACCCACCGGCATCCACAACATGCGTTTATTTTCGCCGGAGAGCCGCACCGCCTCCCAGCGCCCAAACGTTGCGGAGCCCCGTCGCAGGTCGACGGCGACATCCAGGATTTCTCCCTCCGCAACGCGCACCAGCTTTCCTTGTGGACTTTTTACCTGATAATGCAGGCCCCGCAGAACATTGCGGGAAGAGCAGGAATGATTATCCTGCACAAAACTCTCGGTAATTCCTGCATCCGCCATGCTCTGCTGGTTGTAGCTCTCAAAGAAAAAACCTCGCTCATCGCGAAACACGCGAGGCTCAAGGACGAAAACACCGGGGAGTGAAGTCGGAAGTTTTGTGATCGCATCCATCCTGGGCCGAATTGCCTGAACCGCATTCATCAGAATACCTTCTCTCGCAGGAGTTGCAGCAGGTAAGCGCCGTAACTATTATTACTCATCGAGCTGCCAATTCTTTCTACCTGATCGGCAGTGATGTAACCGGAGCGAAGTGCAATCTCTTCGGGGCACGCTACCATCAGTCCTTGCCTTTTTTCGATGGCCTGGATGTAGAGCGACGCTTCCATCAAGGATTCGTGAGTGCCCGTGTCCAGCCAGGCCATGCCTCGTCCCATGACCACGACTTCCAGTTGGCCGTTTTCCAGATATGCCTTGTTTACGTCGGTAATCTCCAACTCCCCTCGCGCACTCGGCTTCAACGACTTGGCGATTTTGACAACCTGATTGTCGTAAAAATAAAGGCCGGTCACGGCGTAACGCGATTTCGGGTGCTGAGGCTTCTCTTCAATGCTGAGAGCGCGCCCGGAGCCATCGAATTCCACAACTCCATACCGTTCGGGATCGTGCACGGGATAGGCAAACACTCGCGCCCCTTGGCTCTTACTCGCTGCCTCTCGCAAGTCTTTAGCCAGGTCGTGCCCATAAAAAATATTGTCGCCCAACACCAGGGCGCAAGCATTGTCGCCTAGAAAAGTTTCGCCGAGCAGAAAAGCCTGCGCAATTCCTTCCGGCTGAGGTTGCACCTTGTATTGCAACTGGATTCCAAACTGACCACCGTCTCCCAGCAGGGCCTGAAACTTGGGAACGTCGTCCCGAGTAGTAATAAGAAGGATATCGCGTATGCCTGCCAGCATAAGCGTGCACAGCGGGTAGTAAATCATGGGTTTGTTATAAACCGGCAGTAAGCTCTTTCCCATGGCATGGGTTACCGGATACAAGCGTGTACCCGACCCACCCGCCAGAAGGATTCCCTTGTACATTGTGCTGTTCGCAGATTGCGTCATGAAAGGTGTCAATTCACTGTTAATCCGATTCAAGAAGAGTAGTGCGTCTCAATCCACTGCCTGTAGCTTCCGCTGGTAACATCTCGAACCCACTCTTCGTTGCCCAAATACCACTGCACGGTCTTGCGAATTCCTGTCTCGAATGTTTCCCTCGGACGCCAGCCAAGTTCGCGCTCAATCTTACTTGCATCCATGGCGTAACGCCGGTCATGTCCCGGACGGTCCTTCACAAATGTAATCAGGCTGCGGCGCGCCGATCCATGGCTGCCGGCCATCTCATCCACAATGTCGCAGATTGTCTCCACGATGTCGATGTTGCGCTTCTCGTTCCAGCCACCGATGTTATAGGTCTGCCCTGCGCGGCCACGATGCAAAACTGTCGCTATTGCTTCGCAGTGATCCTCCACATAAAGCCAGTCGCGAACATTCTGGCCATCGCCGTAAACCGGAAGCGCCTTGCCGTTGAGGGCATTCAGAATAATCAGTGGTATCAATTTTTCCGGAAATTGAAATTGCCCGTAGTTGTTCGAGCAATTAGTAGTGAGCGTCGGGATCCCGTAAGTGTGATGATAGGCGCGCACAAGATGGTCCGAAGCCGCCTTGGACGCTGCGTACGGACTGTTAGGCGCGTACGGAGTCATCTCTGAAAACGCTGGATCCTTGGGCCCGAGGGAGCCATAAACCTCATCGGTAGAAACATGCACGAAACGGAAGTCCGTTCTTTCCCGCGCGTCCAGACTTCCCCAATAGGTTCGTACTCCTTCCAGCAGCGCGAAGCTCCCGTCAACATTTGTACGGATGAAATCTTCCGGCCCCCTGATGGAGCGATCGACGTGGCTCTCGGCTGCAAAATGCACGACGGCTCGCGGTTTGCGACGATCGAGCAGGCTGCACAACAAGACGCGGTCTGCAATATCACCATGCACAAACTCGTATCGTTTATCGTTCGCAATGTTTGCCAGGTTGTGAAGGTTTCCGGCATACGTGAGCTTGTCCAGGTTTACAACGGAGGCCAGATCCGTTTCCATCCACCGCAGAATGAAATTGGACCCGATAAACCCTGCTCCGCCGGTGACGAGGATCGTGTTTTCCATGAGGAGAAATATCGCCGAATTGCGGCGCATGCTGCCGCTTGTATGGGACTGCGAAAGCCGGACCTCTAATTGTAAACAAAAAGGACGGGAATCATCCCGTCCTCATGACGTGCGCTAAATTGTTTGGTTGGTTGTGTTCGCGCGGCTATGCGATTGATTGCTATCCTGCCTTCCGTCGGGTTCCTGCTGCGTGTGCAGCTACGCCTGCATTCGGCCTCCGGGCTGCGGTTTCCGTCCAATTCCAGCCCATCATTTCGAAATAGACTCGCTCCACTTCCGCGGCAATCGTGGTCCACTGGTATTGTTCGAGAATACGGCGTTTTGCGGCCTCTCCCGCAGCTTCCCGCACTGCTGGATTCGCAATCAGAAATCTTAAGCGGTCCGCTAAGTCGGAAACGTCACCTCGCCGGAAGGTGAAGCCTGCATCTTCAACGGCCTCCCGATTTTCCGGCACGTCGCTCGTGAGAACGCACAGACCCGCTCCCATCGCATCCAGCAACGCAAGGGACAATCCTTCCAGATCGGACGGCAACACGAACAACATCGCATTGGTCAGCAACTCATCGAGAGCTTCGCCTGAAATCCAGTCCAGCATCTTGACCCGTTCGCTGGCATGGGTTCGCAGTTGGCGGGAGTAATCGTCGCAATAACTCGAGGCCCCTGCCATGACCAGTTTTATGTCTGTATCCAACCGTTCATACGCCTCAACCAGCAGGTGGCAGCCCTTTTCTGGCGAAAACCTCCCCAGAAACAGAATGTAGCGGTCCGGCTCCAGTCCCCAGTTAAGAATCTTGTCAGGGAAATGCCGGTCGCGCAGTAAGCCGCCGTTCGGCACGTAACACGTTTCCACTCCATAGCTTTCCCAGTAATGCTGCCGCAATGTCCGCGAGACGACCATCGTGTTGGTGGGCAAACTTACCGCCGCCCACTCGCCCAGTCGGAGCACAGCCGAGGCTATACGGCCCCATTTCTTGCGCTGCCAGTCCAGACCCTGCACGGTGACCACGGTCTTTTTGCCCGCCAGGCGCGGGATAAATGAGAACAATGCCGGACCCAAAGCATGGTAATGCACAATATCGCAAGGCTGAACCAGTACGTGGAGCGTGCTCAGAAACGTGTGCGCCAGTGTCTCCAGATGCTTGGACCGGATCGTTGGGAGCCGCACCACTCTCATGCCATTGTGCTCCTGCACCGTAGGCGTGAAATGTGTCCGGCAATAGGCGGTGACCTGGTGCCCCATACCGGCCAACCGCTTCCCGACTTCTTCGTAATAGGCTTCAATCCCGCTGTATTTCGAGATCACGCCGCGTCCACCAATAAGGGCGACCCGGATCGCTGGTTTTTGGAACGCAATTGACGGCAACGAGCCCACAGGGCTCAATGCAGAGGCCAATGCGAGGCGCTGAAGCGGAACGAAGCCACTAACCGGGGTTCGACCCAGAACGGGTCGCGTCGGAGTCGCGGTGAGCTTTGCGATTTCTTTGCTCGACCCTCTCCACTCTCGCGAAGACTGCTTTCCGGCAGTCAGTCGCTCGTACAAAGAGATCAGGACTTCGTAATGCGCCTCCGGCGTGTATTGTTGCCGTACAAGTTCTCGTCCAGCCCGGCCCATTTCGTCGGCAAGTTGTGGTTGAAAGCTGAGAAACTCCAGAGTGGACACTAAATGAGGCACATTCCCCGTTGTGTATAACAGCCCGGTCTTACCCTCGTGTACCAACTCGCGCCGCGAACCGAGATCGGACGCAACCACCGCTCGACCGTGTGCGTAGGATTCAAGAATCGTCTTACCCAGAGTTTCATACGCATGAGACGGCAGCACCGTGAAACGCGAACTGGCAATGACGCGATCCAATTCTTCCCCCCGGACGTGGCCGATAAACTTCACGTTTGCCAATCCCAACCTGACGTTCAGTTTTTCCAATTCGCTGCGCTCCGGTCCGTCCCCTGCGACAATCAGTTGAAGGTCCGGCAGCCTCTGCATGGCATGCAGCAAATCGCCAACCCCCTTCTCCCCCGACAATCGCCCGAAATAAAGCAGAGGAGCATTCTCTGCGTTGCGCTCCCTTACCAACTGGACTGGCTGGAAGTGTGGAAGAACTTCGAACTTCGCCGAATCCCATCCATGTTCGACAAACTTGTCGCGTACAAATTGACTGGGAGCCAGAAAGCAATCAATGCATCTTCGGTAGGTACCGAGACTCTTGTGGAAGTATGCTTCCGCCACCAAGGTCATCCGCGCAGCCAGTCCCGAATAGCATTTTTCTTTCAGCACACGCCAGCACTGTCCACCTTTGCAAGCCTCGCAGACCTCTCCGCGCGAGACCAGGTTATAGCTGGCGCAGAGGACTTTGAAGTCGTTCAAGTGATATACGACGGGAACCTTTTGCGCCTTCAATTCCCACAGGATTGACGGCGACAGATGGTGGTAGATGTTGCGTACGTGCGCCACGTCGGGTCGGAATTCGGCGATCATCGCCCGAATCCTCCGCCGCGCCTCGACTGAATAAATCGCCTGGGCCGCCAGCCTCGCTTGGTGAAACCATCCTCTCTGATTCTTAAACTCCGTGTGCGGCATGAAATGGTGGTCGTAGGGAGTGGACTTGCCGCGCGGATCGGCCATGGAAAACAACGCCGCCGAGTGTCCCTTTGAGCGCATCAGGTCCATAGCCTCGAACAGGTAGGCTTCGGTCCCGCTGAAGGGGTAGTTATATTTGTTGCAGTACAGGATCCTCATGGCAAAACTCCAATCGTGGGGGTGCGATCAACTGCAGGAATGCACTGCCGAAACGCTTTAGGTTTTCCTGACGGCTAAAATTTCGAAGGACCTGTACCCGCGCTGCATGCCGGATCCAGTTCAGCCGATTCGCCGAAGGGTGATCCCTAAACTGCATCAGGGATTCAAGGAAACAAATCCGGTGTACGAAATCTTCGAGGTCTCCGGGTTCAAAGAGAAATCCCGTTTTTCCGGGAATGACCAACTCGGGAATACCTGTGATAGCCGGAGCGAGCACGATTTTTCCCCTTACCATCGCTTCCATCAAAACCAGCGGAATTCCCTCGCCGCGGCTTGTAAGAACAACCATGTCCGCGTCCCGGTAGAGTGCATCCATCTCCGGCTGTCCCATGTGCCCGAGCAGCCTGAGCCGGTCTTGCAATCGATTGTCCCGGATCAATAATTCGAGACGCAGCCGCTCCGGCCCTTCGCCGGCGATTGCGCATCGAAAGTCGAGTCCAGTGTCGCGTAGTCGAGCACAGGCGCGAACCAGGAATGCGTGGTCCTTGACTGCATGCAGGAGGCCTACGGCCAAGAGATTGAAATTGCTGCGCAGGCCAGGAACAATACTGCGGGAGAATTGTTTGGGCAGCGGCGCATCCACTCCCAGCCGCGTCACGAAGATTTTTCCTGGATCGATCTCAGGAAAATGTTCGAGAATATAGCGCCGGTTGTAATCGGAAATGGTTAAACAAGACTGGCAATTCTGCAGCTTCGTGTCGAGATAGACGGCGTGCCGCAGCAGGTCCGACCCATGCAGCGTCAGGCTGAAAC
>OBLU010004491.1_pt1 | contig 12588 bp, 12 predicted proteins | sample 1518681 | NCBI WGS metagenome assembly OBLU01 (sample SAMEA3539304, study PRJEB22396) | soil metagenome | biome: tundra; feature: field; material: soil | place: USA | collected 2010-05 | depth 0.15 m | reverse complement strand
GAGTCACGGGCTCTCGACCTGCGCGACCTGCGACGGCTTCTTCTTCCGCGGTCATGACATCGCGGTCATCGGCGGTGGTGATTCCGCGATCGAAGAGGCGACCTTCCTCACCCGCTTCGCCTCCAGCGTCACGATCGTGCACCGACGCGACTCGCTTCGCGCTTCCAAGATCATGCAGGAGCGCGCCTTCGCCAATGAAAAGATCCGCTTCGCCTGGAACACGCAGGTCGTCGAAGTGCTGGGTCAGGAGCGAGTGATCGGCCTCGCGCTGCGCGACACCGTCACTGGCAAATCGCGGGTGCTCGACGTGACGGGCGTCTTCGTTGCCATTGGTCACATTCCCAACACCACGCTCGTCACCGGTCAGGTCGATCTCGAAGAGAACGGCTACGTGCGCACGGGACTGGGCTCCTTCACCAATATCGAAGGTCTCTTCGCGGCCGGCGACGTCCAGGACCACGTCTATCGACAAGCGGTCACGTCGGCCGGTTCGGGCTGTATTGCCGCGATTGACGCCGAACGATGGCTCGAAGCGACGGGCCAGTAAGACTTCACCGCTAAGGTGTAACCCGCGACGCCGCCCAATGGCGTCGATCTTGGAGGCAGCTATGAGTGAGCAGATTACGACCCTGACTGACGCCACATTCGACGAAATGATTGGCGCGTCGGAGAAGCCAGTTCTCGTTGACTTCTGGGCGGAATGGTGCGGCCCCTGCAAGATGATTGCTCCCATCCTCGAAGAGTTTGCGTCCGAGCAGGGCGACAAGTTTGTGATCGGCAAGCTTGACGTCGACGTCAACGTCGCCACCGCCACCAAATTCTCGGTGATGAGCATTCCTACCCTGTTGCTGTTCAAGAACGGTGAAGTGGTGGCTCGCCTCGTGGGCGCCAAGCCCAAGGGTGCGCTGCTCCAAGAAATCACCTCCAACCTCTAGTCCAGACCCTGAACTTCGAGAACCTTCAACGTGGCGCCACGGGTTCTCGTGTACGCGAACTGCACGAACGATTGCTCCACGTTGGTTACGCTGCGCTCATAGATCAACCCGACACGTACGCGGACGGCACGGCCGTCGCCGTCGAGGCCTTCCAGCGCTCGCGCGGCTTGCCCATCACGGGTGAGGTCGACGCCACCACGTGGACACGATTAATAGAGGCCAGTTGGCATTTGGGTGAGCGGCTGTTGTATCTGGCGAGCCCCTTTTTGCGCGGCGATGACGTCGCCGATCTACAGGTGCACCTGGCGCAGTTAGGCTTTAATCCGGGGCGAATCGACGGCATTTTTGGCCCCGGGCTCGAGCGAGCACTGAAGGATTTTCAACGTAACTGCGGTCTGTCGAACGACGGCACGTCGACGAAAGCCACGCTTCGTGAGTTAACGCGCATGACGATAACGACCGCCGATCGATACCTCGTCAATGATGCGCGCGATCACGCGGGGTTCGACGACGTCGTGTCGGGACCCCTGGTCCTGTGCGGCGAGAGTCCGCTGGTGACGCTCATCGCGCGAGTGCTCGCGGCTTCCTTCGACGTTCACGATCTCTCCGCCTCCACCGATGATGAGGTGGCGCGCTACGCGAACACACACAGTGCCGCGACGGTGCTGTCAATACAAGAAGTCGCGCAAACCAGCGGTATCCACTTGCACTACTGGGCCAGTTACCTCTCACACTCGCGCCACGGCGAGCAACTGGCGAGCGCCCTCGCCACGGGGCTGTCGATGTCGCAGCAGCTGCCCGCGGTAGAGGTCACCGGCATGGCGTTGCCCATCATGCGCGAGACTGCCATGACCACGCTACGAATTGAACACGGCCCGTTGTCGGATAGGGCCCTCCAGGAATTCTCGACCATGGTCTCGCAGATATTTGGCGAAGTTTTCCACAGGTAGGCCAAAAATAAGCCCTGAATGACGCGTCATGAGGGCCTCAAAGCCCTTTGATTTCACGAATTTCTTGAGAAACCCACAACTTCATCCACAACTTGGGGATAACTTCAACGAGTGGTTTAAGTTGAAGGTTGAAGGTTACTTCGTTTGCGAAATCGATATATAGAGCCTCTCCAGGTCATCGAGGTCGGCAAAGTCAATGATGATGCGCCCGTTTCGGCCCTTCAAATCGACGTGCACCCGGGTATCGAGATAATCCTCAAGTAGTTGTTCTAGTTCGGCGACACTGGCGTCGGGCACGGGTCGCAGACGCGGTTTCGTGGGATCAAGCTTGGTGGAAGCATCAACCACACTGGCAGGCTTTGGTTCTAAGAAGAGCTTTACGGCCTCTTCGGTCGCGCGTACCGATAACTCATTCTTGATGACTCGAGCGACCATCGTGGCCTGGGCGTCGCCGTCAGTGATGGCCAGCAGCGAACGAGCGTGGCCGGCCGTGATTTGCGTACTACCGAGGGCCGCCTGGGCGACTTCACCCAATTGCAAAAGTCGTAACGTGTTCGTAACATTTGCTCGACTCTTACCCACTCGCTGCGCGACTTGTTCGTGCGTCAAATTAAAATCGTCAATCAATTGCTGGTAAGCGGCCGCTTCTTCAAGGGGGTGCAGATCAACACGGTGCAGATTCTCAACAACGGCCTGCTCCAAAGAGAGTCGGTCGTTAACGTCATCCTGGACGAGTACGGGCACCACTTCGAGGCCGGCCAGACCCGCCGCCCTCCAGCGCCGTTCGCCGGCGATCAACTCAAAGAGGTTCGCCTCGCCTTCCACCGGCCGAACAATGATTGGCTGCAATACGCCCAATTCACGAACCGAGGACGCCAGAGTCTGCAGGCTCTCGTCGGTGAAGGACTTTCGCGGCTGAAAGGGATTGGGTCGAATGGACGTAACGAGCACCATTCGCAGTGGTCCCGAAGATTCTTTAGCCTCTGGTGCTTGCTCGGGCGTCGACGCCTCGGGAATCAGCGCTCCGAGCCCCTTGCCTAAACCTGGTTTTCTAGCCATTTATGATCTCCTCTGCTAGTGCGAAATATGCCTTGGCGCCCTTTGACGCTGGGTCGAATACGGTAATGGGTTGGCCGAACGAGGGAGCCTCGGCGAGGCGGACGGTCCGGGGAATGATGGCCCTACATAATTCATCGGGAAAGTGTCGACGAACTTCGGCGGCGACATCAATTGAGAGCGTGTTCCTGGAGTCGTACATTGTCAAAACAACCTTGGTGATGCGAAGCATTGGGTTGAGGTTCTTTTGCACCAAATCAACGATCCGTTGGAGCTGCGTCAGGCCTTCTAACGCATAGAACTCTGTTTGGACGGGCACCAAGATGTCCGTTGCGGCGGCGAAGGCGTTGATGGTAATTAGGCCCAGGGATGGGGGACAATCGATGAAAATGTAATCAAAATCACCTTCCACCGAAGTCAGGGCTCTCTTCAGTCGAAGTTCGCGCGAGATGACCGACGCCAGCTCTTGCTCTACACCCGCAAGATCGAGGGTCGCAGGCGCCACAAAAAGATTATTAAATCCCGTGGGCTCAACGACGTCGACCATAGGAATATCGTTCAAAAGAACGTCGTACACCGAACGTTCGAACTGTCGCCCGTCAACGCCGAGACCAGTCGTGGCGTTGCCCTGGGGATCGAGGTCCACTACCAAGACGCGCTTGCCCTTACTGGCGAGCGCTGCACCCAATGAAATTGTGGTTGTGGTCTTGCCCACACCACCTTTTTGGTTGGCTACGGCAAAAATCGTCATCCCGCTGGCGTCCGCCATGAGCCTCTTTCTGGCTTAAGAGCATCCTGACACTGCGTCGAATACCATGCCATTCAACACGGTTTTGGTCGAGTCGTCAAGTACCGATGTTTCACGTGAAACATTCAATTTTACGCGAACTGATGTTTCACGTGAAACCTTACACTATCCTAAAGTCCTTGCTACTCTGGGTTTTACCCGTGTTCCGCAGGTACGTCTCGGCTTTCAGTACTAAATGTTTCACGTGAAACTATACGCAATTCCCCATCCGCTGCTTACACTTGTTCCACTTGAAACAATGCCCGAACCTTTCGGCACGCAACCAGTGGGCATATCCAGCGCTTTTCTGAAATTCACCCCTGGACCAAGATTGTTTCACGTGAAACAATGCCCGAACCTTTCAGCACGCAAGCAGTGGGCATATCCAGCGCTTTTCTGAAATTCACCGCTGGGCCAAGATTGTTTCACGTGAAACATCAAAATAGTGGTGATTTGCCGGGAATACCTACGTCTCTGGGGTACTTTTTGGGCGTATGTCCTGTCTTCACCAAAACCTGGAAAGCTGCACCGTGACGTACTCGACCCCGTGGCTCAAGTCCCAACGTAGCCAAAATTTCAGTGTTCCAGCGGCTGGACTCACCATCGTCCGGCGGTTCAGAGACTATTAAGACTCCCCCGACTTTCAAAAACCTTGCCGCACACTCCGCTGTAACGGCTGGCGGTCCAAAGGATCTGGCGGTTACCAACTCAAAAGCCCCCGAAAGATTGGGCTCTCTGGCAACGACCTCCGCTCGACCGGTAACAAGTTCAGCTTTCGACGGGGCGCCGGACTGGGAAAGGACCTCTTGGAGGAACTTCATACGCTTTTGCATAGAGTCCACGAGTACGGCCCTGCAATCCCAGCGATCCAGTAGGACAAGGCCAGGGAGTCCGCCGCCGCAACCTAAATCCAAAAATTCCTTCGGGGGAGTGGGGGAAAGTTCTTCCCAGCAGCGGGCAAATCCCTCGGCGTGCGCAACATGCACATCAACTGCCGCCGGCCCTAGATAGCCCCTCGCCCTTGATTCTTCAAGGGCGAGGTAAAGCCAATCGTTCTTCATGCGACAACTAGGCGGGGACAACCACCACGAAGCGGCGTGGTTCTTCGCCCTCTGATCTGGTGGTTACCGACGGATTCTCGGTCAGGGCGTCATGGACCGCCTTGCGGTCGGCCGCGGACATGGGTTCAAGCGCGCGTTCTTCACCCGTCTCGCTTACTTCTTGTGCCACCTGCTGGGCGAAACGCCCGAGTGCCGCGACTCGTCGCTCACGATACTGTGCGACATCGACCAAGATTCGGTCCGTGCGGCTCGGACTTTTCGATTGAACCACCGTACGAGTGACTTCTTGAAGTGCCTGCAATGTGGTGCCCCTAGGGCCAACCAAGACGCCAAGTTCAGTGGGAGGATCAGCGTTCACTGAAAGCTCAACCGTCTCTTCGTCGAGTTCCTTCACCGAGACTTCGGCGGTGATGTTCATCGAGGCCAGGAGTCCCACCAGGAACTCCTTGGCAATTGAGCCTTGTTCGGCTAATGAAATTCCTTCGGCCATAGTGTCCTCCTTCGACGGACTCTTTTCAGAATGTGGTGCGCCGCTTTGTGTTCGCGGGTTAGGGCGACGGGCGCCGTTGGATGATTCCTTTTCCTTACGGGGAGACTCGCCATCCGATGTTGCCGCGGAGCGTGACTTCTCCGGGCGGGGACCCGAGTTTCGGGGGCGATCTTCACGACCCCCCGATCTGCGTGAACGCTTAGGTCGGGGACCAGACGGGCGCACGCGAGCTCGCACCCGCGCTTCACCTCGAACACGGCCAAAGAGGCCCGCCTTGGGTTCTTCAATGACTTCGACTTCAGCGTCGTCACGATGGACACCGAGGTGGGCGAGCGCCCGGTCGGTAGCCTCGTCAATCGATTTTCCAGTGGTTTCTACCCAGTCCATGGGTTATCGCTCCTTTCGCTTCCGCTTCGCTTTGGAGCGTGAGTTGGTTTGAGGTCTTGGGGTCGGCGGTCTTGACGTCGAGGGACGGTTGCTGTTCGATTTGGTGTTGTTCGATTTGGTGTTGTTCGCCTTCGGGGTGGAGGGTTTCGCCTCGATCGCGGGGATCTCTTTGGGTTCACCCGCTGGTAGGACTGAATCTTTACCCTTGTTGGGGTTTGAAACACCGGTCCGGAACATCAAATCCTGAGTAATAATCCGAATGACTGTTGAAATAATCATATAGAGCACTACGGCTGCAGGGATTACTAGGTAAAAGTATGCGAAAATAATCGGAAAGAATCGTTGCATCATTAATTGTTGACTTGGTATGGCCGTACCGCTCTTCTTGCTGCGATTGCTCATCTGGGCCATTTGGAAATACTGCAAGGCCACCGCAACGGCGACGAAGACGAAGAAGGGGACCTGGGCGGCGAAGGAACTGTGAACACTGAAGGCCTTGAGGTTTAGGTCCATACCAAAGGCCTTGATCTGCCCATGCGACGAAATAAGGTTGAGGTACATCTTTGAGGATGTGGGGATATAGCGCGGAGCAGACACCAATTTGCCGTGTAGAAGGACCTTGTTGGCCAAACCCTTGATGACGCTGTACAAGATGAATAGGAATGGCATCTGCAGCAGCATCGGAAGGCAGCCGCCCACGGGATTGGCGCCCTCTTCGCGATAGAGCTTCATCATCTCTTCGTTCAGCGTTTGGCGATTTTCCGCCCCCTTGTACTTCTGCTGCAGCTTCTTGATCTCCGGCTGCAATTTCTGCATCGCCATCATGGATTTCGTGCTCTTGATCGTGAATGGGGTAAGTACCGCCATGATGATGATCGTCAGCAGGACAATCGCGACTGCGTAGTTGGGAATCAGGTCGTAGCAAAGTGCGAGCAGCCAGCCAACGATATGGAAGATTGGCTGAAATACGCTGCCAACAGCATGTTCGAATTTCTTCATGACTGAATGCTCCTGACTTTCTTCACTTCGGGAACCAGATCAATGCCGTGCGGGCCAAGCGGGCGACAACGGCTAAGACGGCGCAACGCCATAGCGCCGCCGCGCCACGCGCCGTGGACTTCAATGGCCTCGACCGCGAAGTGAGAGCACGAGGGATAGAAGCGACAAGGGGCAATTCGTCCCACCGTAAGTCGTTGGTAGATCTTCACCGCGCCCACCAGGCTTTTCGCGATACGCGATGATTTAGGCGAACGCGCCGGCACGGTCCAAAGCCTGGTGGAGATGGTGTTGGAGTTGGTCATAGGAGAGATTTCCTGTCTCTAGGCCACACTTGATGAGGTAATTCCCTGGATGTGGTTGAGGATTGAAGTTGTCCACGAGTGCCCGTAAGCGACGTCGGATCTGATTACGTGCGGCGGCATTGCCGACCTTACGGCCGATCGCGTAGGCCACTCTAACCGGGGGTTCCTCGTGGGCCAGGGCTACGAAACTTATTCGTAACGGCCCGCTTTGACCCCGCCCGGTAGGAGCGGCCAGAAGTGCGAACTGCCGTCGGGTTCGAACCCGACCGGGCACTCTGCGCTCAGACCGTCAGCTCGTGGCGACCCTTGTCACGTCGAGCCTTTAGGATGGCTCGACCGGCGCGGGTTCGCATACGAGCACGAAAACCGTGCGTTTTAGCCCTTTTCCTCTTATTAGGTTGGTACGTTCGCTTCACAAAACCTCTTCTCAAACTATTTGGGTGCGCTTCGCGGTACCCCCTGGGGGTCGCTGGCGCACAACTGGGAACAATCTTATCCGACCAACCCACCCCCTTGGCACGGAGTCGCGAATGAGAGTAAGGTGACACTCCCCAAGGACACCGGATTCGATCGCGAAGAGACTCTGCTTGTGGATAATGTCAGTGTCGACCTGTGGAGGAACTAATGCAGAGCAGTGAGGAAATCTGGTCAGCGCTGCGAGACTCCTTACGTGGCAACGCTTCTGAGTCAGTTTGGTCCGCCGGACTTAGCACACTGCGCCTTGTGGATTACCACGACGACCAACTTATAATCGGTGCGCCAAACCAAATTCAGTTGCAGCGGGTTCAACAGCGCTATCTTCCCTTCATCACCGAGCAGGCGAAGCAGTTGATGGGCTCGCAAGTTCAAGTTTCGTTAACACTGAGTGACGCAACGGTGACCACGGTGGACGAAATAGTGGAGGAGCCCGCGCTCGAAGTTGATGCAGTTTCGTTTGTGGCGAGCGTCGATCGTCCCGCGCGCCTAGATCCGCGGATGACCTTCGACTCATTCGTGCCTGGCTCGTCCAATCGCCTCGCTTTCGCGGCCGCCCAATCCGTGGCTGAAACACCTGGTCGAGCCTATAATCCTCTGATGATTTATGGGAACTCGGGCCTGGGTAAGACCCACCTCCTACACGCGATTGGTAACTACGTGCAGGAGAATTATCCGGGACGCAAAGTTCTTTACGTGTCTACGGAGACCTTTCTGAATGACTTCATTCGCGCAATTCAAACGCGCACCCAGTTAGCCCTTCATGAGCGCTATCGCGAAAATGACGTACTGCTCATCGATGACATTCAATTCATGGAGACCCGCGGAGAAACATTTCACGAAGAGATCTTCCACACCTATAACGCCCTGCACGGCGACGGCAAGCAGATAGTGCTCACCTCAGACCGTTCGCCCCGCGACCTCGCGGGCTTACAGGATCGGTTCCGCAGTCGTCTCTTACAGGGACTCGTTACAGAAATCGATCAACCCGACCTGGAGACGCGAATCGCAATTCTTCGTTCCAAGGCCGAACGCGAAGGCATTGATTTACCGAGCGATGTAGCGGAGTGGATTGCCCATCGTGTTCGCGACAACATCCGCGAGCTCGAAGGTTCCATCACGATGTTGCGCGCCTTTGCCAATCTTCGCCAAGAGCCAATATCGCTCGAGCTGGCCAAGGCCCACCTGACCAACCTGGGTCAGGAGCAGGTGATTTTGAAGCCAGAGACCATATTGGCGGTGGTGTCAGAGTTCTACGGACTTTCAGTGGAAGACGTACGAGGCGCGAAGCGACTTCGACCCCTCGTACACGCCCGTCACGTGGCGATGTATCTGATTCGCGATCTGTTGACGAACTATTCGTATCCGATGATCGCTCGAATTTTTGATGGCCGTAATCACACCACGGTAATCAGTGGTGTAGAAAAGATTCGAGAGCAGATTGCGCTCAACGCGGAGACACTCTCACAGATCAACCAATTGAAGCGTCGGCTACAGGGGGAGAACCGGGAATAGTTTGTGCGCAACTATTGGAGTGTCTTGTTGATTACACACTGTTAACTAGCTTGTACTGCACATCACTTTAGGGTTGAGTTTTGAAAGTTGAGGGAGTTAGTCACAGAGGTGTGTAAAGAGTCGCTTAATTAAGTAGGTTCCCATCAGGTGTTTTTGTAGGTAATCCACAAACCCACAGACCTACTACTACTAAGGGTTCTCCACATAGAAAAAACACACCATAATCTCAGTAGTTGAGGAAAGGTAGTTCAGTGAAGTTCAAATCAGAGCGCGACATCCTTGTCGAAGCATTAAGTGCGGCAAGCCGTGTTGTTGCTACACGCATCATCGGAGCGTCGTCTGGGATTCTGCTCACCCTGGTGGGTAATCAATTGACGGTTACCGGCACCGATCTCGATATCACCGTGCGCACTACCCTCGACGTTATTGGCCTCGAAGATGGTTCAACGGTTGTTCCGGCCCGACTCATTGTTGATGCCGTTCGATCGTTGGAAGCGGGTGCCGTCACCATTGTTGGCTCGGACGAAAACGTTGAGGTTTCTCTAGGTCGCGCAAAGTTTTCCCTTCGTACTTTTTCCGTGATGGACTACCCAAAGCTGCCACCCGTTACCGGATCACTCACGTCGATCGCAGCGCTCGATCTCATTCAAGGACTCAATCAAGTTGTTCGCGCGGCGGCTAATGACGACGCGCGGCCTTTGCTTACCGGAGTGCTTTTCACCACTGAGAACGGCTCGCTACGTCTTATCGCCACTGATTCGTATCGATTGGCCGTTCGTGATGTGCCTGGGGTCGAGGGGGTTGGTGGAACGCAAGATTTGTTGGTCCCCGCTCGAGCGCTGCAAGAGTTGCAGCGAGCTGCCGCGTCGCTGGCATTCGATGCGCAGATCGGCGTCACTCTCACCGAAGCCGAGATTTGTTTTGTCGTAGGAACCACCAGTATTGCGTCACGCCTTATCGATGGCAACTACCCATCGGTGCTGCAGCTAATTCCCGCCAGTTATCCCAACCAACTCCGCGTCGCAAAAGACACTTTGCTGACGTCGCTCAAGCGGGCGAAACTCCTGGCCAAGGACTCCACTTCATCAGTGCGGCTCACGACAAAAGACAAAAGCATTGAGATCAGGACCCAGAGCCACGACGCCGGCGACGTGGAAGACAACGTGGACGCCGACTACAACGGAGAGGAGATCACGATCGCGTTCAATCCGAGTTTCCTCATTGACGGCATCGAAGCCGTGCCCGGCGACGAAGTAATTCTTGAGATGTCCGACTCAGTGCGACCCGCCATGGTGCACGGAGTCGATGACACACGCTTTCGTTACCTGCTCATGCCCGTTCGCGTGCAGTAGTCCGGACTGATTGTCGTGGGTCTCCACGAACTTCAACTGCGAAACTTTCGACTCTTCAAAGAGCTCAATTTCGTTCCCGATCGTGAAGCAGTTACCGTGCTGTTGTCTCCTAACGGCACGGGTAAAACCTCGGTTTTAGAGGCGGTCTACGCCCTGGCGACGGCCGCGTCCTTTCGCACCGGCGCCGCAAGCGACATGATTCGCACCGGTGACCAAATTGCCGAGGTTCACGGTGTGCTCTATCAGCGCGAGCGGCGCGTACAGGTAGACCTAACGCTGACGCGCGGAGTGCGAAACACCACAAAAAGAATGCTCGTCAATGGCCAGCGACCGTTGTCGCGCGGTGATCTCGCCGGAGCCCTACCGCTGACGATTTTCACTCCCGAGGGCGTGGACGTGGTGCGCCAAGGACCGGAAAATCGTCGGGCCTTTCTCACGCATCTGCTGAGCGACGTCGACATAAACACCGGTGACGTTATCGAGCGATTCGCCCGCATCTTGAGCCAACGCAACGCCCTGTTGCGCGGACTTCGGGGCGAACTGCCCTCGTCCTCTCAACGAGAAGAACTTGACGTGTGGTCCAGGGATTTTGTCCTCGTTAGCGAAGAACTGGTGGCCATTCGTCGAAGCGTGCTCGCTCAATTGACGCCATTGGTGACGCGGTACTACCAAGAGCTCGCCCACGACGACCTGGCCGTAGGCATCGAATACGAGCAGTCGTGGCGGGGTAACCTGTTCGACGCCCTCGAGCGCTCGCTGGACGACGATAGATTTCGGGGCCACACCACACTGGGTCCACAGCGAGATGACGTACTGCTCACCCTGGATGGGCGCGAGGCCCGCCGGCAGGCGTCCCAGGGCGAACAGCGCTCGCTGGCGCTCGCCCTGCGTCTCGGGGGACACGAACTAGTCCAGCAAAAGCGTGGCGTTGACCCGCTTTTGCTGCTGGACGACGTGTTTAGCGAGCTTGATCCCCTGCGCAGTGACCGCCTGCTGCAACTCCTGCCCGCGGGCCAGACACTCGTCACGACGGCCTCACCCCTACCGTCGGCCATGAGCCCGGCCGCGGTCATCGACCTGTCACTCTCGATGCCATGAAAGGGCGCGATGACCAACCCAAGGGCCTCGCGGAGTTGTTGAACGCGGTGGCCGGGCGACTGCGCAAGGTCGACCTGCGTCTCATTGACGAGATTCGCGAAATGTGGCCGCACATTGTTGAACCGGTGATTGCGCAACACTGTCGACCGGAGTTTGTGAAGAACGGAGTGTTATTGGTGAGTGTTCCTTCAGGTGCATTTGCGCAGCGCGTCACCTCGCTGGCGCCAACAATTTTGGCTGGCTTCGCGTCACTCGGTGAGCGCGCTCCGAACGCTGTGCGCACGGTGTTAAAAGACTCGTAATTGAGGTCAAAGTACCTCGACTATGCAACCGTTGGGCGCACGAATGTTGCGGTAAATCGAGTAGGATGAATAGGTCGAAAAGTTGTACGCCGACTGCGCGCCTGCGCCGAAATCTTTAGCTGAAAGGAATCCTTCGTGGCCCAGATGTCCAAGGGATCACCGAGCTACGACGCTAGTGATATCACCGTTCTCGAAGGATTAGAACCCGTGCGGGTTCGCCCCGGAATGTACATCGGTTCAACCGGACCGGCCGGGCTTCACCACCTCTTGGTGGAAGTCGTGGATAATGCCATTGATGAAGCAATGGCCGGCTTTTGTACCCGCATTGACGTGACGCTCATGGCCAACGGCAGCGTGCGCGTCATTGACGACGGTCGCGGCATCCCCGTGGATGAGCACCCTCAGTATCCCGGCAAGAGTGCGGCAGAAGTGGTGCTGACCTTGCTACACGCGGGAGGGAAATTCGGGGGTGAGGGCTACAAAGTTTCCGGCGGCCTGCACGGTGTCGGTGTCTCGGTGGTGAACGCACTGTCGACCGAATTGAATCTGGAAATATACCGAAACGACAAGCACTATCAGTTGATATTTAAAAACGGCGGCAAGCCACAAGGCAAGCTCAAGGTGGTTGGTCCCGCGCCGCACGGGCGAACCGGCACGACCGTGACCTTTGCGCCCGATCCCTCGATCTTCGAAGAGGTTGACTTTCGCGCTCAGACCGTGACCGAGCGTTTACAGATCATGGCCTTCCTCAACCGTGGTCTCGAGATCCGGTTCGTGGATGAGCGAAAAGGACGCGAAGCAAAAGAGACGTTCAAGTACAACGGTGGCATCGTTGACTACGTTCGCCATCTCAACAACGCCAAAGAGTCGCTCTTTCGCA
>OBLU010004489.1_pt1 | contig 12588 bp, 6 predicted proteins | sample 1518681 | NCBI WGS metagenome assembly OBLU01 (sample SAMEA3539304, study PRJEB22396) | soil metagenome | biome: tundra; feature: field; material: soil | place: USA | collected 2010-05 | depth 0.15 m | reverse complement strand
TCAAAAAGCCTTTATTTTCGGCGGTTTTCAGGCGTTTTCTATGGGACGGCTGTGATTAAAACTGTCGTCTTTGTGACCGGCGAAGAGTCAAAGGCCAGTCCGGACAGCCGCGGAACCGTATTGGTTGTGCCCGTCAAATCAATGGTGATATTGATGTCGCTGCTGCCAGCCGGAATGTCCCACGATTGATAAGTGGTATAGCCAGCGGTGTTGGTCGAAAGGCTTGGATCCCCACTCAACTGGCTCACTGCGCCACTGCCATCGTTCAAAGTGACGTCCATCCCAAGAGGATCGTCATTATTGGGCATGCCGGCATTGCCTGTGACACTCGTGTTCTCACTGATGGCGGTGCCTTCAAAAGTGGTCAGCGGGTTTGGATTGTTGCCAAATATCAAAGTAAGGCGAAACGCGGGCGAACTACTCCGTTTGAGTTTCAGGTTCATCACATTGGTTCCCGCCAGGCTGGGCAGGATGCCCGCGCCCGTCAAACCAATGCTGCCCGGAACTGTGTCGAGTGTTCCATCATCACTAAACTCACCGCCCCATGAACTACCCACTTCCGCGTTGGTAAACTCAAGATCTGTGATGTAACTCGGCGTCGCATTGACGCCCTTCGGGTCGGGAGTGATCACGCTGGTGCCGACCAATAGCGGGTTACGGTAACCAAATTGCTTGCCACTTGGCAGAAAGTAACCGGCCGACCCATACACATTGTCGCCGTCAATATCGTTCGTTTTGGTTACGCTCGGAGTGCGCCAGGCGCTCCCGGTGATAATATCATTGCCGACAAATGTTACTGCGCCTTGCGTAGAGAATCCCCATAATGACAGGATCAATGCGGTGCAAAAGACTGCTTGTTTAATGACTGGTTTCATAGTTTGGTTGGATTTGCTAATGTGTTTATCTGCCAACAGCCGCAGGCGACAAAATATAAAACGGTGACGCTCTCGGCAGACTTGTTGGTTATCTTGATATTGAATAAAATAATTCCAAGCGGGCAGGAATCCAATGGATGAAACCGGCGATTAAATGGATTTTTTTAACAACTTAAGATCGCTGAAAATAAAGTGCCTTTTCCATGGCCGCGTCCCTGTCAACTGCGTTTGGCAGGCAACTCATAATCGCAAAAACCACGGGCGGGAGGCTCGGTTTACCCCGCAGTGGCCAACTGCTTCTGTTAAAAATGTCCAGCTAGCCATGCGTTTTGTCCATTGCCGTTCCCCGCCGACATGGCAATCTTGGCCGCCATTATCCGCATAGTCATTGTTGAGCCGGAGCACCGTGAGCGTTTTTCATCACTCTCAGAGTTAAAATGTGAATTCCGCTGCAGTTATGCACCGTCAATTCCAAACAAACTAACGAACTTTGAAAAATAAGACCTTGAATTTGGCCGCCGGCATTTTCCTTCTGGCAACGATAAGCGGACAGGCGCTGGGCGAAGTTGATCCGCGTGGACCTGTGGAGTATCCCGGAATGAAAGTGACGGTGGACGCACAGGGGGTTCAGGCGCGCGGTTACCAATTTCAAAACGATGGCGCGAAACCGTCGCCGTGGTCGGCGCACTGGATCTGGCTGGACGGCGATGCGCCCGCCACCGCCGGAATGTTTCGCAAGGAAATCACGCTGGCCGAAGCCCCGCAGACCGTGAAAGCGTGGCTGACGGCGGATTTGAAATATCGTCTTTACGTCAATGGACGGCTCGTGTCGCGCGGGCCGGTGGACATTGGCCGCGATTATCAGGACGGTAATACCCACCGCTGGTTTTATGACTGCCGCGACCTGACACCCTTTTTTACCAAGGGCACGAATGTCATCACGGCGGAAGTTTTTCGCCAGTCGCCGATTTGGGCCACCGTTTCACGCGGACAGCCGGGCTTTTTATTCGAGGCCGAAATCACGGGTGGCAACGTAGAAAAAACGACGGTCAAGTCGGACACCACCTGGCATTCGCTCGCGGCGGCGCAATTCCCGGATGAAACCACTGTCGATGCCGGCAAGGAACCCGCCGGGTGGCGGCTGGCTGGTTTTGACGACTCGGCGTGGCCTGCGAGTCGCAAGGTAAAGGATGTCTGGGAAACGCTGGTGCCCAGCGAAATACCGCCATTGATGGAGGCCCGCTATCCGGTGACACGCATAGCGGGGTTGCCTAAAAACCAAACGTTTACTAACGACGGCAGTTTCAAGGTGGTCTTTGATCGCGTGTTGAGTGCGTATCCGACCCTCCAAGTGCGTGGCGGCAAAGGTGCCGAGCTGACCATCAAGGCGAACAACCAGACCAAGGTGATCCTCAATGGCAGAGAACTGTTTTATGAATTTCCCTTCATGACGGAGATTGCGCCGTCGTTCACCGTTGATTTGAAACACGTCACTGAACCGGTGGAAATCATGGATGTCGGCGCGAATTTCACGTCGCAGCCATTGGAATATCAGGGTGCGTTCGAGTGCAGCGACACAAACCTTACCCAAATTTGGCAGGTGTCGCGTTGGGCGGTGCAAATTTGTTTGCAGACCCACCATCTCGACTCGCCAAACCACCAGGAACCAATCTGCGATCCCGGAGATTATCTGATCGAGTCCATGGTAAATCACTACGCGTTTGCCCAGCCTTGGCTGGCGCGGCAGGACATCCGGAAGTTTGAATGGCTGCTGAAGGACGAGCACTATCACAACTTTCACACCAGCTATGCCATCGCCTGGTTGCAAATGCTCATGGATTACTACGATTACACCGGTGACAAATCGTTGGTGGTGGAAATGTCGCCTTATGTTCACGAATTGCTCGACACTTACTCATCGTGGCGCGGGACGAACGGCATTATTTCCGAAGCGCAAAATTACATGTTCATGGATTGGGTGACTATCGGCGGTTTTGAATGTCATCATCCCCCGGCAGTGATCGGGCAAGGCTATCTTACCGCGTTTTATTATCACGGCTTGGAACTGGCCTCGCGAGTTGCGGAACTCAACGGCGACACGGCACGCGTCCGGAAATATTCTGAATTGTGCGGCGAAGTTGCCAAGGCTTTTAACCGTGAACTGTGGGTGGCGGACAAGGGGCTTTACCGCGACGGCAAACCGTTTCAGACCTCGGTCAAGTCTAGCCAGTGGCTGCCGGCGGACAAGGACATCGAAACCTTCAGCCCGCATGTCAATATACTTGCCGTGCTCTTTGACCTGGCACCGAAAGCGGAACAGCCGGCCATCGTGGAAAAAGTGCTCGCGGAAAAACCGCTGAACACGCAGCCTTGGTTTATGCACTGGGTTTTTGCGGCGATTGACCACGCCGGGCTGTTCGACCAATACGGCACACCACAACTGCGCCGGTGGCAGATTGTGCCAGAAACAGAGTCGTTCCGCGAAATGTGGACCAGCGGCGACTTGAGTCACGGCTGGTGTTCCACGCCGCTCGTGCAGATGTCAGCGCGAGTTTTGGGTGTGACGCCGGCTGCACCCGGATTCAAAACGATCTCAATTCGTCCCGAACTATGCGATTTGAAATGGGCCAAAGGCCGTGTGCCAACACCACATGGCAACGTGGATGTTTCGTGGGTTTTGGACGGCAACCAATTCAGCCTTGATGTAACCGTGCCCGAGGGAACCGAAGCCGAAGTCACCTTGCCCGTAACGCACTTTGAGCGGTCGGTCATTCTTTTGAATGGCAAAAATGCCAAGCCGAAGATACACTTCTCCCCCGGAACATATCATTTTGAGGTCGCCGGAAAATTAAAGCAGTAAAACCAACATTCCCTATGACTAAAAAGACAAATAAAAATCTGCTCAATTACGCCTGCCTCGCGGCCGTGCTGAGCGTGGCCCAGCTTCAATCCCCGGCGGCGCAAATGGAAATCGTTCACGGAAAGTTTTCCGGCACGATGGAATCGCTGACGAACTACGATTGCCCGCAGTGGTTCCGCGACGCGAAGTTCGGCATCTGGGCGCACTGGGGACCGCAGGCGGTGCCGATGGAGGGCGACTGGTATGCGCGCAAGATGTATCAGCAGGGTTCGGCGGATTACAACGACCACCTCGCGCGCTACGGCCATCCTTCGACGAACGGCTGGAAAGACATTATCCCGCTTTGGAAAGCCGAGAAGTGGGAGCCGGAGAAATTGATGGCGCTTTACAAAAAGGCAGGCGCGAAATACTTCGTCAGCATGGGTTCGCACCACGATGATTTTTTCCTGTGGAATTCGCCGTTGCACAAATGGAACGCCGTGAACTACGGCCCGCACCGCGATGTGGTGGCCGACTGGCAGAAGGCGGCGAAGAAAAATGGCCTGCCGTTCGGTGTGTCCGAACATCTCGGCGCGAGCTTCACCTGGTTTCAGGACGCGCACAAATCTGACAAAACCGGCCCGCTCACCGGCGTGCCTTATGACGGCGCCAACTCAAACAACTGGGACCTCTACCATTTTCCAGCCGAGCCGGATGACACGAAATGGTATTCCAACAATCCGCGCTGGCAGCAGCAATGGTTCAATGAAATCAAGGAACTGGTGGATAATTATCATCCCGACTTGCTTTACAGCGACGGCGGCGTGGCGTTCGGCAACGAAGTCGGCTTGAGCCAGATCGCCAATTTTTACAACGACAGCATCGCGCACAATCACGGCAGGCTGACCGCCGTCTATAATTGCAAGCAACCTTCCGATGGCCGCTGGGTTCAGGATTACGAACGTGGCGTCAATGGCGGCATCAATCCGAGCCCGTGGCAGACCGACACTTCCATCGGCGACTGGTTTTACAATCGCCATTGGAAATATCAGCCGTTGAGCTGGACGGTTCACATGCTCGTGGACATTACGAGCAAGAACGGAAATTTGCTGCTCAACGTCGTGCTGCGTCCCGACGGTTCGCTCGATCCGGAAGTGGAAACCATGCTGCATCAACTCGCCGACTGGACGGCCATCAACGGCGAGGCGATTTACGGCACGCGGCCGTGGCTGGTTTATGGCGAGGGCGAAGTGAAGGCCAAGGGCGGCATGTTCAAGGAAAATTTTCAATATTCGGCCAAGGACATTCGTTTTACGACGAAAGACAAAACGCTTTACGCGATTGCGCTGGGCTGGCCCGCTGACGGAAAATTTATCATCCAGTCGCTCGCTAAAACCGATGACGCGGGCGAAAACCAAATCAAACGCGTGGAACTGCTCGGTTACAAAGGCAAATTGAAATTCACGCAGACGGCGGAAGGTTTAATCGTGGAATTGCCGGGCGAAAAATTGAGCGACCTGACCTGCTCGTTGCGCATCACCGGGAGTAATTTGAAACCGGCACCGATTCCGCCGGCGCCCGTGATGATCACGCCCGACGCCAAAGGCCGGCTAACCTTTTCAGCCGGCGACGCGACCTTGCACGGTGATAATCTCAAATTGGAAGAACAGGGCGGCAAACCGTGCATCGGCTACTGGGACAATGGTGACGAATGGGTTTCGTGGAACGCGGAAACCACCAAGCCCGGTGCCTATAAAGTCAGCGTCACGGTGGCGACGATCTTCGACGACGCGGAGTTTGTCGTGGCGGCAGGCGGCGAGACGCTGGCCGCCAAGGCTCCCGTGACCGGCAGTTGGGACAAGTTCCAGACGATTGATCTGGGACAGATTCAGATCAAACAAGCCGGCGACCTGATGGTGAAAGTCAGCGCGAAAGACACCGCAAGCTGGAAGGCCATCAACCTCAATTCAGTTCAATTGACGCCGGCAGATTAAACAAGAAGCAGCAAACCGAGGCGTTTGCCGGTGTTTTGTGGCATATTCAACCAAGCAAACATTCACAAGCGTAAATCACCATGAAATTTGTTGCACAATGGTCTGCCCGATGGTTGTTCCTCGTCGGAGCGCTGATTCCGCTGGCGGCTGCGGCGCAGACCTTGACCATGACCAATGGCATCCAAACTTACACCGCGCTGACGAACACGACCGTGACGATGGCGGGGCGTTGCGAACTGCGCGTCACAGCGGCAACCTATCCCATCCCCGGCTGCATCATCAACCTCACGAACAATTCTCCCGACGCGTGGCTTTTCTTCCCGAACATCCGGCCATCGGTGGTCTCGGCTTATTACCTTTCGCAAGTGAAGGTGAATGGCGCGGCGGCGGTGGCGGGCAGCAATTGCCGGCTGGATCAATACGCGATGGGATCGGTCATCATCCCGCAAGCGTCCGGCTACACTCCGTTGCAGGTTTTCAGCGGGCAAAATTTTCTCGGCACGTCGGCGTCGTTCGCGCTTTACACTTATTACAACACCACCGCCGCGCTGGGCGCAATGTATCGGAACATCAGTTCGTTCCGGTTGAAACGCGGCTACTCCTGCACGTTCGCGCAGAACGCCGACGGCACCGGCATCAGCAAAGTCTATGTGGCGCAAGATGCCGATCTCGAAGTCGGTATCATCCAGAACAGCCTGGATCATGCATGCAGTTTCGTGCGAGTGTTTCCGTGGCGTTGGACGGGCAAGAAAGGCTGGGGCGGCGCAGCCGACGGCACGGCGGCGCTCGTGAATCCGCTGTGGAGCTATGACTGGAACAATGGCGCAACTTCCACGCTCGACACGGAGTATGTCCCGATCCGTTGGGGCGGCGGCGAAACTTGGGATCCTTACTCCACCGACAACAGCATACAAAAGTCCACGCACATACTTGGATTCAACGAACCCGATTCGACCGCGCAGGCGAACCTCTCGGTGGCGACGGCCATCGCCGACTGGCCGAACTTGATGCAGTCGGGATTGCGGGTCGGTGCGCCAGCGGTCTCGGATTCCGGCGTCTCCGGCCAGGGGCTGGACTGGTTGTATAGTTTTATGAGCCAGGCCAACGCGCTCAACTACCGCGTGGATTATGTGCCGGTCCATTTTTACAAGTGCGGCTGGAGCGCGTCGCAATTATACAATTATCTGCTCGGAATTTATCAGCAGACGGGAAAGCCGATTTGGTTGACGGAGTTTAACTACGGCGCGAGTTGGTGCACTCCGGACACGCTCACACAGGCGCAAGAAGCAGCGGCCATTCAGCAGTTCGTTGACACGCTGGACAGTGCGCCGTTTGTGGAACGGTATGCCATCTACCAATGGTTTCCGACCAACCGCGCGATGGTGGTGAACGGCGCCTTGACGCCCGCTGGCGTGGTGTATCACGACAAGCAATCTTCCATGGGTTATGTGCAGACCGTGCCGCCCGGCGGCAACCGGAGCATCGTGCAATTACAATTCGAGACCAACACGCTCGACAGTTCCGGGTTTGGCAACAATGGTTTTGCGGTCGGCATTCCCGGTTACACGGCCGGCCACACCGGACAGGCGGTCACACTCGACGGCACGAACAGTTTCATCCAGCTTCCACCGAACGTGGCGAACAGCGCGGCCTTCACCTTTGCCGCGTGGGTGTATTGGAACGGCGGCGCGCAATGGCAGCGCATTTTTGATTTCGGCAATGACACGTCGCACTATCTTTTTCTCACACCGAATTCCGGCAGTGGCACGCTGCGTTTCGCCATCAACAATGGCGGCGGCGAACAGCTCATCGAAACCTCGGGGATGCCCGTGAGCCAATGGCGGCACGTCGCTGTCACCTTGAGCGGCAGCAGCGCCAAGCTCTACGTCAATGGCGTGCTCGCTTCGTCGTCCAGCAGCTTCACGATTGCGCCGTCGAATTTTAATCCGAACTTGAACTGCCTCGGCAAAAGCCAGTTCGCCGCCGACCCGCTGTTTCGGGGGCGGCTTGATGAGGTTCTCATCACGGATTCCGCCCTTACCGCGACGCAAATTGCGGCGCTGCAAACCAATTTGCCGCCGCAATTCGCCACCAGCCTCATCACCGGCACCAACGCCACGCCCGGCCAGGCTTATGCGGGCAGTCTGGCTGGTGCGGCCACTGATCCGAATCCTGGGGACACGCTGACTTATAGCAAAGCCAGCGGTTCATCGTGGCTGCTGGTGGCTGCGAATGGAACCATCACCGGCACGCCGGGCGCGGGCGATGCCGGCACAAATAATTTCACCGTGCGCGTGACAGATACCGCTGGTGCCGGCGCATTTGCATTATTGACCATCAAGGTCAATGGTCTTTTGAATCCGGGTTTTGAAGTGCCGGCAACCTCAACCTACATCTATAATCCCAGCGGCGGCGGGTGGACCTTTACTGCTCAATCCGGCGCGAACGGCTCCGGCGTCACCGCGAATAATTCTGCGTTCAGTTCAGGAAATACCAATGCGCCCGAAGGTGCCCAATGCGCCTTCCTCCAAGGCATCAGCACCATTTCGCAGGCAGTGTCCGGTTTCATTCCGGGAGCGAAATACAATGTCACCTTTGCCGCCGCGCAACGCGCCTACAGTTCTGCCAATGGCGGGCAAACGTGGCAGGTAAGAATTGACGGCACAATCATCGGAACTTTCATTCCGCTGGCGAACGCCACGAACTATGTGGACTACACCACCAACTTCACCGCCACCGCCACCACGCATACCTTGAGGTTTGTCGGCACCGACCTCCACGGCGGCGACAACACCGTCTTTCTTGACAATGTCCGCCTCACCTTCGTATCGCCGCCGCCCGCGCCGTCCGCCCCGGCGAACTTGCAGGCCGTGGCGGGCGACGGACAAGTGGCATTGACTTGGAACGCCGCCACCTTCGCCACAAGTTACAATGTGAAGCGTTCGCTCACCAGCGGCGGTGGTTATGTGACGAACGCCAGTCCGACCACGACAAATTATACCGATCCCGCCGCCACGAACGGCACGACGTATTATTATAGGGTGTCCGCCATGAACAGCGGCGGCGAAGGCCCCGATTCCTTGCAAGTTTCCGCGCTGCCGGTTTCACTGTCTCCGCCGCAGCTTGTTTCCGGGGTCAGCGGCGGGCAGATTCAGATTTCCTGGCCTGCGGATCACCTGGGCTGGACATTGCAGGTGCAGACGAATGATTTAAGCGCCGGTCTCGGCACGAACTGGATTTCCATTCCCGATTCGGCGACGAACACGCAGTTCGCCGCGCCGCTCGCGCCGGAAAATCCCAGCGTATTCTACCGGCTGATCCACCAGTGAAAAGCGCGCCACACATCACGGTGGACGACAAGGGTTGACCCGCTCGCCGCGTAAATTTAATTGTTCGGTGCGGATGCTAAAAATAATATTTACGGAAACGGAAACAAATTGCGCGGCCTGCGGTTCTGCATAATCCTTGAAGTTCAACTGTCGGCAGCCTTGGCCATTGCCAGTATTTATCAATTTTTTCCAGTGCCGTCCCATAGGAAACATGCACAAAACCATTGATTTTATTGGCGATTTGAAATCGGATGGGTGTTTTAAGTGGCACACTCCGTCCCATGGCGTTCAAAAATGTCAAAAAGCCTTTATTTTCGGCGGTTTTCAGGCGTTTTCTATGGGACGGCTGTGAAATTTTTCGTTCTTGCCTGAATAGCATTACCAGTTGAAAAAAACAGTGTCAAATGAAGTGTCGGATTATGCTATCGTATGCTCGGTTTTACTGTCATTAGCTGTGCGCCGAACCGCAGACCAAAACCGCAATTTCATGAAATCATTGTCATGCCTGCTGATATGACTTTGAGACGGTGGCCGCGCTGGACATGGCGTTGAAGGGGGTTATTCCAGATGAACAATGCCGTGGCGGACGGCGGCCAGAACTGCGCCCGTGCGATCCTCCACCCCCAGTTTGGCGAAGACATTTTTGAGATGCGTTTTGACCGTTTCTTCCGAGATGAACAATGAAGTCGCGATCTCCCGGTTGTTGCGGCCTTTAGCCAGGCAACGCAGCACTTCCATTTCCAGGTCGGTAAGTTCTTCGCGGCGGCGGCGTTCTTTAAGGCGATCCACCATGCCGGAGGGAATGCTTTTTTCGCCGGAGTAAACTTTTCGGATCGTGCCGATAATTTCTTCGGCCGAACTGTCTTTCAGCAAACACGCCTGCGCTCCGGCCTGGCACGCGCGGTGGATGTCTTCATCGCAATCATAGGTCGTGATGACAATTGTGCGGCAATGATTAAATTCCCGATGCAACGCGGTGATGGCGGACACGCCGCTATAGCCCGGCAGGCGCAAATCCATCGTCACGATGTCGGGTGTTGATTTGCGGAACAGTTCCACGACTTCGCGACCATTGCCAGTTTCGGCGACCACCTTCATGTCTGGCTGGCTGGCAATCAAGGCGGTCAGCCCGATGCGGAACGCGGGGTGGTCGTCCACCACCATGAGCTTGATGGGGTTTTGCTTCATGTGCCAGAGATGGGAACCGTGGCGAGAATCTGTGTTCCCGCTCCGAGGCTGCTTTGAACGAGCAACTGGCCGCGCAGTTGTTGCACGCGTTCCTTCATGCCGATGATGCCAAAACTGTCCGTGCGCAGCGGTGATTGTTCGGGGGCAAAACCGCAGCCATCATCCGTGACGGACAGGCGGATCTCATCTCGCCCAAAATCAAGGTTGAGTTCGATTTTTTTGGCCTGCGCATGCTTGACGGCATTGCAAAGCGCTTCCTGGCCGATGTGTAAAAATATCTTTGCCCGAACTGCTGCCGACGACGGCGCAGACGTTCGCGTCCACGAGAAATTGTTTCGCCAGCGCGCCCGCCTCGACGGCGGTTGTTGATTCGTAGTCCTTCTCAAATGCTTGAATCCAGAAAATGCGGAACGGCTGCCAGCTAGCGTAAGGCAGCATCGTTTGCCACCAGTCGTTGCTGCGTTTCTTTTCCCGCAAAGATTTTAGCAGCGGAGTTTTCACCCGGTTGAACAATTCGTCAGCAATTCCATTTTCACCCAGCGCGGCGGCTTCGGAACGAATCAAGGCGAGTGCTTGGTCTGCCTGCTTGGGAGCGACGCTCGCCGTGACGTGAATATGCCCGGCACCGCGCACCGTGTCGCTCGCCGAACTCCATGCGGTCACAGTGCAGTTCGTCCCGAATCTTTCCGGAAACATTTTTTGCAACCGTTCGTTCAAGCAAGCCGCCACGACTTCCAGACGCCGTGTGCGGACGATGTTGAACATGTCATCCGTCGGCCAGAGAACATGAATCACCGCCTCGGCTTTAGGGCGGTCCACGGCTACACGCTCCACGCCCGGCTTCAAGAGGACGGGCGGCAGTGCCATGTTGCGGAAACCTTCCGAGTCAACCATCACAAATGGGCTGTTGACGCGGTATTGCCCGAACCACAGCGCGACGATCTCCAGCGCATCTTCCGGCGCATCGCCGGTGACGGTGAGGGTCAGACGCGATTGATCCAGATTTTTTCCGAGCCACGCAACAGCGTCGGCGAAGGTGAGCGCTTTGATTTCATCCGCCCTGGCGGGACATTGCCACGCATAAGGCCCGGCTAATTTCGTCGCCACGCGACGTTGCACTTGCGCGGCCATGTCGTGTTCCTGCGTGGCGAGCGAATCCAGCCACGCTTGTTTCACCTGGGGTTCAGCCTCGCTGCGCCAGCCGGGATCGCCCATGTAGGCGCGGAGCAGTTGCAAGGCGCGGGTCAAATCTTTGCCGTCGCAGGTCGCGCTGTAAATGATGGCGTCGTCCGTGATGCGAACTCCCTGAAAATTCACGCTGCTGTCGGCGAAAAGCTTTTGAACCTACGCCGCCGAATGCCGGCCAAGGCCGCCGGGAATCAAACCGCGCTGGATCAATTCCGTTGCGCCCGCGCGCCGAGCCTGCGGATTCTCCGAACTGTTGTTGATCTCGAAGCGGAGGGAAATCATCACGGGTTGCGCGTCGCTGTGACGGACTTGGATGCGAATTCCGTCGCGATGATGCCACAGAACTTTCAGTCCTTGCGCTGCTTCGTCCGCGCGTTCGCCCATCCACATCTTCTGTTTTTTCTTCATCTGGCTCGCCGCGAAGTTCCAATCCTTGCGTGGCAAAGATAATTTTGTCGTCTTCGAGTTTGCCAAACACGTCCCATTTTTTCTCCAATCGGCGCACAAGCCGTTCGTCCCAAGGTGTTCCCCACATTGCCAGTTTCCAAGGCAGACCGCTGCCATCGGCAACTTCGCCCAATTCAAGCGTCTGCACTTCGCTCCCGTTGAGAACCAGACCCCACAATTTTCGCCGCTCGCCCGAAGCCAGCGGACAAGTGGCTTCCTGATTTACCACAAATGGCGAGTAGATAGTGATTGGCTCGTCAGACATTGGCTCGCTATCAACGGGACGCAACCGGTAAAATACGGCCATCGCTGGCACACGGGAATGGCCATCGAACAAGACTTCCGCGAGATTCGCAAAATTGGCAACGCTGTGAACCTGAAAGCGGCGGAAAAATTTCCGGCGAAATTCCCCGGAAGGTTCTTCAAACAATCCCATCGCGGGGAGAAGCAGCCCACATTCGCCATCCTCCGCCAAAAAGCGCGGCGCAGCCCATGCGAATGCCTGCGCCACTTGGTTCATGCTCAAGCACGGACAGGAGCTATGGAACGGCACAGCGTTAAAAGTATTTGAGCAAACGCAGTCGGACATTGGCTGTCCAAGCGAGAAAATTATCTGGATAAAAAATTTAAGCGGGCTTCGTAATTTTCATCGAGGAGATTTTCCCTTTCCGGTTCACACCGGTTGCGAGCAGAAGAATTAGGAAAATTTTTGAAATCAACTTGTTCTT
>OBLU010004488.1_pt1 | contig 12589 bp, 8 predicted proteins | sample 1518681 | NCBI WGS metagenome assembly OBLU01 (sample SAMEA3539304, study PRJEB22396) | soil metagenome | biome: tundra; feature: field; material: soil | place: USA | collected 2010-05 | depth 0.15 m | reverse complement strand
AGATATTGGCGTGACTGGAGTTCAGACGTGTGCTCTTCCGATCTGCTTGCGCCAGAGTTCCGCCGCTGCCGCCGCGCGCGGCAGAATCAGGCCGCTCACGCTGCCGCCGCAAATCAAGCCGTCGTCCCAGCCGAAATTGTGGTCGAGCACCATCTCGAACGTGGCGGGCTGGCCGGACTTCAGGGCTTTTCTGGCGCGGGCGTGGACTTCGGCTTCGAGGCAGCCGCCACCGAGCGTGCCGGCGATTTTGCCGTCGGAAAAAAATAACGCCTTGGCGCCGATGCGTTGGGGGCTGGAGCCTTTCGTGCCGGAAATCAGCGCGAGCACGAACGGCTGGTTTTCCGCCAGCGCGGCGGCAAGTTGTTCGTAGAAGCGCGTCATAAAATTTTGCTCTCCGGCAAATTTAGACGATTCCGGGCGAATGGCAACGAAGCATGAACCAGATCGGAATGCGCCGTTGGAACGGCTAACGGAGTCAAGGTTCGGTTCGATTTCGACCCTCGCCTCCACATAAAATGCCTGTAAATACAGGGTTTTATTGGAGTCTTGGGCGAAACCTTCAACGAAATCTTCAACGATTTTAGCTCTCGTTCACTATCCGGCACGGGCACGTCGCGGACACGCCCACTGCACGGATGCGAGACAAATTATTTCCTCTGAGTATTCTAGTAATCACAAATCGGGGGGTGCTTTTTACTTGCTTTTTGGCGATTTATAGAGAATATAAGCGTATGTTGTTATCTCGTTCGACCTTGCCGCTAAGGCGCAAGGGGCGCATGGAGGGCGGTTTTTCCGCCCTTGAAAAAATCGGGATGCAATGCTTTAAGCAAAAGCAGAGGTGATTCTATGAAAACTTGGAAGCAAAAAATTTCCCTGCTGGCGCTGGTGGTGGCGGCATGGGTGCTTAACCAATCTTCAATTCAAACGGCCAGGGCTGATGCTTTTGGCTCCGTCGGCGGGATGGTTTACCCAACCGGCTTCTCGGCGGGCGAGGCGACTTTGCTGTCCAACGGAATGGCCCTGGTTGTGGGGGACTTCGGTTGTGAACTGTTCGACCCGGCTACGGGACTATGGACGGCCCCCGGCGCGATGTCGGTGAAGCATGTTTATGCGCAGCTAACTTCGCTGTCTAACGGGAAGGCGCTGATTGAGGGGGGTTATAGCGACAATGGTGATGCCACCACCATCGCGGAGCTATTCAATCCGACCAATGGGACATGGACGACGACAGGTTCACTGAACACCAAACGCCAAGAATTCACTGCGACCTTGTTGACCAATGGCAAGGTGCTCGTCGTGGGGGGGATCAATTTCACCAACATCAATGGTAGTTCTGTTCATATTTACCTTAGCAGCGCAGAATTATATGATCCGGTCGCCGGGACTTGGACGGCGACAGGCTCGTTGCACAACGGACGCGAACGTCACACGGCCACTTTGTTGACTAACGGGAAGGTGCTGGTTACGGGAGGCTATAACGGCGGTGGCAGCCTCTTTAACAGCGCGGAGTTATATGATCCAGCCACCGGCACATGGACGGTGACCGGCTCGCTAAACACCGCACGTGAAAATCCCACGGCCACTTTGCTGCCCAACGGAGAGGTGCTGGTTGCCGGAGGTGATAATTTTACCTTTTATTTAACCGACGCGGAGCTATACAATCCGACCAACGGCACATGGACGGTGACAGGCTCGATGGCCTCCGTCCACGGTGCTGGCACGGCTACTTTGCTGCCCAATGGCCAGGTGTTGGTTGCTGGGGGCACTTACGGTGGGATTTTTTTTGAGTCGCCCGTAACAACCCCCAGCGCGGAACTATACAATCCGATCAACGGAACATGGATGTCGGCTGCCCCAATGATAGACCCGCGTTGGAACCACATAGCGGTCTTGCTATCGAATGGTCAGGTGCTGGTCGCGGGGGGGCGAATCTGGACCAATTATTTCTCCAGCGCGGAACTGTATGGTTCCGTCGGCTTTTTGATGGTGACCTTGAGTCCAGCCGGGGCGGTCAGCGCGGGCGCACAATGGCAGGTGGACGGTGGCGCATGGCAGAACAGCGGGGCGGTCGTCACCAATTTGGCCGCCGGGAATCATACGGTGGTATTCACCAACGTGACCGGGTGGATCACGCCTTCCAACCAAATTGTTTCCATAACCGCAAACATCACCAACACCATAACCGGCACCTACACCACAGTGTCAACCGTGGGTGCATTGCAAGAAATCATCAATCCTGCCGGTGCGGTAGCTGCCGGCGCGCAATGGCAGGTGGATGGTGGGGCCTTCCAGAACAGCGGGGATATCGTGACCAATCTATCCGTCGGCAATCACACGGTCTCGTTCAACACGGTCACCGGATGGGTGACACCCAGCAATCAAACTGTGGCTGTAAGCGCCAACACCACCAACGCCGCCTTCGCCACTTACACTCAAATCGGTGCGTTGCAAGTGACCATCAGCCCTCCCGATGCGGTGAGTGCAGGCGCGCAATGGCAGGTGGACGGTGGGGCATTCCAGAACAGCGGGGCAGTGGTGACTAATTTATCCGTTGGCAGTCATACGGTTGCGTTCAGCACCGTGACCGGCTGGGTCACTCCAGCCAGTCAAATTGTGCCGATCATCGCCAATATCACCAACACGGCTTCCGGCACTTACACTCAAGTCGGCGCGGTAAAGGTGACCATCAGTCCGGCCGGTGTGGTAACCGCAGGCGCGCAATGGCAGGTGGATGGCGGCACCTTCCAGAGCAGCGGGGCCATTGTGACCGGTCTATCCCTCGGCAATCACACGGTCTCGTTCAAAACCATCTTCGGATGGCTTACGCCAAGCAATCAAACCGTGGCCGTGAGTGCCAACAGCACCAACGCCGTCTCCGGCACTTACACGTTCATCCCCGGCGCGTTGCTGGTGACCATCAATCCGCCCTGCGCGGTGATTGCGGGCGCGCAATGGCAGGTGGACGGCGGAGCTTTTCAGAACAGTGGGTCCATCGCGACCAATCTTTCCAACGGCAATCACACGGTTTCATTCACCTCCGTCGTCGGCTGGATCACCCCGGGCGATCAGACTGTCCCAGTGAGTGCCGACACCACCAACACCGCTGCCGGCAGTTATATTGAAACCTCCACCCCCGGCATGATCACCTGGATCAACGTAGGCGGCGCAAACGTCAATTGGAGCACCTCCACCAATTGGGATCTCAATCGCGCGCCTACCAACAGCGACATTGTCCTTATTCCCAACACCGGCGGAAGCGCCTGCCTTATGGACGTGGATGCCACCGTGGCCGGCCTCGTGATCGGTGTATGTGCCGGCAGCGGTTCAGATGGGCTGAATCTCAACGGGCATATCTTGGAGGTGGATGGCCCAATCACGGTTAAAAGCAACGCTGTCTTCGCGATCACTTCGGGCACCCTCCTTGGCAACTCCAATACAATCATCGGTGGCGTCCTCGGCTGGACCGCCGGCACGCTGGGTGGAACGTTCACCATAGCTACCAATTCAACTTTGCTCATGACCGGCACCACTCATCCGATGGCGAACACCCTTCTGACCAACAACGGCACGGTGGCGTGGAGTGCCGGGGACATTACTGGCGGGGGCATTCCTGGAACCTTGATTTACAACAACGGACTGTGGGACTCGCAAGGGGACTTGGGCATGTATGGGGGTTACGGCGGCAACAGCATCGTGTTCAACAATGCCGGCACTTTCCGCAAGTCGGCTGGCACCGGCCAGACCGTATTCGGATTCACCGGCGTGTTCCTCAACAACACCGGCAATCTCGACGTCCAAACCGGCGTCATCGCGCTGCAGGACGGCGGCAATTTCACCGGCGGGACGTTGAATTTCGGTCTGAACAGCAGCAACAATTATGGCCAGATCAGCTTTTCCGGGGCCATGGCTTTGACCGGAACGGTGAGCGCCAATCTGAACAACGGATTCATCCCTGCGGCCGGCAATTCCTTCTCCGTCTTGAATTACGGTTCGGAAACCGGCAGCTTCACCAGCACCGTGCTGCCGGCTGGCTCGGTTTGGACGAGCCTTTACGGCGCAACCACCTACACAATCACCGTCGTCAGCAACCTGCCGGCTGGCCCGATAAACAACCTGGTTGCAAAATGGCAATCGGGGCAGGCATTGCTTCAATTCAGCGGAGCTTCCAACGCCAGTTACACTGTTCTGGGCACGACCAATTTGACCGTGCCGAGAACGAACTGGAACACGTTGGGTCAGGCTGCGCAACAATCCGGCGGCATCTTCCAATACCTGGACAACCAGACGCCCGGTTACCCGCAGCGGTTTTACCAGATTCGCAGTCCCTGAATTGCCACAGCGGACGATCGGACAAGGAACTAACTGGGGCTGAAATTCTGGTAAATGGGTGGCACTTCACCGAGTCCTCGTGCGTCCAGATGGCACACGCCGCCGTCAGGGCACAATCCACGCGGCCCAAAGTGTGTTCTCAAGCGGATCATCTGGTGTTTCCGGATGATTCCTTCGTAAATGCTTTCAATTCGGTCGAAATACCTTCAACGAAACCTTCAACGATTTCTTCAATAACCGAGTAGAAAGCGGGTAAGTGGCGAGTTAAGCCAGATAGTTGGCGGATAGTTAGAAATACCTCTTGAACCTCTGTAAAACCGATGTTAAAATAGCCTTGTTAATCAGGGTATTGAGGCTGGTAGTCGGTGAAGACCTCGTTCGATTCCGACCCTCGCCTCGTCGGGAAAATTCTTCTTATGCTCTTGCTCCACACCTCCAGCAAAAGCTCCAGCAAAACGATAATGAAATGATTCGATTCACGCTCCGGCACGGACCACTGCCACTGCTCCCGCCGCTGGTGTTTATTCCGCGTATTTTCTGTTGCGGAAAGTTTCGGAAAAATATTTCCAGCAACACTCGAAGACTTCTCCGTCCATTTCACGCAGTCGCGGACGCAGCAGACGAAGTTGTAAATGCGGATCACGTCACCTTGCGGGCCGCGCCCGTGCGGAAACGCGGCGGGATGGCCGGCTTTCGGATCGCTGCGCTGCGCGCCCGCGCCGTGAACATCAAGCAACCGGAATTCGCCCACGCCCGGCGGAAACTGCATCCCGCCCGGAGCGCGACCGAGGCAGACGTAAACCGCCGCACCGCCCGTGCGCCCCGGCGGCCCGTCCAGATGCGTCGTGCCCGGCCAGTAGAACGGATACTCGCCATCGGGCAGCTTGCTGATTTGAAACACTGGTTTGCCGTCCGCGTCGCGCTCGACAATGGCGACGGAGCACGCGCCGCAATCGCCCTCGGCGCAGCCTTCCTTCGAGCCGGTCAGCCCGCTGCCGCGCAAAAAATTCCAGCAGCGTCGTGTTGGGCGAAACGCCTTCAACACGGACGGGGCGGCCGTTCAACGTAAATTCCAGCGGGCAACTCATAAGCTGCTTCTGCAAATTCGTCTGGAAATAAAATTCTTCAACCGTTCACAATTGTGGCTGCGAAAATGGAAGTCCGTGCGCTTCAGCCACGGCCTGGTGGGTGATTTTGCCGTTCATCACGTTGATGCCGCCCAGCAGCGCCGGTTGGCGCTGGCACGCTTCGGCCAGGCCGTGGTCGGCGAGCATTTCGACGAAGCGACCGGTCACGTTGGTGAGCGCCTGGGTCGCGGTGCGCGCGTAGGCGCCGGGCATGTTCGCCACGCAATAATGCGTCACCCCTTCCTCCACGAACACCGGATCGTGGTGCGTCGTGGGGCGCGACGTCTCCGCGCAGCCGCCCTGGTCAATCGCGATGTCCACCAGCACGCTGCCGGGCCGCATTTGCCGCAACATTTCCCGGCGAATCAATTTCGGCGCCTTCGCTCCCGGCACGAGCACCGCGCCGATGAGCAGGTCCACCGCCGGCAAAAGTTCCATCAAATGCGATTCGTTCGAGTAAAGCGTGTGCGCCGTGTGCAGCGTGATGTCGAGAAAACGCATCCGTTCCAAATCCACTTCCAGAATCGTCACGTCCGCGCCGAGTCCCTGCGCCATGCGCGCGGCGTTGATGCCCGCCGCGCCGCCGCCGATGACGACGACTTTGCCCGGCAACACGCCCGGCACGCCGCCGAGCAACGTGCCGCTGCCGCCAAAATGTTTCGCGAGAAAATAACCGCCGACGAGGATGCTCATGCGCCCGGCGATCTCGCTCATCGGTTCGAGCAGCGGCAGGCGGCGGTTGACCTCGATGGTTTCGTAAGCGATGCAGGTCGCGCCGGATTTCATCAACGCTTTCGTGAGCGATTTGTTCGCGGCGAGGTGAAGATAGGTGAACAGCAATTGTCCGCGCCGCAGCAAACTGTATTCGTCTGGCAACGGCTCTTTGACTTTCACAATCAAATCCGCCTGCGCGAAAACCCCGGCGTGCGAGTCAACCAGCTTCGCGCCGGCCTGCTCGTATCCGGAATCGGGATAGCCTGCGCCCGCGCCCGCGCCGCGCTCAACGACGACCTGATGCCCGCCTTTGACCAGTTGATACACACCGGATGGCAGCATCGCCACGCGATATTCCTGCTCTTTGATTTCTTTGGGAACGCCGATGATCATAAAATTATTTTTGTTGAATCCACTTTATCGCCTTCTCCGCGAGTTTGTCGAACGCCGTCACGCAGAGTTCGAGGTGTTCTTCCTTCGTGTCCTCGATTTTGTTGTGGCTGATGCCGTGCAGGCTTTGGACGAACATCATCACCGTCGGCACGCCCGCAGCCGCGACTTCGGCGGCGTCGTGCAGCGGGCCGCTCGGCAGGCGATGCGCCTTGCCGCAGGTTTCGCGGATGGCTTCGTCGCACAGCGCAATGAGTTCGTCGTTGAACGGGCGCGGGGCGATTTGCCAGAGCCGTTCCCAGGAAACTTTCACGTTGCCTTCCTTCGCAAATTTTTCGCTGGCGTCCTTCGCCTCCTGCAACATTTTTGCAAGCGCGGCGTCGTCGAGATGGCGTTGATCCAGCGTGATGCGGCATTCGGCGACAACGCTGGTGACGATGCCGGGTTTGGTCGTGCATGAGCCGATGGTGCAAACGCCGCCGTGGCTGCGTTCGGCGATGCGATAGATTTCCGGGCTCATTTTCGCGGCGGCGAGAAAAGCATCTTTGCGGCGGTTCATCGGCGTGCTGCCGGAGTGCGCGGCCTGGCCGTGAAACGTGATGGCGTGCCGCTCGACGCCGAACGTGCCGAGCACCGCGCCGAGCGGCAAATCCAAATCCAAAAGCACCGGGCCTTGTTCGATGTGCAATTCCAGATACGCGGCGGCGTTTTTCAATTCCTTGCCGCTGTCCTTCACGCGCTCGAAATCCACGCCCACTTCCTTCAACGCATCGGGCAGACGGATGCCGTCCTTGTCCTTGAGACCGCGCGCCTCGTTCATGTCGAGATTGCCGGAACACGCCGACGAGCCGAACAGACTTTTGCCGAAGCGCGCGCCTTCTTCGTCGGCCCAATCCACGAGGCGAATTGTAATTGGCGGCTTGCCGTGGTATTGCGAATTGATGCGCCGGAGAATCTCGACCCCGGCCAGCACATTGAGACAGCCGTCCAGCCACCCGCCGTTCGGCACGGAATCCATGTGGCCGCCGATGAGCAGACATTTTTCCGATTGCCCGGGCAGAGTGAACCAGGTGTTGCCGGCGGCGTCGTTGTGGATTTCGACCGGGAGCGCTTCGATTTTTTTCCGCAGCCAGGCGCGCGTTTTCGTCCACGTCGGCGTGAACGCGACGCGTTGCGCGCCGTTTTCGTCGGCGGTGAGTGCGCGGAGTTCCTTGAGTTCAGCGACGGTGCGTTTGGGATTTAGAGATGTGCTCATAGTCGCCCTTGCGGATGGTTTGTTTTTACTGTTTCCATTTTACGTGCCGCCAGCTAGACTACAACCACGAATTAGATGAGATTAGTTGCGCACAGGGCGCAGGATTTTATATGCCTATCAGTCCACGACTCGGACCGGAAGCGGTGGCGGCCAACATGGCCGATTACAAACCGCGCTACAAACCCCAGGAAGCGCTGCTCGAAGCCAACCGTTGTCTCTTTTGCTTCGACGCGCCGTGTATCCAGGCGTGCCCGACTGGAATAGACATTCCGTCATTCATCAAAAAAATCGCCAACGGAAATCTCACGGGTGCGGCGCGTACCATCCTCACCGCGAACGTCCTCGGCGCCAGTTGCGCGCGCGTCTGCCCGACGCAGATCCTCTGCGAGGGGGCGTGCGTGATGCTCGACCGCGAGGGCGACCCGGTGAAAATCGGCCGGTTGCAGCGCTACGCGACCGATCACGTCTTCGAGAAAAACATCTCCGTGCTCAAAGCGACGGCGAAGACGACCGGCAAGCGCGTGGCCATCATCGGCAGCGGACCGGCAGGATTGGGGTGCGCGGCCGAATTGGCCCGGCTTGGCCATTCGCCGGTGGTGTTCGAGAAAACGGCCAAAGCTGGCGGGCTCAACACCTACGGTATCGCCTACTACAAGATGCCCCCCAAGGTAAGCCTGGAAGAAGTGGAGATGATTCGCGGGTTGGGCGTGGAATTTCGCTGCGGAATCGAGGTCGGCAAGGACATCACGACCGCCCGGTTGGAGAAGGAGTTTGACGCCATCTTTGTCGGCATCGGTCTGAGCGGCAGCCCGAAATTGAATGTGCCCGGCGAGAGTCTTCCCGAGGTCGTGGATGCGCTTCACTTCATCGCGCAGATCCGGATGCAACCACTGCACAAAGTGCCGGTCGGCGAGCGCGTGGCGGTCATCGGCGGCGGCAACACTGCCATTGACGCCGTCACCCAGGCCCGGCGGCTCGGCGCCCAGGACGCGGCCATCGTCTATCGCCGGACGCAGTCGGACATGTCCGCTTACGAATTCGAGCAGGAACTGGCCAAGATCGATGGCGCCCGGTTTTTGTTCAACGTGGTGCCCGTGGAAATCGTTTCCCATAGCGGCCATGTAAGCGGCCTCAAGCTGGCCCGCACCACCAACGTGAACGGCCAAGTCCGGATTCTGCCGGGCACGGAATTCATTGAACCCTTCGACATGGTCATCAAGGCGATTGGCGAGGAAAAGCAGGTGTCGCTGCTGAAGACACTTTTCCCGAACCTTGAGCTCGACCAACGCGGCGTGGTGGCGCACGACGCCGACACTGGCCGGACGAATCTCCCCAAGGTTTTTGCCGGGGGCGATTGTGCGAACGGCGGGCGCGAAGTCGTCAATGCCGTGGCCGAAGGGAAGAAAGCCGCGCGCGGCATGCACGTGTTCTTTGCCGGCCAGAAAGTTTCCGGCCCGGTGCAGCCGTCGCGTCTCGGAGTGAAAGACGGTGCGCCAATGGGTTCGGGCTTCGACAAACCGATTCGTGTGCCGGAGCTGGAAGAGGAATATGCGAAGCAATACGAATGAAGCACCAAATTCCAACGTCCAAGCTCCAGAGAAGCTCCAAGAACCAAGCTCCAGACACGCCGGGCAGCAGATGTGGCGATTTAGCGTATTCGGAGGTTTCTGGCGGAGCAGGGATGCTGAATGACACGCCGCCGGACAGCGGTACTCCCAAGCACGTCTTTGATTTGGAGGAGCGCACCGCAAAGTTTGGCGAAGCAATCATCCGGTTCTGTAAAAAAGTTCCCCGCGCTCCGGAAAACAATCGCTTGATTGATCAACTCGTCGGCTGCGGCACGAGTGTCGGCGCGAATTATTGCGAAGCAAACGAGGGTGTCTCAAAGAAAGATTTCAAAAACACCATCGGGCGGTGCGTCAAGGAAGCGAAGGAGACGAAGTTTTTTCTCCGCATGATTGCCGCGTCCGAACCGTCGCTGACTGACGAAGCCCACGAACTTTATCGCGAAGCGAAGGAACTGCATTTGATCTTCGCGAGCATCTACCGAAAATGAAACATTCAGACACCAACATCCAAGCTCAAGAGAAGCACCAAGTTCCAAGCACCAATCACCGCCGGCGCGCGACTGCGGATTGGAGCTTGAAGCTTGGTGCTTCTCTGGATGTTGGAGTTTGGAATTTGGAGCTTATTTATGGCTGACCTGTCCATCAATCTCGCCGGCATCAAATCACCCAATCCATTCTGGGTCGCCAGCGGCCCTCCCTCCAACACGGCTTATCAGGCGCACCGCGCGTTCGAGGCCGGCTGGGGCGGCGTGGTTTGGAAGACCATCGGCGATCCCATCGTGAACGTCTCCTCGCGCTATTCGGCGCTCAACCTGGGACAGACCCGCATGGTCGGGTTTAACAACATCGAGCTCATCACCGACCGCTCGCCGGAGACGAATTTCCGCGAGCTTGCCGAGGTCAAGAAGCGCTGGCCGCGGCACGCCGTCATCGCGTCGCTCATGGTGGACACCCGCGAGCGCTGGCATGAATTCGTAAAGCGCGCCGAGGACGCGGGGGCGGACGGCGTCGAATTGAACTTCGGCTGTCCGCACGGCATGTGCGAGCGCGGCATGGGCTCGGCCGTCGGCCAGAATCCGAAGGTGACCGAGACCATCGTTGGGTGGGTCAAGGAGGTCGCGAAAATCCCGGTCATCACCAAGCTCACGCCCAACATCACGGACGTCACTTCTGCCGCGCGCGCGGCCAGCCGGGCGAAGAGCGACGCGATTTCGCTCATCAACACCATCAACAGCATCACGCAGGTCAACCTCGACAACCTCTGCCCCGAGCCATTCGTCGGCGGACGGAGCACGCACGGCGGGTACTGCGGCCCGGCGGTGAAGCCGATTGCCCTGAACATGGTTCAATGCTGCGCGGCGGATCCCGAGGTCCGGATTCCGATCTCCGGCATCGGCGGCATCTCGACCTGGCGGGATGCGGCGGAGTTCATCGCGCTCGGCTCGACGAGCGTGCAGGTTTGCACGGCGATCATGCACCATGGTTTTCGCATCGTGGAGGACATGGCCGACGGTCTGAACGATTACCTCGACGGAAAGGGCATGAAGAGCGTGAGCGAACTCATCGGCAAAGCCGTGCCCGCGCTGCAAAAGTGGGAGAGGCTCGACCTGCATTACAAGCGCATCGCCACCATCAACTACGACAAGTGCATCGGCTGCAATCTTTGCTACATCGCGTGCGAGGACGGCGCACACCAGGCCATCGCCCTGATCAGCCCCGATGGTTATGGTCTTGGCCCCGGCCGCGTGCCGGGCAAGCCGATTCCGCAGATCAAAGAGAAAGAATGTGTCGGCTGCAACCTCTGCTCCATCGTCTGCCCCGTGGATGACTGCATCACGATGGTGAGCGTTGACACGGGGGAGCCGCACATGTCGTGGGACGACTACCAGGCCGCCCTTGCCCGCGGTGAGGTGAAGCCGATACCGGCGCATCCGTAACCCTATTCCCTATTGCATGAACAAGACACTCGATCCGGTCCCCGTATGTTTCGGCGGCGAGTGGCGCGAAATCAAAGACGTTGCCACGACGCCGGTCCACAATCCGTCCACTGGTGACGTCATCGCCGAGACGCCGCTGTGCACCGCGGCACACGTCAATGAAGCCGTCGAAGCTGCCGCCGCCGCGTTCCCCGGCTGGATGGAAACGCCCGCGGTCGAGCGCGCCCGGGTTTTCTTCAAATTCAAGGCGTTGCTGGAGGAAAATTTCGACGACCTCGTGCGCAGCAACACGCGCGAGCACGGCAAGACGGTCGTTGAGTCGCGCGGCGATGTGAAGCGCGGCATCGAGATGGTCGAATTCGCCTGCGGCGTCCCGTCGCTGCTGATGGGCGAGACGCTGGAAAACCTCGCGCGCGGCATTGATTGCGAGACTATCCGCCAGCCGCTCGGCGTCTGCGCCGGCATCACGCCGTTCAACTTTCCCTGCATGGTGCCGCTCTGGATGTATCCCGTCGCCATCGTTTGCGGCAACACTTTCGTGCTCAAGCCGAGCGAAAAAGTCCCGCTCACCGCCATCAAAGTCGGAAAACTGTTTGAGCAGGCCGGCCTTCCGAAGGGCGTGCTGAACATCGTCCACGGCGGGCGCGAATGCGTGCATGCGCTGCTCACGCATCCGAAGGTGAGGGCGATTTCATTCGTCGGCTCGACGCCGGTGGCAAAATACATTTACGAAACCGGCACGAAGCACGGCAAACGCGTCCAGTCCAACGGCGGCGCGAAAAATTTCGCGCTGCTCATGCCGGATGCCGACGTGGAAAACTCCACGCGCGGTGTCATCGAAGCCGCGTTCGGCTGCGCGGGCGAGCGGTGCATGGCCGGCTCGACCGCCGTGGTCGTCGGCGCGGCGGAGAAAACGATTATGCCCACGCTCGTCGAAGCCACGAGGCGAATCAAGGTCGGCCCGACCGATCGCGACCCGCAACCCGACATGGGCGCAGTCATCACGCGCCAGCACCGCGACCGTGTTTTGCAATTGATCGAAACCGGCGTGAAGGAAGGCGCAAAAATCCCCGCCGATGGCCGCGGCGTGAAAATCAACGGTGCGCCGAACGGTTTTTTTGTCGGCGCGACTATTCTCGATTACGTCCAGCCCGGCATGACCGTGGCCAGGGAGGAAGTTTTCGGTCCAGTGCTGAACGTGATGCACATGGAGGATTTGGACGCGGCGATTGAACTGGCCAACAAATCCGCCTACGGCAACGGCGCTTC
>OBLU010004487.1_pt1 | contig 12589 bp, 10 predicted proteins | sample 1518681 | NCBI WGS metagenome assembly OBLU01 (sample SAMEA3539304, study PRJEB22396) | soil metagenome | biome: tundra; feature: field; material: soil | place: USA | collected 2010-05 | depth 0.15 m | reverse complement strand
GGCGAGCGCGTCCAGCAGGTCGGCATAGCAACCTCCCCCGGAATTCCGCGCCAAGTGGGCCAGCGGGCGAATCCAGTGAGCCATGTGGCGTTCCAGGAATTCTGCGCGTGCCCGCTCCAGGGATGCGGCATCCGGGTTCCCGGCGGCCAGACAATGATCGAGCCATGCCAGGAATTCCAGTTGCGTGAGCAGATGATCGGGCGCGGCCTGGGAATGGATTTCCAAGCCGAAATTCTGATAGAAAAGCTTGTTCTCCAGCACCACATCGCCCGCCGGACGATTCAGCAGCCAGGCGCTTTCGAGCAGCGGGCAGCGGGGCTGCGGCAACCCGGCCTCAAACAGATCGATATAGAGCGACCGCAACTCCTCTAGTGTGCCGGGGACGTTTTCGCAAAGCTCCGCGAAGCGCTCCAGGTGGCGCTCGTCGGGATACGACAGTCCGAAGCGGAAGACCGCCCAGTGGTTCAACGCAGTGGTTGCCATATGGAGAAGTACTTTCGACCGTCGCGGTCCAGTTGGCTGCCGTTCCAGATCGCCACCGCTACCGGCGTCCCCGGCGGCAGGTCCGGCAGTTGCATGGTCACGGCCCACTTACCGGCCGCATATTGGCCCTGCGCCGGAAATACCTGCCCTGTCCGCTTGGTGGTCTCGCGGCCGGTGGCTTCCAGGATGGCGGGCCCTCGGGTGGAATCCCAGAAGTAGATGCGCACGGGATGCGCGGCATCGCCCATCTGCAAGGAGGGATTCAGATTGCCGGCCAGCGGCTTGGCGGATATCATCAGCGCGCAGGCGTCGGAAAAGCGCCCAGTGGCTTCCGATTGCGTCACCAGGTGCTCGCCCTGCCAGGTGCGCTCAGCCTTAGGAAGCGCGGTGGTGTCGTGCGACTTGTCGGCCCATTCCAGGCGAATGAAGGTACCTGTTGCGCTGCGCAGTACCTGCATTTGGACGGACGGAATCTCCAGGGTGGCGGGGTCGTCGGTGACATAGAGGGGCGGCGTGCGGTTCAACGCCACGGTCATCGGCGCGGCAGCCTTCCACTCGGCCGCATCGGGCGCCGGGGCGCGTTGGGCAAATGCGGCGTGGCACCCGATGCAACAACCAATCAAGACAAGAACCAGGCGTCTCATGCTTTGCGCACCCCCTGAATCTGCACCAGGTCTTCATGCTTTGGGATCTGGTAGCGCACCTGATCGTCGCGCCCGATCAGCAACTGCAGAACTTCGCTGGTCCCGCCATTCTGGGCACGGTGCAACTCGCCCTCCAGGCGGCGGATTACATCCACCACTTCGTCGCCGAACAGGTACTTCAGATAGTCCATCGGCATGCGTGGATCTTCCAGCACGCTCTTGCCGTAGCTCCCCTGGAGCGGCGGATTGAACGGCGGCACGTAGAAGACATTCGGCTCGGTGCCTTTCTCCGGAAACAGCCCGAGCGCCACCCTGTAAACGTGCACCAACTTGTGTACCGCCGACTCCGGGTCGTCCAGGAAGCCCACGAAACGCAGGCGGCCAGGACATTGCTTGGCGCAAACGTTGACCTCGCCTTTCTCGATGCGCGGGTAGCAGAAAATGCACTTCTGTGCCTTACCCAGCAATTCGTTGAAGTAGATCTTCTTGTAGGGACAGGCCTTCATGCAGTAGCGATAGCCTTCGCAGCGCTCCTGATCCACTAACACGATGCCGTCCTCGGCCCGCTTGTAGATGGCTTTGCGCGGGCAGGCTTCGAGACACGCGGGGTTGGTGCAGTGGTTGCACAGACGCGGCAGGTAGAAGTAGTAATTCTCGCCCAGCATCAGGGCGCCGACGTCTTCGTCCCAGTTTGGCGTGTTGCGTACTTCGTCGTTGGGCATGGTCTGCAAGCCGCTGCCCTGGAAGAGGCGCTCCGCGTAGTTGTACTCGAACGTCTGTCCGTAGTCCTCCTTGCTGGGGATTTCGGACGGGCGCAGTTTGCCGTTCTCGAAACCGCCGCCGATCCTGTCCCAATTGCGCGGATACCCCTGGCCGGGACGCGTCTCGACGTTGTTCCAGTACATGTAGTCCATGCCGTCGCCGTCGGTCCATAGCTTCTTACAGGCCATGGTGCAGGTCTGGCAGCCGAGACATTTGTTGAGGTCCAGCACCATCGAGATCTGATGTTCCGGCATGGCTACACCTTTTCTTTCGTGCCCTTGCGAATGGTCCGCAAATCGGCCGCGGTCGGGGTATATTTCACGATGTCCACGCGTACGTCGCGGTTGTTGCCCGTGGGCCCCCAATAATTCAGCTTGAAGTTGACGTGTCCGTATCCGCCCACCAGTTGCGTGGGCTTGATCTTGATCACGGTGGGCGATTGCCACCCTCCCTGGAGGAAACCCAGGTAGCGCTCCCAGCCGTGATACATGGTCAGGCGCTTGCGCTTTTCACCGGGCAGAAGCTGCACCTTGCTGACGAAACTGCCGTTGTCGTTGAACACCTTCACCCAATCGTTGTCCTGGATATTGCGCGTCTTGGCGTCGTCCGGGTGGATGTAGACGATGGGAATCCCGCGCTGCAATCGCAACTGGTAGCGCGCGTCGCGCCAGGTGGAATGGATCGACCACCGGCCATGCGGTGTGTTCCAGAAGAAGGGATACTTGGCGCTGTCGCCCAGCGGTTCTTTGTACACCGGAAGTTGCTCGCCGAAATCGAGGAACCACTGGTGGTCCAGGTAGAACTGCTGCCGCCCGGTGAGCGTGCGCCAGGGACGCTTGCTCTCCACCTGGTGCTGGAAGGGCGTGTAGGCCTGATCCGGTTTGATCTCGCTGTTCCATGCTTCCTCGTCGATCTTGCGGAAGCGCTGCGGGTGCACCTTGAGATCCTCGAAAGTCAGGCCCTTGGTTTCAGGCGAATTGGCCATGATGAAGTTGGCCCCGTCCTCAGGTTGCATAAACTGGCCGTTGCCACTCCAGAGGTCGTAGGTCTTGGTGAAGTCGCGGTCCCAGCCGAATTGTTGATCGTGATACGGCGCCAGTTTGCGCTCGGCGGCAAGTTGGGCCATCTTTTTCGCCAGATCGCGGAAGATTTCCCAATCCGGCTTGGAGTCGTAAAGCGGGTTGAGCACCTTGCCGATGGGGTGGATGTAGCTGTGGCAGTCGGTCGTGCTGATGTCGGACTTCTCGTAGGAACTGGCCGCCGGCAAAACCACGTCGGAGTACAGCGCCGTGGTGTCCATGCGGTAGTTCAGATCGACGATGAAGTCGAGATCCTTCCACAGCGATTTCAGAATGTACTCGTTGCCCTTGGCCTGGTTCAGGTAGTTGGCGCGCCACACGATCAGCGCGCGCGGCTTCTGCTTGCGATTCTTGGGATACAGCGGCATCCAGCCGTTCTGGATGCTCTCCTCGATGTAGTGTTCGATGGGCTTGCCGTTGTAGAGGTGCGGGTCGCGGTTGGAGGAATGCACGTACGTCCACAGCGTCATATTTTGCATGCGCTGCTTCTTCACGCCCTCGGGAAATGAGTAGGCCTTGAATCCGCGCTCCGGCCAGACGCGCTCCTGCCCCACGTAGTGGTTAAAGCCGCCACCGTTCTTGCCGGTATTCCCGGTGAGCGCCACCAGCAGGATCAACGAGCGGTTGATCAGGTCGTTGTGAAACCAGTGATTGAGCCCCGCGCCATGAATGATCATGGCGGGCTTGCGCGTGGCGAACTCGTGCGCGAACTGCCGGATGTCGCTGAGCGAGAGCCCGGTGGTCTGCGCCACCGATTCCAGCGTGTACGGCGCCAGTTTCTGCTTCATCAGCTCGAAGACCGTAGTGACCTCGCCGTCGGAATAGTGCAGGTCGGGGTCGGCGCCGTTGAGCGCGATGGTTTTCTCTTTCGAGCCCATCGAGCCGGGAGCTTCGTGGCGTTTTCCGCTCTTCGCGTCCTGGAAGAAGAACACGTCGGCGACGTTGGGCGGGCGCACGAAGAGGTTGGTCCGCTTGTCCACCAGCAGCGCCAGATCGGTCTGCTCCTTCACGTAGGGAGCGTCGTAGAGGTTGTTATCAACGATGTATCTGGCCACGCCCAGCGCGAGGGCGGCATCGGTGCCGGGGTTGATCGGCAGGAACAGGTCGGTGTGGACCATCGACGAGTTGAAGTCGGGCGAGATGCCGACGATCTTGGCGCCGTTGTACCGCGCCTCCCAGGCGAAGTGCGCGTCGGGGATGCGGGTCTGCGAAATGTTGCTGCCCCACAGCACGATGTATTTGGAATTGAACCAGTCGGCGCACTCGCAGGCTTCGGTCTGCACGCCCCACGTGAGCGGCTCGCCGGGCGGCAGGTCGCAGTACCAGTCGTAGAAGGAGCAGAAGACGCCGCCGGTGTACTGGGCGAAGCGCGAGCCGGCGCTGAAGGAGACCGGGCTCATGGCGGGGATTACGCTGAAGTAGCTGTTGGTATCGGGACCGTACTGATAGATGTTATCGAGTAGCTTGCCAGCGATCAGGGCGAGCGCTTCGTCCCAGGTGGCCTTGCGCCACTTGCCTTCGCCGCGCTCTCCAGCGCGGATCAAAGGCGATCTCAAACGCTGCGGCCCGTAAACGTATTCGGTGAAGCAGGCGCCCTTCTGGCAGCCGCGCGGATTATAGTCGGGCAGATCGGCGGAGATGCGCGGGTAATCCGCCGCCTGCTCTTCGCGAATCATCACGCCATTGCGCACGTAGACGTTCCAACTGCACGATCCGGTGCAGTTGGCCGAGTGGGTGGAGCGCACCACCTTGTCCCAGGTCCATTGCTTGCGATACAGGTCTTCCCAGGTCCGGTAGGGATAGGCGTGCAGCGGGTCGAGCGCGCCGGTGAAGGCCTCTAGCTGTGGTTTGTCCGCCTTCCGGCAGCCGGGGATGGCAGCGCCCAGAGCCGCGAGGGCGCCGAGTTTCAGGAAATCGCGTCGGTTGCTCATGGGTGCTGGCTCCTGGCCTGCTGGGTGGGCGGCTGCCACTTGCGGATGTAGGCGAGCAGATCGCCAATCTGGGATTCGCCGAAGCCGGCGCGGCCGAACGCCGGCATGGGCGTGCTCTCGCGCCCTATGCGGATGGTCTGGGCAATGAAGGCGTCGGTAGCGGCCTGTTGGAACACGGGATTGGCGAGCGCTGGCGCGATCAGTCCCTTGCCGTTTGCGCCGTGGCAGCCCGCGCACTGCTGGGCGAAAAGCACCGCACCGCGGGCGGCATCGCCTCGCGGCGGAGCGGCCGGCAATGGCATGGCGGGCGCGGAGGTTCGCAGATACGCCACCAAAGCCGTTAGCTCGGCGTCGCTCAGACCGCCCGCTTTGGGTCCCCACCCCGGCATGCGCGTGCCCGGACGGCCTTCGCGAATGTTGCTCTCCAGGCACTCATCGTCTTCCGTACGGATGAACGCGGCGTTGCGGATTCCGGGGATGAAGCGCTGGAACTTCTTGTCCCATCGGGTGTGCAAGCCGGTATCGTGGCAGGCGGCGCAGTAGCGGCCATAGAGCGCGGCTCCGTCGGGCGGCGGCGGATGCAGGCGCGCGTACTGCTCGTCGGTTTTGTCGGGCGCCAGATACTCGGCGGGAAGATCCCGCTGGCGGAGCGACAACATGTACACCGTCAAAGCTTCCACCTGCGGGCGGGAGAGCGCCGGCGCAGGCATCAGACTGCCTGGAGTGATGCCGGCGGGATCGCGGAAATGTTCCGCGAACCAGTTCCAGTTGGTCTGCGATCCCTTCAGGTTGGCGCGCACGAACTGATGCTTGGTCTTGAGTCCGACGTTGTCCAGAGGCAGGCCCAGTTGCCCACCCTTGCCGTTGACCTTGTGGCAACCGCCGCAACCTTTCTCTCCAAACAGCCTCATGCCGAGCACGAGCTTCGCGGCGGAGCCCTCGGGCAGCGCGTGCGGATCGTGGCAACTGGCACAGGTGGCCTCGGTAAGGGCCTTGGGTAAGAGGGGATAATCCCAGAAGTAATCTTCGGCCTTGGCCTCTTCGAAGTTGAGCGCGGCGCCCTGTCCCTGATGGCAGACCGTGCAGCCGAACTTCTCCACGCGGTGGATGGCCAGCAGTCGCTTGGGGTGCGTTCGGTGCGGATTGGCCTGGTCGGCCATGCGCGGATCGTCGATGCCCAGATGACAGGTGACGCAACGGTCCACCGTGTGCAGAGCGGGAATCGAGACCTGGCGAATTTCAATCGGCAGGTTGCGCGCCACTGCCCGCGCGGTCTCGTCCTTTGCCTTGGAGAGCAGAATGCCTCGGAAGGCGGCCTGGTGCCCGCGCCAGTCGGCGGAGATGTTCTCCCGCACCGCCGCCGCGATCAAAAAGCCGACGCTGATCACGGAACAGACAACCGTGACCCACTTGAAGGAGCGTGATTGATCGTTGGACATCATTCCTCCTAGTGCGTGGGCCACTGGCTGGGCCACCAGTAGAAATGCCAGTTAGGACCGCGGAAAATGGAGCCCATCGCGGTCAGGACCACGAAGCCCGCCAGAAAACAGGTGAAGAGGGCGATCGCCGATAGCCTTATGCTCCCGGTGCGGCGCAACACGCACAGCGACCATGCCGAATACATCGCCACAATCACCGTGGCGGGATTGAGAATGATGATGGCAAGCTGAGGGATAGTGGGGAACCACGCCCGCAGCCATCCGAAATTGACCGTGAAGGTGAGCAGCGCCACCACGCTGGTCAGGCCATACACCAGCGATTGCCAGAACGTGCGCCGGCCCGCCGTACCGCCGAACCAGACGCCCACGCCATGCGGGTCGCGATCCAGATAAGGGATGAGTCCAAGCCCCACCATCACGATCATGGGGATGCCGACCCCGCCCATGAACGCCGAGTAGGACACGAGTTCCTGCAGGCCCAGAAAATACCAGGGCGCCTTGGCCGGGTTCTCCGGAATCGCCGCATTGGCCATCTCCTTAAGCGGCGCATCGAAGAAGTAGCTGAGCACCAGGGTGACCGCGATGGTGAACATGAAGGCGGCCATTTCCGCCCACATCAGGTTGGGCCAACTGGAGACCGTACCTTCCGGCTCGCGGCCCACCACCGGCGCGCGGCCGCGCACCACGGCCATCAGGCCATAAGTCTTGGTGGGAGAAAACACCTGCACGTCGCGGTCCTGTATGCGCGCAGGCAGGGCCGGTTGCGATTCATCCCGCGAAAGCCCGCCATCCTTGCGCACGCGCCAGAAGTGCACGCCCATCAGCGCCGTCAACGCCAGTGGCAGTACGGCGACGTGCAACACGTAGAAGCGGATCAGCGCTTCCTGGCCCACGTAATTTGCGCCCAGCAGGAGTTGCTTCTGGAAGCGGCCGGGATCGAACCACGCGGTGATGCCGAGTGCGTCCGTCACCTCGCGCGGCGAGTTGGCAATGTTGGCGCCAATGGTGATCGCCCAATAGGCCAACTGGTCCCAGGGGAGCAGGTATCCGGTGAAACTGAGCCCCAGCGTCATGACGAGCAGTCCGAGCCCCACCAGCCAGTTGAATTCGCGCGGGTGTTTGTAGCTCCCGGTGTAGAAGACGCGCGCCATGTGCAGGAACGCGGCCAGCACCATGAGATGCGCGCTCCACCGGTGGATGTTGCGGATGAAGCGGCCGGCGGGGACCACAAAGTGGATGTCCTTCACCGAGTCGTAGGCCAGTTCCGCCGCCGGCTTGTAATACACCATCAGCAGAATTCCGGTCAGAGTCAGCACCACGAAGGACGCCGTGAGGATCAGACCGAGCCCGAACGTGTAGGCGAAGCGCAGCGAGCGGCGGTGCACGCGCACGCTTTGCAGGTGGAAGAAGATGTTGTGGAAGGTGCTCTGCGAGCGCTCGCGATCGGTTTCCGGCATCTTGCCGTTGCGCAGCATGCTCTCGCGGATGTGCCGCGGCACCTGCCTGAGGTTTTCCAGGAATTCTCTGGTTGGCGTCATGGCGTCACACCCGGAACCGGGTTCCTTTCGCGACCTGCGATTCGGCGTTCACCTGCAACTGCCCGTCCGGCGAGATCGCCATCTCCAACCAGGGCAGCGCGGCGGGCGCCGGTCCGCCGACAACCGAGCCATCCGTGCTGAAGCGCGACCCGTGGCAGGGACAGGCGAAGCCTTCCCCTTCGGTGTGGGCCACCACGCAACCCAAGTGCGTGCAGACCGAGGAGATGGCGAAAAAGCCCTGTTCCTCGTGGAACAGAAAGAAGCCGCCGGCGTCCATGCGAGTCACTGATCCCACGGAATACTGGGCCGGGTCTCCCAGTTTGTAAACGCGCAGCGGACCGGGCAAGACTGCGGGCTTGGGCAATCGCATGACACCGGCGAGCGCCGTGCCCATTGCCAGCACGGCGCTCCATAGCGCCGCCAATCCGAGGAAGTCGCGGCGTTTCGGCGAATCAGACATAAGTCCACTCCTGGCAGAACTGGAAGCGTTCCATGGTGATGGCGTGCGTGGGACAGCGTTGTGCGCACAAGGCGCAGCGAATGCAGCGGTCTTCGTCTTTGAGAATGGCTGAATCGATGGGATCCGCCGCCCCGGCGGCGAGCAGCGCCTCCACTTCCGGCGTGCGCTCCAGTTGCTCGATACCAACCAGCTTGAGACAGAGGGTGGGACACACGTCCACGCAGCCGCCGCAGAGAATGCACTTCTCCCCGTCGAAGATAGTGTTCACACCGCAATCCAGGCAGCGGCCCGCTTCGGAGACCGCCTGCACCTCGGTGTAGCCGGTTTCCACCAGGCGCAGCGGGTCGGCCAGGCGCTCCCGCGCCGGGGTCACCGGAATGTGCGCGCGGCGACGGCCTTCGTAGCCGGCTTCGCGACGGTAGTCCTCAATCTCAAAGTGAAGTTGCGTCTCGTCAATGCCGACTTCCTTACCGGTGAGATAGCGGTAGACGCTGCGCGCCGCCTTCTTGCCGCTGGCGATAGCATCGATCATGAGGCGTGCGCCATAGGCCACGTCGCCGGCCGCGAAGACCCCCGGCATCTCGGTCTCGAGCGTCTCCGCATTGAGTTGCAACCTGGCGGCGTCGCCCAGAAAGGAGAGGTCCGGCATCTGGCCAACCGAGAGCAGGACCGTGTCGGCAAGCACGTCCTCGGTGGCGTGGTCATCGTAAACCGGAGCGAAGCGGCGGTTAGCGTCGAAGACCGAGAGCACGCGCCGGAAACGCACTCCGGTGACGATCTTGCGTCCATTCTCCTCGCGGAAGAGAAATTCCTTCGGCCCCACCCGGTTATGGCGGATGATGCCCTCTTCCTCGCCCTCGACAATCTCCACTTCATCGGCGGGCATTTCCTCGCGCGATTCCAGGCACGCCAGATGGACTTCGCGCACCGCATCCTGCCGCATCGCGAGGCGCGAAATATCGGCCTCGGTCTGGCGGTCGACCACGCGCTCGGGGTCATCGTCGGTATGGCGCACGGCGGAGCGGGAAACGTCGAACGCCACGTTGCCGCCGCCGATCACCACCACGCGGCGCCCGATCGGCAACCGCTCACCCAGCGATACGGCGCGCAGAAAATCGATGCCCCCGTAGATGCCCTCCGCATCGGCTCCGGGGAGTGCCAGCATGCGCGCCCGCTTGGCCCCTACGGCGATGATCACGGCCTGGAACTCGCTGCGCAGCGCGGCGAAATCGATATCGCGGCCGATCTTGACGCCGCAGCGAAATTCCACCCCCAGCGAACGGATGAGTTCGATTTCCGCGTCGATAAGGTCGCGCGGCAACCGATACGCGGGAATGCCCGTATAGAGCATTCCGGCGGGCCGCGGCTCGGCTTCGAAAATCACCGGTGCCATGCCCATGAGTGCCAGATCATGCCCCGCCGCCAGCCCGGCGGGCCCGGAGCCGATGATCGCGACCCGCAACCCCTGCGGCTTGCGATAGTCGCGAGCGGCCAGAAAGCGAGCCAGCGTGGCCATCTCTTCGAGACCATCGCATTCACCCTGCGGATAGCTTTGCGGATCGCGCGCGCGGCCCGCGAACTGGTCCGACACAAAGCGTTTCAGCGCGCGGATGGCGATGGGTTGATCGATCGAACCGCGGCGGCAAGCCGCTTCGCAAGGCGCTCCGCAGACGCGCCCGCACATCGACGCCAGCGGGTTGGGCCCCCGCGCGATGAGGTACGCCGCTTCATACTCCCCAGCCGCGATGGCGCGCACGTAACCCCGCGCGTCGGTGTGTACCGGGCAGGCGTACTGGCACTTGATCTGTCGGCGCCAATACTCCGCATCGGGAACTGCTGCCGTGAACCGAATTGCCGCCGGCTGCGCCACTATGTCCTTTGATACTGCGCTTTGGAGGATGGAAGCTGTGACTCAAGTCACGTTCGCCGCCCAAGCTGCTCAAAAAGATCTCTTATTCGGAATTATAGTCCCGAACTCTCGATGCAAAGCGAGCGCACGCGGAAACAGGATGTCGTTTTCCAGATCCACGTGGATGGTGAGATTGCGGTCGAGTTCGGCCAGCCCTCGCACCAGTTCGCCATGAGCGTCGGGTGCGTCCGGTGGAGCGCGGTAGTTGTGGGTGACCGCACGAAGCCGTGCAAGCGCCTCTTCAAGATTGTCGTGTTCGGCTTGCAGCCCGCGGATCGGATTGGCGATGCACTCGAAGGGACTGCCCGACCGTGCGGCCCCTTCCGCCGCTTCGATTGCCGGGAACACCGACGATTCCTTCTTGCGGAGGTGCAGATCGAGATCGATCTTGATGAGGAAAAGCGTCTCCGGCAGAGCGGCCAGAGTCTTATCCCTTCCGCCGCGATAAACCGAATTCAGGCTCGCTTCCAGCCGGGGCAACTCCCGTCTGAGGAATTTGTGGTGTGTGCACAGGATATGCGCAATCAGTTCGCTGAGAGGTGCAGTCTTCCAGTCCATTCAGCTCCCTTTCCGCAGCGATGCTACGCCCCGCGCCCGCCAATTTGATGTGACCTTGGTCACGCGCCGCGGCCGGCGAGCACTGTCTCCTCGGCGGCCGTCACGCGAGCCGAAATCCGCGAGACCTTGATTCGGAATTGATCGGGTCCGTGCATCACTGTCTCCCAGGCGGCTTCACCCGGCCGCATTTGCTCCAGTTGGGCGCGCAGCGGCTGCGGATCGTGATCGTTCACGATGAAAAATGACTCGCCAACAGCGAGGCCATCGAACGCATAGAACACCGTCGGGGGGCGCCGTTCGCGCGCAGTCTGGCGGAGGTCCAGGTCGCGCCCGGCAGGCGCTAGCGAGTTCCAGGCGGCGGCATCCGGCTGCTTTACCATGGTCACCAGTAACTGGGAATCCTCCCTGGCTTCCAAACGATGCGGGCGGCCCGGCGCCAGGCTAATCAATTTGCCCGGCAGCATGTCGCAGCACTCGGCGCCTTCAAAGAAGAGAACGTGCCCGGAAACTGCGAACACCGTCACCAGCCCGTTGGCCGCATGTTCCGGCAACGCCTGCCCGGAGCGCACGGAGACCAGCACGACCCGCATGACGGGATTGTCCAGCAGAATCCGGCGCCCCACTTCCGCTTCGCTGAAATCTTTGAAATTGTTGAGGTCGAGTTGCTTCATACTTCCAGGGTGCGCCGGTTTGCTGTAAGATCCTGTGACACCGGTCACCGAGGAAAATAAAGACCGGATTAGAGTATGGCTTGGAAGAGGAGAGACTCCTATGCTCCCGGCCGCCCGATTTCGATCTGTCGTCCTGCTGGCGCCGTTCGCCTGCCACCCTGGCTTCGACCGCCGCCGCTCAAACCTGCCCCGCCGCCTCCGTGAAGATCGGAGGTGCGGCGGTTGCGGCGCCAACAGTGCGACCTGGATTGGGGAGTCTCTGCATTCCCCGGAGGTAGCAGCGCAAGCGTATACTATTGCAGAGTATGAGGTCTGAAAATGAAATGTAGTCTCATCCAGGTTGAACAACATAATGGCCTCACTGGATTGCTACGTGATCGCGCCAATGCGGTCTCCTGCCATTAGGGCTGGAAACCTGGAAGTCCTGATAGAAATTGAAGGGGAAATATCATGATCGACACGTCTGCCGACGTAACGAGTCTCTCTCCGTGGTGGAGACACTCGGCCATCCTCGTAATGATCGCCGGCTTCTCGGTTCTATCCTTTGTCACAGTCCTGACCTACACGAATGCTCCACCGATTCCCGAGCAGGCCACGGATGTAACGGGAACTGTGGTGTTTACCGGAGCCGACATCCAAATGGGCCAGGAGGTCTTCCTCAAGTACGGTCTCATGGAGCACGGGAGCCTGTGGGGCCATGGGGCTTACCTGGGTCCCGATTACAGTGCGGAGTACCTGCATAGGCTCAGCGAGGTGACCCTGGACACGATCGCGACCGAAAAGTACGGCAAACTCTTTGCGCAGCTTTCGCCGGACGAGCGGAGCGTCGTATCTGCGCGGACGATGACGGTGCTTAAGGAAAACCGGTACGAACCAGCCTCGCGAACTCTCCGGCTCTCGTCAGGCGAGGTGGCTGCCTACCGCACACAGCTTCCCGAATGGAGCGACTACTTCACCAGGAAGGACGCTGCTCCCGGGCTACCAGCCAACTATATTCAGAACCCCGGGGAGTTGAAAGCTCTGACCGCCTACTTCGCTTGGGCGGCCTGGGCCACAACAGCGAATCGCCCTGGGAAGGATTACTCATACACCAACAACTGGCCCTACGAGCCCAT
>OBLU010004486.1_pt1 | contig 12590 bp, 10 predicted proteins | sample 1518681 | NCBI WGS metagenome assembly OBLU01 (sample SAMEA3539304, study PRJEB22396) | soil metagenome | biome: tundra; feature: field; material: soil | place: USA | collected 2010-05 | depth 0.15 m | reverse complement strand
ACACCGCGAAGCGATGCTCCTGATATTCCAAGGCATGGATGCTGCCGGAAAAGACGGCGCCATACGTCACGTCATGTCCGGGGTCAATCCGGAAGGCTGCGAGGTCTTCAGCTTCAAGCAGCCAAGCGCCGAGGAGCTTGAACATGATTTTCTTTGGCGCACCACTTGCCGCCTTCCCGAACGCGGCAGGATCGGCATCTTCAACCTTTCCTATTACGAGGAGGTGCTCGTCGTTCGAGTGCATCCGGAGCTTCTGCGCAACGAGGGGCTCCCCCAAGAGTTGCGCAACGACAAGAACATTTGGGTGCAGAGGTATGGTTCGATCGTCGATTTGGAGAAGCACCTTCATCGCAACGCCACGCAAATCATCAAGATATTCCTGCACCTTTCTTACGATGAGCAACGAAAGCGATTCCTTGAGCGCATTGAAGAGCCGGACAAGAACTGGAAGTTCAGCACCTCTGATATTCACGAGCGGAAATACTGGAAGCGCTACATGAAGGCCTACGAGGTTTGCTTTCATGCAACAAGCACCCATCATGCACCGTGGTACTGGTCCCCGCCGATGATAAGGAGAATGCACGACTAATCGTCTCCCAAATCGTCCTTGATGCGCTGGGAGAACTCAAGATGGCCTACCCCAGAACTACGAAGAAGCGCCGCCTAGAACTGCGCCAGATCAAGAGGCTGTTGACGAAATGACGTCTGAGAATCATCGCGAGCAGACCAGGCGAATCACTCTGGCTTCGCAAGAGAGTCTCGAGAAGTACAGCGGAAGATCCGGCTGCAGAATTGCCGATGAAATACGAATTGCCGACCATTTATTAGCTGAACGCCTCAAGTGAGGAACCGCATGGATCGCTTTGCGCGCAGATTCCATCGCGGTCTCGATGGTGACAACCTCGGGAGTTCTAAGATCGTAACGCCCTGTTCTAGGAGGCACTGCGGTTGGCTCGGAATTACCGCCTGGCCGGTGCAATAGATGGCAGCGATTCTCGGCGATTCGGCCAGCATTTTCATTACAATTTGTGAATGGACAAGGGTGCAGAGCAAGATCCGAGGGTTTACTTCGCTGCCGAGAGGACCTTTTTAGCCTGGATTCGCACAGGGCTGGGCCTGATCGGTATCGGATTTGCGGTCAGCCGCTTCGGCCTGTTTTTCAGGCAACTCAGCGCAAGCGAATCCCATCTGCCCACCCGCGCCACCGGCCTATCCGTCTGGTCTGGGGTAACATTGGTGGGCTTGGGCGTGATCGTCATCCTCAGTTCCGTCCTGCGACATTTTCAACTGATTCGCGAGTTAAAATCAGGCACCTGGATACCAGGACGCGTGTCGAGGGATGCTGTAGTGCTGGGTCTGCTGTTGGCTGGCGCCGGCATTGGCATGTGTGTATACCTGGTCCTCGTGCACTAGCCGCCTTGAAATCGCAAATGTATTCGGTGACATAAGGGTCGGACACCTGAAGAGCCTGTTGAGTGGCCAAGCTCGATGTTGCTGCGCATCCCGGCAAATGGAGTCAGCCGCGTTAATCGCGAATGTGCGAAATGGTACTGCATGGCGTCCATCTTGATGTCATCATTCATGCGGGTCGGGTAAAAAGCCTAAAAGCATGAATGGCGGCGCCATGACCGCCGCATGACCTGACTGAGGGTTGCTCAGATGACAACCAATTTGAATACGACAGCCCCTCAAAAGGAAAAGTCTCCTCGGCTCCAAGTTGCACAGTTTCTGTTTCTAGTGGGCCTGGCGGTGGCCGTCTTTCTGCTCGGAGTGAGCATGGTGCATCACCGCTTCCTTCAAGGCGGCCACATGGACCGGCACGGTCACATCAGTCGGTAGCGCCACGCCAAAAGGAGACTTACCCGCGGCTATCGGCTCATGCTGAGCTCGACAACAGTTTTGAAAACTCTTAACTTATTGGGTCTGTGAGATAGCAGCTAGGTGATCTGGAGTTCTCGGAATTCTGGTCAATCTTTGTGCATAATTCGTGCGGAGGACTTGGCCATTAGAGCGTTTTATGAAATGTAGGAATTCTCAGAGTCAGGATATGACCGCACAAGTGTTGGTTTCTCCGAGCATAACGTCAGCGTCCCGCGCAGAATAGACCTGACGACACGTGAATTGAGTTCGCCGCAAATCCTCGGTGAGCCAATCAAACGGTTGTCCACCATTCTTTAGTGGGCAACGGAGCCGAGATCTACTTTGCCGCGGAACCTTGTATAGACGAAGACGACGTAGCCGACGGCGAGGGCCATGCCGAAGAGCCACCAGGAGAGACCGACGGCTAGAGTGTGCGGGCCTGAAATGGCTTTGAAGAGGGTGATGTCGACGAAAGGCTGCGCGGCGGGGGTTTGCTTGCACGAACAGGAACAACGAGCGTTTCCGTCCAGACAATCCAATTGATATGAAACAAGACTTCCAAGATTGCTTTTCTGGCTCGGGGCCAGTATACGTCTCGCTGCCCGTGCGGGAACCGCTCTTGCATCTATATGGGACCATAAAAATCTGTCTGGAGTCATGCCCCAACTGTCACCGAGGTGTTCGATCCGTCGGTCCGTAGACGGATCGTTTGCCCTGGGAATCCGCATCGGATGGGTTTCAAGGTCATTTCCAACTTTTGTTTCACGTTTTTTGTAACGAATCCCTCATTCCAGGACTTTATTCCTATGAACGCACTGCCCAAGGACACTTCGCCTAATGAATTTTCGCCTTTATCGAGCTCTGGGCTTTCCTCTCGTTCTGTGCACGTGGGGATTGGCCGCCGTTGCGCAGGAACCGCTTACGCTGCGCCAAGCCATCAATGAGGCCCTTGGGCAAAGCCCCGAAACCGCAATTGCGCGCGCCGGCAACGAGGAAGCCAAGTCGGCAGCCACTTTAGTGCGCACCCAACTTCTGCCGCAAATCAACTTCACGGAAGACATCTCCCGCGGAAACGATCCAGTATACGCATTCGGCGCGCGGCTGCGCCAACAGCGGTTTACGGCGGCTGACTTCGCGCTTGACGCTCTCAACCGTCCCGAGCCCATCGGCAATTTCGCTACGCGGGTCTCCGGTTCATGGATGGCGTTCGACTCGTTCAAGACGCAGAGGGAGATTCGTCGCGCCGATCTTTTCAAAGAAAGCTCATCCTCATCGGCCAGGGCGGTTGACCAGCAGATTGTGTTCCGTGTTGTCGGGGCGTACCAGTCGGCGCTCTATGCGCAGAGAGAGATCGATGTCGCCCTGCATGAGCAGGAGACTGCGGCGGCGCTTCTGAACTCGGTGGACGACCACGTGAAGGCAGGCCTTGCGGTGGAGTCGGATCGGATGTCGGCTCAGGTGAACGTCGCCGCGCGCAAAGAGGAACTCATCGCGGCCCAGGGAGATTTGGAATTGGCGTGGGCCCAGTTGCGCGAGGCCATTGGAGCCGCGGACCTCAAGACATCCGAATTGAAGCCGATTGAGCCTCATTCATTTCCACAGCAGCCGCTTGAACAGGAGATCGCCACCGCCGCAAAGACGCGGCCTGATTTGATTGCCTTGGGCCAGGCGCAATCAGCGCAGGTAGACGCTGTGGGAGCGGCCAAATCGAACTTCGGCCCTCACGTGAGCGCCTACGGCAACTGGGAAGAAGATCGGGCGTCATTTGCAGGCTCGGGTGGGAACAATTGGGTGGCCGGCGTTCAGATCAGCGTTGACATTCTGCCTATCGGCAAGCGTGCTCAGCTTGCGCGGGAGAACGCCGCGAAACAGAAGATCGATGCGCAACTGGCTGCCTCACAACAGCACGTGCGTCTCGAAGTTAGCCAGGCTCATATCCATCGGCAGACGGCGACACTCTCCCTTGAAACGGCGCGGGCAGCGATGGATCAATCGGCCGAAAGTCTTCGCATCCTCAAGAACCGCTACGGCGCGGGTCTGGCAACCATCACCGACCTGCTGCGCGCTGAAGATGCCGAGCGGCAGAGTCAGTCAAATTACTGGCATGCCGTCTATGGCAACGCCATGGCTTATGCTGAACTGCTTTTTGCTACAGGGACACTGACTCCCGATGCGGCGGAGGATTTGCAATGAAGGTTCTTTTGTCTGGTTGTTTGCTCGCCGCATCTTCGGCGATGTTGGCCGGGTGCCATACGGGCGAGTCTGCCCCGGCTGTGGCCATCCAAACCCTGCAGGCGCGAGTGGTGGAGAGCCGGCAGCAGCAGGCACCCGTACTCGTGCGCACCACAGGAACCCTGCACGCGCGGGAGTCGGCGATCGTCTCCGCGCAGGTCGTCGGGCGCATCGAGCAGGTGCTGGTGCGGGAAGGCGACAACGTGCGGGCTGGGCAGACTCTGGCAGTGCTCGACGACGCCACGCTGCGCGCTGCTGCACACCAGGCAGAGGCCGGACTGATGGCTGCACAAAGCCAACAGGCCGCGGCACAAACCGACGCCGATCTTGCCTCAAGCACGCTCGAACGCTACAAGCAGCTGCAGGCGCAGAAGAGCGTGAGCCCGCAGGAATTGGATGAGGTAGGGCGGCGGGCAGAAGCCTCGGCCGAGCGGGTGGAAGCGTTGCGCGCGCAGAGCGAGGCGGCAAAGGCGCAGGATAGCGGCGCGCGCGCCATGCTGGGTTACACGCGCTTGCGCGCGCCATTCGCGGGGGTGGTAACGGCGCGGCTAGCCGATCCCGGAACGCTGGCTTCGCCGGGCGTGCCGCTGCTGCAGGTGGATAGCTCCGGTCCGCTGCAATTGCAGGTAACGGTCGATGAGTCGGCGATTGGAACAGTACGCAAGGGGATGAAGGTTTCTGTCTCAATCGACGGCGCGCCGACGGCGAATGTCACGGGTACGGTGGCGGACATTGTTCCAGCCGCCGATCCGGCAAGCCACAGTTTTACAGTCAAGGTCGATCTGACTTCCTCGGCCAAATTGCACGCCGGAATGTATGGCACAGCAGCGTTTGCCACCGGCACGCGCCAAGCGATTCTTATCCCGCGCTCCGCCGTAGTTCTGCGCGGTTCGCTGGCCTGCGCCTACGTCCTCGACAGCACGGGTATTGCGCAGCTTCGCTACCTCACATTGGGCGCGGCGCAAGAGAACAAGGTTGAAGTGCTGTCGGGCATTTCGGCCGGCGAAAGACTGGTGAACGATCCCGCCGACCGCGATCTGGCCGGCAAGCGCATTGAGGCCCAGCCATGAAGCAAGACCTTGGAATTGCAGGGCGCCTGGCACATGCTTTCCTCAACTCCAAGCTGACGCCCCTCTTCATTGCGGCATCGCTGGCACTCGGAATCTTCTCGGTTGCCATCATTCCCCGAGAGGAAGAGCCACAGATTCTGGTTCCGATGCTGGACATCGCCACCGCGATGCCGGGTGCATCTCCAGCCGAGGTGGAAGAGCGGGTGACGCTGCCGATCGAGAATCTGGTGCATCAGATCTCGGGCGTCGAGTATGTGTACTCCACCTCGGCCCCAGGACAGAGCCTGGTAATCGTGCGTTTTCTGGTGGGCACACGGCAGGAAGACGCGCTGATCAAGGTCTATAGCAAGCTCTACTCGAACTTCGATCGCATGCCTCCGGGTGTCTCGCAACCGCTTATCAAGGCTCGTTCCATCGACGATGTTCCGATCCTGGCCTTGACGCTATGGGGCGAGCATTACAACGGCTATCAACTTCGCGCCATCGCCGCCGAGATGCAACATGATTTCGAGCAGATTTCAGATGTATCGGAGACTACGATCATTGGCGGACTTCCGCCCACCATGCGTGTGGTACTTAGCACTGAGAAGCTCAATGCCTACGGCATATCGCCGATGGCCATTGTCGGGCATCTCCAAGCCGCAAATGCAACCGTGCAGGCGGGAAATTTCGCCGAAAACAATCAGGAGGTCCGGGTCGACGCCGGCAACCTCTTCACCCGCCGAGAGGACCTGGAAGCGGTCGTGGTGGGCGTGGTTCGCGGGCACCCGGTATACATGAGGGACGTTGCCGAGAAGATTGTCGACGGCGCCGCAGATCCGACCAACTATGTGGTCTACGGCACGACGAACTCGGGTACATCGGCCGCAGGCCAGTACCCGGCCGTTACCATCACCGTTGCCAAGCGGAAAGGCACCAACGCCACAGATATCGCCAATGCCGTTCTCAAAAGCGTCCACCGCATGCAGGGCGTGACCATACCGAACGACGCGACGGTGACCACTACACGGAATTACGGAGAAACGGCAAAAGACAAGTCGGACGAACTGCTTGAGCACCTTCTGCTGGCCACATTGTCTGTCACTTTGCTGGTAGCGCTTTTCCTGGGGTGGCGAGAGTCGGGTGTGGTGCTGCTGGCCATTCCAGTCACACTTGCGCTCACGATGTCGGTTTTCTACTTTCTCGGCTACACCATCAATCGCGTAACGCTCTTCGCTTTGATCTTCTCGATCGGCATTCTTGTCGATGACGCCATTGTTGTCGTCGAGAACATGGTGCGCCACTTCCGGCTCAGGGAAAACCGTGGCAGGTCAATGAGTGAAGTTGCTGTGGAAGCTGTCGCGGAAGTGGGCAATCCCACGATCCTGGCCACATTCGCCGTGATTGCGGCCGTGCTCCCCATGGCCTTTGTCCGCGGCCTGATGGGACCCTACATGCGGCCCATTCCCGTGGGCGCTTCGGCAGCCATGCTGTTCTCACTGATGGTTGCGTTTGTGGTTTCGCCCTGGGCTGCCCTCCGACTTGTTGGCAGGCATCTTGAAGGGGCCAAAATACTGGAGCCGGAGATTGAGAACTGGCGGACCAGGCTCTACCGCCGCATCATGACGCCGCTGATCCAATCCGCGCGCAATCGCGCCCTGTTTTTCATTGGAGTAGTGGTCCTGCTTCTGGTCTCAGTTGCGCTGGTGCCACTTGGATTGGTGCGTGTGAAAATGCTGCCGTTCGACAACAAGAGCGAACTACAGGTAGTGATCAACATGCCCGATGGCACACCCCTCGAACAGACAGCGCGGGTCGCCCAGGCATTGGGAGAAGAACTTGCACGGCAGCCGGATGTGCTGAACTACCAGATTTACACCGGAACGTCCGGTCCTTATAACTTCAACGGGCTGGTGCGGCACTACTACATGCGCCGTCAGCCGAATCAGGCCGACATCCAGATCAACCTGCTGCCGGCCAAGCAACGCAGTGTGCAGAGCCACGCGATCGCAAAACGGCTTCGTCCGTTGCTGGACGCGATTGGCAACGCGTATGGCGCGCGGATCCAGGTCAGCGAGGTTCCACCGGGGCCACCTGTCGTACAGACGCTGGTAGCGGAGGTTTACGGTCCCGATCTGGCTGGTCAGACTCAGGTCGCCCAACAGATCAAGCAAATCTTTCAGCACACTCCCGGCGTTGTTGACACCGACTGGTACGTAGAAGACCCAGAGCCCAGACTGATCATGCGCGTAGATGAGGTCAAAGGGGCCGAGCACGGCATCGCCGTCTCCGACGTGGCCCATGCCCTGGCGCTCGCCATCTCGGGAACCCAGGTCGGCCTGATCCACGATCAGGCCGCACGGGAGCCAGTGCCCGCAATCGTCGAACTTGACCGTGCGGACCGATCCTCGGAGCAAGGTCTGGAGAATATCCGCTTGCACGGAGTGGATGGCGGCATGGTTTCCCTGCGCGAGTTGGTGATCGTCGAACGGAAGACCATCGAGCCCAGCATCTATCACAAGAATCTGCGTCGTGTCGTTTATGTCACGGGAGACGTGGCTGGAGCGGAAGAAAGCCCGGTCTACGCCATCATGAAAATGAACAAGGATCTCGACCATCTCACGCTTCCGGCCGGATACACGTTGGCACGCTACAACGCGTCGATGCCGGACTCGACGGACCACTACTCGATGAAGTGGGACGGCGAATGGCACATCACCATCGAGGTCTTTCGGGACATGGGACTGGCCTTCGCCGCCGTGCTCGTTCTCATCTACGTTCTTGTAGTCGGCTGGTTCCGATCCTTCATCGTACCGCTGATTATCATGGCGCCCATTCCGCTCACGTTGGTGGGCATCATGCCGGCGCATGCGATGCTGGGCGCATTCTTCACGGCGACGTCGATGATCGGCTTTATTGCAGGCGCCGGCATCATCGTGCGCAATTCGATCATTCTGGTCGACTTCATCGAACTTCGTATTCGTCAAGGAATGCCGCTGGCCGAAGCGGTGATCGATGCCGGAGCGACTCGCTTCCGCCCCATGCTGCTGACTGCGGCTGCAGTCGTCGTCGGCGCAAGCGTGATTCTCACTGACCCCATCTTTCAGGGGCTCGCCCTGTCTCTGATTGCCGGAGCAGTCGCTTCGACTTTTCTCTCGTGGCCGACCATTCCGGTGCTTTACTTCATGGTTCACTCTGGGCACAAATCCGGGCCCGGACCTCAACCCGAAACCGATCCCGCAACCGATTTAGGAGACTCCCTATGACAGTCGAACGCGGCGTACGCCTGATGGCAGGCGTGATGGTGCTGCTATCTCTTGCACTGGCCCACTTCTTTTCACCCTATTGGCTCTGGCTGACGGTATTCGTCGGACTCAACCTGCTGCAGTCGGCTTTCACCAACTGGTGCCCGGCCATGAACATCCTGCGCGCCATGGGCCTGAAAGACGCCAACTACAGTTCAATTAAATGAGGCTGGCATGAACGACAGGCGCTTCCCGGCATCCCAGGCGCAGCGGCTCGACAATCCTGAGCGTTTGCTCTGGCTTCCACCTGCGGAGGTGATCGTCGCGCTAGCCTTGCGGCCCGGTGAGACGATCGCCGATGTTGGTGCCGGCACCGGATACTTCTCATTGCCCCTGTCGCACGCTGTTGGCGCGCTGGGAAAGGTCTATGCCGTCGATGCGCAGGCCGAAATGCTCTCCTGGCTCAAACAGAAGTTGGATGATGCCCAATTTACCAACGTCGAACTGATTCGCGCAGAAGCTGACCAAACCGGTCTGCCGACTTCTAGTTGCAGCCTGTTCTTTCTCGCAAATGTCTGGCATGAAATAGTGGACCAGATTGCCGTCCTGGGGGAAGCAATGCGCGTGCTGAAGCCGGGGGGCAGATTCGAGCGGGTTGACAGTGCCGTGGTGGGCAGGTACTCCTGGCTCGTTCAAGGGGAGAAGCAACAATGACGGCGCGAAAGGGTGTGACCCGGCCTTACAGTTCGCGGCTTAATCGTGCCAATCGGCTCAAAGACGAGATCTGCCGCCAGATGTACTGGCTGGAGGAGAGTCGGCCTGGAGCCGAAATGGGGCTAGCTCTGGCCTTGCTGCGCGCATGGGCGGCCACCGACCCTGAACCTGAAACCGGCGATGAGCGTGATTGGTTGCAGAAGATTTCTCCGATTTGTCTTCAGATGATCGAGAGCTCTTTGCAGAAGCTCGATTCTGCGCGTCGCTGTATGCAGTGAGTTGCCTCCGAATGCTTTGCGCGTGAATAGCGAACGTCCAATGGCACTGGCGGCGATCACACACGCGGTCGAATATACTGGAGTTGCTCTCGATGACCCCATGCGATGCGACCTGAACTGATTCGAGCCGCAGATCTTTTGCGCCGCAACACTCCTGAAGCTGTTGAAGAGGCGATTGGGTTACTCCAGAACACCGTCTATTCCTTCAGTATGAAGGTCTGCGGGCATCCTGAGGATGCGGAAGACACCATGCAGGAAGTGCTCTACCGCTCGCTGGGCCATCTGGCCAGAATCCAAGACCCGCAGGAACTGGCTGTCTGGCTGTACACCGTCACCAGAAACCGCTGCTGGCGCATGCGCCGCAAGAGTGCTCATGCCCCAGCTAATATTCTCTCCCTCGACGAGTTGATGCCGGACGATGAGGAATTGGGGAGATTGATGCAGGATGCCGCAGAAGGCCCGGAAAGCAACCTGCTCCACGCCGAGCAGCACTATCTGCTTCATCAGGCGATCCTGCGCGTCCCGGCGCCATTGCGCATTGTTCTTGTGCTTCACGACATGGAGGAGTTGACGACCGAGCAGGTAGCGCAGGTTCTCGACCTCGAGCAAGGAACGGTGCGGATTCGGCTTCATCGGGCACGTCTATGGGTGCGTAAAGCGATGAACCAAGTCCTCAGTGACACTTCTGAGCATTCGGATAGCGCCCAACCCTTCGCGAAAAAGCCCAAAGTTGCCCGGTCCAAGGGTGGACAACGCTCCGCTGAGTGCCGCGATCTGTTTGCCAACCTCTCCGAATATCTGGATGGCAGGGTGGAACCTCTCACCTGCGACCAAATGCGCGGACATATCGAGGCATGCCCGTCTTGCGTGGCATTTCTCCGCGACCTGCATGCCGCCATCGATCGTTGCCGCTCGCTGGAAATCCCATGTGACCCGGCCGTAGCGAATCGCTTACGCGCCATCCTTACACGGGAATACCTGCGCATGTTGATTATGCCGGCCGCGAAATAAACATTTGCGGCTTTGTAACGAATCGCTCCTGTTGTGTCTTTCTTCTAATGAGAGAGGAAAGACCATGTTGGAAGTGAAGATTACGCACATCGATCGTGTTAAGTTCGCCATTCATTCGCGGTCGCATTCAATCATCTGCGATCAACCGGCAGAGAATGGGGGCGAAGACACTGGAATGACGCCCCCCGAGTTGCTGCTCGCATCGTTGGGCTCCTGCGCGGCCTTTTACGCCGTGCAGTACTTGAAGTCCCGCAATCTTGCGGAGAGCGGCGTGGAAGTTTCTGTAACTGCGGACAAGCTGAAGCAGCCTACCCGCATTGGCAACTTCCGCATTCTTGTTATGTGCCCCATATCTCTCACGGAAGACCAGAAGGAGGGCCTCATGCGCTCCGTTCACCACTGCCTGGTTCATAACACGCTTCTGGCTCCGCCGGAGATCAAGATCGAGTTGGCAAAAGCCGAAACTGATGTCGCCAACAGCTGACGTCCCACACCGATTCGGCCCGGCGCGGAACGCTGCTTGCAAATGCCCCCGGATGCAAGTGTTCTAATCTTTTAATGGCGAGTCTCGACAACTTCCGTCTCGTGGTCTTTCGGGCGGTTGCGGAACAGCTCAGCTTCCGCAAGGCCGCCGATGAACTGTATCTCACACAACCCGCTGTGAGTCTCCAGATCAAGGCGCTCGAGGAGGATCTTGGAGTTCAACTCTTTGACCGCTCCGGAGCCCACATCACGATGACGCCGGCCGGAAGGGTTCTCCTTCAGTACTCTGAGCAGGTGAATGCACTTCTCGCTCAGGCGGAGCACGAAATCGCAGCCTTAAGCGGAGAACACGGTGGGCAACTGGCCCTGGGAGCCTCCACAACGATTGCCCAGTATGTGCTACCTCGACTTCTGGGGGAGTTTCGTCGAGAGCATCCTCGCGTTCATCCAACTCTGATCAGCGGCAACACGGAACACATCGTGGAAGCCTTGGTTGAACAAAAGATCGCGTTGGGGTTCATCGAGGGTCCGGCGCGAAGCCGCGAGGTGAAGACTGAGCCGTTTCTTGAAGACGAACTGGTGTTGCTTGCGTCCACTGCGCATGAGTGGGCCGAGCGCAATTCGGTCCCCTGTTCTGAGATTTCCTCAATTCCGTTGCTGATGCGTGAACGTGGATCAGGTACCCGGCATGTAATTGAGATGGCGCTTGAGCGGCAAGGCGTCAAGCGGAGTTCGTTGCACGTCGTGATGGAACTTGATTCAACCGAGGCCATCAAGTCCGCCGTGGAAGCGGGACTGGGGATCGGATTCGTCTCGCGTTGGGCGATTGCCAAGGACGTAAGGCTCGACAATAGTTTCAAAATTGTCGAGGTTGAAGGATTGAGAATCAAGCGCCAGTTCCTTGTTGCATACGCGTCAGGCCCCGAGCCGCAGGGTCTGACAATTGAATTCCACAGGTTTCTCACCGCACGCGCGGGCCTGCGAAGAACCTCCGTCAGAACCAGGAGCTCATAACCTGCCGGCACCGATGAGATTCGCAAATAAGGCATGAGTACTTCTGCTTGGACGAGGACGCATTCTTCGGGAACACTGGATGTGTGTCCAAGAACATATTCTTCATCGGATTGATCCTTGCCGCCAGCGGCTTGGTGTCGCCTCCCATTGCATTGGCAGGCGGTCTTATCTATGGGTTCTCTTTCGTTCATCCCTTTCATCTTGAAGCAAAGAAGCTATCCAAACTCCTTCTCCAGGCGTCCGTGGTCGGCCTTGGATTCGGCATGGATTTGCAGCAGGTTCTTCAAGCGGGCCGCTCCGGGTTCATCTACACCTCTGCCAGCATCAGCATCGCCTTGCTCCTGGGATGGGGATTGGGAAGACTCCTGCGAGTAAAGCAAAGAATCTCATTTCTCATCTCGGCCGGTACGGCCATCTGCGGCGGCAGCGCCATTGCGGCGGTTGCCCCAATAACCAATGCGAGCCAGGAAGAGATTGCCGTCTCGCTCGGAACGGTTTTCGTTCTGAACTCGGTTGCCTTGCTGACATTCCCGGCAATCGGGGTAGTACTGCACATGACCCAGACGCAGTTTGGTCTGTGGTCGGCGCTCTCCATTCATGACATAAGTTCAGTTGTCGGCGCGACAGCGAAGTACGGAGCCGTGGCTCTTGCCGTTGGCACAACTGTCAAGTTGGCCCGCGCCCTATGGATCGTGCCGCTTTCG
>OBLU010004485.1_pt1 | contig 12592 bp, 11 predicted proteins | sample 1518681 | NCBI WGS metagenome assembly OBLU01 (sample SAMEA3539304, study PRJEB22396) | soil metagenome | biome: tundra; feature: field; material: soil | place: USA | collected 2010-05 | depth 0.15 m | reverse complement strand
GCACGCTGATCCGGCTGCACATCCAGGTTGTGCTCAGTCCCGAAGACCGTGAGATCACAGTCATGCTGCACGAGAACCATCCGCTGCCGCCGGCGCTCCGCCGCAAGATCAACGGGCGCAAGAAGGATTACCTGCACTTCGTCGAGCACCTCATCGCCGACGTCCAGCGCAAGCGCAATTCCCAGTCATCGGTGACACCGCGCGCTGCCGCCCTCGCCCTGGTCGGCATGATCAACTGGATCTATCAGTGGTACAAGCCCGACGGCCCACTCACCGGCGACGCGCTGGTCACTCAATACACGGATATTTTTTTTCACGGCGCGGTGGGGTGAGAAAGTTCTCAGTTCTCAGTTCTCAGTTCTCAGTAGCGCATCGTAGAGACGCGGCTTGCCGCGTCTCTCGCCTCGTCCAAAGGAGACGGGGCAAGCCCCGTCTCTACAGAATCACTCAGAGTTCCTTACTCGCCAGCCGCCTTCGCCGGCACCCAATACACTTCTTCCTTCAAGTTTTCTTTCTGGAAGCCGATCCGCTTCAGGATGCCCTTACTGTGCTCGACCATCTCCGGATGCCCGCACAGATACGCGATACTATTCGCTCCGGTGCACCCCCACTGGTCGGCGTACTTGCGAATCAGTTCGTCCACGCGGCCGACCTCGCCCTTCCAACTCTCGTCCTCCCACGGACGACTCACCGTGAAAACACAGCGAAACCATGGCGCTTGTTTCGAGAAGTTCTCCAGCTCCGCGCGATAACCGAACTCCCACGACCGGCTCGCCCCGTTCAGAAGAAATAATTTGTGGTCACCCGCAAACCTGCCTTCTTTCCAGTCCTTGAACAGCGTTCGCACATAGCTGACAAAAGGCGCGACTCCGGTCACGGTGCTCACCATCAAGTGGTTCGTGCGTTCCGGTTGTGCGGTGTCGAAGGTGAAGCGGCCCTTCGCAACTTTGCGCACCAGCACTGCATCGCCCAACTGTAGGTCATACAGCGGCGGCGTGGTCTCGCCGTGCGGCACCAGTTCAAAAAAGAATTCCAGTTCCTTTTCGTAGGGAGAAGAGGCAATCGAGTAGGGACGCTCCAGCCGCCGCACGTCTCGCTCAACCCCGAGCGTCGCGTATTGGCCCGGAGCAAAGCTGAACTCCGCCCCTGGATCAATGCGGATCATCCATAGATCCGGCGCAAAATCCGCGCGCTTGGTAATACGGGCCCGGTAGTGCTTGTCATCCATGACGATCAGTTTCCCCAGTGAATTCGCAAGACTCGCAGGTTGATCCGGCAAATCTCACCCGAAACCGAATAACCGACCGGTCGGTTGCGAGTGCTATAGACTACCGCAATTCGCGAAAAATGTGAGCCCCTCTGGTGATTTCTCCAACAAAAGAACAGCCCGCAAGCCTTTCAGCCTGCGGGCTGCCCGGTGGACTGTTTGGGATTGACTGAGGTGGTCACTCTCGTGGCCCCTCGCTCGTTCCGGTGCCGGGCACAGCGTGTGCCCAGCGGATCAGCCCATACTCACGGATTGTTTGCGAGAGATGTTCCCGATTCCCCCGACCAAAGGTTCCTCGAGAACTCCGCTTAGAGCAACCGCCCTAAGACTCAGCCACCTCACCTGGTCTGGTACTACTGTGACTTTCAGAACTTGTCATCCGACCACCTCCTTTCCGGTGTAAACGCAGATTACAAAAAAGCCAGCTCCGCGTCAACGGCACGGACGGGGTGTATCGCAGGAATCAACAGGTCTCAGTTCCCGGTTCTCAGTTCTCAGAGATGAACCAGAGACCACGCACCTCGACCACTAAACCTAGAACAAGAGCGCCACCTAGCCGTGCGTGCGGCGACCCCCTCCAGTACATGCCCGCCGGATACCTACCTCCGTTACTGCCCCTTCCCTAGACTGAAAACACGCCTGCAAGGCAGGAAAGGCTTCCCCCCAAGTCATCGATCTTTCAAGAAGGTCTCAGCTGTCAGGTCTCAGGAAAAACGTCACCCGGAAAAGGACTGGCGGCTGGGTACTGGGTACTAGCCCTTCCACCGGTATGCACCTGGTTGGGGCAGTCCTATATGCGCCAGCACCCGGTTGGCGAATTCCTGTGCCATGGCATCGGCGCTCGACGGATGGTTATAGAACGTTGGGATCAGCGGGAAGATAGTCGCCCCAGCGTCCGCCGCCAGCGACATATTGCGGATGTGGATTTTGTTCAGCGGCGTCTCGCGTACGCAAAGCACAAGCGGCCGACGCTCCTTAAGAGTCACGTCGGCGGCGCGCTCGATCAGGCGCGAGGCCGTGCCGTTGGCAATGCGGCCCAGCGTGCCGACGCTGCAGGGGATCACGACCATCGCGTCCGAAGGATACGACCCGCTGGCCACATTCGCTCCGATGTCGCTGTTTGACTGCTGCTGAATCTTTACCGAAGCCGCGCCGATGATTTGACGTAGGAGCTCAGAACGGCCTTCGACGCCGAGTTCTTCGGCCATGACGCGCAGGCCGCTGTCAGAAGCGATGAAGTTCACGGTCTTCACCCGCGGATCGCGTTCCACGGTGAGTAGAAAGTGCTTCAGAAACAAACTTCCGCTGGCGCCGGTAGTGGCAACAGTCAGGTTTTCCGGCGTAAGAAGGGACAAAGTTGGCGCTCCACGAGGCAAAACAGTTCACGGCCTCGAAAAACTGAGGATAGGGACGCACGAAAAGCAAGTCAAGGCGGCGAGGAAGCGGGTTGGAAATTCTGTGACTTGTCGTTCTGCTTTATGACTTGTCATCCCGAGCGGAGCGAGGGATCTGCAGTTTGTTACCAGCGAACGACGAACAGCGAACGACGGACTTATGGCAACCACCGGCATCTTACGATCGCGGCGCAGTGCCGCCCAACTCCACGCCCTCGCCAGCGTCGAGCGTGAGATTCGCGCCATTGATCCCGCCGCCGGACGCAAATATCTCCGCGACTTTCGCGAGGCCTACCGCTCCTACGAGAAAGTTCTCGCCCCGAGGCATGTCCGCCACGAAATCGCCAAAGCTGGAATCGTTTTGGTCGGCGACTACCACGCGCTGCCCAACTCGCAGCGCTATTTAGCCTCGCTCCTCCGCGATCCCGAACTCCACCACCGCCCCGTAGTGCTGGGAGTCGAAACCATTTTTTCCCGCGACCAGCACATTCTCGACGAATGGTTCCGCGGCGAGATTGACGAAGCCGAGTTGCGCCAGCGTATCCGCTTCGAACTCGACTGGGGATACGAATGGGCTCCATTTTACGACCTGCTCTCCGCCGCCCGCGAACACGGCGCCTCAATCTACGGGCTCGATTGCATGCCTCGCGAAGATCTGCGCAAAATCGGAGCCCGTGACCGCCACGCCGCCGACAAGATTGCCGAACTCCGCAGGCGCCATTCCGACGCTCTCATCATGGTCCTTTTCGGCGAGTCGCACCTCGCGCCCCAGCATCTGCCGGCCCTGCTCCAGCAGCAGCTTCCCGCAGAATCCCTGCTCACCGTTCTGCAAAACGTCGACGCCCTCTACTGGCGCGCCGCCGGAGAAGCCCGCGACCACGTCGAAGCCGTCGAGGTCCGCGAAAATGTTCTCTGCGTCTTCAACGCCACACCGCTGGAAAAATACGAGAACTACCGCCTCTGCCTCGACCGCTGGGGACGCAGTGATAACGACCACAGCGCGCCCGACCTCGGCCCCACCCTCTACAACCTGATCGACGGCATGGTGCGTTTTCTTGGCATCAACCAGTACTCCCCGCACAACACTACGCAGCCCATGCTCCTGGTTGATCTCATGCCCGAAGTCTATTCGCGCAGCTCTGACGCGCTCCTGCGCCGCCTGTTATCTCGCAAAGGATTCACTACCGAACACCGCCTGTCCCTGCTCCGCCAGGTCCGCGAACGCGGCAGCGTCTACCTCACGCCCATCAACGCCGTGTACGTGCGCCAGTTCCGCATGACCTCCTCCGCCGAGGACGCTACCCGCTTCCTTCATCAAGCCTGTCGCGGACTGCCGAATCTTTCGAACGGCAAGGTTTTGGCACAGCACACCGCGCCGCACGCCGTGCCAGTCGCCCAAACGCTAGCCCGGGACGACGCGTTTTACATGGCCGTCTTCGAACACGCGCTCGCCTTTTTCGGATCGCGCATCTTACACCCCGCGCGTCCCGCTTTCCGCGATACCGATCTGGCGGACTTGTTCGACGTGACGCGTGAAGACCTCGAACACCAGACTTCGCTTCCCTTCGCCGACGCAGTCGAAGCTCTCGACTTCCTGATCCAACACCGCGAACTCGATTTTCGCGACAACCATCGCTCCCAACGCCAGCCGTCCGCTCCCGAATCCCTCGCGCAAGCTCCAGCCTTCGCCGGCCGCAAGTACGAATACGTCGCCGAGCAACTCGGATATCTCACCGGCAACGATCTCTACGACGCCTACCTCGAAGGACGCCTGACCACCGCCGCCCTGCGCAAACTCTTCCTCACCCACATAGAAGAGCCCGGCGTGGCCCGCGAAGCCTACGTCCAGTTAAAAACGCGCCTGCGCTCCGGGCAACGCGCGTAGATCGATCGCACCCTTCTGGTTTCGTCTTCGAGGATTCTGGTGTTATAAACGAACTTTCCACCGAATAGACGAGGGCGGGTAACTCAGAGCTATGAGCTGGATTCGGAAAAGTCCGTTTGATCCGGATGAAGATCCAGCTAAGCACATGCTGGAGCTACTGTCCAAGGAGGCAGAAAGAGCGGGCGCTCCATTCAGCGACGAGGAACAGGAAATTCTGGCCACTAGAACGATCATTCCCGTGGAATTGGACATCAGAGCGCGAAATCTCATCGAACAGATGCTCGAAAGAGAGACCGTCGCGGGGCCGGATAGAGACCCCAAGAGCTTTGGCAATTCTCTTGAATGGACTGACTGCGACAACGGTCCGAACGTCGTCGAACTGACTATTGCAGTCGCCTCCGATAGAAGAGCCATGCATCCCCCTCCAATACAATGGGGATTGTGGCTCAAGGACAAGATTGGGCTCGTCGGTTGTGCTTTTGCGGCTGTGATACTCATGATGCTTTTCGTCGCTGCAATAAGCCTCTTGTTCGATCACAAGTAAACCACGGATTTTCGTTCACCTCCGCGTCTCGGCGATTCGAGGTTTTCGATTTTGCAGCCGCTGCGGTATCCTCACCTGTCCAATGCCTGACGACTTCCCACTCCAGTCCCAGACGCCCGATGCGCTCATGCTCTTCGGTTTCTGGTACCGCGCGCTCCCGGCCAGTCAACTCCGCCGCGGAGAGCTCGCAAAGACAAAGACCACGTTGCTGGAACAGCCGCTAGTCATCGGACGTGACCGACAAGGCCAAGCGTTTGCCCTGCGCGACGCCTGCCCTCATCGCGGCATGCCGCTCTCCTGCGGACAATTCGACGGCCAACAAATCGAATGCTCATACCACGGCTGGAGATTCGACACCCATTCCGGCCAGTGCAAGCTGATCCCGTCGCTCGTCCCCGATCAAACTCTGAAAATCGACCGCATCTACGCCGGCAGTTATCTCTGCGAAGAGCGCGACGACTTCCTCTGGGTCTTCATCCCCGATCCCGGCCCAGCCGGCGCCGGATTCTCGAAGCCCGCGCCCGCTCCGACTCCCGCCCCCGAGATTCCGAAATTCAGCGAGCATTACAAACTCGCCTATCTCACTGCCGACCTGCCTTGCTCCGTCGACCACGGCATCATCGGCCTGATGGATCCCGCACACGGCCCCTTCGTTCACCAAGCGTGGTGGTGGCGCACGCAGAAATCGATTCACGAGAAGCGGAAGAACTTCGAACCCATTCCCTACGGGTTTCGCATGAGCGCGCACACGCCCAGCTCCAACAGCGCTCCCTACAAGCTCCTCCGTCTCTACGCCGACGCCGATTCGATTACCACGACCATCGATTTCGTTCTGCCCAACCTGCGCTCGGAAGTCATTCGCGCCGGTAAATACTGGTTCTCGAGCCTGACTACGGTTACTCCCATCACGCGCAACCAGTGCCGCATCGACGTGGTGGCCGCGTGGAACCTGTTCCGCTGGATTCCCTTCGGACCCCAGTTGCTGAAATTCGTCTTCGCAAAATTCGTGGAGCAGGATCGCCACACCATGGAACTGCAATCCGAGGGCCTGAAACATAACCCGCACCTCATGCTGATCGACGACGCCGACCGCCCCGCAAAATGGTATTTCGGTTTGAAGAACGCAATGCTGGAAGTGAAGAAAAACGGCGGCGAGTTCCGGCATCCGATGACGGGGCCGGTGACGCTGAGGTGGAGAAGCTGAAAAAGGCAGGTCTAAGGTCTCAGTTCTTAGGTCTCAGAAAACCTCGGACTTAACCAACACGCAACCGGATCCTGAGACCTGAGACCTAACACCTGAGACCTACTCTCCCACCAGCCAGTCCATCGCCTCTTCCCGCGTCTTGAACGTCACAATCTCGCGTCGGGAAAAAGTGTGGAAGTTTTCCAGGAACGCATGCGGGATACTTTCAGTACCGACCCACGCCGTCTTCTTCACAAACGGCCGGTCGAGCGTCAGCACTTCTTTAATCCTGGTGGCGACCGCGTGATCCACTGTGGAGCCGGTGTAGTCGGCAAGCGTCATTACCGACTCGTGCGCGTGCTGCGCTACGGTGATCCGCACATGCTCAAGCAGGAGTTGCATCTCGTGGGCGTTGGCATGCGAAAAATCCAGCAACAGAATCCGCTTGCCCTTGTGCTCGAAAAAATGAATTCGATCATCCATTGTAGGCCTCGAATGATTTCCCCTGTGCTCCTCGGTGCGCCCTGTGGTGGACAAAAAGCCTCAACCCACGGAGGACCCAGGGGCACAGAGGAAATCTACCCTAACAGCAACTCCACGACGTTGTACACCGAGTCCAGCGCCGAGTCCAGCGCCGCCGCATCCTTACCGCCAGCTTCGGCCAGGTCCGGACGCCCGCCGCCTTTGCCGCCGACTTTCTCGGCCACCGCACCCACCACTTTCCCGGCCTGAATGCGGCTGGTCAAATCCTTGGTGACGCCCGCAATCAGCGAAACGTTTCCGTCCGTAGCCGAACCGACCACCACCACGCCCGAGCCGAGTTTATCGCGCAGTTGATCGACCAACGTCCGCAACTGCGCACGTTCGAGATTATCCACGCGATGGGCAAGCACTTTGACGCCGCGAACTTCTTTCACTTTGTCGCTGATCGAAGCAACGGCAGACGAAGCCGACTTCATCCGCGCCTGGTCGAGCTCGCGCGTGAGCCGCTTGATTTCCGAATCGCGCTTTTCCAGCTCCGCGCGCAGCGCTTCGGCGGGAGACTCGGCTTCTTTGCTGCTCAGCGCGGCCACCACGCCTTCCAATTCGTGGTCTTTGCGGAAGTGGCGCAGCGAGCCTTCGCCGGTCACGGCCTCGATGCGCCGCACGCCCGACGACACGCTTCCCTCTTTCAAAATCTTGATCAGGCCGATCTCGCCCGTAGCGCCGGTGTGCGTGCCGCCGCAAAGTTCCGTCGAAAAATCGCCGATCTTGATCACGCGCACCTTGTCGCCGTACTTCTCGCCGAACAGCGCCATCGCGTGATACTCGTTGACGGCCACGTCAATCGGAACGTTCTCGACGATCTCGACTCGTTCGTTGCGCAGAACTTCTTTATTGATAATGTCTTCAATGTCCTGCAGCTCTTCGTCTTCGACGCCGGTGAAGTGCGAGAAATCGAAGCGCAGATGGTTGGGGGCTACCAGCGACCCGGCCTGCTTCACATGCTTGCCCAGAACATCTCTTAGGCCCGCGTGGAGAAGATGCGTGGCCGTATGATTGCGCATGGTGGCTTCGCGAATCGCGGTGTCGACTACGGCGTCTACTTTCTGCCCCACGCGAATTGCCTGCTTGGCGACGACCTGATGCGCGCGCACTCCCTGCACGGGGTAATAGCAGCCGGTCACTTCGGCAACGATTGTGTTGTGATCGTCGGAGTAGAGCCATCCGCGATCGCCGACCTGGCCGCCGGATTCGGCATAGAAGGGCGTGTGGTCGAGGATGATTTCGCCGGAGTCGCCGGGCTTGAGTTCCTGTGCGCCCTGATTGCCCTTGATGATGGCGAGAACTTCGCAGTTGTCAGAGCGCGTCTGGCGATAGCCTTCGAAGTCGGATTTCGGGAGCTGCTGGTAGGCGGGATTGGCCGTCTGCTTGGCTGCGCCTTTCCAGGAGGCGCGAGCACGCTCGCGCTGCTCCGCCATCGCAGCATCAAACCCGGCCTTGTCAAGGGCGACGCCTTGATCACGGCATGCATCCTCGATGAAGTCTTTGGGCAATCCGAATGTATCGTAGAGCTTGAAAGCGACACGACCGGACAATTCCAGGGTATAGTTTGCTAGTGATTCCGCGTCCCCCGGGACATTGTCGAACTTGAGAAACTTCAGGTTTTCTCTCGCCTGCTCAACAAATCCTCCCAATGCGGCAACATCCTTAGGATCATTCTTGTCCATTCCTGCTCGAAACTGCTTGAGCTGACTAATTCCCGCCTGCGCATCGAGGTAGCGTTCGAGTTCTCCTTCGAGGAGAGGCAGCCCCTCACCTAGCGTGTGTGCAAATCGCGTTTCCTCGGACAGAACCGTTCTAACGACACTCCCAGCACTTTCCTTCAACTCCGGATACGCATCCTTCATCAGGTCACGCACTGCAAAGACCATTTCATGCAGGAATGGCTTCGTCTGGCCAAGCAAGCGTCCGTGGGTGATCGCGCGGCGGATGATCTTGCGCAGCACGTATCCGCGTCCTTCGTTTGAGGGAATCACGCCATCGGAGATCAGAAACGTGGCGGCGCGCGAGTGGTCGGCGATTACGCGCAACGAGGCAGCCGACTTTGTATGTGCCTCTTTGTCGAGTTCCTTCTTGAGAGATGTTCCGGTCAGCTCCGCTGCGCGCTTAATCAGCGGCGTAAATAAATCCGCCTCGTAATTCGAAATCACGCCCTGCAACACCGCGGCCGTGCGCTCCAGCCCCATCCCCGTATCAATCGACGGTTTCGGCAGCGGGGTCAGTTTTCCTGACGCATCCCGATTGAACTGCATGAACACCAGGTTCCAGAGCTCGACGTAGCGTCCGCAATCGCAGCCAAATTTGCAGTCTGCGTGACCTTGATCGCTTGCTGCCGCGCCCATGTCGTAGTGAATCTCGCTGCAGGGGCCGCAGGGGCCGGTGTCGCCCATCTGCCAGAAATTGTCTTTCGCGCCAAACTCGTAGATGCGATCTTTCGGCAATCCTTGCCCGAGCCACAGGTCGTACGCTTCGGCATCGCGCGGGACTGCGTTTTCGCCTTTAAAGATGGTTACATAGAGCTTCGCTTTATCGGTCCCGAACCACTCCGGCGAAGTAATCAGCTCCCACGCGTAGGCTATGGCGTCTTTCTTGAAGTAGTCGCCGAACGAGAAATTGCCCAGCATCTCGAAAAACGTGTGATGACGATTGGTGAAGCCTACGTTTTCCAGATCGTTGTGCTTGCCGCCCGCCCGCACGCATTTCTGCGAGGTCGTCGCCCGCGAATAGTCGCGCTTTTCCAGGCCGAGGAAGACGTCCTTGAACTGGTTCATTCCGGCGTTGGTAAAGAGCAGCGTCGGGTCGTTCGACGGGACGAGCGACGAGGAGTGCACCTCGCGGTGTCCCTTCTGAATAAAGAAGTCCAGGAACTTGCGGCGAATTTCGGAGCCTGTGACCATGGAAGACTAAATTCTAAACGATAACCACAGAGGACACAGCGTAGATGCAGAGTGGAGGGACGAGCGTCTCGCGAGCCTGCCCTGAGCGGAGCCGAAGGGTCCAGCCGGGCGGGGACGCCCGGCGCTCCACCGGCAAACTTGGATCGGCGGCGAAGGCCCGCTGCGCAAACAGTTCGCAGCGGCACTTCGACGCCATCGTGAGAAAGCAGGTTTACTTCACAGATTTACTTCACTACGTCTTCGGTTTTCTCGCCAGCCTTCTTCACGCCTTTGCCGGTTGCCTTGGCGCCTTTTTCCACGCCTTTTCCGGTATCCTTGGCAGCGGTCTTAGTGGCATCGCCGGTTTTGTCGGCAGCCTTTTCAGTGGCTTCGCCGGTCTTCACGGCTGCTTTCTTGGTTGCGTGCCCCGTCTTCTTGGCAGCGGTCGCAGTGGCATCGCCGGTTTTGTCGGCGGCTTTTTCAGTGGCTTCGCCGGTCTTCACGGCTGCTTTCTTGGTTGCGTGCCCCGTCTCCACCGCGGCTTTCTTGGTCGCGTGTCCGGTATCTTCGGTCGCGTCCTTCACATCGGTTCCGGCCTGGCCATACGAGAACGCAGTCAGCGCCAGCAGCGCTGCTGCGATCATCAAAGAGAACTTCGTTTTCATTTTTCCTCCTGAGGAATTGCAAAGATCGTTAGTTGCCAAGTTCTATCAGAGTATGAGGGATGGGCGCAAGGAGCCAGGTTTCAAAGTTTCAGGGTTTCAAGGTTTCAGGGAAACAGGCAGACGCTGTGCGATCCGAACCGTAACGAGTCTTTGAAACTCTGAAACCTTGAAACTTTGAAACCTTCGCTTACGCCTCGGAAGTCTCATTCTCGAGTTCGGTGAGAGTTTCTTCGTCCACGTCCCATTTTTTCAGGATCGTGAAGATGGTTTTTGATCCGAATCCGGCGCGCATCAACTGGCGGAAGATGCGGGACGCTTGTTTTTGATCTTTATCCTTGGGCTTCTGCAGGCGTTTGCGCCGAAGATAGTCGCGCGCGAGATTTTCTTCTTTCACGTCGTCATAGACGGAAGCAACCGCTTTCTCGATGACGTCGCCGTGCACTCCCTTCGCCTTCAGGTCGGTGACGACGCGCATGCGCCCGAATTTCTCGTTGTCGCGGCGATACGACGAAAAGGCCGCCGCATACTTGGCGTCGTTCAGATAGCCCTGGTTTTTCAGGCGAACGACAATCAGTTCCACCAGCGTCTTGCCGATTTCCGTATCGGCTTCCACCCGGTTCCGCAGCAGGCGCTTCAGTTCCGCGACCGAACGCATGCGGCGCGCCAGCGCGCCCACAGCGTAGTCGTAAAGCTCCGTTTCGGTGAAGAGTTTCCTGGGACGGCCAAACGCCATGACTACACGATAGCGCGAGACGAGGCACGGGGGTTAGCGCTCACTTCTTCAACCTTATTTTGGCGGCGGCACGGAACTCGGAAAGACCGGTGCGCTCGTCGCGGGTGGTGTGGCCGTCGCGGGCGGTACGCTGGCCGTCGCGTTCGCCGCGATTGGCGCGACCAGCACCGCTTTTGCCGAGGCTGGCAGCTTGTCGGCATTGGCTACCAGAAGCGCCAGTTGCCAGATCTGAGTTTCAGAAAGCGATTTGCTGAAGCCGGGCATGCCGGTCAGGCGAATGCCGTTGAAGATCTTCCAGTAGCTTTCGCCCGGCTCATCGTCGGTCACGCCTTTTCCCTCGAAGAGCAGCGGCGGTCGCGGATACATTCCCTTTGCAATCGCCGTCCTCGGCGCCAGCGGCAAGCCGTGGCAAACGGCGCAATGCTGCTTGTAAAGCTCGGCGCCGGCCAAGTAGTTGGCCTCTGTCGCCTGGACCGGGACAATCTTCGGCATGTCTTTCGCGATGCGCGCATTCAAAGTCTTGTGCGCGAAGAAATTTTCGAAGGGCATGTCGGAGTCGGTGGTGGCAACGGGAGCACTGCCGCTGGTGAAATACAGGTAAACCCCAGCGGGCACGAGGATGAGACCGAGCAGCAATCCGGCGATGAATTTCACGGTTAGTCCTGTTTTTACGAAGTTTTTACAAATTTAACTTTACCATCCGCATCCAAATTCTCTTGATCGGCATACAATTTCGGATACCCGGCGGCGAGATCGCCAGGTCCTCCGGGACGGGACAACCATGCGAATTGTTAGCGCGGCGAGCGCGTTTCCGCAGCATTACTACTCCCAGGAGATGTTGCTGGCTGCGCTGCAGGAATACTGGGGCGATAAAATCGAAAACCCGCACGTGCTGCGGCGTTTGCATCGCCACGTGGGCGTCGACGGACGGTTCCTCTCCCTTCCCAAAGAAGAATATCTGAAGATGAAAACCTGGGGCGAGGCCAACCGGCACTGGATTCGCACGGCCAAGGAGTTGGGTGAGAAGGCGGTTACAGGGGCGCTGGCGGACGCGGGCTTGCACGGCCGCAATCTGGGCGCGTTCTTTTTTGTTTCGGTGACCGGCATTTGCAGTCCATCGATTGACGCGCTGCTGATCAACCAGATGGGATTGTGCAGAAACATTCGCCGCGTTCCGATTTTCGGGCTGGGCTGTGTGGCGGGCGCGGCGGCCATTTCACGCGCGGCCGATTATGTGCGCGCTTATCCGGATCAGGCCGCGGTCGTGCTATCCGTCGAACTCTGCTCGCTCACGCTGCAGCGCGGGGATATCTCGATGGCCAACCTGATTTCGTCCGGGCTGTTCGGCGACGGCGCGGCGGCGGTGATCGTGGCCGGCGCCGATTGCGGACTTCCCGGCCCCAAGATCCTCGCAACCCGCTCCGTGTTCTATCCCGACACCGAAGAGATGATGGGCTGGGACGTATCGGAAAAAGGCTTTCGCATTGTTCTCTCTCGCGAAA
>OBLU010004484.1_pt1 | contig 12596 bp, 11 predicted proteins | sample 1518681 | NCBI WGS metagenome assembly OBLU01 (sample SAMEA3539304, study PRJEB22396) | soil metagenome | biome: tundra; feature: field; material: soil | place: USA | collected 2010-05 | depth 0.15 m | reverse complement strand
CGACATCGACGAAGGTGTAACCGTCCTTGCTCTCCGGCATGTGTTTCGCCCAGGCAGGAATATTCTTCACCCCGGCGAGGTAGTTGACGAGGGTCATCGTTAGAATCACCAGGCCGCGGAAGGCGTCGAGGGAACTCAGCCGGGCGAGAGCGCTCGAGGGCGGAGCCGGCAGGTCGTCCCCTGCCGAAGTCCGCGGCGCAGGAGATCGGATGGCCACCGGGACGGGCTCAACGGGCACTCGTTTCATGCGCGGCAGCTTGAACTTTGCTCCGGCTCGTGACAAGCGGAAGGAGTTCGCTTGTGTGCGATTCCTCACCTTGGCTTGGTGCCCCAGGTGTAGCTCGGCAGCGGATAGGGGAGCTTCAGGGGATTTGCCATCAGCCATGTGCCATCTCACCCGGTGTAACTCGGCAGCGGATAGGGGAACTTCAGGGGCGGTTTTCTCATTTGTAAGAATAAGCAGGGCAGACAGATGGTCAAAAGGCCACCGTTGAACGGTACAACATTTCCTTTGTAAGCTTAACAATACCAGATAGTTGCCCGACCCACATGGGAGCACCACCATACCCCCTCCATACCCGCTCCATACCAACGCCAGTGATGCTTCGCTGGTCCTCCTGTGAAGATCCATAGTGGGGGTCGATTTCCGGCGGGTTTTGGCTATGTTCCTGCGCCATGTCTGCTTGCTGGATTCCGGGGCAGCCCGGCGGGATTCATGTTTGACGTGCCCATCCAGCCTGATACCGGAGGCTTCACAAACAGTCAGAGCTACAAACATTGCATGTACGTATGCAGTTCCAGCCGCAATGGCTATGACAAACAAGCCGCGGCTGAGTGCGCAATCGATCCGGCGGCATGCAACCAACGGCTGGCGGTTCCTTTTGCGCCCGGCGCGCTTGGTGCATTCCAGCAATACCTCGCGCGCGGAGATGCGCGAGGTCATTCGCAAGTCCAGTGATGTCGCCACCTGCCCGCCCGGCAAACCGCCGCCTGGGAAGACGCCTCCGTCCGTTTCGGCGACCTGCGCCGCGGCAAGTAATCATACTTTGGGTCAGCAACCGTGAGTCGGCGCAGTGTCGGGGGCAGGTAATTATCCCTGAAGACTGGGTGGGGTGTCGTCCGTTCGCGCCCAATCCCCCAAAGGAAGAGCCGAGTAAGAGGCCGGCCGAACGTGGAATCCATGTTCCTGCATCTATTTAGCGTGCTTTCGTTCCAACGGCGTCGCCGCGTGCTGATTTACAGAGCCTTCCGTGTGGATGCTTCAGGGAACAATGGCCGCGATCTTTTGGAGGACCTCGCGGGCGATATCCAGCGGGGGGGTGGAGGCATCCACCTGCATGATGCGTTGAGGGTCGAACCGTAGTTCCTCAAGGACAGCGGTCTGGCCGTGGGTTTCCGCTTCAGAAAGCGCTTGGTTGCGCCAGGGTGATGCCGCGGCGGGGGCTTTCAGAAGCACCACCAGATCGGGACGCGGGCAAAGCGCAAGAAGCCGGGCCAAAAACCGCGCCAGTCCAGATTTCTTCACTGCACCGGAAGCCAACTGGCAATCGCAACCATAGCCGTCGAACAGCACGAGGGAATTTCGCCGCAAGAGCGGACGCAATCGAAGCCAGTAGCCGAGTTCGGCCAGGAGCAGGTTCTTGCAGAGCCGGGGGATCGGCAAACGGGAGAGGAGGGGATTGTGCCCGGGTTGTGGCCGATCGGGTAGGCTGTCGAGTTTCTGGAGAGGGAGGATGCTCTCCCGCTTGAGGTGGTGCGGCCAACGGAAATAGCGAATGCGATAGAACCGTTGCTCTGTCAGGGCCAGACTGCAAAGGTTTCGCGCGACGATGCTTCGGTCGGAAGCGTCCAGACCGACAAGGGCAACGAAGGCGCCTCGCCTTTTGGGGGGCTGTTCGCCTCGCACCGAGGATCGGTGGAGAATGGCAGAAATGAACCGGATAATTCGATCAATCGAGACAGGTGTTCCGGGCAGCGAGTCCGACTCGGCCGTGAATCCGGTTTCGACGTGGCCCAGGCGAGTGTGGAACTGGGAGTCTTCAGTCCAGACGAACGTGCGCGAGGGGAAGAGATACCGGGTACATCCCTGGAGGACTCTCGGGATGTCGGAGTCGTGCGAGAGATGGTAGAAACGCATAAACAAACCGCCTTTGAAAACGACTAACAAGCGTTTCACGCGCAGCCGAAGGCCGAAACGCCCCAATGGCCCTCCTTTGGCTAGCGTCGCAGGAAACGAATGGACGTCGGACTTCTCGCTGGGGTAGAGGAGCTTTATCTGCCGGAAGAAATCCTCGAGGTCCCGGCCCGGCTGTGCGGTGGAAGCGTAGAGGATCGAAATGCCCCGAGGATTCCGGATTCGTTCCCAGAGACGCTTCAAGTCTGAGGCGAGATAAGCGAATAGCGCGCGGCGGCATGGCCGATCGCGGAAGGCATTTCTGACTATCGACCGCTTCGCGACATTCCAGAAGCGGCGGTCGAAGGATTGGCTGCTGATTTGGGATTGACAGGCAGCCAGCTCCTGGCCGATCGTGCCGAATGAAGCGCTGAAAGTCCGCAGGAACTCCTGGGGGTTGGCCACTTGCTGGTAGAGTGAAGCCAACTGGTTGCGGTAACGATCGCTGAGGTTGCCCCGCCAGACGGTGGCAACCCACAAGATTGCCGATTCATGGCGGGGGTGGGGAACGTAGAAAGCCCCTTCCTTGCGCCGCAGACCGACGACTGCTTTGGCCGTCAGGACAGGGAAAACACGCCACCGCACCTCGGTTTCAACATCGACCCTAATAAACCCCCCTTCGGTATGCCAATAGACAAAGGAATAATTGATGTAGCGCGCACGGAGGACGAGCTGGTGATTGCTGGCGGCGGCAGCCTCCGCCAGACAACCCTTAAACCGCAAAACCTGTTCCGATTCAACCGCCACATCGACATCCGTGCCGGTGTCCTCGTAGATGTGCGTGTAGTTTCGCAGCACACAATACGGGACGGTCTTCTGGTCAAGAATCCGGAAGAGGGAACGAAGGAATTCCTCGCGCGGACTCATGTCTGTCCCACCAGACGCCGATAGGTTGCCTCCAGCAGCTCCCGTTTAGCCTGCCAGCGGAAAAGCGCTTCGGCGCGAGCCCGGGCGGCACTGGCCAGCGACGCACGCAATTCCGGCTGCTGCTGCAGCCGGACAAGGGCGGCGGCGAAAGCGCTCACTGTCTCCTGCGGCGTCGAGACGGAAATCTTTATGCCCGACTGGCTATCCACCATTTCGCCAGGTCCCGCCCAATCGAGGCAGACGACGGGCAGGTAGCGGGCCATGGCTTCGAGCAAGGCCGAGCCTCCGCTGTCGCGCAGCGCCGGGAAGACCAGCACGTCGGCGCCAGCATAGTAGGCGGGTAACTGTGCATAAGGCACCTTGCCAACGAACTTGACCTTGCCTTGGAGGTCGAGTTCCGCAGCGCGTTTCTGCCAGTTCTCGATGGCGGGTCCGCCGCCGACAATGGAGAATTCGTAATCAGTCAGACCCGAGTCGTGCAACGCCTCGAGCACAATCGGGATGGCGCGGGTCGCGACGCAATTGCCAACATAAAGGAGCTTGAAGGTGGTGGCATCTGCTCGGGTAGGTCTGGTTGGTGGCCGAGGGCACTGTTCGTCCTCGAGGCGGAGAGCGTTGGGAGGGACGATCTGGCTCTTGGGATGGCAACCGGCTGGAAGGAATTCGAGCGTGGTGTGGTTGGAAACAAAAAGTGCGGTGGCCTGCCGCAACGAGCGTTTGACCGATGGGACTTGGAGCCAAAGACGGTTGATGAGCTGGCGGCTGGATTCAGCGAACTTTGCCCGGCCCAGGTAGCGCTCAAACCCGGGCGGCACATGTTCCCCCCCGGCAATGGGCCCCCAGACCGAGGGAATGCCCAGCCCCGCCGCCAGGAACGGCGCGCGGAAAGAGTGGAAGGTCGTCTGATGGGCCAGCGCGAACCGCTTCGCCTGGTGCAGTTCCCCCGCGAGGCGCACCACCCGCCGTTGCCACGCCAGCTTGCGCAGCCAGCCTGCCCAGCCCAGGCCTGCGGCGGCGCGCAACCATTCCGGCGCGTTGACAAAATGGGGGCTGATGCCCGCCGCGTGGGAACGTTCTTCCACAGCGGCGCGCGCCTTCGGGGTGGTCACCAAATCCACCTCGCAACTGTGCGCGGCCTGCTCGGCCCAACCCCAACCGAGCCAGTGCTCTCCGCTTCCTAAGGGATCACACGCGTAAGCGATCATCAGGAGGCGCGGCTTCATGGATTGCTTCCTATGGGATCGCGCGCGTAAGCGATCATTAGGAAGCGCGGCTTCATGGTTTGCACCCTACGACATGAATGTCCGAACACAGGCTGGGGAAGAGCCGGAGCAACCGGTCCGAGCTCTTCGCTATGGTCTCCAGGAGCGCAGCGGGCAGAAAAGCCAGCGCTTTGCTTTGCCGACCGATGAAGTTGCGCCCGTAAATGGCGGTCACCGCGAGCCCGTTCCACTCCATGAGCTGCCGCAGGTCGCCGACCACCGGCTCGCGCACGTGCCCGCGATAGACAGGGTCGCCGTCCTCGTACCAATCCCGGAGACGCGGGAAGTTTGTGCGGCCGAAAATGACGTAGAAGCGCTTTCGAATGTTGACCGCATTGGGGGTGGCCACCACCAGGAAGCCGCCCGGTTTGAGGATGCGGACGATTTCCCGGAATAACCGCCGGGGCGAGTGATGCCAATGTTCCAGGCTGTGAAAGCAGGTCACCACGTCCGCGCTGGCGTCAGGCAAGGGCAGCGGCTGCTCCAGCAAGTTCTGGCAAGCGATCTGGAGGCCGAATTGCTTCTCAAATACCTCCAGCAGGGGAATCTCCTGCGACCCTCGCCTCAATTCCACTCCGCCGCCGCCGCCGAAGTCATCCACGAGCGTAACGTCCATGCCGTGCGACCGGCATAAAGGGCCAAATATTGAGAGGCCGGCGCCCAGATCCACCAGGCGCTTGTCCGGCCGCAGAAGATACCGATCGCCTAGCAATCGAACATAAAACTCGTTCCGTTCATCCAGCTCGAGAAGTGGTTTGTAGCCAAGGAGCACGGGCTTAAGCTTTGCCGCATATAGCTCGCGACAACGCGCCAGATCGAATTGACCGGTCATATACAAGATATACAGGTCAGGCTTGGGACGCGCCAATTAATTCCTCGGCCGCCGTCTTGCCGTCCAGCATGGCATCTTCCATGCCGCCGTACCCCCAGCCACCCCAGCGGCCGCGCGTGAGGATGCCCTGGCTGGCCAGGTAGTCAAAAATGACCTGTCGGCAGCGCTCGTAGTTCTGATCGAAGATGACGTACGCGAACGGGATTTCGCACAACTCCATGAAAAGGATCTCATCGCGGTCCGAGAGGATGCGGGCCTTCCGCAGGTCCGTCAGCACGCGCTGCTTCAACAGCTCGGGCTGTTTGAGTAAGTGAGCTGCGCCGCCGGACATTTCGACGTAATAGCTGCGGCAGCCCGGCGGGACCGTGCCGGGATGCACTGCGGAATAAGAGCCGGTGCGGTAAAACACATACTCAGGTTCCGGGAAATAAACCCAGTGATATTGGCTGGCGACGTCCCCGGGGCCGCGCACCCCCATATCGAAGTAGCTTACGGTGGTGGCGCGGAGCAGTTGGGCCGCGGCACGAACCTCCTCGGGCAGATCCGTGAGAAGCCCAAGGAATTGAGGGAGCGGTGCCGTGTTGAGCAGATGCTGGTAACGGACCTGCCGGCCATCGGACAGGCTGGCGATACGGGTCCGCGGGTCCACCTTTTGGAGGGTGAGGTTGTACTCGGGTGGGACCGGCAGCGCCCGGGCAAAGGAGCGCGGCAGGGCGCTGATGCCGCCCTCGCGAGGATAAACGAATTTGGCGTTGTAGCCCAGAGACTCGCGCGAGAACCCCAGCGCCCCTTTGATGACATCCTCGAGTGAAGGCCGCGGGATGAAGCGCTCGGCATACTCCGGGCGCAGTTCTTCCAGGCTCACACCGAGCAGCTTCTCGTTATACGGCACCATGAAATGGCGGGCAATGCCCTCGCCGAAGCACTGCACGAGCCACTCGCGGAAGTTCCCGGGCACATCGGCTGGCGGCGTCAAACCGAAGTCTTCCGGGTGCCGGGCTTTGAGCAAGCCGAGCAGGCAATCCAGCACGACCTCCCGCGGCAGGCCGTAAGTGTTGGCTTGAAAAGGATAGGGCGTGAACGCGCCGTGGAGGTGGATGACGGCCTTCCGTTCGTGCTCGACCAATCCGCCTGGTAGCAGCTTGCGGACAATTCCCTTCATGTAGTCGCTGCGCAGGTGCAGCCAATGGCCGGTATTATCGCAGAGGAACCCCGGGTGCCGTTCCCGCGTTCTCACCATGCCGCCCGGCTCGTTCTCCTTCTCAACCAGCAGGTAATCCCGCCCCAGATGATAAGCGCAGGATAGCCCGGTCAGCCCGGCCCCTACGATCAGTGTGAAATGCGTCTCCATAATGTCTATTTGCGTCGCAAGCGCCCCACCACGCTCGTTCGCAGCGATTCGTAAACCTTACTGGGGATGATTTTCTTAGTGATTTCCTTGGCCGCAAACAGCGCCGACTGGCGGCGGAACTTCAAGACTCGCCGAAACTCCTCGTCGGTTAAATGGCGATTCACCGGGATGCATTGCAGCGCGGCAAGATCAGGGATCTGATTGTAACCCCAGAACATGGTGCGAATAACCCGGATGCCTGATTCCAGGGCGATGTTCCGGATGCGCAGGTTGAAGTAACCGCCCGGTGGCGCAAAGAAGACTGGCGGAGCGCCGGTCAGGTCCCGGACGATCCGGTGCGAGAGTTGCATCTGGACGCGGATGTCTTCTTCTCCGAGCCAATCGAGTCGGCGGTGCTCGTGGCTGTGCAGGCCGATGGTCTGCCCCGCCCGGCTCAGCTCGGAAACCTGTTTCGAAACCAGGTAGCCGGCACGATCCAGCTTTGAAGTGGGCGCGAAGAAAACCGCGCGGCAGCCGCGGCGGGCAAGCAGCGGCAGAACAACCTCGTAATGGTCCGCCGTGCCATCGTCGAAGCATAGCATGTATGCCTGGTTCGTTTGCGGTCTCGAATCAAGCAATTCTTCCGGCGCCAGCGCACGGAACCCGTCTTGGGCCAGCAACTCAAGCTGGCGTTCCAGGTTGTCCGCCTGGATGGTGTAGAATCCGGACTCCGCGTCCGGACCGCGAAGCACCTTGTGATACGTCAGCACCAGGAACATGGCTTCTGGCTGTATCGGTACAGCGCCGCCCTGCCCGGCAAAGCGGATAGCATCTTGTAAGTCACGGCTTCGGGGAGCCAATTCATCGGTTAAGCATCAATCCTGAACGCGGGCCCCTTCGACATCAGCCCAAAACAAACCCTGGCGCTTCGGCAAGGATGGAACCAAGCACCCTCGCACCAAGCCGATTTGATCTTCTAAACTTTTTGGGAACCAACGGGCCCAATCCATCGTACGCACTGTCACGTTGAAGACTCTAGCCGCAGGGAGTATTCAAGAAAAGCCTTTTTGCGCGGCGAGTCCGGATCTGGCCGGAAAGCTATGGAGCCGCATCCCGGATGCTACCGGTGTTCCTCGCGTTGCCCCGGAACTTGTGCCAAGGGCTGTGTGCCAGCGACATGGCAGCGCGCATCGCAAAAAGGTCGCCGACCCCACTTTTGCTTGTTAATGTCCCGCCTGCTGGGTCACCACTCCTTATCATCAGCCTGCCAGCGACTTTTCTGTCTGCTTCGGGGCGCTGGTGTCGCCCAGACCTTCGCCACCTGATTCTCGTGAGTAGATGAGAAATACCTGCGGAGCTTTGACTGCAAGTATCGAATCCAGACGAGCGGCTGCATTTTGCTTTCCAACACGTCGTTTAGCCCTGAGACTGAACGAGTTGGCCCTCGTGGCGGTGCTCATCGCCCTCAGTCTATTATCGCGGGCCACCAAACGTACGCCCCTTCCGAGTCTGGCGATGCTGCTGTGCGGCATCGCCTCGTTGCACCATCGGTTGATTTTCAGTGGTCCGGCTGCGCGGGAAAAGGATTTGGTCCCCCTGGCGGGCACGCAGGAGTTCCTGGCTGGGATTCGATTTGTCTGCTCGCATTGTCTGGCGGCTTTCCTAGTACTAGACCGCGCCGCGTCCCTGTGGGGATGAAACCAAGAACTGTTCCCCTCACTAAACCTCGCCGGCAGTGTTTTGCGGATTGCAAAAGCCCCAAGTGTCGGTATAGATCATCCCGTGCACCAAACCAATAGCAGGCCGCGACGACTGAGACCCGAGCCAGTCAGAGGGCAATGGATGGAATGGCCTTTCCGCCGCAAAACCTGGCGGGCGGTTTTGGATGGCAGCCTGAGGGCTTGAATGGCAAGATTCGAACGCGTCAACCTGGCTCCCGCTGATTGGCAAAGGGCGTTGAGCAGTTTTCCCGACCGGATCATCCACCAAAGTCCGGCGTATCTCGCCTTCCTGGCCGAAACCCAGAACGCCGAGCCGGTGGTTGCGGCCTTGACAGAGGGCAATGAGACCCTGGGCTATTTCACCGGGCTGATCTTCCGGAAGTTCGGCTTGAAGATTTTGGGCAGCCCGTTTCGGGGCTGGTCCACGCCTTACATGGGATTCTGCCTCCAACCCTCCGTGCCGCGCCGGGTGGCGGTCGAGGCGTTGCCGGACCTGGCTTTTAAAGAACTGGGCTGCATCCATGTCGAGGTGACCGACTCGCACATGACGTTGGAAGACATTCGCGGTCTGGGGTTCGAGCACGAGGTGCATGCGACGATAGTAAATGACCTCACTCAAAGTGAGGAGGCCCTCTTCAACAACATGAACAACTATCGCCGCCGGGACATCCGGCGCGCCGAGAAGCACGGAGTGATCATCGAGGAAGCGCGGGACGAGGCGTTCGCGGGGGAGTTTGCCGAGCAGTTCAGGGATGTCTTCGCCAAGCAGGGCATGGTGCCGCACTTTGGCGCGGAACGCGTGCGCGCGTTCATCAAACACATCGAGCCCACCGGCGCGCTATTACGACTCCGGGCGCGCGACCCCGAGGGCCACTGCCTCGCCACCGGCCTCTTCGTCGGCATGGAACCGGCAGCGTTCTACTGGGCGGGCGCAAGCTGGCGCCAATACCAACACCTGCATCCCAACGAGCTGCTGCAATGGCACGCCATGAGGTACTGGAAGCGCCGTGGCATGACCAGCTACAATCTGGCTGGCACGATGGACTTCAAGCGGCGCTTTGGCGGCGCGGAAACCTCGACACTGATGATTTTCAAATCAAGGTACCGCCTGCTTTCTCGCCTCCGCTCCGTGGCCATGCCTCTCGGCAAGGCGGCATTACACCTCAGGTGGAAGTTGAAAAGGGGGGACGGCGGAAAGCCGAACGCCCCGGAGACATAAGACCCCGAAGCCAGCACGATCCGCAAACCGCTCGAAGAAATATCGCGAGACGGTTTCGAGCGACTTCGGTGACGGCGCGCCCGGGAACGCTGGGCTCTTTAGCAATGCGGGCCTTTGCGCAGTTGCGGCTTTCGGCAAGTTGCGGCTTTCGGCTTGCTAGGCGGACCGCGATCCGGTAAACAAGTACGCCGAGGCTGGATTAATATGATTCGGCCATATGTTATTGTCAAAAAACCACCTGATGAATTCGACCGCAGGCCAGCCCGCCACGACACCGGCCTCCACCGTTGGTGCAAAGGCAGTCTCTCCACCCCCGAAGAGCTACTACGTGAAGGATAGACCTTTGAAGAGCTGGTTCAAACACCTCTTCACACGCATTGGCGCGCGGCTTGCACCTCAGAATGTGCAGCGGATTCAAGCGATGGTGAACTACCTGAAAATCGGACAATGGATGCAGGCGCACGGATTTGCCTTCCCTCTCCTTGTAGAAAGCCGTGACGAGATTTGGGCTGCGGTGGTGAAACAAGTTTGCGACCGGCGCGTGCTGTATCTCGAGTTCGGCGTGGCGGAGGGTGAAACCATGAGCTACTGGTCCCAGGCACTGAAACACCCCGAGGCGATGTTGCACGGTTTTGACAGCTTCGAGGGACTGCCTGAAAGCGACGGACCCTGGCACAAGGGCCAGTTCAGCACTGGAGGCAGAGTCCCGCAAGTTGATGACCCGCGAGTGCGTTTTTTTAAGGGTTGGTTCGATCGGGCCCTGCCCACCTACAGCGTTCCTGCTCACGACGTGTTGGTCATCAACATGGATGCGGACCTCTACTCCTCAACCATCTTTGTGCTGCGTTGGTTGCGGCCCCATATCCGACCAGGCACGTTCATCTATTTCGATGACCTGTTCTGTCTGGAGCAGGAGCTTCGAGCGTTTGGTGATTTCCTGGCGGAGAGCGGGCTGAAGTTTAAACCGGTTGCTGCCGAAAGAACTCTGGTCCGGGCTGCTTTTGAGTGTGAAGGGTGAGTCGAAAGGCTCCTCCGGGGCCTCAGCTCGCTGAGGCAGCCCTTTTCTCAGAGAGCCCCCCGACGCAGACCTCCACGTAATGAATCAACAGGTCGCAAAGGCGGTCCACTTGGTATGGCGACATCCCTGGCGTCAGCGGCAGGTTGATTACCTCACCGCTTCGGCGGAATGCATTAGGGAACGTTGCCTGGGTCAAATGTGATGGGAAGGTCCACAACGAGATTGTACGAATTCCAGCCTGGAGTAGCCGCGCCTTGACGCCGTTTCGAATGTCGGGGTGGACGCGAACTGTGTAGTGACTTAGGGCATAGGGTGAAACCGCGGGGCGAATGATGCCCTTGGCCCCGTCGAGATTCTGGTGATACCGGCGCGCGAGCGCCAAGCGTTCTTCATAGAAGGCGGCCGCTCGCTCCAGGTTCCACAACGCCAGTGCCCGGTCCACGTGTGTCGAAGGCAGGCTCCATTCCGGCGACCGGCTTCTCTCGTCCAACCACGCGGCTGGAAACCCGGGCGGCGCAGGCGTCGATGCCGTTTCCGATGCGCTCCGAAGCCAAGCCGCCTGCAACCGCGCCAAGGCGGGGAGTCCCTTATGCCACGCATTCCAGGCGAGCAAGTAGAGGGCGGGGTGCTGCGCCGCAGTGCGCAGGAAGATCACAGCCCCGCGCCGCAACCATAACCCGGGTCCGGCTGGCGCCAGCACCAAGTCGCGGATCCGCCTCACTTCGTCGGCGAGCGCAGCATCGCCCGCAAACCCCATCGCCCCCCAGCCGGCATACATGCTCTTGCCTTTTCCAAAACTAACGACGGCAAAATCGTGTGGCTGGAGTCTCTGGAGCAGAACCGGGTGTGGCACGGACATCGCCATATCGACAATCCGCACTGCGGAAGGCGAGGCAGCATTTCGCGCAAGCTGCGCGAGGTCATAGGCGTGCCCATAGACCTCCGACAACACTACCGCGTGGGGTCCTGTCTGCGAGGCAGACAAAGCCGGCGCGGCCATCAGGAAATCATCGTTGCCAGCATCGAGCAGGCGAACCTTGCTGCCCGAGCGCACCATAGCTTCATGAACCACGGCACAAGTGAAGGTTGGGCCAATGACCACGGTGGGCTGGTCGAGCGCCGCGCGCAACGCCCAACAGATGCCGGCCCTGGCGGAAGGCAGCACGACGGCGGCGGCACAACCGCCGGCCTGGGCGTAGGCCTCCTCCAACCGCCGCAGCCCACTGCTCTTCCTGTGGACCAGAGTCACGGCCAAGACGGTTCCGATGCCGAAAGGCCGTTTGGACTCAGGAATCATAGAATCATCATCACGGGACCCGGCTAAGTCGCCTTCGGGTCGAGCGGCGACGACGAGTTGCCGCATTCGTAAACGTAAAACGCCTGTCCGAGAATACCGGCCTCGTAGGTCTTGCGAAAATCCGGGTGCCGGGCGACCGTCCTCGTGTAGCTCATCGGCACGAGCATCCGCTCAGAGCAAATAACCGTCAGCGGCTTGTTTCGGCCTTTGGCTCTCGCCTCCAGTTTCTGTAACACCCAGCTCAGGAACTCTTCCGAAAAAGGACGAAACATAAAGAAAACGTCTGCATCCGTCTGTTCGCAGAAATCCAGAACATCCATTTGCACGATCGTCACGGAAGACAGGCTGCTGGCAGGAAGCCGGCAACGGGCCAGATTGTCGCGCGCCAGCGCGCAAAACTCCGGGGCCAATTCGACCCCGGTCACGCGCTTGAACCCATACTCGGCCGCGAGGATGCAGGCGCGACCGAGACCACACCCGAGATCGACAAAGTGCAGTTCCCGAGGCAAGCGGATTTCTCTCAAGAACTTGCGCAACGCCCACCCGTTCACCGGACCATACTGGGTCGCATCGGGCAGCCGGGAAGGAGCGAACGAGGTGTTCGGCAGTAGGATGTAGGCGCTGGTCTTGATGCGGTATCTGCGATCAAAGCTCCGCACGTACTTGTCATCCACGGCGGCCATGACCATGGAAAGGGTCCGCGCCAGGCCCATCCCGCGCACAAGGCTGATGGCCCGCTTCAACGCGGAGGCCGGAGTATGATTCCCCAAGAGACGCCACATAACGCTAACAAAAACCAAAACCGACCGGTTCGCTAGAGGAAAATGGAGCCAGCTCTTGGATTTGAACCAAGGACCTACGGCTTACAGAACCGTCG
>OBLU010004483.1_pt1 | contig 12599 bp, 14 predicted proteins | sample 1518681 | NCBI WGS metagenome assembly OBLU01 (sample SAMEA3539304, study PRJEB22396) | soil metagenome | biome: tundra; feature: field; material: soil | place: USA | collected 2010-05 | depth 0.15 m | reverse complement strand
TTTTTGATCCCGGTTGCTTAGACGGTTGCTTGTATAGGAGCCCGTCGATCGCTAACTGACGCCGTTTAGAACCTCAATCAATGTACCGAAATGACCGACGAGCTGAGTAACTTTGACCCCTTGCACGGAGTGCAAAGGGTCAGGTCAGAAACGGTTTCTTCGAGCCACTTTGTTCGGACTAAACGCCTTGCAAACAAAGGAGTTTCATCGAGTGGAGGTAAGGGGATTCGAACCCCTGACCCCTTGCATGCCATCGGCTCGAGTTCCGTTCATAAGCGTACAAATTGGACCAGATTGGTTGCAACCGATGAGCTTTCAATTCATCTCCGTTCATCACAATTCGTTGGAATTCGTTTGAACTGCTGAAGCTTTTGCTGAAGTAAACCGACAGCAGTCCCGACTGGCGGGGATCGAGTTAAATCAATGGTCAACTACTCACTGGTCAAACAACCAATAAGACTTATGACTAAATAGGGGAGCCATGACTGTTACTCCAAAGGAACCGCCGCAGTTAGTGCGAGTATGCACTGATGATGGCGATCCGACGATTGACGCATTCGGCAAGGTCGAGATGAAGGGCATCGACTTCATAGAGTCATGGGCAAGACACGGACGGCCGAGAGAGCTCTATGCGGTATGGATGGCTTCGAACGTCGCCTATATCTACATCGTTGTTGGGCCGATTTCCACAACGCTTCACCGTGCCGACATCTCGTCCATCGTCGGGCCGCTTGTTGGTCTCCCTATCTACGCATTCGGCCGCAAGACCATACTGGCGAATGCGCGATGACGGTTGCGGGCAGGTTTAAACACGGATTGCCGGTCGTCGACCGCTGGTTCAGCACTCTGGAGGTGACGGAGACGTTGACAGTCGTCAGTGAGCCCTATGTGCATCCGTTTCTACGAGCGAACATCTGGCATCTGCGCGGCCGAGACCGTGATTTGATTGTTGACTCGGGCTTGGGTATCGCACCATTGAGTGACGAGTTGCCTCGCCTGTTCCAGCGAGATCCGGTGGTGGCAATCACCCATGCACATTTGGACCATCTCGGCGGTGCTCACGAGTTCATCGAATGTCATGCACATCCGACTGAGCCGATCACGGATCCGTGGCCGGCAAGTCTCAATGGCCCGGAGCTCACAGGTCAACTTGATCTCGATCCAGCGGAGTTGCCGGAGCGACTACCTGACTTTCTCTTATCAGCCGTTCCACGTAATGGCCTCTTGACGGAAACCTACGAATTGCTACCGGCTCGAAGTGCTCTGCCGCTTCAAGACGGTGACGAGATCGACCTCGGAGATCGCAAAATCACCGTGTTGCACTTGCCCGGACATAGTCCTGGCAGTATCGGCCTGTACGATGCGGAGAATCGCGCGCTCTTCTCCGGCGATGTCGTTTACGGACTCTCCGAAGGCGACCAGTTGCTCGATCGTATCCGAGGCGCAGACATCGATTCCTACGTATCCAGCCTGGAGAGGTTGGAGAAGATGCGAATTGATGTCTCGTATCCCGGTCACGGGGATCCTCTTGATGCCGACGAGCTCGCCGCGGTGATAGATCAATATCTCATCCGGCGCCACGGGAGGTCGTCCGATCCGGACATGATCCGTGGATGCGGTGATCACTAAATGAATGGACATAGAAACGACCAGTGCTTAGTCGTTGTGAATACTTCACGTGCGATGAAGACGACACCGTTTTTTCGCTCCTTGGATGAATCCCCTCGCTGAACAATCCATTCCGACACTAACTAAAACATCTGTACCAATATCTCAATTAAGAATGGCACATCTGTACCGAACTGCTAAAAGTCGTATCCAGCGGGACAGCGCTGGCCAATCGTCGTTGCTGGTCTAGATCGGAGCCAACAGAAGACCCGCGATGAAACGGCGCAGTTGCTGAGCGAGCGCGTCAACGTCGAACTGAGACTTGGTTGCAGACAGTTGGTCGAGCAACAGTCCGTCCATGAGCGCGACCAGCAAATGCGCGTCACCCATGGGATCGGCGGAGCCGATCTTCTCGAGCATCAACTCGCACAGTCGGACGTATGCGTCAGTCGAAGCGCGAGCCGCTGCGCGCATCGAGGTATGACGCGCCGCCTCGAGCACCAACTCATACTGCGCGACGATGGTCGCCCGCCTGCGGCGTAACTGGGCGGCGAGGAAAACAGCGATGGATTGGGCGAATGCTTCGACTGACGCAGGCGACTGGGCCATCGAACGGGCGAGGACTTCGAGTTCGGCCAAATCCGACCAGACGGACAGCGTGAGCGCCTCGTTGAAGAGCGCCTCCTTCGAGGCGAAGTAGTACGTCGTTGCCGCCAGCGGCACCCCAGCCTCCGCGGCCACCGCACGATGTGTCACCGAGCCAGGACCCTCGCGTCCGATGATTCGGACAGTAGCTTCCATGATCCGCTTACGCCGCTGCTCATTTCGGACTTCAACCATCGGACTTTGCGGCACCTCTCTGTGGGTCGTTTGGCAGAACCGCTATCATCTCACACCGAGCACGCAGAGGGTCGTTCATGAACACGATCTTGAAGAGCTGCATCTCGTCGACCGCCGATGTCTGCCGACCGCGTTTCTTGACGTATTGGTACATATGTACTACTATCGTAACAGACATCGGTACGGATGTACCAGGTTGCTTTGTGCATTTGGATGGCCTTGATTCCGACGTTGGCTCTGCGGCGAAGGGCCATCTGGCGGGCGTGCCCAACAGGAGGGAGCGGAGAGCGTGACTACTCAGCGGGACCGACATTTCGGGCCGGACGACTATCGCGTGCGCCGCATCCATCACGTCGGCATCACGGTGGCGAACCTCGATCGATCACTCGCCTTCTATCGCGATTTGCTTGGGATAAGAGTCATTGGACTCAGCGACGACGAGGACGTTGGGGCGATCGTGGGCAAGCAGGTGGCTGGAGTGCGAATCGCCGACCTCGACGTTGGTAATGATCAAATCCTTGAACTACTCGAGTACGGCTCCGAAAATGGAGATGTACATAGCTACGGCCCAGACGCTGTCGGGGGTTGCCACCTATCGCTCCAGGTAGGCGGCCTGACTTCGGCGCTCTTGCGCCTGGCGAGCGCCGGTTTCATGCCGATGGGAGAGCCCACCACGTTGTCCATTGGAGGTGTGTGGGAGGGCTGCACGGTCGTATACCTCCGCGACCCGGACGGAATCATTCTCGAACTCGTCGAGCGAGACACCGGTGAATGAGCACGCCGAGCCGAGAGTTCCGACAGGCGGTGTCGATGAGTGAGATTGACCGGGACCGAGGTTCCCCGATCGACGAGTGCCTGTCGGTGCGTGACGGTCATCTTTGGATTGAGGATTGCGATTCGGTCGAGTTGGCAGAGCGATTTGGCACGCCAATCTACGTCGTTTCGGAGAACCAGTTGCGGAGGAACGCCCGCTATTTCGTCCAGGCCTTCTCTTCCCAGTGGCCCGGTCAGGTACACGTGCTTCCCTCGATCAAGGCGAACCACGTGCTGGCGCTTCGCCGGATCCTCACTAGTGAAGGTCTTGGCTGCGACACCTTCGGTCGTTCGGAGCTGTGGGCGGCTTTGACCTGCGGCGTCCCACCGTCACTTATCTCCGTCAATGGCACCGGCAAGTCCGCCGAGCTCGTGGAGGAGGCGGTCGCGGCGGGCTGCCGCATCACGCTCGACTCGTCAAGGGAACTGGACCTCGCCATCGCGGCCGCGCGCAGGCTCGGTCGCCGAGCGCAGCTTCGGGTAAGGGTGCGACCGGATCTCACCGCCCTAAAACAGGTCATCTCCGACTTCAGCATCGAGGGGGAGTCGATCACCGAGGTTGCGCGTCGATACAAAGCCGGGATCCCGATGAACGAACTGCTACCGCTCGGCAAACGTGCCCTCGACGCCGACGAGGTCGATCTCGTCGGCGTGCACGTCCACTTCGGCCGACACACTCGCAGCCTTGGCGCATGGGCGGTGATGATGCACGCGTTCGGCGACGTGGTTGGCCGCCTGTCGATGGCATGGGATGGATGGCAACCGAGTGAGCTTGACGTCGGGGGCGGCATTCCCACGGTTCGGGATCCGACCGGCCGGGCCATCCCGCGCCTCGCATCAGAACGGGGCCCAGCGCCCACGATGGAAAAATACGCCGAGGTGATCTGTGCGAGCCTTTCCGAGTCGCTGGCCTCCAACGGCATCTCCTCTTCAGACAAGACACTTGAGATCGAGCCCGGCCGGGCCTGTTATGCCGACATCGGCGTCCACCTCAGTCGAGTCGTCAACGTCAAGACCGAGTCTGAGCCCGTGCCGGTTTGCTTTGTCGAACTCGACACGACGGAGATGTTCTTGCTGGACGTCCATCTTGAGCACAACCGCTGGTCCCACGTGGTGGCAAACCGGGCGTCAGAGCCCGCGACGACAGTGGCCGATCTCGTCGGGATGAGCTGCGGTTTTGACACGATCGTTCCCGATGCCGCCTTGCCCGACGTCGGGCCGGGCGACCTAGTGGCCTTTCTCGACACGGGCGCCTACCAAGAGGTGACGGCCAGCAACTTCAACGCCATAGGCCGTCCAGCCACCGTGCTCGTCCGCGACGGTACGGCCAGAGTCGTGCGTCGTGCAGAGACGATCGAGGACGTCTTCCGCCGGGACCTTGACGACACTTCGATTGAGTCGGGTTGATGAGCAGTTTCATTCGGAGACTGAGTTCTTTTTGAAGGTAGTGATGAGTAGACATAGCTATAGGAAGGCATGAAGATGAAGCGCAGAACTCGACAGACATTGTCTGGTGCAGTTGGCCTGGTCGCGATGGCAATGCTGGTGATGACGTTGCCATCGGTGTGGGGCGGTGGGGCAGGCGTTGCCGGAGCGTCGAGCTCGAGCGGCTACGCGCCTGGGGGGACGCTTCAAGTCCTCATGGGGACGCAACCTGACTCACTCGATCCCCAATACGGTTACACCAATCAGTCCTATGAGGCCGACTGGATCGTCTACACCGGACTCGTCACCTACGCCCATAAGAACGGGGCCGCCGGTGAGGTCGTGATTCCCGGACTAGCGACGGCGCTGCCCGTTATCAGCAATGACTCGAAGACGTACACCCTTACCATGCGCAAGGGCCTGAAGTTTTCGAACGGTGTGGCCCTCGTAGCTTCCGATTTCACGTACTCCATTGAGCGCGCCGTCAAGCTTGGTTGGGGCGGCGACTCGTTTTACACTGAGAATATTGTCGGTGCGGCGGCGTACCAGGCCGGAAAGTCAAGCACCATCAGCGGTATCGTCACCAATGACTCGACCGGCAAGATAACAATTAACTTGGTCGCCCCCTACGGGGCGTTCACCAACGTGTTGGCGCTGCCTTCTTCGGGCGTCGTGCCGGGCACGACGCCCATGAAGGTCTTGTCGGCCTCTCCACCGCCCGGCGTCGGACCGTACAAGATCACGGCGGTCGAGCCCAACCGCTCCTTTACGCTGACGAAGAATCCGCTGTTCAAGTCGTTCGGCATTCCGAAGATTCCGGACGGCTACGTCAACAAGATTCAAGTGACGATTACGTCCAACGCGAATACCGAGGCTGAAGAAGTTCTCGGCAACGAGGCTGACGTTTTTGACACCAGCGACATCATTCCTCCCAGTCTGATCACGCAGATTCAGACATCGGCGAAGGACCGTTATCGGTTGTTAGCAGTGAATCAAACGGACTACTTCTTCCTTAACAGCCGCACGAAGCCCTTTACCAGCGCGACGGTTCGTGAGGCAGTGAATCTCGCGGTCAGCCGACTTGCGCTTGAGCGTCTCGCCAGCGGCGAGATCACGCCGGCGTGTTTTTATCTGCCGCCCGACATCGTGGGCCACCCCACTGGCAAGTGCGATTTTGGCGCTCCGAGCGGCGCGGGATCGTTCTCGGCGACATCACTTGGCTCCTCGAAGGACGTGAAGTTAGCCAAGGCACTCGTCAAGAAGGCTGGTTTTGCGGGATATCCGGTGACGGTTTGGGGAGAAACCGGTCAACCCTTCCAGTCGTTTTCGACGTATCTCGCGAGCCAACTCGACGCCATTGGTCTGAAGGCCACGTTGAAGATCATCGCAAACTCCATTTACTCACAGACCATCGGCAGCGCCCACACGAATCCACAGATTGGCAACTACTACTGGGCCGCGGACTTTCCAAATCCGGCGGACTTCTATCTCGTGCTCGACGCCAGATCGATGAGCGCCGTGGACAACGAGAACCTTGGCAAGGATGACGATTCGCATATCCAGTCGACGATTATTCGACTCGATCAAGTCCCCGCCAGCAAAGTCGAAAGCGTCGCGTCGCAGTGGGCAGCGCTCGATAAGTACACGGCCTCGAAGGACTACATGGTGCCCTTTGGCTACGTCGTTTCACCGTTGTTCGTCTCCACCAGTGTGGATTTCAAGAAAGTGGTCTTCAACGAGGCCGACGGTGGCGACTGGACAAGTTACGAGCTCAAGTCGTAGGAATGGACGGGTGTCCGCAGGTCCGCGTTACAGGGATTTCCATTGTTGAGTAGAAAAAAGATAGCCGCCGAGCTAGAGCGAATGGAGCTTTCCAAAGGGCTTCTCGTCTTGGGTACGGAGGAGTTTCTGACCCAGGGCGTCGGCCCGGGCCGACTGGCGTTGCGTCGGCTTCGCCGCAACTACACGGCTTTGGCCTTCGGTGGGCTGTTCCTGCTCATCGTACTGCTCTGCCTTTTGGCGCCGCTCTACGCGAGCGACGTCGCTCACACGGGTCCAAACGCGGAACACATCACCGAGGTTCTCAACATCGGGGGCAAGCACCGAGACGTGGTTTCGATCATTGGCGTACCGATCGGTCCGACCTTGCACAGTCGATTCTTCTTAGGCGCCGATCCCCAAGGTCGTGATCTGGCCGTCCGACTGCTCTACGGAGGTCGAACATCACTGGAGATCGGGGCGATGGCGACGGCGATCACGATGCTGCTCGCCATCGCTCTGGGCGTCGCTGGGGGCTACTACCGAGGATGGGTTGACGCCGTGATCTGCCGTCTGCTCGACATCATCTGGGCCTACCCGGCGCTACTGCTCGCGGTAGCTCTTGGCGTAAGTCTGGCCCTCGGCGGTATCTCGCTTGGTCCGATTCATCTGCAGAGTGGGTCAATTTTTATTCCGACGTTCATTATTGGCGTCGTCTACGCCCCCTACGTGGCTCGGCCAATTCGCGGCGAAGTGCTGATTCTCAGAGAGCGTGAGTTTGTGGACGCGGCCAGAGCGCTCGGATTCTCGAACCTGCGCATCATGGCGACGGAGATTTTGCCGAATTTGACCTCAACGATCGTGGTGTTCTTCGCTTTGCAACTGGCTCAGTCGATCATCCTCGAAGCGTCGTTGTCGTTTCTCGGCGCGGGTGTGCAGCCACCGGCTGCTTCATGGGGAACGCTACTGTCGTCCGGGTCTCAATTGTTCGAGGTTGATCCCCTGTTGACGTTGGCACCCGCGCTCATGCTCGTCTTGGCCTGCTTGTCCGTCAACATTTTTGCTGATGGGGTGCGGGCAGCGCTCGACCCCCGAGCCCAGATTCGAATCGGACGCTGATGTTTCGGATGATTCTTCGACGGTTGGGTTCGATGTCGGTGGTGCTCTTTGCCGTGAGTGTCTTAACGTTCTTAATCTTTGAAGAGATTCCCAACGGCAATCCAGCGTTACGCATGGCCGGCAAAACGGCCACGCGAGCGAATATTCTCGCCATCGAGAAGGCGTACGGCTTCAATCGGCCGTTCTACATTCAGTACCTGAGGACGATGGATCATATCTTCACCGGCAAGATTGTCTCGTACACGACCCAACTCAATGTCGTGGCCCAGATCAAACAGGACCTCCCGGTCACCGCCTCGCTGGTACTCGGCGCGTTCGTGATTTGGTTTGTCTTCGCCGTGATTCTCGGACTCGTCGGCGGGTACCGGTCGGGGCGTTCGGTGGACACGGCTATCACCGTGATCAATTTCGCCGGGATTTCGGCCCCGGTGTTCGTGATTGGCGATATCTTCATCTACGTACTCGCGTTTAAGACGCACTGGTTCCCGGCAAGCGGATACGTGGGACTGTCCAATCCTCCAGAGTGGGCTTGGCACCTCGTCTTGCCCTGGGTCAGTTTGGCGATTCAGTACATGGGTGTGTACTCGCAGGTGCTTCGTTCGAGCGTGGTTGATGCTTTGAACGAAGACTTCGTTCGCACGGCGAAGGCGAAGGGGCTCTCAGCTCGACGTATCGCGACACATCACGTGCTACGCACCTCGCTGATTCCGATCGTTGCTCTCAGCGGTCTCGACATCGCGGGCGTGATTGGTGGTGGTGCCATTCTCACCGAAACGATTTTCAACCTTCCGGGTATCGGCCTTTACACCGAGCAGTCGATCAGTTCCCTCGACGTTCCCTCGGTTATGGTCATCACTATTTTCGGCGCCTTCGCGGTCGTGGTGTGCTCGGCCCTCGCCGATATGCTCTACGCCCTACTTGATCCGCGTATTCGCACGAGCACATCGTGACGGAGCGATTGCTCGACATCGACCACTTGAGGGTCAGCTTTCGAACCGAGGAGGGCGTAGTCCAAGCTGTGGACGACGTGTCGTTCAGTCTCGACCGTGGCGAACTTGTCGCTATCGTCGGCGAGTCGGGTTCCGGAAAGTCGGTCACCGCTATGACGTTGCTCGGACTTACACGCGGCCCTAACGCGAGTTTCTCCGGGCACGTCATGCTTGGCGACCTCGACCTGCTGGAAGCCTCGGAAAGCGTGTTACAACGCGTGCGCGGCAAACGTGTGGCCATGATCTTTCAGGATCCCATGACCGCGCTAAATCCCGTGCACCGGATTGGCGATCAGATCGTCGAGCAGATACGAGCTCACGAATCGATCACTAAACAGGCCGCGAATGACCGCGCGATTGAACTTCTCCAACGCGTCGGCATCCCGCACGCACGTGACCGAGTCCGTTCGTTTCCGCACGAGTTCTCGGGTGGCATGCGTCAGCGAGTAATGATCGCGATGGCGCTCTCGTGCTCACCCGAAGTCCTAATTGCGGACGAACCGACGACGGCTCTAGACGTGACGATTCAGGCTCAGATTCTCGCGGAGATTGACTCATTGCGGCGCGAAACCGGGGTCGGTGTTTTGCTGATCACTCACGACCTTGGCGTTGTCGCCGACGTTGCCGATCGAGTCGTGGTGATGTACGCCGGTCGAGTCGTTGAACAGGGGGGTCTTTCCGAAATTTTCTACGATCCGTTGCACCCCTACACCTGGGGCCTGCTCGGTTCGGTACCGCGAGTCGACAGAGAACGCCCCGGGAGGCTGGCAACTATTGCGGGTAATCCGCCGTCGTTGCTGCATCCCCCGTCGGGGTGTCACTTTCGACCACGATGTCCGTGGAACTTCGAGTCGTGTACTCAGGTGCCCGAGTTAGTTTCCGAGGACGCGACGTCACCGGGTCACGTCGATCGCTGCTTCCTCTCGCTTGGCGAGAAGCGCTCCCGACGGGTTGTCGGTGACGCCATTGGCTTGCCGGTGGTCGCCGGCGTTGTGGACGACGCTCAAAAGGTGGCACCGGACGTGAGAACGGATCCGGACATCACCGTAAACGTGAAGGAAACGACGTGACCGACCTTGACGTTACCGCGCGCCCTCCGTTACTTGAGGTCGAACATCTCAAGTTGTTCTATCCAGTGCGCGGAGGATCATTCGGAAGAAGTCACGGACTCGTGCACGCCGTCGACGATGTTAGTTTCACGATGTCCGAAGGCGAGACCCTCGGGCTGGTGGGCGAGTCGGGGTGCGGCAAGACCACCTTGGCTCGTTGTGTCGTGAGGCTCCTGCGACCAACAGCGGGGAAATTGAGCTTTCGTGGCCACGATCTCACGACCCTGGGGCCAAGAGCGATGCGGCCGCACCGAAGCGAGATGCAGATCGTCTTTCAGGATCCCCAAGCATCATTGAATCCACGCAAGCGTGTCGGTCAGATAGTGGGATCTGGACTACGTCTCAGCGGTGACGAGATAGATAAGGGGGAGCGCGAGAGGCGCGTCAAGGCGCTCCTGGCCCAAGTAGGACTCAACCCCGAACATATCAACCGCTTTCCCCACGAGTTCTCGGGTGGCCAGCGTCAGCGAGTCGGGGTTGCGCGCGCCCTCGCAACTCAGCCGAGCCTGATTGTTCTTGACGAGCCTGTCTCTGCTCTCGATGTGTCTATTCAGGCCCAGGTGATCAACCTGCTAGACGACCTCCAAGACGAGCTGCATCTTTCCTACATCTTCGTTGCTCACGACCTCAGTGTCGTGCGACACGTGTCGGACCGAATTGCGGTTATGTATCTAGGCAAGATCGTGGAGTTATCGGCCGCCGAGGAGCTGTATTCGAAGCCCATTCATCCGTATACTCAAAACCTGCTGGGTTCGATTCCCATCCCGGATCCGAAATTGAGTCGCCAGCGAGAGAAAAATATCGCGATCGGCGAGCTTCCCAGTCCCGTTGACCCACCTCCTGGTTGTCGGTTCAACACACGCTGTCGCTTCGCCACCGACGTTTGTCGGGCGATAGAGCCACGCCTCACTTTGTACCCGGGCGGTCACCAGGCAGCGTGTCATCATCCTCTGAATCTGACACCGAGTGATCGGGCGGCGGGGGTTCGCAGCATCGATAGTCCGATCTCAGCAGGAATCGAAGCGCCGGAAATGGCGCTCGAGGTTAGTGACAACGAGCAACAAATGAAACGCAACCACAAGGGGGTTTGAATGATGGCGGAATACCAGTTGCTGGGACCGCTGTCGATTCAGATGCCAGGTTGACCTGAGAGAGAGAAATCCATTAGTTGAGCAGGAATCGTCACGTTGAAGCTCGAAGAAATTCACCTTTCGCACGATAGATTGCGCAAACTGCTGAAGTAACTGCTGAAGCACGACAGATCGAGGCAGCTTGAATGTATTTGTTTCGCCATGTGTAAAGCCATTACGCAGAATCATGCGGTGATTTGGCCCCTCCCTACCCCTTGCACTGCTAGCCATGACACTTAATTTCGGGTTTGCAACGACCCAAAAGAGCATTGGTGTACAGCCGATGATCAGGAATTTCGATAAGTGGAGGTAAGGGGATTCGAACCCCTGACCCCTTGCATGCCATGCCGCCTAAGTCGATTCATTGGCGTTCACGGATGGCCACGTTGTGCTTAATTACTTGAATCTAGGTTCATCGTGGTTCAGGACAATTCAGTTGTAATCGTCGGCGTAGCTTACGGCGTAGCTTACAGATTTGTGCGTATTGAAGTTTGGGTTCAAGCCGGCGAGCCAACGCAAAATCATCGTCGCTTAAAGCGTCAAGTCCTGATATGGGTGGAGTAACGTCGAGGGTTCCCGGGGCGCGCTGGAGTGCCGAGATTACCGAACCGCTGAGAGGAACCCGAGCCCAAGGTAGGAGCGGCCAATCTGGCACCTTTGAGGTCTCTTGATTGGCGCTCGCCGCAATACCCGTTGATTTGTCGCCGTCGACAAGGACCAAGGGGGAAACTTGATCCTCGTCGACGAGAAATATTTGGTGCTCGCTGCGTGACCACTGGATCTACTTCTCGAAAGCATCCTTGACCTTCTCACCAGCTTGATTGAGGTCGCCCTTCATCTGGTCGACTCTTCCGTCGTTTTCGAGTTGGTCGTCGCCAGTCGTTTTACCGGCAGCCTCTTTGACCTTGCCTTTAGTTATTTCGGCCAAGTTCTTAGCCTTATCCTTGTTGGTCACTCTCATTCCTTTCCTCATTTATCGAAGAGAGGACGTTCGCCCTCTCAGCCAGTTCAAAAGTTTTGGCCGATCCATCAGTCCTGTGCAACCGCAGTGTCGGCGTAGACATCTGTGCTGCTCGTCTCATCACGTGTTCATCGCCTCACGAGAAAGACGATGAGAATGATGACGATAATCAAAACAACTGCCCCGCCTCCTATGTACATTTCATGTACTCCTCTCTAAGGTGATTTGCGTTTTGTTGACGAGCGGCTCTTCGGGGGGTTTTATTGTTGCTGAACGAAGAGCCAACGACAACTTGAACATTTGACGGACGTCGCTGCTTTGAGTCTTCGTGGACCCAACTCGTATTTCCCTGGGCGTCAACAACTTGACGGTCCATCGAATGCCGGTCGGATCGCATCGGACCCCTCGACGCGGCGAAAATGATCGCTGAAACGACAAAACCGAATGCCCCGGCAATCATGAGGATGATCCCAACGGTTGAGAGACGAAAACCCGTACCTTGATAGGTTACGGCCCAGTACATTATTGCGCCGACCGCGGCTGCAATAGCGCTAAGCACCATTCCTGGAAGACCCACTTCACACCCCCTTCTGACTTCCCTGACGCACTGTTAGGTGAGAAAAACCGCGGTCTTGACGTTCTGATTCGAAGCGTAACACTTTCTATGAAACACCATTCATTGCGTCTGAGAACCTCAGATCGAAGGAGGCTGACTTCACGTCGACTTTCCATCGAGGTGGAGTCAGTCTCCGGGAGTACCGCACCCGCGAACTGAAACTTGATTCTGAATTGGTGGAGGTAAGGGGATTCGAACCCCTGACCCCTTGCATGCCATGCAAGTGCTCTA
>OBLU010004481.1_pt1 | contig 12599 bp, 8 predicted proteins | sample 1518681 | NCBI WGS metagenome assembly OBLU01 (sample SAMEA3539304, study PRJEB22396) | soil metagenome | biome: tundra; feature: field; material: soil | place: USA | collected 2010-05 | depth 0.15 m | reverse complement strand
GATCCCCCGGACCCCGATCCCCCGGACCCCGATCTCCGGAGCGCTGGCGTGCCGGAATCCGCTGGGCCACTGACGGCTGACCTGGGTGAGTGCGAGGTCGAGATGACCGGCGATCGCCGGTTCCGCGTGTTGTTCGGCCCCGGCCGGGGCTGCGCGGTGGCCACGCAGTTCGTGGGCGAGATCCCGCCCGGCCGGGCGCCCGATCACAGTCACCCCTACGACGAGCTGGTGCTGGTACTCGAAGGGGACGGCGTACTGCGCACTGGCGGCCGCGACCATGTCCTGGCCCCCGGCACCTGTGCGCACCTGCCGCCTGGGCAGCTGCACAGCCTGGAGAACACCGGGCCGGCCACGCTGCGGGTGCTTGGGGTCTTTCACCCCGCTGACAGCCCGGCCGCGAAGGAGGACCGCACTAATGCCGGAGCATAAGCTCGGAACATGCTTCCCACCGGCCACCTGGTCGCATTCGCGCTGCTTTCTTATCTGCTGATCGTTATTCCGGGACCGAACGTGCTCTTCGTAATCAGCCGGTCGCTGCAGCTGGGACGGGCTGCGGGCCTGGCCGCGGTTGCCGGTGGCCTGATGGGCGTCTACGCGCAGGTCATCGCGGTCGCATTCGGCATCGGCGCGCTAGTGGAACGGTCAGTGGCCATCTTCACCATCATCAAGCTGGCTGGCGCGGCGTATCTGGTTTACCTCGGCGTGCAGGCCGTACGGCATCGCCGGTCGCTCGCGGCGGCGCTCGACAGTCCGGCCGCAGCGAAGAGCACCGGCCGGATGCTGCGTGATGGGCTCGTGGTTGGCGTGACCAACCCGAAAGCGATCGTGTTCTTCGCCGCGGTATTGCCGCAGTTTGCCGATCGGTCCGCTGGCCATGTTCCGGTTCAGCTGTTGCTGCTCGGCGCCGTGTTCGTAAGCATTGCCCTGGTGTCCGACAGCATATGGGCCATCCTCGCGGGCACAGCCCGCTTGTGGTTTGCCCGGTCCCCGCGGCGCCTCGAGCTGATCGGCGGGACTGGTGGCCTGGTCATGATCGGCATCGGGGCCAGCCTGGCGCTCACCGGCCGCAAGGACTGACGACATCCGGCCGCCGACAGCCTGCCCTCCATCCGCCGCCGCTCGCTGTCAGTCAGGTTTGCAGCGGCATCAGCTCGGTGGCGAAGTCATCGAGGAACCTGTCGAGGGAGCCGGGCTCCCCCGCTGACCGGATGACGAACTTGCTCAGGCCTGCCGCCACGTATTCCTCGATCATCGCGCGGGCGGCCGCCCAGCTGCCCGCCGCGAGGCTGGCCGGGTTCACCTCAGGGCGCCGCTGACGGACTGCCTCGATCAGCGGCGCCGCAAAGCCGTCGGGGCCGACCGCCAGGCTGATCCCGAAATGCTCTGGGTCCACCTCGCGGCCCGCCTCGGAAGCTGCCGCCTGAATCGCCGCTCGCCCGTCGCGGGCCTCGGCCGGGGTCAGGAAGCTGGCCAGCCAGCCATCGCCGAGCCGGCCGACCCGGCGGAGCGCACCCGGCGCGCTGCCGCCCAGCCAGATGTCGAGCGGCCTGGCGGGCGGCGGGCCGACGCTGGCTGCTTCCACCGCGAAGAACTCGCCGGAGAACGTGACAGTTTCCTGGCTGAGTAGCCGCCGGAGCAGCTCAAGAGATTCGTCGAACACCGCGGCGCGGCGGCCGGCCGGAACTCCGAACAGCGGGAGCTCGGCTCGGCGAGCGGGCTTCAGGCCGAAGACAGGCAGCACCCGGCCCGGCGCCAGCCCGGCGAGCGAGGATAGCTGCTTAGCAACTAGCACGGGGTGCCGGCCGGGCAGCACCGCGACTCCGGTTCCGACCTTCAGCCGGGCTGTCCGCGCCAGGGCATAGGTCATTCCGACGAACGGCTCCATCAGGGGCCCGAAAACCATCTCCGGCAGCCAGAGCGAGTCGATACCGCTCGCCTCCAGACGATCGACGGCGCGGCCGAATCCGGTGGCGCCACCCGCGCCGCCGAGGGCAATCCCGATCCTGACTTTCACAGCACCCATCCGATCACGCCGCCGACCCTGACGGTCACCGGGCCATCCGAACGATCTTCGTTCTCTTGGGGCGCGAAGTCCATGCCGCGTCGATGAGCCGGGCTGGCTGCCGCCACTGAACGCCAGCCAAGCCGATGACCGGCCGACACCACCGGCTGCGTAGCCGAGGAGAGAAATGGATAACGTCATCATGACCCGTTACCTGCGTAAGAGCTTCCCGGCCAAGGGCGGCCGGGTCGAGGCAGTGCGCGGCGTGAGCATGGCCGTCGGGCTTGCGGGACGGCGGCGGCCGCCCGGTCTCGGCCAGGGTGGCGGCCATGTACTCGAAGACCAGGGCTGCAGCGGCGCCTTCGGGCTCGCCCAGGTCGGCGGCGCAAACCGTGATGTCCATAGGCCGCAAGCATTTCGCACCAAACGGGCCGCTCACTCGCCACCCGAATGGCTGATCAAGATGGGCCGGACCTACCGGTCTTGCTTATTCGCTGGCCGGTATCGCAGCCGCTTCCGCGCCGTCTCGGACTTTCCTGTGCGCTCGTTGACGACAGCCAGCTTCTTGGCCCGGTCCAGGTCCGCCTGGCTGATCAGGCCGTTGGCCAGCAGAAACTCGGGAAGCTCCCGCTGGTGGCCCCGCTCGTTCCAGATCCGGCGCTGGAGTTCCTTCTTGTAGTCCGAGACCGCGCCTTCGCCGCTCAGGTCAAGCGCTATGGCGACGTCGGTCATCGGCACGGCTTGCGGGGCGACCGCGCCGAGAACGAATTCCTGGTAGAGGTAGGCAATCGCCAGGCACGCCGCGCCGTTGCGGTCGAAGAAGGCCCGGACCCTGGGCACCGCGTCGGGCAGCGGTGGGTTCGGCTGTGCCGGGTTGGGCTGACCTGGTGCCGAACCGGCACGCCGGATTCCATCCTGGGTACGCGGCTCGCCCCGGTTCAGCGGCACGGTCGGCTGGCCGCGCCGCGGTGAAGGGACGTCGATGCACAGCGGCAGCACCCATGTACCGATGGCAACCAGCCACGCTCCGGCCGCAAGCCGGACCGGCACGGTCTCGTAGCCGTCGGGGGCCATCGGCAGCACATGCCGCGCCGCGGTCTGCACACTCTGGTAGTCCCCGCTGAAATCGGCCGCATAAGGCGCCACGTAGACCCGATGGGTGGTGTCCCGGCTGAAGAGTTCCCACCGGTAGTGCACGTACCGGAGACCTGGGCAGCGCGGGGACCTGTGCAGCGTGCTGTCCTTACCCGCGCTCAGCAGCGTCCGGTCCAGCCAGACGATCTCATCGGGCGGACAGCCGAGCCACTCGCGGCGCGCCGCTGACCAGATAACGAGTTGGGCCATCGCAACTCACCCATTGCCCCCGAGCACGACGCGTCATGCGCACAGTCACCAGTCTGGCGATGCCTGCGACGATAACACCCGCCAGGCCCCGCGAGCCTGGGCCCGCTCGCTCGACGTCAGCGGTGGCCGTTCATTTGCGGCGGCCTGGCCCAGTCGTTCTCAGCCCGGTCCCAGCCGATCTCCACCCTGGAGACCAGCGCGCCGGGCTGCGTTCCCCAGCCGATTGAGTCGCCGTCGCGGATCACCTGCTCCCCCGTCAGGGGCATTCCGTTGACCGTCGTGCCGTTGCGGCCGAGGTTGGTGATATGCCAGCGGCCGTCCTCGACGGTGAACTCGGCATGCACCCGGGACACGGTGGGCTCATCAGGAAGCCGGAGCTCAGCTTCCGCGCCCCGGCCCGCGCGGGCTCCTGAGGACCTGGTCTGGCTGACGCATCCGCTGGTCACGAGCCGCAGCGCCGGAACCGGCGCCACCGCGGCGACCGTGACAGACTCCGCGACCGGGCCGGGCTTCGCCGCCGTGACAGGCTCCGACACCACGGTCCTTGCCACGGCCAGATCGTCGTGGCTGGGCGCTGCGCGAGGATCCCCGCTGCGTTCCTCGCGCGGATACCCGCTGCGTTCTTCGCGCGGATACCCGTACGGATACGGGCTGGCGCTGGACGCTGGCTGCGAAGGACTCGCCGGCCGGCCCTGCTTGAGCCGGTAGCGCCCGGGTGGTACCGCCGGATCGCCGATGACGCTCACCCCGACCGGGCCGACGCTCGCGAGGCCGACGGAGTGCGCGCTGATCTGGTCTTCATAGACTTCGGTGGCGCTCGAATCGATCAGGCCGATATCCATCACCTCGGTCAGCGAGGCAAGGTCACCTGGGTTCATCCGCAACTCGACGAGGTTCGGCGCGAGCAGCGACCCGCCCGGTGTGACGATGAGCACCTCTGGCAGGTGCCGCAGGCCCAGTTGCAGCACATCCCTTCCATCGCGCCATGGCCGCGCGGCCAGCTGCCGCACCCATGGGTGATCACTGTTGATGCCGAGGCACCGCAGCGCCACCGCGAACAAGATGACGGCCGCCGCGAGCAGCATGAGCAGAACGGTGCCCGCGACCATGGAACCTGCCTCGCTGATGAGCAGCGCCCACGAGCCGACGATGCCTGCCGCGATGATCCATCGCTTCCGGCTGCGCGACTGCAGCGGAACGCGGAGCGGGCGGTGCGTCACATTGCTGCGATCAGCCAATCGCGACACCATCCTTGACCTAGTGCGCTGGCCTGACGTCAGGCCAAGCCCTGCCTGACGAGGATGCGGCGCCGGGCAGGCGCCGGTCAACGGATCGGGCGTTCTTTCCAGATATCTGGAGAACGCTCGAGTGCCGACGGCGCGCCGCCCGCCGCATCGACCGCCTGGCGGCAGCACTACCCGGGTTGACGTCACCACTCGCCCGGCCCCTGGCACCGGCCCTTACGCGGGAATGGACGGGCTCGTGCTGGTTTAGGCGAGCCGGCGCGGAGCAGTAGAGACGCAAAGGCAGTTCAACGTCTTATCCGCACCAATTTGTCATGGAGCAGCGATGCGTAGTCGCTCAATGGCGGTTTCGGTCATGTTGGCATTTGCGGCGGGGCTGCTGGCCGTGCCGTCCCTCGCGAGCGCAGCCGCCGGGCGGGCGCCAGCCAGCGGCGGGAAGCAGGCGGTCGCCGTGGGCACCGGCGGGGCCGTCGCATCGATGGATCTGGACGCGAGCAAGGCGGGGATCGCGGTACTGAAGCGGGGCGGCAACGCCGTCGATGCCGCTGTCGCTGTCGCGAGCACGATGGGCGTGACCATACCGTTCGTGGCGGGCCCGGGTGGCGGCGGCTTCATGGTGATCTATCTGGCCCGGACCCACCAGGTCGTGACGATCGACGGCCGCGAGACGTGTCCCCAGGCCTGCACACCAACGATGTTCACTAACCCGAAGACCGGCCAGCCGCTGGGTTATGACTACGCCTCAGATCAGCCACTGGCCACCGGGGTCCCCGCTATGGTGGCCACCTGGGCCGAGGCAATCGCCCGCTACGGCCGCAAGAGCCTGGCCGCGGACCTCCAGCCGGCGATCAGTGTCGCGGATCGCGGGTTCCGGGTGAACGCGGACTTCAGGCAGCTCGAAGAGTCCGGGTTGCCAGAACTGCAGGCGTACCCCGCGAGCCGCGCCCTGTTTCTCACCTCCGCCGGGAACCCGCTGCCGGTTGGCCACCTGCTCCGCAACCCTGACCTCGCTCGGACCTATCGGCTGCTGGCCCGCTACGGCCCGTCCTACCTCTACGACGGGCCGATCGGCCGGGCCATCGTCAGCGCCGATGATCACCCTGTTCTCTCCCCCGGCACCCATATCGTCACGCTGCCCGGGATTATGAAGATGAGTGATCTGCGCGCCTACGCCGCCAGGGTCCAAGCGCCGACGCACGTCACCTATCGAGGGCTGGACGTCTACAGCATGGCGCCGCCGTCCAGCAGCGGAACGACCGTTGGCGAGGCACTGAACATACTGAGCGGATGGAACCTCTCGGCCGAACCAGGGGCGCTGGCGCTGTTCCACTACCTGGAGGCCTCGCGGCTGGCCTACGCCGACCGCGACGCCTACGTCGGCGACCCCAGCTACGTCGGGGTGCCCGCGCATGGACTCCTCAGCCCGGCGTTCGCGGCGACTAGGCGCTGCCTGGTACGCGACACTGCGCTTGTCTCGCCGGTGGCTCCCGGTGACCCGTTCCCGCCCTACGAGAGCTGCAAGAACCAAGACGCGCAGACGGCGACGTCAGCTAAGGTATCGGCCACGTCATCCGAAGGACGTCACACCAACAACATCGTCACCGTCGACAAGTGGGGTGACGTCGTCGCGTACACCAACACCATCAACTTCTTCGGTGGCACCGGCATGACCGTGCCGGGCTACGGCTTCCTCCTGAACAACGAGATGACCGACTTCGACTTCGCGCCGCCAGCGCCCGGGGTATACGACCCCAATCTGCCCGCCAGCCGGAAGCAGCCGCGATCCAGCATGGGCCCGGTCATCGTGTTCCGCGACGGGAAGCCGGTCTTCACCGTGGGCGCCGCCGGAGGAGCGACCATTATCACGACTATTCTCCAGATCATCCTGAACCATGTTGATTTCGGCATGTCGCTACCTGCTGCCCTCGCGGCCCCGCGGGTGAGCCAGACGAACTCGCCGACCTCGCTAGCCGAGCCCGCCTTCTACAACAGCGCCCTGCGGCGGCAGCTGACCCGCGAGTTTGGCGAGCAGTTCACTGTGGCGACCGGGCCGATACTCCCGTTGGATGAATATCCCGGCGACGCGACCGGGATCCAGTTGCTCGGTCACGGGCGCTTCCAAGCCGTAGCCGAGCCCGTCCGCCTAGGCGGCGGCAGCGCGCTCGTCGTCAACCCCTCGCCGTAGCGGCGGCCCGCCGGGACCAGCGCGCTCCGCTGGTCGGCGTGCGCCTGCCCCAGCGACTGGGCTTGCTCAAGAACGGCGCGCAGTGACGCGCGGCGGGGCGCGATGAAACGGTTCCGGAGCTGCGGGCAGCAGCCTGCGTCGCGCTGGGCAGGCGCCATCAGGCTGCGCACGGCGGGGCCCGTCCGTGACGCGAGCCGAGCCGGTCAACGTCGGCGCTGTGGACCGAGTCGCGGTCCCCCCCGGGGCAGGTGTGGATGCCGATCCTGGTGCGCTCCTCCGGCGTGAACCCGCGCCAGCTGGCGTTGTTGAGCTCGATGAAGTGCGGCAGCAGGTTCCGGCCGGTCCACGGGTTGCGGGGCTGCCGAGCCACAGTAATTCTGGTTCAGCCTGCCCGGGGTATGGCGGATGAACCGCGGCCCGGGGGACAATCCAGTGGGGAGTCGGCCGCAACGGAGCGGCCGGATCCGCCAATGAGGTGAACGTTATGACAACGCCCACAAAGACGTGGCGGCGCCTGGGCAGCAGGCTGGGGCGCGATCGCAACCCGCTGTGCCGACGCTCGGACCTGATCGAGGCGTGGCTGCTGCCCGCCGTGGTCGTCGCGTTCCTGGTTCTGGGCCCGCTCGTCGCTGGCGCCGCCGGTCTGCGGGTGCGCGCGGACATCGCGGCTGCGCGGCACGCTCAGCTGTCCTGGCATCGGACTTCCGCGGTGCTGCTCGCGGCGGCGCCCGGGCCACTATTTTCCGACAACGGCGCAAACTCCTGGGGGGTCTGGACGTCGGCGCGCTGGAGCGCGGACGGACAGCAGCGGGTCGGCGCGGTCCCGGCCGCCGCGGGAACCAGGGCGGGCAGCAGCGTGGCCGTGTGGCTTGACCGCGCGGGTGACGTGCGGCTGCCACCGCTGACGTCGGGTGAGGCCAGGGATCACGTCATCCTCGGGGCGTCGGTCGCGCTCGCCGCTCTCGCGGTACTCCTGGCCTGCCTGGCCCTGATTGGCCGGCGGGTGCTCGACTGGCGGAGACTCGCCGGCTGGGAGACCGCCTGGCAGTCGGTCGGGCCGCAGTGGACTTGCCGGGGATAGGCCGCCGGACTGGCTGCTATCTCTCCAGCAGCACCGACAGGATGTTGCCCGCCGGGTCCTTGAACCAGGCGATGTAGGGGCTGCCGCGACTGATGCCCTTCTCGTCCTGCGCAACGCCGTCGTAGTGCTCGAAGTGCACGCCCCGCGCGGTGAGCTCATCGACTGCTTGGTCTATGTCGTCGACAGGGAAGTTGAGGATCGTGTAGCTGGCCGGCTCGTGACCGGGCTTCGGGTAGACGAGCGTGTCCCGGCCGCCTGCCAGGTGCAGCGTCATCAGGCCGTTCTGCTCCGATGTCTTGATGCCGAGCGTCTCGCCGTAGAACTGGCGCGTTTTGCCAGGTCATCGACGGCGAACCCGCTGAATGCCTTCGTGTTCGCGAACATGTCTTCGTGCTCCCTCCGGGGATCTACTGGTTGCTTCTGCCGGGATCCACGAGCTGAGACCGGCCAGGAGCCCAGAACTCATCGGCCGCCGGGCAACGCCAGCGGCTTAGCGCCGTCCCGCGAGTTGTGGCGTCCTTGTGTACTCCGCTCCCTAGTCACACCTTGTTATCTCGGTTATCTCGGTTATCTCGGTCAGCGGAAGTCGCGGCTGCGGGCAGCGGCCACCACTCGCAGCCGGCGCAGCCGGACAGCCAGCAGGCTGACCGCCCCGTCCAGCCGCTCCACCCGGCCGTACACGACCAGCGCGCTGGCGTCCATCGCCAGCTTGCGGTGGCGCTCCCACACCTGCGGCGGGCAGATCACGTTCGCCATCCCGGTCTCGTCCTCCAGGCTCAGGAATACCACCCCGCGGGCCGTTCCCGGCTGCTGCCGGTGGGTGACCAGCCCGGCCACCGCCACCGCAGCACCGGGCCTGGCCGTCTTCAGCGCATCCGTCCCGATCACTCCCCGTTCGGTGAGCAGCTGCCTGATGTGCTCGACTGGGTGGGTGCCGTAGGTGCCGGTCGCCCACAGGTCGGCGAAGGTCTCTTCGGCCGCGGTCATGGCCGGCAGCGGCGGGGCGATCAGGCCCGGGGTGGTGCCGGGAAGCTGCCCGGCCCGGATGGTGGCGGCTGCGCCGGCCGCCCACAGCGCCTCGCGCCTGCCCACCCCGAAGCAGCCGAACGCGCCCGCCGTGGCCAGCGCCTCGAGCGCCGGGGCCCGAAGCCTGGTACGGCGGGCGAAGTCCTCCAGATCCCGGTACGGCCGACCGGCGGGGATGGCGGCGGCGGCGCCCAGGTTGCGCACGTCGGACAGGCCGAGCCTGATGGCCGGCTGGCCAGCCACCGGCTTGCCCCCGCCAGGGGGGTCGGCCTGGTCGGCGGGGCCAGCGGGGCGGTCATCGTTAGGGATGCTGGTCGCCCGGTTTTGCGGGTTTTCCAGTGTGGCGAGGACATCACTGGCGTTGACGTCGACACCGCGCACCTGCACGCCGTGCCTGCGCACGTCGCTGATCAGGCTGGCCGGCGCGTAGAACCCCATCGGCTGGCAGCGGAGCAGCGCCGCGGTGAATGCGGCCGGGTAATAGCACTTCAGCCAGGCGCTCGCGTAGACCAGGTAGGCGAAGCTGATCGCGTGCGACTCGGGGAAGCCGTAGCTGGAGAAGGCGAGGATCTTGGTGTAGATGTCCTGCGCCACGGCCAGCGGGATGTCCCGCGCGGCCATCCCGTCCAGCAGCCGGGCGCGCAGCTCCTCGATCCGCTCCGGGGCCCGCTTGGAGCTCATCGCCTGCCGGAGCTTGTCCGCCTCCGTGGGACTGAACCCGGCGCAGTCGATCGCGATCTGCATCATCTGCTCCTGGAACAGCGGCACGCCCAGCGTCTTGCCGAGCGCATGACGCATGGACTCGTGCGGTAGCTCCGCGACCTCGTCGCCGTGACGGCGGCGCATGTAGGGGTGGACCGAGCCACCCTGGATCGGGCCCGGCCTGATCAGCGCGACCTCAATCACCAGGTCATAGAACTTTTCCGGGCGCAGCCGCGGCAGCGTCGCCATCTGGGCGCGCGATTCCACCTGGAACACCCCGACGGTGTCCGCCTCCTGCAGCATGGCGTAGACGCCGGGGTCTTCCTGCGGGATCGAGTGCAGGCTCCAGCGCTGGCCGTGGTAGGCCGCCACCAGCTCGAAGCAGTCCCGCAGCGCGGAGAGCATGCCCAGGCCGAGCAGGTCGAACTTGACCAGCCCGGCGTAGGCACAGTCGTCCTTGTCCCATTGCAGTACGGTCCGGCCGGGCATCCGGGCCCACTCCACCGGGCACACCTCCCCCACCGGCCGGTCGCAGATCACCATCCCGCCGGAGTGAATGCCCAGATGACGCGGGAGCCGCTGCATCCGCCCGGCGAGCTCGACGACAGCCTCGGGGACCTCCGCGTCGGGCGGGACCGGCTGGCCCGGCCCGCAGCGACGCGGCCCGACCTGGCGCGACCAGGCGTTCTGCTGCTCCGGCTGGTAACCGAGGGCGCGGCCCGCGTCCCGCAGCGCCATCCGGGGCCGGTAGGAGATCACATTGGCGACCTGCGCGGCCTTGTCCCTGCCGTAGGTGTTATAGACGTACTGGATCGCCTCCTCGCGGCGGCGGTGCTCGATGTCCAGGTCGATGTCGGGCGGCCCGTCCCGGCCTGCCGACAGGAAGCGCTCGAAGAGCAGGCCGTGCCGGACCGGGTCCACGCTGGTGATCCCGAGCGCGTAACAGACGGCCGAGTTGGCCGCCGATCCCCGGCCCTGGCACAGGATGCCCGACTCCTCGCAGAACCTGACTATGTCGTGCACAATCAGGAAGTAGCCGGGGAATCCGAGCTGCTCGATGACGTTGAGCTCGCGGGCTACCTGGTCGTAGGCCCCGGGTTCGCGTTCCGCCGCTGGCGGCCCGTAGCGCTCCGGGGCCTTTCTGGCAACAAGCTCGCGCAGCCAGGAGGCCTCGGAGTGGCGGCCGGGAACAGGAAAGTCAGGCAGCGCGGGCGCGATAACGTGGAAATCGAACGCGCAATCGGCGGCTAGCGCGATGGTCCGCTCGAACACTCCGGGGTACCTGCGCAGGCGCCTGGCCATCTCGGCGCCTGACCGGATGTAGGCAGCGCCGGAGGCGGCCAGCCAGCCATCCATCTCGGCCAGGCTGCGCCGGGCCCTGATCGCCGCGAGGACCTGAGCCAGCCGGGCATCCTGCGGTGTCGCGTGGTGGACGTTACCGGTGGCTATCGCGCCTATCCCTGCGCTATTGGCCAGCTCGAATAGGGCATCATTGCGCTCGTCGTCGGCTGGCTGGTCATGATTGGTCAGCTCCACCATGACGTTCTCGCTGCCGAACATTGCTACCAGGGACCGGAGCTCTGCCGCAGCTGCAGCAGTCGCCGCAGTGATCGCGGAGGTCGCCGCGGCTGGCATCCCCGGAGGGCTGCCGTCCGTCCTAAGCCCACAGGCTGCAAGCGCGGCAGGGACAGCGCCCTTGCGGCACCCGGTGAGAACAACCCAGTGACCGTCATGTGCCGCGGCGAGCGCGGCCTCGTCGTAGACCGGGCGTCCTTTCTCTTTCCCGGCGAGTTGCGCCTCGCTGATCACCCGGCACAGGCGGCGGTATCCCTCCGGATCCCGGGCGAGCACCAGCAGGTGCCGGCCGACCGGATCGGGGATTCCGCTCTGGCCGCCGGGCAGGTCCAGGCTGAGTTCGGCACCGAATACCGTGTCGATCCTGGTGCCGCTCGCCTGAGGCAGCCGGCCGGCCGCCTGGGCGAACTGGGGAACCCCGTACATGCCGTCGTGGTCGGTGATGGCCAGCGCGGTCAAGCCTCGCGCCACCGCCTCAGCGACCAGTTCAGTGGGGCTGGAAGCGCCATCGAGGAAGCTGTAGGACGAGTGGCAGTGCAGCTCAGCCCAGGCTGGATCCTGACTGATGGCCGCTGGCCTGCCGGGAGCCACCGGCAGCCGGGTCACCGGACGTGACCGTGGTGCTTCTTCCGTTTCGCCGGTCTTGTTACCACCCCAGGAGAGGCGTCGCTCAAACTCCCGCCATGGCACTGGCGGGTTATCCCAGCCCATGACTTGCCCTCCTCTTTCCTGGCGGCCGACTCTTACTGGCCGGGCTGCCTGCGTGCCGGTTGCCTGCGTATCGGTTGCCCTCGTGGCCGGTTGCCCTCGTGGCGGGTGGCTCTTTCGCCGGTGCCCTTTCGGCGGTGGTCTGGGGTGTGGGCTAGCTAGATGGGGTGGATGCCGGGGGTGGAGAGGTAGGCGCGGCCGGCGGGGGTGATCCATTGGAAGATGCCTGGCTGGGGCTGGGTTAGTTGCCAGTGGGGGTGTTGTTTGAGGATGTGGTGCAGGCGGCATAGGCCGCCGAGGTTGCAGTTGCAGGTCAGTCCGCCGTCGTGGTAGGGGCGGGTGTGGTCGAGGTCGCCGCGCCAGGCGGGCTGGCGGCAGGTCGGGAACCGGCAGGTCAGGTCGCGGGCGGCGATGAGTTCTTTCAGGCGGGGCGGGGGCCGGTAGGCGGGGGTGGCGGTGGTGTGCGCGCAGCCGCCGGCGGCCCGGTCCGCGGTGACCTGGGCGGTGGCGCGGGCGGCGGCGTTGCCGGCGGCGCGTAGTGCCCGGGTGAGGATGTCGTGGGGTTGCGTTGCCTGGCGGGCTGGGGGGCGGGTGAGGTGGTCCTCGGGGATGGTCAGGGTGACTCGGCTGACCAGCCCGGTCCAGGTGCCTGGCTGGTCAGGTGCGGCGGCGGGGGCGTTGCGGGCGGGACGGGGCCTGGCGCGGGTGGCGGGGCGGGGGATGCGGGTGACG
>OBLU010004479.1_pt1 | contig 12602 bp, 8 predicted proteins | sample 1518681 | NCBI WGS metagenome assembly OBLU01 (sample SAMEA3539304, study PRJEB22396) | soil metagenome | biome: tundra; feature: field; material: soil | place: USA | collected 2010-05 | depth 0.15 m | reverse complement strand
GAGATATTGGCGTGACTGGAGTTCAGACGTGTGCTCTTCCGATCTGGAGTGGCGCGACCCGCGCTCCGTTTGGTATGGCGCACACCTGAAAACCCCGAACTCGCAAGTGCAGCAATTCCTGGGCGAGATTTACCAGAACGCGGGGGATCGGGTTAACAACTTCGTCAGGTCCGGCACCCCGCTCCAACTGACCAATGAGCTCCCGTTCGCGCAGGCCGTGCTCGGCGACGCGGCGGGCGTGGAACGATTGCGGGCGGAGTGGGAGGGAGTCATGCCGGCGAGGACCAACTCCATCGCTTACCGGGATCAACTGTGGGATTTCGCGTGGCAGCGATTCGAGGAGTCGCTCGCCCGCCGCGGCACATTGAGCGTGCCCAATCTCTTCATGTGCCGCGGCCGGCTGCTGGTGAGCGAGGGCAAGTTTGCGCAGGCGATCCCGGAGTTCAAACACGCTCTGGCCCTGGCCCAGACCAGCAACTACGACGTCGTTCGGGCTGAAAGCGCTACGCACGCCCTCTTCGCCATCGGGGTGGCGTACTGGAATATGGGCAACTATGGCGAAGCGCAGCCGTGGCTGCTTAGAGCGCAGGCGGTGCAGAGGAAATCCGGCCAGGTCTGGCTGCCGGCGCTGGACCAGGAAGTCGAGCGGATCAAGGCCCTGGCCGCGCCGAAGTGAGCCACGCCGTGATGGCCAAGTGCCGAAGTGAAGCGTGTCGGAATCGTTGTTGCGCAAGCCGGGCTTTTGTGCCAAGACTATCCCTGTCCGAGCATTGGTGGAATGGGGTCGTAGCTCAGTTGGTAGAGCGTCTCGTTCGCAATGAGAAGGTCGCAGGTTCGATTCCTGTCGGCTCCACCATCCAAAACAGGAGGAAATTAGCGTGTTTCCCAACAATATCGCCACTTTTCGCGCTTAGTGGGCTCGCAGCCCCAAGGTGGAGTTGTGGGTGGTTGTAAGGGGTTGTTTGGGGGTTGACATGACACCGGATGACACCGAAACTGACACCAAATGACACCGAAAAAGAGGCGCATAAAGAAGCACGGGAACGACCGCTGGGAAGTTGATTTCGGAACGGACGCCGTAGGTAAGAAAATACGGCTGACCGTGAAGACCGAAGCTGAAGCGGATGCGGAAATCGACCGCTACAAGAAGGAATTGAAACGGTGCGGGGAATACTGGGCCCGGCTCACCGATCTGGAACGGCAAACGACGGTCGCCATCCTGCAGGAAATCCAATCCAAGAAACTGAGTCTGACCCGGGTGTGGACGGAACACCAGAAGTGGAGCAAGGACGTGGACAAGCAGGAGACCACCACCCCGATGCCCTACTCGGACGCCGTGGAGGAATTCAAGCGGCGGAAGCTGGCAGCAGGGAAAACTGAACGCTACGTCGATGAGGTGGCGGATATGCTGATGAAATTCGGCGACGGCCGGGAGAAGCAGAACATCCACGAAATCTTGCCCGGGGATCTTGAGCAGTGGCTCGACTCACACAGGCATTGGAGCAAGAGCTCCAGGCGGACGAACATGCTCAGGTTCAGCAGCCTCTGGGAGGTCGCCATTGCCAAAGGCTGGTGCACGCTCAACATCGTGGACCGCCTGGAGCCGGTTAAAGTTCCGGGGCCGGACGTGAGAATCTACTCGAACGACACCACGCTCAACATCCTGGCAGCCGTCATGTCGGACGAACTCACGCAGATGGTCATCGCGCCCATGTCGCTCGGATTGTTTGGCTGCATGCGGCCAGAGGAGATCGAGAGCGTAAAAGCTCTTCGTGCCGGCATGTCCGGGACACAGCTCTTTGGCTGGCACGATATCGACCTGAAGCACGGGTTAATCACCGTCCGGCGGGAAATCGCCAAGAACGGTGACCAACGTACCGTCCGCCTGCAACCGGTCGCGGTCGAGTGGTTAAAGCTGGCCAAAGATCTCAAGAACCCCCTCCCTCCGGTGAACGAGCGACGCCTGGTGGATGCGGCGTGCGAGCGGATCGGCTTGGAGGAGTGGCTTAGGGACGGCCTGAGGAAGGCCTGCGCCACCCACCTCAGGGCCGTTTACAAGAACGATTACGACGTGGTCAAGGACATGGGTAACAGCATCCGGGTACTCCTAAAGCACTACGCGGACCTCCACGTGCCCGAATCCGTGTCACTGGAACACTGGCAAATTTCTCCTGAGAGGGTAAAGGCATACCTGAAGACTACTAAGTGGAAGAAAGTGGTTGAAAAGGCAGCGCAAGCCATTGCCTAAGAGGCTATTGCATCTGCTGAAGAGCGGCCAAAACCGTAGGCCAGTGGAACCTCCAGGCTCGCCGGTTGAAGCGGATCGCGGGTAGACGACCAGCCCTGACCTGCGTCCATATCCAGTCGGCTGAATACTGCAGGCGCTCGGCCAGTTCCTTAATCGTCAGTAAGCGATCGTCGCTCATTATCTGGAGCATAAAGCCGTTCCTTTCGGCGCTAAGGGCTTTTTGGATGAAGTGAACTTTTTCTAAAAACAGGTTGCAGTTTAAGGCCGCTGTCATAGGGACCGAGGCGGCCAAGGCCCGAACCGTCCGAAATCGTCCATTTCAAGGGGCGAGTTCAATCGCCTTCCCAGCGGTCGCTGGAAAAGTGTCCGTGAGTGGCAAACCGTGGAGCGCGGTTGCCATATCGAATCGAAGAATTCGGCGTAGCCGGAGGGGCGCCAACGACCAAGGAAATCAATTTGGTGGTCGGCAAGAACCCATCGGCGGCGGTGCAGCGCCAGATGGAAGTCCAACAGGCTGGAGTCAGGACAGGGGCGCAGGACGGTTATTCCTGACCTTGGCGCAGGCGACGTCTGGGGATAAGAGAGAAGAGCGGGGACTTGGAATGAGATTCCGGCCAACATCTCTGCCACTCATTCGGGTTCAGGCGGGCGCTCAACACATGCGCCAGCCGGGGCACCGGCGCTTTCAGGCGGCGCATTCGCGGTGTTCGGAAACATGCCCGCTCAGGCACAAACCTGAACATTGTGTAATGAGCGGGCTGTAATGAGCGGACTTTGCTTCTTTCGGCAGGACCGGCAGACTTGGGCGCATGAACGATGTTTGGAAGGAATCCAAAACGCGCCGCTATTCATTCATCCTGTTTGTCTGCGCGATGCTCGTGTCGGGTCATGCTTGCACCGCCGGGACGGCTGGCGAAACCACAACCATCACTCTGAACGGCAGCGACTCCGGGCGGGTTTTCGAGGGCATCGGCGCGCTGAGCGCCGGCGCCGGGTCGAGGCTGCTCATTGACTATCCCGAGCCGCAGCGCAGCCAGTTGCTCGACTTCCTCTTCAAGCCCAACTTCGGCGCCTCGCTCCATCATCTCAAGGTGGAGATCGGCGGCGATGTGAACTCGACCGAGGGCAGCGAGCCGAGCCACGCCCGCACCCGCGAGGAGTTCGAACATCCGCGAAAGGAGTATTTCGATCGCGGCTACGAGTGGTGGCTGATGCGCGAGGCCAAGAAACGCAATCCCAAGATCTTTCTCGACGCGCTTCAATGGGGCGCCCCCGACTGGCTCGGCGACAAGGAGTTTCCCGACTCGGGCGACCCGAACACGCTCCCCTGGGAAAAGCGCATGCCGCGCAATCGCAAGAAGTTCTTCACTCAGGACACCGCGGACTTCATCGCCAGCTTCATCAAAGGCGCCAGACAGCATCACGGTCTGGACATCAACTATTGCGGCGTTTGGAACGAGACCCCCCTGGGCGATGTCTGGGACGGCCCACGGCTGGACGCGCCCTGGATCAAAGTGTTGCGCAAGACGCTTGATAGGAACGGGCTCTCCAGGGTCGGGATCATCGCCTGCGATTCCGAGGGCGGCCATGACCCCCAGGACCTGGCGGATTGCCGAATTCGCGAACAAAGACGACGAATTGAAGAAGGCCATTTACGCGTTCGGAGCGCATTATCCCCAGCACTGGACCACCGAGGCGGCAGCGCAGAGCGGCAAGCCGCTTTGGGCCAGCGAGGACAGCACCGGCTGGGCCGGGTGCAGCTTTTACTCGGATAATCCACCCATCATGGGCTGGAAGACCGTCGCCCTCGAGCTGGCCAAGCTTTACAACCTGAACTACATCGACGCGAAAATAACCAAGACCACGATCTGCTACCTGATCGATTCCTACTACGACAGCCTCTCCTTTGCCAACGCCTCGGTCATCAAGGCTAATTCGCCCTGGTCCGGCTACTACGAGGTCTGGCCGCCATTATGGGCCATGGCCCATACGGGGCAATTCGCGCAGCCGGGCTGGAGATACCTCGACGCCGCATGCGGAAAGCTCAAGGAGGGCGGCAGCTATGTTTCCCTGCGCAGTCCCAAGGGCGACTACAGCGTCATCATCGAGACGGCGGACGCCAAGACGGCGCAAACACTGGCATTCCGCGTCTCCGGCGGGCTGGCGTCCGGTCCGGTGCATGTGTGGCGGAGCACCGAGCAAAGCCTCTTCGAGCGCCGCGAGGACATTCGCCCGGCCAATGGTTCGTTTGAAATTAAACTGGAGCCCGGCTGCATTTATTCGCTGACGACCACCACCGGTCAGCGGAAAGGAAATACCAACGCCGCGCCGCCAGCGGCGTTCCCCATGCCGTACAAGGAGAATTTCGAGAGCTATCCGTTGGGCAAGATGGCCAGGTATTTTGCCGACCAGAGCGGAACGTTCGAGATCGCCAAACGCGCCGACGGCGGCAAGTGCCTGCGGCAGCCGCTGGTCCGGCGCGGGCTGGACTGGGAACACTATCCCACGCCCGAACCCTACACACTCATCGGCTCGCCCAAGTGGCGCAACTACGAGGTATCGTGTGACGCGCACCTTGAAGGAGCGGGTTACGCGGCGCTGCTGGGTCGCGTCCGGTGCAGCCTGTTGAGCATCTCGGCTCCGGCGCACGGATACTGGCTCAGAGTCAGCGACAGCGGACATTGGGAACTCAAGTCGCTGTTCACCACCCTGGCTGAGGGCACGGTGTCCTTCGACGCCCGTCGCTGGCACAAACTGGCGCTGACATTTTCCGGCACACGCATCACCGCCGCCATTGACGGGGTCGAGGTCCGGACGATTGAGGACCACACTTTCTTCGAAGGCGGGATGGCCGGCCTGGGCAGCGGCTGGAACATCGCCGAGTTCGACAACTTTTCGCTGCGGGAGGTTGCCGGGCCGTCGCTGAGCAAAGTCGATCTGGCGGCGGGAAAGAAGACGACGGCGTCGAGTAACTACAGCGACGCTTACGAGGCCCATTTCGCCACCGACGGCAATCCGGAGACACGATGGAACGCCGCGCCGGGCGAGAAGACCGGCGCCTGGCTGGAGGTCGATTTCGGCAAACCCACCCGCTTCAACCGAACGATCATGCGCCAGTATGACCAGCGGATCACCGACTACAAGATCCAGTTCCTGGACGGCGCCGTGTGGCGCGACGCCTGCGAGACGGGAGAATTGCTAGTGAGCTTCCCCTCGGTGCGCGCGGCCAGGATACGGCTGCTGGTGGTCTCCGCCAAAGTCGAGCCCTCGATCTTCGATCTGGAAGTGTATGATGATGAGAACTGAGACGGCTGCGAAAAACTCACGATGCTCATGTCGGACCATGCCCGCGCGGCCGGGACGTCCGGGAAACCACAACTTTCAATCTGAAAGAGACATAAAGATTTGAAACCGCGCCAAACTCTCACCCGTTACATCGCTCTTGGTTTTGCGGTGGCGCCGATGCTCTTTGCGAATGTCATATCGGTCCGCGCCGCCTCGCCGACGCCGTTGGTCCGCGACGTTACCACCGGCTACCTCTTGAACTGTTTTTTCATGTCGCCGCAGCCCTATTGCTGGCCGACGAACCGTGAGGTGATGCTTTCGGGGTGGGAAACAGACAGGAGCGGCGGCTATTTTGCCTATCACCCGACCTGTATCTATCCCGAAGGTTTTGGGTTTCACACCGATTGGTTCAAGCTCGTCGATACCAACCGCCACGGCGCCATTACGCTCAAACACCAGATCGCCCGCCAAACCGAGGGCCGGCTGACGCTGGAATTCCGGTTCATGTTCCCGGCGCGGATGGACGGGGCGTGCTGGCAATTGCGCGATTTGGAACAGGCCGGAGTCAGCCTGATTACGGCGGATGGCAACCTGTGCATGGAGGCCCGCAACGGCAAACCGGTGCCGCTGGCCCCGGTGCGGGATGGCCGCGAGTACGGCGTAAAAGTTGTCGCCGATCTTGCGGCGAAAACCGCCTCCGTGTTTGTCGATGGCGCCTTGAAGGCTTCATCCGCGCCGTTCGCGCATCCGGTCAGGACAATTGACTATTTCCTGGCAAAGACCGGTGACGCCGCCACCGGCGAAATGTTCCTGAACCCGGTCAATATCCACAAAGGTTACGCTGTCAACGAGACGTTTGTGGCCTGCGGCACCGGGGAAATGCCCGATGACTGGACGGCCGAGTCGGGCACGGCCCGGGTCGAGCAGTTCGAGTGCGGCACAAAGCTGGATATTTTCAGTCTCCGGCTCAATGGCTTGGCTATCAAACGCTTCGCGCCCATGAAAAACAAAACCGTTATCGAGTGCCGGTTTCTGCTGCCGGCAAAGAAGGAGGGTTGGCGCGTGGAATTGTCCGGCCGGGGCAAGACGGCCTTTGTGTTGGACACGCTCAAGGACTGCCGAAGCAATCTTTGGTACATGGCCAAAATCATCGCCGATCCCGCCACGGGCACCGCCGACGTCTTTATCAACGGCAAGCCTGCCGCCAAAGGCGCGTCTTTTCGCAACAAGGTTCGAATGTTGGACATGATTCGATTTGCCGGCGATTTATGGGTGGACGACGTGCTGGTTTATCCGTGGCGCGACTGGCCCTCAGACTATGTTCCGGAGCCAAAACCAGCCGTGGCGAAGGACGGCTATATCCCCGGAGTGCAGAGCTGCAATCTCTGGCGCGAGGGCACCTCTTACGCCGGGTGGGACTATGTCTATCCGTATCGCGATAAACGCAAACCGTATTTGGGTTGGTACGACGAAGGCAACCCCGAGGAAACGGATTGGGAAATCAAGTGGCAGGTCGAGCACGGCATTGCCTTCGAGCAACACTGCTGGTATCGGCCCAACAATGCGATCAATCACCCGATCAAGGATGGCGTGCTCGATCAGAGCATCATCAAGGGGCTTTTCAACGCGCGTTACAGCAGCCTGAAGAAATTCACAATCATGTGTACCGACGACGGCGCCTGCGAAAGCAACCCGGAAGATTTCAAGGACAACATCATTCCTTACTGGATCGAGTACTTTTTCAAGGACCCGCGCTATTTCAAGATCGATGGCAAGCCGGTGCTCTCGATCTATCATTATGCCAATTGGATCAGGATGTTCGGCGGCGCCGAGGGCGGGCGCGCCGCGATCCAACTGCTGCGCGAGGAGGTTTCCCGTGCCGGGTTTCCCGGTCTTATTTTGATGATGGAGGAACGAAGCGGGGATGAGAACGCGTTGCGCGCCATCAAGGCGCTGGGCGCCGATTACTGCTATTCCTATACTTGGTTCTCCCAAGATCCCAAATTCCAATACGACCGCATGACACGGGAACGTGAGCTGTGCCGGGCGGTCGGACTGGGTCTGCTCCCGAGCATTTCCATGGGATGGGATCGTGAGGCTTGGGGAGTGCATGACGGCGGTTGGCTGAGTTTCCCGGACTACAAGAACCTGGCGCTGTGGACCCGCGATGAATATATGCCGTCGCTCCCGGCCGATTCACTAGGCCGGCGCATTGTCATGCTGGCCAACTGGTGCGAATTCGGCGAAGGCCACTTCATGCTCCCCAATGCCTCGGGCGGCTTCGGCTATCTGGACGCCTTGCGCGACGTTTTTGCCCAGGGCGGCCCGCACCAGGACGTGGTCCCGACCGAGCGACAAAAACGGCGGTTCACCGTGTTGTATCCGAAAGACTGATGAAATGAATAGTTACATTAAGCGAATGATGTTTAGCGGGCTGCTCGGATTGTTCTGGAGCGGCGCAATGATACTGGCGGCGTCTTCGGCCATGGTGTCCGCATCCTCGCTGCCGCGCGGCATCACCGTCCAGACTAACGCCGAGGAGGTAATTTATGCCTCGCCCTGGCTCAAGGTGGCCTTCTCGTCGCGCACACCCGCCCTGACCTTTCTGTCGGTGGATGCGACCGGAACAGGCCGCCATTCGCGCAATCTCCTTAAGGCTCCCATCGGCGGCGGGCCGGCGGTTTCAATGGCCACGGGCGCTTGCGCGTTGTTGGAAACACCATGCGCCTTCTCCAGGGCCGGAAACGTCGTGCGCTATGCCGCCGTCAAGCTTGGCCAATGGGAAACTGACTCATATTGCTTCACCATCAAGCCCAAAGAAATCGACGTGGTCATCGAAAGGGATGTTCCGCAGGACTACGACGCGTCTCAAGCGAGCCCTCTGCGCGTGGTGTTCGATGCCACTGTCACCCCCGTCTCGCCGCTGGGACGTCTCACGCAAGGCGAATTGGGAAGATTACAATTTCCTCTCCTGTTGCACTTCCCGGACTGGGGCAGCCTGCTTGTCCGCGCCAAGGAGCAAGGCCCCGAAGAGTCCACCTGGGACTTCTCCCTGCTCAGAGACCTCAAGCCCATCCCTCTGGGCGCCGTGGCAAGTTGGCGCACCATGACTCCGGAGGAGCGGAAGAAGATGGAGAGGGTCGGCAACAAATATCTCCTGCATGAGAACAACATTCACATCGGACCCGAGCAGATCCAGTTGGCATTGCACAAGGGAAACAGCGCTGCAAAACAGCAGGCTGGAAAACAACGCCTCGAACTGAGCATGACGGTCACCGCAATCTATCCCGAATCGAAGCGTGTCAATGCCGATCCCAAGCTGATCGGAGTCAAGTTCGCCTGGCTCAACATCTTCGGTTTCCGGGCGGACCTCGGCTGCGTGGCCAACAGTTCCACCGGCGACGCCTGCCAGTTCTGCCTCCACTGCTATGCCGACCAGGCCTATTACACCCCACCTCTGTTTGACAAATTCACGGCGCTGGATTTGGTGCGAATCTCGTTGGATCGCTATTTCGACGGCTTTACGGGCTACCGCGACGATTTTCAGGACGTTGCTCCCTCGACGATCATCGCCGCCTGGGACTATGCCACCGGCAAACCCGACTCGGTGTGGCTTAAACAACGCATTGGCATCATCGAGAAGTATGCCGAGCGCATGATCGCCATGGACGTCGATGGCGACGGCTTATGCGAGTCGCAGAAAAGCCCAAGCAACTGGTGGGACATGATCGACTGGAACTGGAAAGACGCTTACGGCTCCGCTCTGGCTTGGCGGGCCTTCCAGTGCGCGGCGGACCTGGAACATCGTCTGGGCGATCAGGCCAAGGCTCGGCGATACGGCGAGCGGGCGGAGAAGATTCGAGCTATTTATTACCCGACCTTTTACAATCCCGAAACCGGCGTTCTGGCCGGCTGGCGCGCCAAGGATGGGACGTTTGGCGACCGCTATTTCCTCTTTGCCAACGGCATCGCCATCGCCTACGGTCTGGTGGACAAACCCCAGGCCAACGCGATCCTGGACCGCCTCCAGGCCAAGCTCAAGGAAGTCGGTTACCACAACTTCCAGTACGGCCTTCCCGGCAACCTCGTGGCGTTCCCGCACTACCTGGGTTTTCAAATCTATCAGAACGGCGGAACCACAGGCAGCATGGCCTACTACTATGTCCAGGCCCTTTACGCCGCCGGACGCAAAGCCGAGGCCGAGGCGATCTTCACCAGGATGCTCGAAGGCTATCGCGACGGAACCTTTCAGAACGGCATCGGCAACGGCGGTGCCTGGAAGGAATGGAACGGAACCCCTTGCGGATATGAGAGGTTGCTCGTCGATGCATACTATCCTCTGACCGCGCTAATCACAGGCCGGCTCGGTCGCGGCGTGCCGCTGCCTTGACGCAACTGTAGCAAGAAATTGCTTTTGACGCTGGCGCGGAAAACAAGGCCGATGCAGGCCACGCCTTATGCTCTGACCCAAATTGGGCTCGACCAGCCGAGGTGGTTGTTTTTCTGCGTCACTCGGATGTAGTAATAAAGCACGCCCGATTCGTTCTTGAAATCAGCATCCACCCACTCGCCCGTTTCGCGCATCGAGCCTGGGGCCGGCGTGATGGAATGAATCACCCGGCTGTTGCGCAGGATGTCAATCGAACTGATCTCATCCACAGCGATGATGTCGAAGCTCATTTGCGGCGCGCCAGCGCTTTGAACCTCCTCGCCCGCCCACGCTCCGTTCAAACGAAAATCGAGCACGATTTTGTCGCCGGTGGTGGCGAAACAGCGCCGCCGCCGGAGCGCCTCAAGAATTCCCTTCCGGCTGACTTCTTTGACCCACAGGCAGGCCAGGCCCACACCCATGCCGTTGTGATCGCCGCTCGCCACAAAGCCGAGCCGGTGCTTCTTTTCGCGCAGAGCGTAGTCAATAAAACCTTTGTCGTTGGCCGTGGGTTTGCATCGTGAGAGATTGATCATGCGGGGCGCGCCCCGATATTCCGCGTTCCCTCGGCATTGAAACAGCTCGACGATCGGTTCGATGGCCTCATCGTGGACTTCCCAACAGCAGGGATGGTATTCATCGGCAGGATGATGCGGGATGGCCACGCAATCCATGTTAACCTTGTGGATGAACGCCCACAGCTTTTCCGCGTCTTTGGTTTCCGGGCTGTTGATGCAATAAACCTCGTCGCTGTTGCGAACGAACTTCCTTGCCTCGGCCGTGTCGGCAAAAACTATGTTCCGATGCCCGACGCCCCGCTTGATCTCGAAGGCGCCGCCGTTGGAAAGCGTCCATTCAACCGATGGCAGGGCGACAAAGTGCTCGGGGTCATGGTAGAAATCGGCCATCCGCAGCGATTTTCGCCAACGGGCTTCGTTCAAATGGAAATCGTGGTCTGTGATGGCCGCAAAATCATAGCCTTCGGAAAACAGGCCGTAGCGGTAATCGTCGTGCAGTGTGCCGTCGGTCCCCGCTGGCCAGCAGTCGGAATGCTCGGTGTGCTCGTGGAGATTGCCGACCAGCAAGGTGTAAGTTTCGCTCTTGTAGGAAAGTATTGGACGGACGCCCCGCAGCCTGCCGCTGATGCGGGGCCTGAAGTCCTTGACCGGGTGGTGTTCCTCGACGAGCGCTTCGGCGAGATTCAGCTCGCGCGGCGCATCGCCCAGGCGCGGCGCGGCGAATCTCTGCATTTCCAACATTCCGCGGCGCACCTTGATCTGTCCGTCTTCGGCCTGGGCGACCTCGGGATGGCAGTCGCAGCGCGGTTTCCATGCTTCGCTCTTCCAAGCCAGCCAGAAGGCATCCGATTTCTCCGTGAACAAAATCGTCGGCCGCAACGACGCGCCCTTCTGTTTGGTTTCAAAAAGCGTCATCGGTTTTGTCCATCCCCGCGCCGGGTCCAGATACGAGACCCGGAATGACCAGAATTGATTCTTCTCGAAATCGCCGCCGCAATGGGTCAGGACAAATAGGTTTCCTTGGCGGTCCGTGTGGAACGCGGGCAGGTGATCGTTCTTGCCTTCAAAGAGCCAGCGGCCGTTTTCCTTTTGCTCATAGAGCCTGCCGTTGCGATAGCAGACCATCGCGCAACAGCGATCGCCGGTGTAATTGTCGCTGTCCTCGAAGCGGCTGGTAAAACGATTGTTCTCCCAACTGATCCAGAGCAGCCCGTTGCGATCAAAAGCGGCGCTGGATTTGGCGTTGATGTTGACCCGGTCTTTGAGCCCGCCGCCCATGGCAATCGGCATCGAGGCCGCCGGCTTGAGGCTCTTCGGATCGAGAATGGTCATCCGGATGTTCCGGTGCGGACCATCCGTGCAACTATAGGTCAGCTAGATTTCCCCTCCTCCGCCCACCGCAAGCGCCGGCTCGAAACAACTCGCCCCGCCGCCAGCCACTTCGAGTGGTTGACACCAACGGCCTTCCTGGAAACGCGACAGCCAGACGCTGAATTTGGCCCCGGCATAATCCTCCCACACCACGATGAAACTTCGCGACCCGACCGCCTTGACCACCGGGTTGATGCTTCTGCGTCGCAGGTCGCTGAGGGTGACTGGGGGCTGAAACTTCCTGTGGTTCCGGACCGCCGCCTGAACGAGCCAATGGCCGTCTCGCATTTCCGTCCAGGCTATCAAGGGTTCCCCCTCGGCGGCGCAATCGGCTGAGATGGTTTCAAATTGCCCCGGTTCGGTCGTGACTGGTTTGGCTTCCTTCCAGTTCCCGCCCTCCAACTCGAAGAGGGAAATGATTTCCCGGTTCTCGGGATACTCGAGTCGCCGCAAGGTGGTCAGAAAGGATCGTTGACGATTGCCGAACAAAACCGGGGCTTCGTCCTGCTCGTGGCAAAAATCAGTCAGACACAGGTGATCCACCAACTCGAAAGGACGCGCGTCTTCCGCAGTCCCTGATCCTCGCCTAATTCTTGGATTCCCCTAAAAAGAGCGGTGGAATGCAGGTTTTCTGTTGACAATGTTCTATAGGTTTAATATAGCTCATTTCCAATGTCTGCGCGTTTGCCTTTGCTGCACCAGACGCCCTTCGTCCTGGATGAGCGGCCCCTGTACGAGGCGACCAGCCCGC
>OBLU010004478.1_pt1 | contig 12605 bp, 10 predicted proteins | sample 1518681 | NCBI WGS metagenome assembly OBLU01 (sample SAMEA3539304, study PRJEB22396) | soil metagenome | biome: tundra; feature: field; material: soil | place: USA | collected 2010-05 | depth 0.15 m | reverse complement strand
ATGCCGTTGTCCGCTCTTCGACGGGCGCGCTTGTCAACCCCTGTGTCGCGACAACTCCGGCGCTTCAGTAGCGATAAATCAAGTTTGGCGAAGTACCTGGGGGAGGGTACAAGCCAGGGAGCAGGAACGCAGGTTCGCTGCTCTTTGTTGTCGCTGCTCTTTTTTGTTTTCCAAGGCTTTCTCTTCTTGCAGGTTGGTTGCACTGCCAGTCGACGACTGCTGTAAACAGGCCATGTCACAAGCTTGCGCCGTCTCTTCGCCTTCCAAGGGGATTTTGAGTGTTATAGGGATTTTTCGCCAATCAATCGTCTCGGATGCGGCCAACTCCAAGGCTTTCATTGACTTGAAGGTTTTCCAGACGTAGGATTCGCGCCAGTGATCGGACAGACCATCTCGCACTACCGCATTGTCGAGAGGTTGGGCGGTGGGGGATGGGTGTGGTGTACAAGGCTGAAGATGTCCGCCTCGGCCGGTTTGTAGCCCTCAAATTTCTTCCCGATAGCATTGCTCATGATCCTGCTTCGCTGGAGCGCTTTCGCCGCGAAGCTCGGGCCGCGTCGGCCCTGAATCATCCCAACATCTGTACGATCTACGACATCGGCGAACAAGATGGCCGCACTTTCATGGTCATGGAGTTCCTCGATGGCATGACGCTCAACCACCTGATCGCGGGTCGTCCCGTCCAATCGGAGCAGCTTCTTCCCATTGCCATTGACATCGCCGACGCGCTCGATGCGGCGCACGGCGCAGGCATCGTGCATCGCGACATCAAACCGGCAAATATCTTCGTCACGCGGCGCGGGCAGGCCAAGATTCTCGAGTTCGGCCTGTGCCGCGGTTTTTCGAATGTCTTCATCTAGTGGCCAATCCGTTGAGAATATCTCAGTGCGTAGGGAGCGTACTGCATGATTTCCCAAGGAAATTGCGGCTCGCCTGACTCACTGCTGCCACGTCACTCCTGGATAAAGGCTCGGAATGCGGTAGCCACGATATGCATTCGCACCGGTGATAGTCATTTGCCACACAGTCTGGGGGCTGTCAGTCTGAGTTACTTCGTTGACTTGCGATATGACCGGGTACCCGAACGGCGCGCTACTGCCGAATTCGACGTTGCCGTTGTCCAAAACCTCGATACTGCCGCCCCAAAAAGAAAAGAAGCCAGGGACATCTTGCCAGAGCAGGTTGGCACCTCTGGTGCTCTCGTCGATCTGGAAAATCGTGGCGCGAGTATAGCAAGTCGACGTTGGTGGTATAGGTGGCTCGCAGGGTTGTCCATCGGAGCCGATCCGAAGGTCGCCATCGTCGTAGATAGCCATGGTCGTCTTAGTACCGTCAACACTCACCACGTACGGAAAATGTTGCGCATAGAACCACTGGCTCGAATCACCATCCAACAGAGTGAAGTCTCCGTCTTCTCCTAGCTTCCAATCAACATTCCCCGTGCCCGTTCCGTTGGCGTAGTCAATCTTCAAAATCCAGCTCTGGTTACGCATCGAGAGAAGGAGGTTGCCGTCAGCCGTGTACACCAGGGCATTACTGTGAGTCCAATCCGGCAACCCGAAGAGATGCCGATTGATGTCCAGGTGATCGAAAGCCGACCACGCCCACACGACGTTTCCGTCAGGATCGATGTCCATCAGAACATCTCCCCATGAGTCTATGGTTCCATAGCCGTCTGCGGTCACGGTCTTTGTAATCTGGCCGAGGGCGATCCAGTGCCCGTTGGGGAGAACCAGCATATCGTGGTGCAAGCTGCCGACAGGAGGGAAAAAATAGCCGTGAGCCAGAAGCGATTGATTGATTTGCGCGAGGCTGACGTAGCGAATGGTGTTGCATGCCAGGTCAACCTCCTCCAACCCATTCCCACGCATGAAAATGTAGTGTCCGTTCTGCAAGGGTTTGAAGGGAATCGCTTCGCCGGGGCAGTACCAGATAACGTTGCCCTGAAGATCAGTGACGACACCTTGCAATGCGTTATCGAGAACGACACCTGTCGATGAGACGGTATTGACGAGGCTGAGCAATTCCACGCCTCCCGACGGTGAAGCGGTTGCAGAAATCGAGGCCGGGTGAGCGACAGCGAATTGGGGCAGGGGTTGAGAAGCAGGTATCGCCGCGGTGGTGAACGTCCTGTCCTGATCGACCCATGAACCGCCTGTCCACTCCACGTGCGCGCGCATATGGTACAGGGTCTCCGGTTTCATGCCGGCGACCAAAATATTGCCGCCGCCAGAGGTCGCTGCATCCGCATCCGTCGAGACGGAAGTCTGGCGGCCGTAGGTGGTGTCAGTGCCAAACTCAACCCACGCGGTCAATCCCGAGTGGAAATGGTTGATGCTGTATTCGGCAACCAGCGGGTGCGAAGTGGCAGAAATTACCGCGGCAGGCGGCGTATAGTTGCCCGACCCGCAACCAACCGATGCGATAGTCAACAATATGACAGCAGCGGAGCACAGTGCTCCCCGCGAGAGCTTCACGCGAGCCTCCATTCCTGCGGCAAAATTCTTAGCGGAGAGCATTTTTCTAACCACGGATGGTTCTTGTCAAGGGGTATTTTGGGCATTCCCTAAGGAGATGGTATCTTCTTCAGCACGAATGCCACGAGGCTGGGAGCGCGGCAAGGAGAGATCTAGCTCGGTGAGCGTGCCACCTGGCCGTCTTTCGACCTTGACGATTTAGGATGCCGGCGATGACATCGTCGGAATAATGAACGGCAAGGCCACCGGAGAACGCTTCACGGCCAATCAGGTTTACTACTCTACTGTCACCACTTTATGATGACGACGGGAATCTGCCAAGGCGCCCTGATCATACTTCCACGTCTCAGCGTCGGTGGTTGTGGGTTTTGCAGACCCAGCAGCCGACAACCGTGATTTCATCGCCAAAAAGGGAACTCATGCGCAATATCTTTCTATCGTTACTGTCTGGGGGAGCACTGATTGTTAGCTTGGCATGCATGAATAATAAGAACATCCCGGTCGTTTATGCGGAGGCAGGCCAAACCGTGAAGGAGGCGGTTAACAGTCTGCCGCCTACCGGAGGAACGGTATTTTTAGGAATTGGAACATGGGACAGCGGCTATAACGCCACGGACTTTATCACAAAGCCTAACATAACGATTCAAGGCTCGGGCATGCCGGGCTATAACTCGACTTTTACGGCAATGAGCGGCGGCACCATCGTGCAAGGGCATCTGCCTGCATCCACAGGAGCAGATTATTTCACGGTGGAGGACCTTGGCGTCGACGTGGGTCCCGCATACATCGATGCCAACAATGGCGGCGTCGCAACGGACGCTTTATTAATCTACAACAGCGGCCAAGTGGTCGGCGCTCCACAAGTACAGTCCCCTCGGATCGAGAATGTCGCTTGCCTCGGCTATAGTCCCACCGCCGCAGTCCACTGCATGCTGGTCGAGAACGTAAATCACGCTTACATCCACAATGTCGTCACGGTGATGAACTGTCACGGCTTCGTCCTTAAGGGAACAAACTCGACGGTCGACGGAGTTTACTCCCGGGGTCATGGCATTGATTCGGTCATCGTCAAGTCGGATAATTACGCGCCAACCTCGCACGACCGTCTTTCGAATATAGTAATCGAGCCGCTTATCGCCGCAGGCGATACGAAGGGCATCATCATTCAGGGTGTCGCGGCGCCCTTATCCAATATCAGCATTTCTAATGCGGTTATCCGAAGTCCGTTCGCGTGGGGGCTGTACGTTCAAGGCGCAAACTCGACTACACCCGCATCCACTCTGAATTTCTCTGACATCACGATCGACTATCAAGGCGGGAGTCCCACGTTCCACTACTGCATGCAATTCTTGCAGTACGTCAGTGCCGTGAATATTAACAACCTGACATGCTCGAACATGTGGGCCGGTATCGCGCCTTACCTGCCAGCATCCGGCGAGTTCAGCGATTTCACGGTAACGAACTCTCACTTCACGAACATCGCGACCAATGGCATCGAGACCTTTGGCCAATGGAGTGTCGTCAACAATCGCTTCGAATCGATTGCCGGGAACGGCATCGTAGCCGATTCTGGCGCAACAACGGTTTCAGAGAATAGATTTACCAATATCGGTGGGAGCGATATGTACTCAGCCGGGGGAAGCTTTGTGGAATTGTCGCCATGAATCTCGGATGGTTACCGCTATCAGGCGTTATCACAACTTTGCGCCTTTTGTTCGCCAGATAGGCGAAAGGAAAGCGCAAACTTGTGCTATGGCGATTTATCGCCAACCGGCGTCACCGTAAGGTCGCGTAAAGCAGCCCACTGAAAGGTAAGTCCGCCGCGTGTAGGTATTCAGGCCACTTCATGGGAACGTAGGTCACAACTGTGTGCTCGGGCAGGAATGGGCCGTTAATTACATCCGGGGGTGGAGTGCTATACCCGCCGTGATCCAAATACTGGAATGTTGTCACGGCAGGCCCGTCAGGAGGGTAGAAACGCGCCTCCCGCAGCACCAAACTACACCGATACCGATTCCGTTCACAGTTATCTTGTGTGCTTGGCATAGACCGAAGTCGAGCGAGGCTGCCATCCTCACGATAACAATAGTCAGCGTAGACCAGTGGGTTCGAAGTCTCGTTCGGAGTGATTGCGGGCGCGCCCTGTCGCCGGGGTTTCTCAGAGGGTCCAAAGAGGCAAACCATGGTATGGCGCGGCGCCCCCTTTGGAACCTGCGTGCTCGCCACGCAAATTGTTTGGCGTCCCCTGCTTGTCTACAGGGCCGCGAGCCGATAAGTTTGAGGGAAAACAGGTCTGCGGAATCATCTCAAACAGTTTCGACACTCAAATTGCGCCATGTTCATCCTCGTCTCCAGCAGGCAAAAGCAAAACCGCTTCGGTTTGTTCCGGCGCAGAATTGTAAGATTGCACGAGGGTGCCTACATCAAGTACAGGAGCATTCCTACAGCGCTCCTTCGCATCAGGTGCGGTGACATCTATTTCGGTGAATCGTCCTTCCAGCTTCCTGAGATTCGCGTAGGCACCGATATCAATCATGTATGCGTTGAAAGTACCTTGGACGGTCTTATGCGTTAGGGCGGAGCCGACCGAGTGGATGATTCGGTAATCTAGCAGTCTGTTTATCAACTCCTTCACTCCGTTTGGTTCTTGGAGAACCCTGTCGGAAACTAGGAAGACATTTATTTGCTTGTCTAGGCAGAACTTTCTGATCGCGTATATGCCTCGAATAAGCGTGTCCTGCTCTCGTTGTTCAGAATCCGCTTTCAATTCTTCAATTCTTTGCTGAAGCACCGTCGAACTCAGTAATCGAACGTCATCTTTCCCCACTTTTTCTGCCCCCTCAGGTTTAGGCGAGAGTGCTTCAAGCAGCAAAGAAAGAAAATCACGCGGTACGCCACCGGAGGCAAGTACCAGCCTCTCGAAACCCTGCCCCATAAAAAGATCGTCAACTTCCCGGCGATTCATTCCTGCTTTTTCGCCGAATCGATATAATATTTCTCGCAATTGCTCTGCGGTCTTCTTGAAATCCGCTAGTGTGTAATCAACATTGATGGGCTGGTAGTCGTGTCTTTCTTGTGCCCCTGTCGGTTGATTCCCTCGATCTGCGTAGAGACTGCTTGCATGCCGCAGAGTCGCGATCTTGAAGAACAAGGGCACATCCTTGCAGAGGCGGTGGACGTAATCAGCAACATGCGGCTGCATCGTTCGTGGCAAATGATAAAAATCGTCCAGCTCTATAAAGACGCTCTTCACGGAAGAAGAAACTTCAAAAAACTCCCGCACGCTTTTCTTGAGACGCGGCAAGATTAGGTTTAGTCTTTGAATCTTGCTGTCGTTGTGTTGATACTCCTGCTCGATCTCAGCTTTGCGCGACGAGCCAGCTGCCACGCCGAGCGGAATGGCATTCTTTAGGCCGACATTTACACTGGTCGATGATTCGACTGCAGTCTTCTCGCGAATAGTGCTGTTTATTTCGTCTTCCTTCTCTCTCAAATTCTGAAGATCTGCCCTTATTTGTCGAATTAGATCGCGAGACCGCTTTTTTCGTCCAAACCAACCGGAAAGATTCCTTTCGAACTCATCGAATATCGCGTCGAGTATTTCTATCAATACGTTGGGAAATGAATGTTGCTTGTAGTCTTCGCAATTGATGTAAACAACCTTAACTGCACTTGTTATGTTTTGCTTCGCAGTGTCCAACAACAACGTCTTGCCACACCCTCTACGACCAAAGATGACGTGGTTCTGTCGAGCAACGATATCAGGCAAAGCCCGAGAGACGTCGACATAGTCGATAGGGTCGCCTCCGCCTCGCTGCACCCTGATGTTTTCCTGCACGATTCGCCGGAGGTTCTCAACTTTGCTAGACATACCGCAGAATCCTTGCCCAACGTCCGAGATACGGACCTTGGAGAGCTGACAACACTACATCAGAGCAGCTAACCGTGCGCAAACTACCGCTCAAAATTACGAAAAGCGAAAAACGCCCAAGACAGGGTGTAACGCTGGAGGCTGCAGGCGACTCCATCCAGCTTCGCGTCGCGACGACCGGAAGCCCCACCTGAGCGCGAGCGCCATTGTTCGCCCGTCTTTCACGCTGGTCCGCGTGGGTGTATCTTATACACCCTAATCCTGCCAATCCCCAGGCTCACAATCCCCAGCAGGACCAAGGGTTCACCAAAGCTAGGGATTGCGGTGTACTGACCCGGTCACCAGATCAACGCGGCGCGTCATCCCAGCCTTCCTTTGAACCACCCAAGGCCATTTCCTCTCCGTTGAAGGACGGATTCCGAGCTAGCATGCCAAGCAACCGAGCTCCGGCACGCGCGTTTGTGAGAAATAATCCTTAGGAACACAGACAAGAGGCTCCTCCAACGTTAAAATTGCCGTTTTCAATTTCGAGTTGAGAGGACACCCATGGCAGGAGCCGTAGGCTACGTCCGCGTGTCTACCGCCGAACAAGCGGTTGGAAACAACAGTCTGGTCGTTCAGGAAAACAAGCTCCAAGAATACGGCCGCAGCCATGATCTCCAACTGCTCAAGATCTTTATTGATCCCGGAGAGAGTGCAAGGACGACAGATAGGCCGCAGTTTCAGAAGATGCTGGAATACTGCCGCCGCAACCGTCGAAACGTGTCCGTTGTGCTCGTTGCTGACCTGTCTCGCTTGTCACGGAACCTCGTCGATCAGGGCTACACAATTGCCGGATTGAAACAGCTCGGGATCAAGCTCGAATCGGTCGACGAGCAAATAACCGACGACTCCGCCGTTGGTCAACTCACACGGAACATCATCGGAACGCTGAACCAGTTCCACAGTGATTCACTATCCGAGAAAACACGATACCGAATGAAAGCCGCCGTCAATGCAGGGAGATTCCCGTGGCCTGCTCCCATTGGATACCAAAACCAAGATAAGAAGCTGTGTGTTGATCCCCAGCGTGCTCCACTAGTCCGACAAGCCTTCGAGCTGTTCGCATCAGGCCGCTTTGCAACTGGCGACGCTGTGCTGAAACTCGTAACGAGCATGGGATTGACCACGAAAAAGGGACGACCGCTGACCAAGCAGACCTTCGCCAGGATGTTGTCCAGTCCAACTTATACCGGCTGGATCGTGACTAGAGGCGAGAAAATACGCGGCAATCACGATCCTCTCGTTTCCGACGAACTCTTTCAGACGGTGCAGGACCGCTTGAATGGAAAAGCTCGCCCACACAAGAGGCTGAATGAGGACTTCCCTCTGCGGGGCGTGGTTCGTTGTGCCAAGTGTGCGGCGACTCTGACGGCTGGATGGGTTAGAGGAAGAAGCCGGCGTTATCCTCGTTACTGGTGCTGGACCCCCAAGTGTAGGGCTGTAGGAGTGAGCCGAGAAGAACTAGAGGAGCAGTTCGCAAGCCTGCTGTCGCGTATGCAGCCGACGGCGGAGCTTCTGGCCCAACTCCCCGAACGTGCAGCCACACATTGGCAGGTGCGAAAGACTCGGATAGCCGCCAATGCGCGGACTCTAAGCAACAGATTGGCAGATCAGCGAACTTTGAACCAGAAGGCAATCATGGCGAAGCTCGACGGCACGCTGGCCGCGGATGATTTCGATTCCGTCAAAAAGGCTATATCAGAAGAAATTGCGCGAGTCGAAGTAGAGATAAAGGCTCTCGATTCTGAGCGTTGCACGATGGAAGACCTAATCGGACAGGCCAAAGCTCAGGCAGTTGACCTTGTGGGTGCATGGCGGCAAGGAAACGTAAACCAGCGGCACGAGCTAGCAATGGCGTTCTTCCCGGACGGATTAGCGTTCAGCCACGAACGACTGTTCTTTGAACCGTCCAACACCGTAATAAATCAGATGGTTTGGAGCTTCTTAGACGACCTCGGTAACGTTGGCGTCCCCGGCGGGATTTGAACCCGCGTTTGCTCCGTGAAAGGGCGCCGTCCTATTGGATCACGTAGTAATTACAAGGCAGCGGTCGCTCTGCAATGCCCTGTAAGGAACGGTTAGAGGCGCCAAGGTACAGAGTTTGGTTGTACCGTTCCTTGTACCGCGAGTTTTGGCGTTGGGAGTCTGAAAAGACTGGGAGGTCTGGCGATCTTGGGAACGAAGCGCAAAGACGATTTCGAGCCGTACTGGCAAGATGAGAAGGACTGGCTCTGCATCGTCGAATTCTTGCCCACCGATAATCCAGAGGCTCGGCTCTTTGCCGCCGACATAATCGGGTACCTCGTCGGTTATGCAAATCTCACGAACACACGCTCGCTGGCACTCCTCGGCGATCCTGACGCCAGCGCTTACGAGCTTCTATTCTCCTTTTCGTCTCCTGAGGAGAAAAACGAGTTCCTGAACTTGGTCCGTTCAAATGAGGACATGGGGAACGACTACATCATTGAGTTTACGCCGCCCACCACTGAAGAAATTAGGAATGCTGGTCCACTCGCAACGGTCTTACCTCAAGATGCTCTTACCCATGCCATTCTGATTGCAGCGACGCTTTCTGCGGGTACAGAAGATAGTCGCGCTGTGTCGTAGAGCCCCAGTAACCGTTTCCGAACGCTTTGGAAGCGGGTGGACTCGGGTGAGCGATAGTCAGGAGAGAAGCTTTCCAACTTCGCTGTCGTCGCCAGGTCGTCGAAGATCGGGGGCCATGCGAACGTGTTGCTGCTCGCCGCTAGCGAGCCGCGGCAGCGCTTCGAGCGTAGTGTGTGCCCGGTGCCACGCCGCGTCGAGGTCGCGGCGATCGAGCGCGACCAGTGCGCTCGCGGTTTCGAGGATCGCGTCCGCTTGATCCGACAGCTCTTGACGGCAGGCGTCCGGAAGTCGCGGTGCCAGCCGGCCAATCGCGTCGAGCTGGCGGATCAGTACAGCGGGTGTCGTCGCCGAGGCCTGACGGATCTGATCGAACGCGAGCTTGGCAAGGCGCTCCAGCCGCACGGGCGGCATCCATACCCGCAGCCGGCTGCCAGTGTCGTACCAGTTCCCTTCGAGCGGCGGCCGCTCGGCCAGCGTGAGCAGTGCGTCGGCCAGCCAGTCAACGCAAGCAACGCCCGTGAACGTGTCGTTGACCGCGGGCGACAGCGCACGGATCGCGATCTCGACGACCTGCGCGATCCCAAACTCACTATCTTGAGTCAGCGTGCGGTGACGGCCGATGTGAACGCCCCGATCAATCGCGGCTTCGAGTGCGCCGACGTTTTCCCGTGGGACAATTGCTGCGAGCGGCTCGCCGCGGAGCACGAACTGGCCTGGGCGGAACCTAAGCACGATCATTGCGTCCGCCGCGCGAGCGGCGGCCACCAGCGCGCTGTGATTGACATGCTGCAGGTATCCGCTCTTCGAGCACGACACGATAGCGCCGGTCTTAGCTTGGCTCAGAATCGCGGCGTCGTCGGGCACCGCGCCGGTACCCTCTCCGGGGCCGGGCACGTGTGCGCCGCCGGCCGCGACGTATAAATCGTCGACGATCGCGCCGATCATGTCGGGGTTCTGGATCGATCTCGCGACCCGATGGCTGTAGTAAACGAGGAACCCGAAGCTGAGCACGACGAGCACCCAGGCCATGATCAGCGAGAGCTGTGGGATGAACGTCGACTGCGGATCCTGATGCGTGACGAGGAAGACGAGGCAGATGTACACGAACGTGCCCATGAACATGCCGATCGTGACCTGGGTGACCCAGTCCTGTAGGAAGCGGTAGAGCAGGCGCGGGCCAAACAGCGTCGAGACCATCGACAGCACGAGCAGCGCGACCGAGAAAATCAGCGCGAGCACGGTCGCGACCGCGCCCATCATCGCCGACAGGATCGCGCGCGCATCATCGATGCTGCCCATCGTTAGCCACGACGGGATGTGAATCACGCCATACTTGTCGAGGATGTCCGGAACCAGGGTGATCGCGAACAGAGCGACTGCGGCGAGCGAGAGCTGCAGCGGGATCCGCCAGAGGTTAATGTCGCGTTGCGAACGGAGCTTAGTGGGGCGCGGGGCGAGCATGCGATGTGAATTCCAAACTCTATCTTCCCAAGAGCAATCGTTCCAGTACCGGACCGAGGGCCAAGGCAGGAAGATAGCTCAGGGCCACCATTACTATCAAGCAGGTCGTGAGTAGCACCCCGAACACAAGAGAATGAGTCGGAAGAGTTCCTGACGAAGACGGAGTCTTCCTCTGACGACCGAAGAGAGCAGCAAACGACAATGCAGGAATCGCCAAGCCGAACCTACCCACCATCATCGCCAACGCCGTGGTGAAGTTGTAAAACCGAGTGTTAGCACTCAGACTGGCAAAGCTTTGGCCATTGTTGGCGAAGCAGGAAGTAAAGGCGAAGAGAATCCCCGTAAAACCATGCGGGCCAGTGTTGACCGTAAGCCCGGACAGTCCCAGCCTGGTGCTCACGGCAATCGCGGTGAGTGGCAGAACGACCAGCGGCGCCGCCAACGCGTAGAGCATGATCATTTTGTTCTCCGCAGGCCCTATTTTCTTGCCCAGGTATTCAGGCGTTCGCCCAACCATGAGTCCCGCCAGAAACACGGCAATCGCGGCGGCCATGACCATGCTGTAAAGGCCAGTTCCCAGTCCTCCGAATATGAGCTCTCCCAGCAGCATATTCACGAGCAACACCATGCCGCCGAGCGAGGTGTAGCTGTCGTCCATTGAGTTGTTTGATCCTGTGGCTGTGTTGGAAGTAACGACAGCCGTAAGGGTGGAACCTCCAATGCCGAAGCGCACCTCCTTGCCTTCCATGTTCCCGCCAGACTGGAAGCGACTGTGTCGGGAATTCACGTTTGCGATGGGGGGGAACCCCCGTTGTTCAAAGTGATGGACGAAGACCAGTCCGCAGACGAAGAGAAGCAGCATCACTCCGTAGAGAAGCCATCCTTGTCGAGGCTGCCCAACCATCCTGCCGAAGGTATTGGTGAAGGCTGCAGGCAAGAGTACGATCGCCAACATTTCCAGGAAGTTTGTAAGCGGCGTTGGGTTCTCATAGGGATGTGCCCCATTTGCGTTAAAGAATCCGCCGCCGTTGGTGCCGAGATTCTTGATGATCTCCAGCGCGGCTACAGGACCCTGCGGTATGACCTGTTGCGTACCTTCGACGGTAGTGACGACCGCATAGTGGTGGAAGTTCATCGGAACACCCTGCCAGACCAGCAGCAAGGCGCCGATCAATGCTCCGGGCAACAGTATCCACAGCAGGGCGCGTGTCAGATCAACCCAAAAGTTGCCGAGCGTGTCGGAGAGTTGCCGGGAAAGGCCGCGGATGAAGGCCACGCCCACCGCTAGCCCCGCCGCGCCCGCCAGAAAGTTCTGCGCGCAAAGTCCCACGATCTGGCTGAAATAGCTCATCGTGTTTTCGCCGGCGTAGGCTTGCCAGGTCGTGGTGGTCGAGAAGCTGATTGCCGTATTCAGAGCCAGGTCTGGGGATAACGGCGTCGTGTGGTACTGGGGGAAGAACCAGGGAAGAAACTGCTGCATCCTGAGAATGGCATACAACAGGAGCGTGCCGGCAAAGCCAAAGAGCACAAAACACGTTGCATACTCCTTGCCGGTCATCTCCAGATTAGGATCAACCGCAGTAACGCGATAGATCAGCCGCTCAACAGGAAGACAAAAACGATCAAGTACCGTTCGCTTCCTGGAAAAGACCCGTTCCATGTACCCGCCCAGAGGCCTTACAAGGGCGGTGACGATGGCCACAAACAACACGTATTGAATTGCACTGTAGAAATCCACGATCTATTCAGGAGCGGCCCGACCGAAGCGTTGTCAAAACAACTACCGGGTTGCCGAATGCGCTAGGTCCGCCATCGCCCTGCTTGAAGCATTCTAGTGCCGCGTCGGCGTATTTGTAAGGAAACAAGTTTTACCTAAAGCCCGCCCTAGCGACGGATCGCCTGACAGCGGAATGAATAGCCGACCCCGATGAGATGATCTACTGCAGCCGACGATAGGCCCACGCCGAGATGGAAATCAATCTGGTGCTCTTTGGCGATCTTTAGAGCTGTCCCAAAGTGCAGCAAGTGCCGCGGCCCGCCGACTTCCGGAAAATCACCCGCGTACTCGATAAACGCGTCCCAGGGTTTCGTCAATTGCCGATCTAACAAGAACGTGGACTCGCCGGTCACATTTCGCGTGCGGCCCT
>OBLU010004477.1_pt1 | contig 12607 bp, 9 predicted proteins | sample 1518681 | NCBI WGS metagenome assembly OBLU01 (sample SAMEA3539304, study PRJEB22396) | soil metagenome | biome: tundra; feature: field; material: soil | place: USA | collected 2010-05 | depth 0.15 m | reverse complement strand
CGAGGGGTCATCGGAGTCCCAGGCCGTCTCGCATGGCCTCGACTGCGCGCCTGCGGTGAGAGATCTTGTTCTTTTCCTCGCTGGTCATCTGCGCGTAGGTGCGGTGGCTGGTGTCGCTGTCGGGGATGACCTGCTCGGACGCCTCGGGCCAGTCTGGGCTGTCCCAGGATGCCTTAGGTGGTCCCATACCTCGTCCCTCCGGTGAAGTCCAATAATGCGTGATGCACGGTACTCAACCCGACGTGGTGAGAGCGTAGCGGGACGCTTACGCTCCCGTGTGGATGTAAGCGGCCCAAAGCGAGGCAGAGCGCCCCAGATTCTGCCGGTCGCGGAAGTTCCGGACGGCATGATGCAGAGCGTGGGCCGCGGCCGTGATGTCAAAGGTCCGCGGACCTGTCCGCAGGTGGGCGTAGAAGCTTCCGGCGATGTCAGCCGCGGTCCGGTCGCGGATAGCCCAGAGCGTTCCGATCACGTGCGGGTAGCCCGCCAGCTGGAAGGCCGCCGTGAGGTGGATCGCTTCGTCGAGAAGGTCAGCGGCCTCGTTGCGGGCCGTCTCGCAAGCGGACAGGTAGGCGAGCTGTGCGTGGTCAAGCCGGACCGGGATCAGGCTGGCGACCGTAAGCGGGTCCTCTTGGTGGTTGCCCAGGACCAGCTCGCTTTGTGACGGGTTGCTCGGGTGACTCGCCGCGTGACAGCAGAAGTGCGCTATCCCGGCGTCGGGCAGGCAGGCGAGGACCGCCGATTTGGTCGGGAGGTGCTCAGGGTCCGACTCGGTCAGGACCGTCGGCCGCGGAAGGCTGTCGCGCAGCGCGGCCGCCTCGACCGTAACCTGGCTGAGGGCCGGTTGCCCTGGCACAACAGACGCGGCGACGATCAGGGACCGCGTCGGCGGGTCAGTGAGCTCGTGCTCGCGGGCATGGACAAGCGCTCGCACGGTGGGTGTGTAGGACGACACCACCCGGTCCATCACGGTGCGGGCGTCGGTGGAATGGTGATAGCCGGCCGCGTGTAGGGGGAGCAGGCCCAGCAGGCCGCCGGGCACCCACCACACCCGGGGCCAGTGACCGCTTGCTTGGGGAGGCCCGAGGTGACCCAGACGTGTTAGGACCGGTTCCGCCGCGGCGTCCCAGAGCCATTCGAGGGTCTCGCTGAGCATGTTATCGGCCCATAGCCGCTGGCTGAGATCAGCGTCCTCGCCTTGAAGGACATCAAGGGCCCCGTTGAACCCGTCGACCTTGTCCAGCACCGTGTCGAAGGCGAGCCCGGGCAGCGGGAGCTGGATTATCTGCTGAGCCGTGATGATGAGGGCATCGCTGCGGTAGCGGCTGACGTTGAGCACCACGATCGGCCCGCCGTGAGCGTGCCGTGTGAGCTGACCCGGTTCGGGCGGCAGCAAGAACGACTCGAAGCCATCGAGGCTGCGGATCTGGTCGAGGAGGGCGGCGAACTCCGCCGCCGCGGCGCGGCGGCGGAGTTCGCGACCGGCCCGGAACCCGCCGGCTAGAGCATCGAGACTCAAGACGTCGAGGGCATCGCCAGCAGAGACGTCTAGCTCGTCACGCAACTCCAGAAACCGGCGAGCCAGCGCTGGGCGGGCGGCATCCAGCTCGGTGAGGTCGGTACGGGTATCGAGCGCCTGACCGTGCAGCACGGCCCGGCCGAGTTCCAGTAGGCCAACGGCGCGGGCCGCCTGGCCTTGGCCGCCCGCGGCTAGGGCCAGCGCCGCCGCGTCGCTGGCCAGGAACCTGAGGCCGCTCAGTTCGTGCTGCTGGTCAGTCCGGGTGAGCAGGCGGGGCGCGGCCAGGGGCAGCAGGCGCACGGCCAGTTCGAGCAGGTCAGCCGCCTGGCCGGGAGCCGGCTCTGTGAGCAGCATGGCGGCCGCCCGGGCGGCCATGATCCGCATCGGCGCCTGCGCCGAGGGTGACCGCGCGGCGCGGCTGAACACGGCGATGGCGTCGGTTGTGTCGCCTTCGGCCTGCAATGCGTTGCCGAGGATGCTCAGGTACTGAGCCTGGTTCGGATGACCGTCCGGCGTGGCCGCAACCGCGTGGCGCAGCGCGGCAATGGCCTCAGCCAGGTCGGTTTCCTGCCCCGTCAGCTCCCCCCGGAGGCTCAGGGCGTAGCCGAGGAAGTATTGATAGGAGGGCCAGCGTGTGTGCCCGACGGGCACTGCGGCTGCTGCCTTCCTACTCACGACAACTGCCTCGTCGAGGACGCTGGCGTCAGGTGTTGCGGTATACCAGGTCAGCAGGATGAGGGCGAGATTGGACAGGTGCCGGGCCCAGTCGGAATTCCCCTCGGGCACCGCCGCGACCGCTTCCCGGCACATAGCGGTCGCTTCTTCCAGGTCGGACAGCTCGCGACCGCGGATGAATCGGAGCCGCAGGGTCAGCCCGGCGTTAGACAGGAACAGCGCCCTGCCCGGGTGAGGTCCAGCCGAGAGCGTCACGGCCCGCCGGCCCAGGGCGATGGCCCGTTCCAGGTCGGCCTGGCTCCTGTACCGCTCGAATCTGGTGGCAAGCGCGACGGACAGGTTGCCCGTCAGCATGGCGAAGCGGGCATGATCGGCCCAGGGCCCTTCCAGCGCCCGCTCGGCGGCCCCGACGGAGGCGTCCAGATCGGCTTGGGCGCCGGTCCAGCCAAAGCGGGCGAACCGTCCGAACGACACCCCGCTGAGCAGCAGCGCACGGGTCAGATCGTCCGCGTCAATCGCCTCGTCCTCGTCCGCCTTGCCGATCGGAGGCAGGAGCCTGAGGGCCGCATCCACGTCGGCTAGACCGCCGCCCTGCTCGGCCCGGAGCAGCAGCGCTCCGCTGAGGTAGTACAGGCACATGCCCCGATTGCGGGGACCCGCGGCCAGCGCCTCGCGACCGCATGTGATGGCCCGGTTCAGGTCCGCGAGGTCGTCGGTAGACCCGAAACGACACCGCCAGGCGTCGCAAAGGCTGGTCATGCACACGGCGTAAGCGTGCCGTGCGTCCCGGCTAGCCTTGGCAGCGCGGCCGATAAGGGTTATAGCCTGATCCACGTCGGCACGGTCCCCGGCCTGCTGGAATCTCATCAACAGTGCCGTCCCGACATACACCAGAAGCTCGGCTTGCCTGGAGCCATCAGGGAATCCCAGTTCCATCGCCCGCCGCGAAAGCGCGATGGCCTGGTCCAGGTCGGCCGGATCACCGGCGTCTTCGAACCTGCCCCGCAGGGCTTCGCTGAGTGCCATAAGGGCGTTCGGGAGCATGGGGTCACCGGCCGGCAACGACGCGGTCACCTGCTCGACGACCGCTATGGCTTCATCCAGCTCGGCGCGATCTCCGGTCAGCGCGAAACGCATGTGATGGGCGCTGCCGAGGAGGAACCTGAATTGGGAAAGACCAGGATCGTCATCTGGAATTGCTTCCAGGACGCGCTTCCACAACCGCGGGAGCTTGTCGATCACTACCTCATCGGGCAACTCCCGCATCCGTTCCTGCAGCTCCACGACCCAGGGCAAAGCGGATACCGCGACCGTGGGCCGCAACTCCTCCAGAATGTCGAGTTCGGCAAGGAAACACGGGATAATCGCATCGACCGCGGCAGCGAGGGCATCCTCCCGCAGGTCCTCGGACTCCGTGGGCAGCGCTTGGAACCGGAGCCAGTAGAACCTGCCGATGAGGCTCCACGCGTCGAGGTCGTCGCCGCCGAGCGCCTCGGCGGTCCGCCGCGCCATATGCAGCATGCCGGCATCGAGCGCCGCCGACCGATCCCCTGACCGCTCGATCTCCGCCACGTGCGCGGCCAGCGCCGCGAGGGACTCCGAGCTCATCGCCCCTCCCGCGAATCGCGTCAGTCCGGCTTACCGGCATCCTCCTGCTAATCGTGGACTGCTTTCGATCGCCTGAACAACCCATCCAGTCGCTCAAATTACTGCGGCACAGTCTCAGCGCCGAAGATTGGAAGGCGGGGTCTCTCCGGACGGGACTACTCCGGGACTAATGCGTCGCGGGGTATGCTGCAATATCTCTTGGGCTATGCGCGGACCGTCGGCCCGTTCAACTGGGCGTGCCCTCGTCACCCGTCTACCGCCATAGGATGCCCGTACCGGGCGCCCACGGGCGACGGCGGCCAGACCCGGCCCGCTGGTCAGCGGTGTTGAGTGCGAGATCGGCCGCGATCCGGCTCACGGTTCCGCGGTATCTGCGGCTGCGGTGGATCTGGGCATACTGCTTCAGGTCGCCGCTGTACACCGCCTGCATCGCGGTCAGGCTGATCCGCCAACCAGCGCATCACCGACGCGTTCGGCATCTAGGACGCCGAGCAAAACTCCGGTGACGAGGGCGACGGCGACAGCGTGCCCGCAGCTTAAAATGGCAGGTCAGAGCGATGCACCAGGCAGGACGGTCGGTGTAACCGCTCCCACCGCCCCGTCCGTGGGTTTTTTCGCCCCCGTCCGTGGACCAAGCCCGGTGCGCACGGACGCATAGCGGACGGCGGCGGCCCGGGACGGAGCCTTGAACGGCGTATGTGCTGGTCAGCGGCATGGGCCTCGGGTAGGAGCGACGGGCTGTAAAACCGTCGGCTCAGCCTACGTTGGTTCGAACCCAACACCTGCCACACGTTTCCGCAGGTCAAAGCCGGTGACGCTGGATTGCGTCACCGGCTTTTGCGTGCCAAGGGAGCGGTTCGTCAGACCGTCGGCTGTATCCCGTGGGCTATGCGTGGGCCGGATCCGGCCATCGCCCGGCCTCGGCAGGGATCGCTCAAGGTGTGATCTGAGCTGCGGAAACACTAGTGACAGCGAGCTTCGTGCACGCGGTGTTTCTGGCCTGCCGGACCCGGCGGTGTGGGCTGTGCGCGGGACTTCGGGCTAGTTCGCGTACATACAGCGGACAGGGTCTGGGGTGGTGCCGACGGTGCGTCTAACCGCTCGCTTTCGCACGTGGTGACGACGGCGGCACACTGGCGCCCGGGGTCGAGCGCGGCTTTGCGGGCGGTGTGCCAGGCGGCCGTAGACCGACTCGCTGAGCATGCCGCCCTGGTACCGCGGAACAGCCGCCCGTCCGGCGACACGTATGGCCTGCGGATCACTGAGCCGGCTGACCCGGGTCACTGCCTCGCCGGCGCGGCGGCGGCGTGGAGCTCGGCGAGATGATCCTGGCTGCACCCGTCGGCCAAACTGTTGGTTACTCGAGCGCCTGATCGAGCGGGACGATGTGATGCTGCAGGCCGAAGATCGCGGCCTGGGTCCGGTCGGCGAGACCGAGCTTGGCCAGGATGCTGGAGACGTGGCTCTTGACCGTCTCCTCGCTGACCGACAGCGCGCTGCCGATCTCCCGGTTGGCCCGGCCGCGGGCCACCTGGCGCAGCACGTCGAGTTCCCGCGGGGTCAGCAGGCTGAGCGGATCGTGCTGCTGGCCTCGCTGCAGTTCCTGGATCAGCCGCGCGGTGGCCGCGGGCTGCAGCACGCTCTCACCCCGGGCCGCAGCCCGCACCGACTCGATGACCTGGTCCACGCCGGCGGTCTTGGGCAGGAACGACAGCGCGCCGGCCTTGACCGCCGCCAGCAGTTGCTCGTGGTCCTGCGCGGAGGTGAGCACCAAGACCCGCGCGGTCAGGCTTTCCTCGCGCATACTCCGCAGCACCGCCATGCCGTCCATCCGCGGCATGAACAGGTCGAGCAGCAGCACGTCGGGCCGCAGCGCGCGCACCGCCTGCAGCGCCGCGACGCCGTCCTCGGCCTGGCCTGCCACCTCGATGCCGGGCTCGGACGACAGCAGGAACGCCAGTCCCTGGCGGACGACCTTATGGTCGTCGGCGATGACCACGCGGATCACGTCGGTCCCCTCACCGGGAATGCCGCCCGCACCACGGTCCCGGCTCCGGGCTCGCTGGCGATGTCCAGCGTGCCGCCCAGCTCGGCCACCCGGTCCCGCATGGCCCGCAGGCCCAGCCCGGCGTCCGAGACAATGGACACATCGAATCCGGCGCCGTCGTCGGACACCTCCATCGTCACCCGGTTCTCGTCGCCGACCAGTCGCAGCCGGATGAGTCCGGCGCACGCATGCTTCACGGCGTTGGCCAGCGCCTCCTGGGCGACCCGGAGCACGGCGTGCTCGTCCGCGGCCGGCAGTACCAGCGGCGCCAGATCGGCCTGCACGCTGACGCCCAAGCGCTCGCGGTAGGCGCGGCAGATTCTGTCGAGCGCGGTGACCAGCCCGGCCTCGCCGAGCGCGATGGGCCGCAGCTCGAGCAGCAGCGCCTGCATCTCCCGCATGCTGTCACCTGCCGTCTGTTCCATGGTCTGCACCGCGGGCAGCAGCGGCGAGTCCGGCGGCAGCGCCCGCCGCAGCCCGCCGGACATCACGCTGAGCGAGAACAGCTCCTGCGATATCGAGTCGTGCAGCTCCCGGGCGATCCTTGACCGTTCGTGGTGCCGGGCGTTGGCCGCCGAGAGCTGGCGCTCGGCGTCCAGCGACGCCTGCAGCCGCCCGGCCATCCGGTTGAAGCTCTGCTCTACCACCGACAGCTCGTCCGCGCCCGCGACCGGGACCCGCAGCCCGAACTCCCCGTCCGCCACAGCGGCCGTGCAGGCCGCGAGCCGCTTCAGCCGCCGGTTCAGCCGCCGGGTGCTGAGCAGCCCGAAGGTCACACCGACCGGGACACTCAGGGCCAGTACCGCGGCACCGGCGGAGATAAGCCGCGCCGGCGCGGTGAAATCACCGAGCCCGGCGGCCACCGGCGGAGCCTCCGCATACAGCGTCCCGTAGAGGTTTCCCTGTTTGACGCCCTCGCCGTCGGCCGCGCCCGGCGTGGCGGGCGGCTTGCCGGCCGCGGCACTGCCCAGTACAACCGGAGCGGTCGCCCAGACCACGCGGCCATGCGGGAAGGACGTAACTCCGCTGCCCTGCGGACTGGTCTCCATCTGCTTGGCAGGCGCTCCGGCGTCGATGGCGGCCTCGGCCGGGCGGCTCCCCGCCGGGAAGCAGGCTGGATACGACGTGGCCAGCACCGTCCCTGACGGCGAGATGACCACGGCGAACGACGCGGGCTCAGGGTCGCACAACGCTCCGGTGGTCTCGGGGATGACGATCACGCCACCGCTGTCCAGGTGGGCCACTCCCGGCGTGGGCATGCCCTTGCCCAGGCTGCCGGCCGGTATCTGCCCGGCCTTGCCGGCATACGCCGCTAGCTCCCCGGCCAGCACGGTGGCGGTCGCCTGGGCGCGGTCGGCTAGCTCCTGCGCGGTCAGCGTGGTCGTGGCGTGCAGGCTCGCCATGACGAGCATCACTATCTCGGCGAGCAGGACGGCTCCCGCGGTGACCGCGACATAGGAGGTGGTCATCTTGGCCTGCCATCCCATCGTCGCCCTCATACCGGACACGCTATTGCGCAGGCTATCGGCGTACCACCCTCTGACGTCGGAGAGCGCCTCCCCCGAAAGTGGCAGCCGGATTCGCTCCGCGCCGCGATGTGCCAGCCCGTACCCCGGTGAGACGGTCGATGGCATCTCGCCACGAGGAGACATCATGAAAACCTGGTTCGCCGCGGTCGCGGCATTCATCACGTTCGGCCTGGCGCTGGCCGCCTGCGGCTCGTCCGCGCACCCAGCCGCCGGCTCCGCCGGGCCGACGCAAGACGCCTCCGGGCGGTCGGAGCTGGAGGCGGTCGTGCAGTGCCTTCGGGCGCACGGCGTTCCGGACTTCCCCGATCCCGTCTACGACCCGAGCGACGGCAGGTGGCACTACGCGGACTACCGCCCGGCCATTCCGCAGAGCGCCCAGCAGGCCTGTCAGCGGCTGGACCCATCGGCGGTAAATGTCAGCGCATCCCCGCCAGTCCCGCAGGCCCAGTTCGCCCAGCTGGTCAGGTTCGCGGACTGCATGCGCCAGCACGGCGAGCCCACCTGGCCCGATCCCCTTCCCGACGGCGTGTTCGCGCTTCCGCCGTCACTGATGCAAAAGGGCAATCCGGTCGGAGTGCACGCGGACTCCGCCTGTCAGAAGTACCTCCCGAGCGGACACTACGATGTCATCCCCTCGTCGTCCTGAGTGGTATTTCCCGGCCGCTGCTCTGCTCGTGGCCGCAGTCATCGGCTTCGGCGCGAGAAACCTGTGGCCCAGACCGGCTTCGCCGGCCCAGCAGGACGCGGCGGTGCCGGTGTCGGTGGCTCACCTCGTCCGGACCGACGTGGCGCAGCGGCAGGTGGTCGCGGGGACGCTCGGCTACCAGGACTCCTATAGCGTGGTGAACGAACTGCCCGCGGGCATCGCCACCTGGGTAGCGAGTCCCGGCCGGGTCACCGCCCGCGGGCAGGCCCTGTACTGGCTGGCCGACCAGCCGGTCACCCTGTTCTACGGCCTGGTGCCGGCCTGGCGCGACATCGGGCCGGGCATGACGGCCGGCCCGGACGTGCGCGAGCTTGACCAGAACCTGATCGCCCTCGGGTTCGACCCGGCCCGTCAGATCCAGCCGGGCGAGGTGTTCGGCTGGGCGACCGAGGATGCCATCCTGCGCTGGCAGCAGGCCCGCGGCCTGCCGCTGACCGGCACCATCCCGCTGGGCGAGATCGCGTTCCTGCCCGGCGCACTGCGGGTCACATCGGGGACCGCGGCCGGCACCCCGGTCAGCCCGGGCACGACCGCTCTGTCCGGCACCTCCGTCACACCGTCGGTGTCGGTGAACCTTACGCCAGGCGGCCCGACAGCCCGCCCGGGCGATAGGGTGCTGATCACGCTACCGGATGGGACCACCACCGTACCCGGGACCGTGACGGCCGTCGGCCCGGTGACGGCGGCGCAGCCCCAGAGCGGCGGGGGAGCCCAGGGCCAGGCACCTGGCGGCCAGGGCACGCCGGCCGCCACCATCCCGGTCACCATCCGCCCGGCCAGCACCCGGCTCCCGGCCAGCCTCAACCAGGCACCCGTGCAGGTCACCATCACCGAGGCCGAGGACAAGAACGTGCTCGCCGTCCCGGTCACCGCCCTGTTGGCCCTGCCCGGCGGCGGCTACGGGGTCCGGACCGCGACTGGTCCCGTGCACATGCTGATCCCGGTGACTACCGGCCTGTACGACGACGTCACCGGCCTGGTGGAGGTCAGCGGCCCGCGGCTGACCCCCGGCCTGACCGTCCAGGTGGCCCAGCCATGATCCCTGCGCTCGCGCTGGACCAGGTCCGCAAGGTCTACCCCGGACCGCCCGCAGTGGAATCCCTCCGCGGCGTCTGCTTGCAAGTCATGCCGGGCGAGATGGTGGCCGTCGTCGGCCCGTCCGGCTCGGGCAAGAGCACCCTGCTGCACCTGGCCGCCGGCCTGGACCACCCGACCAGCGGCACGGTGCGGATCGGCGGCCAGGACATCGGCCGCCTGTCCGACCGCGCCGCCTCGGGCCTGCGCGCGTACCGGGTCGGCGTCGTCTTCCAGCAGTTTTTCCTGCTGGAAGACCAGAGCGCGGTGGACAACGTGGCGGCGGCCCTGCTGTACCGGGGCGTGCCCGGCGCCCGGCGCCGGGCCGCCGCCGCCGAGGCGCTGGACTGGGTGGGCCTCGCCTACCGCCTCGATCACAAGCCCCGGCAGCTGTCCGGCGGCGAGCGGCAGCGGGTCGCGATCGCCCGGGCACTGGTCGGGCGGCCCGCCGTGATCCTCGCGGACGAGCCCACCGGCAACCTGGACCAGGCCAGCAGCGCCGGGATCGTCGCCCTGCTGCACGATCTGAACCGCACCGTCCCGGCGACGATCGTCATCATCACCCACGACCGCGACGTCGCCGCCGGGGCCCAGCGCCGGATCGAGCTCCGCGACGGCCGCGTGAGGACACCATGAACGACACCAGATCCCGCCTGCGGGCCGCCGACCTCGCCTGGGCCGCCGTCGGCGGCCTCCGCTTCCGCCGCACCCGGACCCTGCTGTGCGCGCTCGGCATCGCCATCGGCATCGCCGCCTTGGTCTCGGTGCTCGGCATCACCACGTCGAGCAAGTCGGCGCTGCTTGCCGAGATCGACCAGCTCGGCACCGGCCTGCTCACCGTGACCAGCGGCCAGAGCTTCTCAGGCGGCGAAGCGGAACTGCCCGGCTACGCGACCGCGATGATACGCCGCATCCATGGGATCGAGCAGGTCGCGCCGACCGCCATCCTCGGCCACGCGCTGGTGTACCGCACCGGCCGGGTGCCGCCCGCCGACACCGGCGGCCTCGCCGTCCGCGCCGCTGACTCCTCGTTGCTAGTCACCCTCCGCGGCACCATCCGCCAGGGCACATTCCTCAACGCCGCGACCGATCGTCTGCCCGTGACCGTCCTCGGTTACCAGGCCGCCCAGGCATTGGGGATCTCCGACCTGGCGGTATCGAGCCCGCTGCGCGTACTCATCGGCGGCCAGTGGTTCGCGATCGCCGGCATCCTCAACCAGGTGCCGCTCGCCCCCGAGATCGACCGCTCGGCCCTGGTCGGCTTCCCGGTCGCTGCGCGGCTGCTCGGCTACGACGGCCATCCGAGCCGGATCTACGTACAGACCGACGTGGCCGCCACCACCCAGGTGGCCAGCCTGATCGGCCCGAGCGCCGCGCCGGAGGACCCTAGCACCGTGGTGGTGAGCCAGCCGTCGGCCGTGCTCACCGCCCGGCTGGCCGTGGCCAGCTCCTCCACCCAGCTGTTCCTCGGCCTCGGCCTCGTCGTCCTGCTGGTCGGCGGCATCGGGATCGCCAACGTGATGATCGTCGCCGTGCTGGAACGCCGCTCGGAGATCGGCCTGCGCCGCGCGCTCGGCGCCACCCGGCGGCACATCGCAGTCCAGTTCGTCGCCGAAGCCGCTGTCCTGAGCGCCCTCGGCGGTGCCGCTGGCGTGCTGGTCGGTCTGGCCGTCACCGCCGGCCTGGCGCATGCACGGCACTGGGACACGCTGATGCCCGGCTACGCTCCCTGGGGCGGCGTCAGCTGCGCCATCCTCATCGGCTGCGCAGCCGGGCTTTACCCAGCGATCAGAGCCTCCCGGCTAGCGCCCGCGGACGCTCTGCGAACCGCCTAGCAGACGTGGACAAGCCACAGCCCCTCCGCAGTCCTGACCATCCGCCCGGTCAGAAAAGGCGCCCATACGCACCAGATGGCCGGGTAACCTACCCCCGCTTCCGCGATTACGCATCCCGCGCCGAACCAATCCGCGGGGTCGCCGACCCATGCCGGTGGGCGGCGGCTTATGCCCGATCTCGGCCGGCCGGTCGTCAGGCCCCGTAGTGCAGGATCACGGCAGTAACGCCGACGCTGGGGTTGCCGCGGGCGTGGGTGAACCCGCCGCCGAGCATCTCAGTGCTGCCGGGGACGTGCGCGAGCGACTCCACGTCGACGCCGAGCGGGCCGTGTGGCAGTGCCGCCGTGGTTAGCCGGCCCGCCGAGTAGTGCACCAGGTACGAGTGCTGGCCGTCATAGCCGGGCATGGCCAGCCACAGGCCGCCACGGCCGTCCGGGCCGATCTGCTGGCTTGGATCAGTGCCGTACCCGAAGCTGCCTTCGGCGACCCGGCGCCAGGTGCGGCCGTCATAGTGCAGGACCACGGTCGGGCCGCCCTCGTCCTGCAGGTTCCCGTTGCCGATGGCGTAGACACTGTCCGGTGACTGGGCGTAGATCCCGGTCACCAGGGGATCGTTGAAGTCGGGCTGCCTGCGGGGCAGCAGGGCCGCCACGTTCGTGCTTGCCCATCGGCGGCCGTTGTAGTGGTCCACGGAGGTCCCGTGGAAGGCCCAGACGTCCGCCGCGGACAGCGCGCTGCCGCCGTCCAGGCCGGCGCCGGCCCGTGTCCATGTGTCACCGTTGTAGTGCCAGGCGCCCAGCTGCTCGATGATCCCCGGCTGGCCGAACACCCAGACGTCGTCCCGGCCGGCCACGCTGGCTCCGCCGATCGGCGCAGGGAAGGTCTTCACTACCGACCACCTGTGCCCGTCCCAGCGCAGCACCCGGGAACCGGCCCCCACGTCGGTGAAGGCCCACAGATCCGACGGCGACGTCGCCCCGGCCGCGACAACCTGCTCGCCGCGGAGACCGGGAAACGCCACGCGGGTCCAGGTGTTTCCGGTGCGCCGCCACGCCGTGGGAACCGTGTCCGGGTCAGCCACCGCGTTGCCGTTGAACGCCCAGGCGGAATCCCTTCCCGTCGCCACTACCGCGGTGAAATCGCCGGCCGGCCCCGAGCGCACCTGCTTGGCGATGTGCCATGCCTGCGCGGGCGGCACCGCTGATGCCGTGCCTGCCACAGCCGCCACGCCGCCGGTGAGCGCCACCAGCCCGGCGACTCCGGCCGCAATCCCTGCAACCCTGCCAATCATGTGTTCCCCTTATGTCCGGTGTCCCCGATGAGGGCATCCGCCTAGAAGACGCAGGCCAAGCGGTCTAGGTTAGGCGCGCGGATCACAACTTGGTCACGTTCGCGGCCCCTCGTCCAGGTTCCGGGCGCGGTCCGCACCATGATCGCCCTCGATCCCGTCGCGGACAGGGCGTCTTCGGACAGTTCCCCCGTCGTGGGGGCCGAGATCTGGACCTCGTGCTGGCCATGGCCGCAGGCCTGCTGTGCGTCCTCATGCTGGCCAGCCTGGCCGTGGCCCGGGTCGCGCGCTCGTTCCGGCCGTGGCGGCGGCCGGCCGGCCGGCCG
>OBLU010004476.1_pt1 | contig 12607 bp, 10 predicted proteins | sample 1518681 | NCBI WGS metagenome assembly OBLU01 (sample SAMEA3539304, study PRJEB22396) | soil metagenome | biome: tundra; feature: field; material: soil | place: USA | collected 2010-05 | depth 0.15 m | reverse complement strand
AGCAATCCACAAAGTATGTCACGGGTGTTCCTGCCGGCCTTCCTTCTTGGCATAAGCGTTTGACCTTACCGCTTTGACCCGTAACCCAAACGCCACCGGAACCGGAACCTTGAGCTTTTGCTTTGACCGATGGCAACGGGAAACCCAGCCGCCGCCGTGCTGCCGCCGCCGCCCGCTTTGCCGCCAGCTTGTCCAAATAGGCATGGACACGAAGCCACGCGCCGCGCCGCTCGCTGGACTCATCGCCCATTGCTGCCGCTGGCCACGCGCGCCACAGAACCCCGCGCCCGGCAATGTCGCGACCAATGGCCACCCGTTGCCCCGGATAAACGAGCAACGACCAAGCCAGCCCGCCGCCGTTGCCCATCGGCCACGATAGAACCAAGCCCCCGCCCCCGCCCGCGCTTGGATTTAATCCAATGATGCCAACCGCAACCACCGTTTTTTTGTTTCGTCCATAACTTTGATGCAGCTTGCAGCTTGCCGACGTTGCCGACCTGACTTGTTACCAGCAACCAAACCGGACACTACAAACCGCACCTAGATTTTGACATTTTCGCGCCGCATAGCTCCAAAGCCCGCGCGGTCATTTACATTGGCAGGCATTGATTGAAACCATTGCAGGCATTGAATAAAACCACCATGACCGCGCGCCGACGGAAAAGCGGCCTTGCCCCCCGAAGGGGGTATGTTTTTTGAATTTTGAAACACAGCCGTCCCATAGAAAACGCCTGAAAACCGCCGAAAATAAAGGCTTTTTGACATTTTTGAACGCCATGGGACGGAGTGTGCCACTTAAAACACCCATCCGATTTCAAATCGCCAATAAAATCAATGGTTTTGTGCATGTTTCCTATGGGACGGCACTGATTTTGAAAGTGAAATCAATGGAAGTAGGTGAAGGTGAGGAACACGCGCACCTGGTGGCACATAGGAGCGATTTTATTGCAAGGAGAGACGTTTTCTCCCAGCCCGGTGCCGATCGCGCCAGTGCGCTTGTAGAGCGTTGGAAATTGAGTTCCTGTGCGGGCGCTGTTCAGCCGTTGTCTATCTCATGGAGAGATCAAAAGTCGGGTCCTACTCATGAGCAAATGGCAAATAATCAATGGAACAGAGGGGGAAATCCGGGGCGGTTGCTGAAAGTTTGCCTGCAAAGGTAAAAATGACCGGCATTGTTCAAAATTCTCAGCTTCGGCCGGCCCGGAATTTACTGGCAAACAACAGATGCTGACTTTCCGGTGTTGGCGCTGGTGGAATTGCACCAGTAAACGCAAAATCAATCGTTCTGACGCCAGCCGAGACCGGCCTGCGTGTAAATGTGCGCGTCGGCTTTGATCTGGCGGTTTTGAGTGCGGCCCCGGTTGCTGCGCGAAACGTTCCGGCCAATGTGTGCGAAAGGGGTGAAGGTCTGTGCCATCCCCGCCTATGGTTGAGTCATGTGCATATATGAAAACCGGAATTTGTTTGGTATGCATTTGACTCAACCTTACACCCAGCTCGGTGGTGGGGCGATCTCGCGCCCGGCACGGCCATTCACCAAGCCGCGTGGTGAAAACCGGAAGGCAAACGACGCCATCAAGAAAGCACCGGCTTTGCCGCCCACCGACTGGCATGATTGGGGGCGTCCGCCTTTGTGGAATTTGGTTTTCCCAGAATGAGCCTGAGACAATTGTGACAACCGTCACGGGCGATTGGCACGGTTGTTACCGTTGCCAAAGCATAAGCGCATTATGCGCGCACGGTTCATTCCGGCACGGGATTTTTGACGGCCCGGTAAATGCGCGTGGTTCTGCCGCCATGAGCCGGGATGTTGTCCGTGCCGACCAGGAGGCCTTCCGCCTCCATGCCTGCCAGCAGCGTCGTGGCCGCATCCGCCGTGGGAGCAATACTGGCGCGCTGGACCTCGCGCGCCGTGAGGAAGTCCTGCGACTTGTGCCGGCGGTTGGATTCAAGCAATTTGAGAATTCCTGCCGCCACTTTTTCGGTGGCCTGGCGGCGGCCTTTCGCGAGTATGTCCAGCTGCGTCGCCGCAAACCATTCCACGACCCGCACGGCGTTGGCCGCGGTTTCGGCTGCCAGCGGATGGTTGCCGGCGTCGCCCGCCCATTGGGCGGCATGAAGCACGACCGAAAGTCGCCAGGCGTTCTCGGCATAGCGCGCGGCGAACGCACCCACATCGGCTAAATCGAAGACGCGGCGGTCCACAATCCGATTGTGATAATCATTCAAGAGCGCCAGCGCTTCCGGCATGGGCGTGATGGAATGCGGTTGGTCGGCCTCGTGAAAGGCGGCGAACAGGCCGGTGATGAGCTGGGACCACTGGCTGCGCACGGATTCGGAAAGGATTTGGGCCTCGCCTTCGATATGGCGCGGGGCGGCGTCGGTGTGGCACATCAGCAAGCGCGGCAGCAAACCGGTGGCGGAAAGGCTTTGTTCGTCAAGCATGGTCGCGAGCAAATCCGGCTGGACGAACCAGCAGAGTGCGAGGCACGGCTTGTTGAGCACAACCGAAGGACGGCCCTGCCGGTCAACCCGGACGAAATCGCCGGAATAGGCCGACAGGTAAAGCGATTCGTCGGTCCGCTGGCCGGGGTTGTATCGGCCCAATAAATTATCCACGAGCTTCCGGGCGTCCGCACTGGCCGAACAGCCCACTTCCCGGTTGTCGCGCAATAACACGGCCAGCCGTTCCGTGGTCACGTCCTGGGCGATGATGCAGGGCATGGTGGCCCGCCGAGCCAGTTCATCTTTGCGGGCAAGTTTGATTTCCAATTCGGCGAGCAGCCGGTCGCGTTCGCTTGGTTCGTTCGTTTTGGCGGCCTTCTTTTCCAGGGTGCTGATTTCCCGGTCGAGCACGCGGGTTTCGGCTTGAAGTTGCGGCGAGGTCTTTTGATTCCACGTTTCGATCAGCTGCATCTGGTGATTCAACAGCGGCGCGGCGATGATGCGGAACGTCTCGGACTTGCCGCTGCCGGACTCGGCACTGGCCAGAAAATAGAGATTCGCGCGGGTGACGCGGTTTGGGCCGCTGGCGACCTCCAAGCCGGCACCCACGGCGGCGCTCACCACCCCGAGCGCACACACGGCGGACAAAGCCAATGGAACGCGCTCGGTTCGAGACACGGCGGTGATGATCGTCGCCAGCGAAGCGGGCAGGGCGTCTACCGGGAATGGCGCGGATACAGGTTCGTCGGGTTCGTCGGGCAGCCGGACATGATTTGAAATGTTTTTCGGCCGCGTGGCGTGGAGATCCGGTTCGTTTGAAACGATCACGGGTGGCGCGGCGGCGATGGCAGCTTCGATTTCCGGGCCGGTGGCGCCGGCACGTGTCCAGTCATTCGCGTCCTTGTGCGGTGTTGGCGTGACAACCTCAAACGTCCTGCACCCACAACTAGCGGCGACTGCGGCCAGCCACTTCTGGCCGGCGGCATCGTTCTGGACGAACGCATAGACGGTGGCATCCGGGGCGCACAGTCCTGCGAACAAGCGGCCGTTGGCGGCACCGCGCGTGGCGATGACGGCGGTGTCAGCCAGAGGTTGCAGGTGATGGTTTAGGCGGTCCAATATGGCCAGGCCATCCCACTGACTTTCGAACGCCAAAACCCTTTTGGCCGTCGCCAGGTCGCCGATGACAAGCGGTGCGGTGCGTGTGCCGGTCGGATGATAGCGCCACGAGGCGTCGGCTTGGCGCCGGTAGTGACAGCCGATGACATGACCCTGGGCACCAGCCACGGGGAACGCGATGTGTCCGCCGTCAAACCGGCCGATGAGTTCTTCCGCGTGCAACCACCCGACGAAGTTCGGCGCATAGTCGCGCCAGCCGGCGAGTTTGTGGCGGTCTTCAGGGGTCAGGGCGATCACGCAGGATGGCCAGTCGAACGACGGCGGCGCGGCTGGAGCCGGAGGGGAACTCGCCGGTGGCGCGGGCGGCGGCGTGACCCCGGCCAGTCGAATGTATTCGCGGCAGGCGTCGGCGTTGCTCAAGCCGCGAAGTTTGGCGAGGAAATCAATGGCGTCCCCCTGACCGCAGCCGGCAAAACATTTCCAGCGTTCCTCGCCGTCATCACCGATGTAGAGGCTGAAGCTTGCGGATGAATCTTCGTGGAGCGGACAGCGCGCGGATTTTTTGGCGATGTCGCCAAAGCCGAGTAGCATCATCAGCGCGGACAACCGCAGGCGTTGCTTCGCTTCCCTGAGAGAATCTTGGTTCACGGCGTCGCTCCTTCCTTGGCGGTCTGCTCCAAGAAACGAGCCATCCGGTGCTTGCGGTCGGCGGGTGGGGCTTCGCCCACTGGGGGTTTCACACGCCCTGCCTGCTGTTGGTTCATGGCCTGGATTTTCCGTTGCACGATCCGGATCGCCTTGTCGAGCCAGGCAGGGTCGCGACTCAGCTCATCCAGCAAATATGTGGAAAACCATTTGCGGCCGTTTTGTGCTGGTTTGCCCAGCGCCGGCAGATGCCCGTCGCTGACCAAAATGGCCACATAGTTCTCTGGCCAGCCAAAAAGTTCCGCAGCGCCCTCCATGCCGACGCATGCCGGCCAGGATCGGCCAAGGGAAGCCGGACGATCCAGTTTAAGTTTATCGCGTTTCATATAATGTTGTCGGGACGGTTCATATCTTTCCAACCTCACTATGGGCAGAGAACCGGGCTTAAGCGGGGGAACGTCGAAAAAACTTTCGGCGAATTAAAAGTGTCGGTTCGCCAGCACAGGATGCACGTGACTCAATCTGTAATATTGGCCGTATTTATTGGCATAAACGATGATTTCCAGCGTCCTGCTTGCAGCTGGGACGGCGTTTTTTACAACCTGAAACCGCGGTTTGGAATGCCGTTGCGCGGATTTAATTTCACGATTTATTCTGTTTTTCGGATCGGGGGTGGCTTTTCGCTGAAATATTTATCGCGGTGGTCTGGGTGAGGTGAGTGGAGTCCGGGAACATCTTTCCGAAGATGTTAAAGGTGTCAGTGGCCAACAAAGTATGCACGTGACCCAACCTGTTGTAAGGGGTAGTGTATCTAACATGCACGATGATTACCCCCGGACTGAGTTGGAACTGGAGCAGCGTTTTTACGATGAGGCCGCCTGTTTGGAATACCTTCACAGCTTGCGCTGGCCGGAAGCCTTTTGCTGTCCGGGTTGTGGCCACCAGGGTGCTTGGGCTATGAAACGTGGCTTGTGGCTTTGCCAGCATTGTCGGCATCAGACGTCCGTGCTTGCCCGGACAGTGTTTCAGGACACGAAGCTGCCGCTGGCGACCTGGTTTGCCGCGATGTGGCAGCTTACCAGCCAGCCGCATGGCGTGAGCGCGATGGAGCTGCAACGGCTGCTGAAACTAGGCAGCTATCGGACGGCTTGGAGCATCCTCCATAAGCTGCGGCGAACGATGGGGCGACCGGGGCCGAATCGGTTGACCGGCCGCGTGGAAGCGGCGGAAGTCGCTTGGGACGGAGTGAAAACCGGCGGTTCCACCGGCCGGTTGACCCCGCGAAAACTCATCATTGCCGTGGTGGCGCAACAGCAGGGCCAGGGCATTGGCCAAATTCGTCTGCGCTGTCTGTCAGAAATGAGACGGCAAACCCTGCGTGGCTTCATCGCGCAAATGGTGGAGCCGGGCAGCACGGTCATTACTGATGGTTCCATCACGGGCCAGGATCTGCCCGGGTATGGGTGCGTGAGGCCACGCCGGCCAGGCAAAGGAAAACACGGCCTGCCCCAGGTTCACCAGGTCATGTTGTTGCTCAAGCGCTGGCTGTTAGGATCACAACATGTCAGCCATTACCATTTGGGTGACTATTTGAACGAGTTTGCCTTCCGCTTTAACCATCGAAAGTCCGCCGCGCGGGGCGAACTCTTTTACCGCCTCGTCCAGCAGGCGGTGCAGGCTGAACCCGCCCCCTATTTTTCACTGCGGCTCAAACCCAAGCCCCGGTAGCAGATTGAGTCATGGGCAGGACACCAGTCTGCCGTTGCCACCCTGTGGGCCTGAGCACTTGGATGACGAACTGCACGGGTTCGGCTTCGCGCGCAGAACTCCTTTGCTGCCTCACGCCGTCAGCGGTGTCAGTCGAACCAGCGCCTTATTTTTCACGGTTCCTAAACCGCAATATGCACATGACTCAACTGAAGATGGCCATCGGGACAAATCCCTCATTTTGGCTGACCAAGGACAGTCAAGTCACGTGCATGCAAAAAGATCTCAAGCGTTTGATAAATCTGACCACGCGATCAGCGGCGGAATGTGGTTGCGGGTTCACGTTCCCTTTGTTCCACTGCGTATTTGATGTGCGGCAAGCTCTCACCCGCCTGCCAGGGCGCTGAACAGGGCCTGCATTTCCTCGTCGGCCTGTGCGGGGTTGGCCAGGGTTTGAGCAATTTCCTCGCGCAGCAGTTCCCGGTAACGCCGCCGCAAACGGTGGACGGCCACGCGCACGGCGCCCTCGCTCATGTTCAAATCGGCGGCGGCTCGCGCGCAAGGAATTTCGCTCTTGCCAACCATCAGAAACGGTTTCAATTGTTCATACAAACCACCTTTGCCCTCGCCGCCGTTTTCGTCGCGAAGGCGGGTGATGACCCGTTCGAGCACGATGACCGCCCACGCGCGGTCGTAGAGCTTGTCGGGACTTAAATTATCGGCGGGCTGGATTTGATAACGCGTTTCGGCATCCTGCCAGTCGAGCGAGAGCGGCAGCACGCCGCCACCGCGTTTCTGGCGATTGGCGCGGTCCCATTCATTGGCGAGAAACCGTTTCAAGGCCACGAGCAAAAACGAGCGGAACTTCCCGCCGTCGCGGGTGATGCCATCGAGATAATTCTTTTCCAGCAGGCGGGCAAAAAAACCTTGTGTGAGGTCTTCGGCATCTTCGCGTGTATGTCCGTGCCGGCGGACGTAGGCGTAAAGCGGATACCAATAGGTGCGGCACAATTCCTCCAAGGCCACATCTGACTCGCGCGAGTCGCTGCGCCCGGCCGCCAGCACGACGGTCCAGTGCGTGGTGGCAAAAACACCGCCGGTGGAGGCGGGCTTGGGGGTTGGCGATTCGGGATTCAAGTCAGTAGCTTTTCAGGCCGGCGGAACATTCGATTTTCAAGTCTGCGTTCACGGTCAGCGCAATTGGTTTTCTGAAATTGAAATCGAAATAACTGCGTTCGCCAAATCTTTGTCCACCGGCATCAAAGCCTAACCAGGCACGCGAGTCGCTTTGGGTTGGCTTGAACCAGCACGACACGCCCGGCGGCATCACGCCGAGGCTGGTGGCAAAGTGCGGACCCGCGACCCAGACGTTGCTGATGGTCACACCCGAATGGTTGGCCACCGAAACCTGCGCGGGCCGACGCGAACAGCCGGCCAGCACCACGGCGACCGTGACGAGAATGAGGAAATTTAGTCGCATCAAACTGAGATCGTTTGGCATTGAAGCATTGGCTCGACGCACCAATTGGTTTACTGCGCCAGTTCGGACAACGTCTGGTCGCGGACGTTCACCTGGGTAATGTCCTTGGCGATTTCGATGGCTTGTTTGCGCAGGCCGTGCTTGGCCAGCAGCAACGCGGCGTCGTGTTTGGCGGTGTCGGCTTTGGTGAATTCGGTCATCTGTCTGACGGCCTTCTTGACGACTTCCACATCACCCGCCTTCGCGGCGTCAATGGCGATGCCGGCGAGCGCGCGATCTTTGGCCGTGTAGAAATTCAATTCGGCGGCGGCCTCCAAACCTGCAACCAAGTCTTCGTGGGTGTTTTTCCCCGGCGCAGCCGCCATCATGGCGGATGGAAGGTTGGCGGATTGAAACAGTTTGTAACGAATCTTTACGCCCGACGGATTTTCCGTGAAAGCGATGACTTGAAGCAGGCCGAGAAAACCATCGCGGGTTTTGAAGGCATAGGTGTAGTTGGCGGGATTATTCAGCCGGCTGGCATCGCCAAATCTGGCCGCGACGTCTTGACCATTGTCGTGCAAGACTTGGACGACCGATGCAGGCATGGCTTGTTCCCAAGCGTTGCGGTCCAACGTGGCCATGTCACGGGTCATGCTGAGAAAACCGTCATAGCTGCCGACAAAAGCAAAATCCTTGTCCGCCTTTGCCAACCACGCGGCAGCGGCGGAATCTCTCTCCGGGCCGCGATTCATGTCGGTGATGGACGACGGCAATGCTTCCGTCGCGCCGGAGGAGAGATTTATGGTCGCGAGATTCGTCATCTCCCGCTCGATCAGCGGGCCAAAAACAGCGGGCGGAATTTGTTCGACAGGTTCGGCGGTTTCACTCGGCACGACCGGAGGTGCAAGAGGGTTTAGTTCGAAGCCTTCCGCCGGCGCTTCCGATGCGGTGGCAAAAGACGACCACGGGCCATGTCGGCGCGCCAGCGGCCAGAGCACCATCACGGCGATGACCAGCGCCACCGCAGCCAATCCAATCTTCGTCGCGGGCGTCCACGCCACACCCGCTGTGTGCGGCGGCTTCGCCGAAGACGCAGGCATTACCACCGTGCCGGATGGTCCGGTTCCAGCCAGCGGTGCCGCTGCGGGCGTCATGCCGCCGAAAATGTCTTCATAGGCATACATCAGCGCGCCCAATACCAACGGCGCCATCACAAACACACCGATAACCAAGGCCAGCACGCCGGCAAACATGAGCAGCCACATGACGATTCCGAAGCCAAATAATTTGAACCAATGTTTCGTCACCACTTTGCGGCTCAATTCCATCGCCGACCAGAAATCGAGCCGTTTGTCCATCACCAGCGGCAGCGTGAACATCCACGCGACCGTCAAATAAATGCCGGGCAAAATCAGGCACAGAAATCCCAGCCAGGTCAGCAGGCTCGTCACAAAGCCCGCGAGAAACAGATGCAAAAACCGCTGGCTGCTAAATCCGCAGAATGCCGTTTCGACGGTTGCCGGCTCGCGCCGGATTTTTTTGAGGAAATAAAACAGCAGTCCGCCGATGAGCGGACCCCACACCAGCATGGCCAGTGTCGAGCTGACTTCCATCGAATGACTGTAAGCGCCGCCAAATGAACTCGCAAACCCCAGCAGCGCGAACAACAACGCCGTGATGCCGACAAACGGCCAGAATTCGCCTTTCAACAATTGCCAACTGCGCCGGATGCAACTGCGGATGTTGAGCGAATAATCGCGCGCCAGAATTTCCTGCGCCATCGCCGCAGCATCCGCAGCCGGCGACAGCGGCGGTGGCGCGACGCTGCCGACAATTGTGTCCACTGCCGTCTTCACTTGGCTGGCGTGCTGGTAGCGGCGTTCGGGATCCTTTTCGAGCGTGCGCAGCACTACTTCGTCCAGCCGCACGTCCACCTCCACTTTGCGCGACGACGGCGGCGCGAATTTGCCCAGCGGCAACTCGCCGGTGAGCATTTCGTAAAACACCACGCCGAGTGAAAAAATGTCGGCGCGATGATCCACCGTCGTCGGTTTTTCCATTTGTTCCGGCGCCATGTAATGCGGCGTGCCAATGGCACCCTGCGTCCCGGTCAGGTCCACTTCACCCGCGTTGCCCAAAATTTTCGCGATGCCGAAATCGGCGATTTTCACCCGGCCTTTTTTGTCCAGCAAAATATTTTCCGGCTTGATGTCTCGATGCACAATGCCCTCGTCGTGCGCGAACTGGAGCGCCTCGCAAATCTGCGGGACGATTTGCAGCGCCTCGCGCGGGGAAAGTTTGCCGGCCCGCTCCAACTGCCGCAGGTTCAGTCCGTCCACGAATTCCATGATGAAAAACGGCAGCCCGTTCACCTGGCCGAATTCGTAAACGCCCACGATGTTGGGATGGTTCAATCGGGCCAGCGCGCGGGCTTCGCGGTTGAACCGCTCGACAAAGCCCGGTCCGTCCGCCGTCTGCGGCGGCAGGATTTTCAGCGCCACAATGCGATCCAGCGCCGGCTGGCGCGCCTGATAAACCGCGCCCATGCCGCCTTTGCCGATGAGCGCAATGATTTGGAGCTGCGGAAACAACTTGGCCACTTCTTCGACGCTGGGCGGTTGAAACGGCGCGGTTTCCGGCGGCACGGCGGTATCCGCTGCCGCGCCCTGCTTGAACAGGCAGGCCGGGCAAAGCCCCGCCAAGACGCCGGAGGGCAGGGAGGCACCGCATTGCGGACATTTTTGTTCCATGTTCTGGTTTGGTTCGGCTTCATTCATACACCCTCTGACTAAGCAAATTCCAGAACTTGTTACACGAATGATGCGTCGTTTTCGCGCTGGTTGCAGCCTGGTGCAACATGGTGTAGCGCAAAGTCCCGCACGCGGATTGCACGAATGGACACGGATTCAACCGGCGCAACGCCCATTTGAATCGCCTGCGCGCCGGACCAAGGCGGTCATTCGCGGTGACGGGGGAAATGTTCCGCCAGCAGCTCGCCGGCTTTTTGCACGCCGTGGATGATGCCCGGCGTGAATTCTGACCTGCGAAAATAGCCGGCCATTGCGTCCGCAAGCCGCCGCCAAAATTCATCCCCGCACTTCGCGTGGACGGCTTCATCGCCGATGACGGCAAATTTGTGCGCGCGGGGAGCCACGAAAATCAGCACGCCATTCCGTGCGGGGGACTGGTTCATGCCCAGGCGCAGAAATTCCGCCTGCGCGGCGGCCACGGCATCGTCCACGTGTTTGGGGCTGATGCTGACGCGGATTGCGCCGGTGGTCTGGTGTTCGGCGTCGTGAATGGCCGCGACAATGCCGTCGTGGTGCAGCTGCTTGGCAAAGGCTTTCGGGTGCATACGTTACCAGCTCCCTCCCGCGCCGCCACCGCCGCTGCTGCCGCCGCCGCCGGAAAAGCCACCCCCGCCGCCAAAACCTCCGCCGCCGGAAGACCAGCCGCCGGATGAACCGCCACCCGACCAGCCGCCGCCCCAATACTGAATGCCGCCATAACGGGACGACCGGCTCCGAAGCACGATGATGAAAACCACCACCACTATGAAAATAATCTGGACGATGGAACCGTGGTTCCGGCGGCGGTCCCCCCGTTGTTCCGCCACCGTGGTTCCAGTTCCCTTATATTCGCCCTTCGTCGCCGCGAGGATGGCCTGCACGCCCGCCATCAGGCCGCCGTCGAAATCACCCGCCTTGAAGCGCGGGGTGATCTGCTCGTCAATGATCCGTTTGCACAGCGCGTCCGGCAGCACGCCTTCCAGCCCGTAGCCGGTTTGCAAAAACAGCTTGTGGTCCTGCACGAAGACGAACAGCACCGCGCCGTTGTTCTTGTCCTTCTGGCCAACACCCCAGGCTCGAAAGACGCGCACGGTGTAATCAGCCACGTCCGAATCCGACTGCAGCTTCGGAAAAATCGCGACCACGATTTGCTCGGAAGTTTGGCGCTCGAAATCTTTCAGCGTCTGGTTCAACTGCGCCGCCGTGCCGGCGGAGACCGCATGGGCGTAATCGTTGAAATACTCCGTCGGGGCAGGCGGAATGGTTTCCGCCGCGAACAGCCGGCCGCCCAGCAGCAGAACCAATATGATTAAGAATTGTCGCACAAGTTAAGGCTTCGCGGTCGCCGGGGCGGGAGTGTTAAAATCAAACTGCACCTTGGGCGGCGTCTCGGTCCCGACCGTGGCGGTGAAATACGGCTTGGGGCTGAAGCCCAGCGCACCCGCATAGAACACCGTCGGGAACGATTTCACCGCTGTGTTGTAGTTCTGCACCGCCGTGTTGAAATCCCGGCGCTCCACGCTGATACGGTTCTCCGTGCCTTCCAGCGACGCCTGCAATTCACGGAAGTTTTCCGTCGCCTTCAAATCGGGATATTTCTCCACCACCACCAGCAAACGGGACAAGGCGGAACCGAGCTGGCCCTGCGCCTGCTCGAACGCCGCCAGCTTGGCCGGGTCGCTCGGCGCGGCATTTGGGTCCAGCTTCACCTGGCCCACCGAGGCCCGCGCGGCGGTGATTTCCGTCAGCGTGGATTTCTCGAAATTGGCCGCGCCGGAAACCGTCGCCACGAGATTGGGAACGAGGTCGGCCCGGCGTTGATAGACGTTTTGCACCTGCGCCCACTGGCTGTCCACCCCCTGCGACAGCTTGACGAGGCGGTTGTAACTCCCGCCCGCCACCGCAATCAGGATGACCACCAAGAGGCCCAGCGCCACCAGCACACCCAGAACCACGACAAGTTTTTTCATAACGCTGGCAGTGTAACTGCCCGCCACCGGGCAACAATTACAAAATACGCCGATTTTTGGAAGCGCGTCTGGCGCGCCTGCCTCCATGGTGGCCGGCCGCAAGGACCGCGAGTTGTTCCAACTCGCAGCGGGTGGACCTGCCAGCCGGCACACGAGAATTTTCACGGCTTCAGGTCTGGCGCGAGCGCTGCGGATTGGGACAATCCGCGCTCCGGGGAAAAGTGGCCGTCTGCAAATGGTGGCCGTCTGCAAAGACCTTGACAGGCGGGGGGACGGTCAATATGGTTTATTTCCAGCCAACAGAATTCGATTCAATTTAATGAAACAACGGGAAAACCAATGAACTCCGGGCACCGGCAAAGGAATTCTCACGCAAGAAGTGCATTTCTGCAAAAAAACGGATGAATATGGCTGATAAAAATTCACAACCACCGCGAAGTGCAACACCTCTGGAAATTGCCAAATGGATT
>OBLU010004475.1_pt1 | contig 12608 bp, 8 predicted proteins | sample 1518681 | NCBI WGS metagenome assembly OBLU01 (sample SAMEA3539304, study PRJEB22396) | soil metagenome | biome: tundra; feature: field; material: soil | place: USA | collected 2010-05 | depth 0.15 m | reverse complement strand
TTTCCATCTATAACCATCTTACCACAAAATGATGGTTTAGTGTGAACACGCCCTAGACAACCTTAGGTCTCTTAACTTGTCCGCGAATAGCCTCAGAAGACTACCGGATGCTATCGCAAAGCTGCACAACTTGGATACATTAGAACTCTGGGTCAACCGGCTCGAGGAACTCCCCGCCGCCATAGGCAAATTGCGAAACCTCAAGCGACTCTTTCTAGGCGGCAATCTTCTTTCCAGTCTTCCGCGTTCTTTCCGCGATCTTAGGAATCTGGAAATGCTTGACCTAGGAAATAATAACTTTACAAGCGTCCCAGAACCCCTGTACGAAATATTGGCCTTGAAAACGTTGGTCTTTTGGAACAGGGAAAAGTGGGTATGGAACGAAGTGCGGGAGGGGGAGTACTCTTGCAAAAACTCCATCACGAAACTAACGCCGGAATTGCTGAAGCTGACGCGATTGCAGGTTCTTGCCTTAGATAGCAATCCCGTCGAAGTGCCTCCTCCGGAGGTCTTGGCCAAGGGGCTTGCCAGTATCCAAGACTATTTCCGCCAGCTTGTCGCTCAAGGAGTTGACCATCTATATGAGGCTAAACTGCTTATTGTCGGGGAGGGTGGAGCGGGAAAGACAACCCTGGCCAAGAAGATCCAGAATCCAGATTATCAGTTGCGCGTCGAAGACTCCACGCAGGGCATCAACGTGATCCGTTGGAGCTTTCCGTTGGAAAACGGCAGAACATTTCGCGTAAACATATGGGATTTCGGCGGCCAGGAAATATACCACGCAACGCATCAGTTCTTCTTAACAAAACGGTCGCTATATGCACTTGTCGCCGATACGCGCAAGGAGGATACGGATTTCTTTTACTGGCTTAACATACTCGAACTTCTAAGCGACGACAGCCCGGTCTTGATAGTGAAGAACGAGGTACAGGACCGCCATCGGGAGATCAGCGAGCGACAACTTCGGGGCCAGTTCTCCGCCCTCCACGAGACGCTTGCGACGAACCTTGCAACGAACAGAGGGTTGCAAGAGATAATAAAGAGCGTCAAGTATCATATCTCTAACTTGCAGCACGTCGGCGCGCCCCTACCCAGGACCTGGGTCAAGGTACGCGAGGTACTGGAACAGCATCCGGCCAATTATATTAGAGTTGAAGAATACCTGGACATTTGCGGGAGGAATGGGTTCTCTAATCTCAAAGCTAAGTTGCAATTAAGCGACTACCTTCACGATATAGGGGTATGTCTTCATTTTCAAGAAGATCCGCTGCTTAAGAAGATCGTAATCTTGAAGCCTAAATGGGGCACGAATGCTGTTTACAAGATCCTCGACAATAAGGCTGTCATCACCGCCCTCGGTTGTTTTACAAGAGCTGATGTTGCAGGCATTTGGAACGAGCCAGAATATGAGGAGATGCACCAAGAGCTGCTCAGGTTGATGATCAACTTTAAGCTTTGTTACGAGATACCAGGGACCACTGGTTGTTATGTCGCACCCCAATTGTTGACCGAGAACCAGCCATCCTACGATTGGGACTACGGAAATAATCTGGTTGCCAAATACCGCTATGAGTTTATGCCGAAGGGTATCATTACACAATTCATGGTTGCAATGCACAGGGACATCGAGAGTAGTAGGGAGGTTTGGAGGAGCGGTGTTATTCTGTCGAGGCGTGGTGCAAGGGCTCAGGTTATCGAGAATTATGGGAAGCGGGAGATTCAAATTCGCGTTGCTGGTAAGGATAAGAGAGACTTGATGGCAGTTGTTGCCTACGAGCTGGACAGGATTCACGCGAGCTATTCGCGGCTGAACTTCATCAGGCTAGTTCCATGCAACTGCGTGCTTTGCAGCATAGAGCCTGAGCCGGCGTTCTATTCTCAGGAGATGCTGCGTAAGTTCTTGAGCGATGGGCAACTTCTGATTCAATGTCAGGTGAGCTATGAAATGGTAAGAGTGATGGGCTTACTGGACGATGCGGGAGATGCGCGTGCGCTTCGGAAAGAGATGGGCCCGAGAAACGTCGTGTTTAATGCACCGATCACGAGGGTTATTATACAGCAGGCGGGTGCAGGGGATATCCCAAGGACGGAGTATAGAGATGAGAAGAAGAAGCTCAACGGGGAGTGGCGAATTAGGAGTGCATGGGCAAATGGGTCGTTTTACCTTCTCGTATTTGCATTGGTAGTTGCTGTACTAGGCTATTTGGCCGGCCGCCTTCCACTTTATTCGCTGGTTGTCGTCGTGATAGCCGGGATCGTGCTGATTTCACTCATTGGCGCACTTCAATTGCGCCAGGACAACCAGTTGTCCGAGAAATCGTTCATGCAGCTTGTCCGAATCGTCATTAGGCAATTGCCGATTATTGAAAGGCTCACGAGGTCTGCGCCTGAGGGCGGCTCCTAGCCACCGTTTTAAAGTGCATGAGGCGCATTTGCCGGAAGGTCGCTTCGTTCCTCCCTGATGGCCCGCTATTCCTTGCCGGGGCTCCTCTTCCGGTGTGCGAGCGGGTGTCGTTGCCGGGTGAGTGCGGTAGAGTGGGATTATTGTGATTATCAATGTTGCCAGGCGCGCGCACGATCATAACTGGGAGTTGGATCCGATCACACGTTCGCTGTTGGATACCGATTTCTACAAACTGCTGATGCTGCAGTTCATCTGGAAGCATTTCCCGGCGACCCATGCGTCGTTTACGCTGCTCAATCGCACGACTACGGTGCGGCTGGGCGAGATGGTGGGCGTGGCGCAGTTGCGGGAGCAACTGGAAGAGACGAGAAAGCTGCGGTTCCACAAGTCGGAGCTGATCTGGCTGGCGGGCAACACGTTTTATGGGCGGCGGGGGATCTTCGAGCCGGCGTTTCTGGAGTGGCTGGAACGGGACTTCCGGCTCTCCGATTACGACTTATCCGAGCGGGATGGGCAACTGTCGCTGAGCTTTCACGGTCTTTGGACCGAGACGACGCTGTGGGAGATTTATGCGCTGTCGGCGATCGACGAGCTGAAGACGCGGGCCAGTTTGAAGCGGCTGAGCGAATTTGAACTCGACATTCTGTATGCGCGGGCCAAGACCAAGCTTTGGGAGAAGATGGAGCGGCTGCGCGGCGTTCCCCGGTTGAACGTGAGCGACTTTGGAACGCGGCGGCGGCACAGCTTCCTGTGGCATGAGTATGTGGTGAAGGCCATGAGCGACGTGCTGGGCGCGAGCTTTGCGGGGAGTTCGAACACGTACCTGGCTTACAAGCACGATCTGGAGGCGATCGGCACGAATGCGCACGAGCTGCCCATGGCGCTGGCGGCGATGGCGAACGACGACGAGGAGTTGCGGGCGGCGCAGTACCGCTTGCTGGAGTTATGGCAGCAGACCTACCAGGGGGAGTTGCTGATTCTGCTTCCGGACACGTTTGGGACAACGCAGTTTCTGGAGTGTGCGCCGGAGTGGGTGGCGGACTGGACGGGCCAGCGCATGGACAGCAAGGACCCGTACGTGGCAGGCGACGAATATATTGCGTGGCTGGAGCGGCACGGGCGCGATCCGCGGCAGAAGCGGCTGATTGCCTCGGACGCGCTGGATGTGGGACAGATTCTGGGGCTTCATGCGTATTTTGGAGGGAGGCTGCGCAATGGGGCGGCGCCGGGGGATTTTCAACGGGCCAGCGACTTCGCGGATGAGAGGAAATGGGTTGCCGAGCGGCGTATTCGGTTCAGCGCGGGATGGGGCACGTTTCTGACCAACGATTTTCGGAATTGCAATCCGCAGGGGGATGATGCGTTCAATCCGGTAAGCCTGGTGTGCAAACTGACCGATGTGGAGGGCAGGCCGGCGGTGAAGCTTTCGGACAATTATTCGAAGGCGCTGGGCCCGGCGGGCGAGGTGGAGCGGTACCGGCGGGTGTTTGGCACGGCTGGGGTAGCGGATGCGCCGGTGACGGTGTGAGGGCGGCTTAATTAGAGCGAAACCAGAGTAAACGTGCCCTGACAAAGAGTGTGCGAGGTGGCTTTTCCTTAAGGAAAAAGCCACTTGGCATGGTGCTTCCTGGGTATAGCTACTCTGGTTTCGCTGTAGCCGGCGCCGGCACGGGCGGCGGGACGGGGCGGTGTTTGGCGCGGAGGTATGCGACCAACTGGGCGATTTGCTCGTCGGTGAGCGAGTCGCTGAAGGGCGGCATCTTCTGGCCGCCGTTGAGGATCTGGCCGGTGATTTTTGCCGGGGGCCAGAGCTTGTCCTTGCGCAGGTTGGAGAGATCAGGACCCTTCTTGCCGCCGGTTCCGCCGGCTCCGTGGCAGTGGGCGCAACCCTTGTCGCGAAAGAGAACCGCGCCGGCTTGCTCGGCAGCTTTGGTCTTCGAGCCGAAGAGGGCGTAGGCGGGGAGCGCGGCGAGCAAGATGATGGCCGGCAAGACGGCAAAGCATTTCAGACAAGGGATCACGGAATCAATTCTCGCATTTCAGAGGTCCGTCGCGCCTCCATCTTTAGATGGTGTGAACTGAGGCATCCCAATCTATTGGCCTATATAGCTCCGGCCGCGCCGTGGGGTTGACGCCACGACTGCAGCCCTAGCTGTGAGCCTGAATGCGGCTCATGGTCCTTCTACTTGCGTTGCCTCGGGGCGAAGCCGAAGGTTACTGTGACCGCAAAGCTGCGTCCCGCCATGAGTCCAGGGGTATCGGCGCCGTTGATTGGGGTGGGACCGTTGGTGAGGAAGACATCGGTGATAGTCGTGCCCGGAATCGGTTGCGTGGCTGGCGATCCGGCCAGGGAGAGGCTTTGCACGTTGTGGGAGTCGAGCAGGTTGGTTGCGCTCAGCCTGATCTTGGTTCCGTCGAAGATAGAGCGATTGCGGATGGTGTAGTTGATGTAGGAATTGACGGTGCTGAAGGTGGGAACGATGGCCTGATTGTGATAGGCCCCGTTGTCGACTCTCTGTTCGCCGACGCGGTGATTGAAGATGCCCAGGTTCAGTCCGAACCTGTTGTAGGTGAGGCCTTGCTCCTCGGTGTCCGTGGGAGTGCTGGCTACCCAAAGGCCGGGGGGAGCGTCTTCTAAGTAGGGGGCTGTCTGCGTGCCGGCGTTCAGCTTTCCCGAGTAGTAGGCGTTGCCGGCGGTGGCATTCAAGTAAAGGTCCAGGCCCTGCATGAGAACCAGGGTGCTCTCGAACTCGACGCCCTGGGTGATGGAGGCAGGCTGAAGGTAAAAGATGGTGTCGCCCAAGTCCACGTCGCCGGGGATGTTGTCGATGGTGGAAGAGTAGCTGTTCTGGAAGCGGATGTGGTACATGTCCGCATCGAGGGTGACTTTTTGCCCCTTATAGACCGTGCCGATCTGATAGGTGGTGGATTTCTGCTGCCTGGGAGGGGTGGAGAGCTGGGGGATGGCGGCGCTTGCCGAGGCGGCGGTTTGATTGTAGTCGTAGACGGCGCTGGGAGGGACGATGCTGCCGGTTCCCACCTGCCCATAGATCGACCAGTCGGGATGGATGCGGTAGTTGAAGTCCAGTGAGGGCAGCCATGCGGTGAAAGTGCCGGTGTTGGCGATGGTGGCCGAGCAGGCGGCGGTCGGGACAGTAAGGGTGCAGGTCAGGGGGCCGACCGTCGCTCCGTCGTCGGCGTGGTGCAGCACGTTGATGGTGTAGGCGGCGAACTTGGTTCCGGCGGTGATGTTGAACTTCGGTGTAGCGTGGTACTCGAACTCCGCGTAGGGCTGATAGGAGTCGGTCCAGAACGACTCGTTGAACTTGGGCAGCGCCTGATCGGCCCAGCCGTTGGCGGGATCGCTGGGATACTGATGGCGGTTGGTGTCCGCCCACTCATACCAGAGGCCGGTGCGGAAGACGCCGAACTTCGAGGTCTGCGTGACCAACAGCGTCTCGCCGTACTTGCGATAGCTGTTGTACTTGTCGATGCCGCAAGGTTCGGCTACGGATGTGAGTAGTCCCGTGGTTTTGTTCGTCTTGCCGATCTGGACGTTGCACGGAGCGATGGCTACGCCGCCGTAATAGGCAACGGCTTTGGAGCCGGTTCCGACCACAATCGATCCGGGAACCAAGGAGGGGTTGGCGACGGCCGCGGCTTGGGTGACCTCGGTGATCGGAGTGACGTTGGAGTACAGTTCGCTGTTGTCGTAGTTGTAGGTGTAGCCCTTTCCTTCCAGATACCAGCCCTTGCCGAACTCGGTCTTGATGCCGACATACTCGAAGTCCGTGGGCACCTGGTAGTGGTTGTACTGGTAGTCGAACCAACTTACGGGGTCGGAATTGTTAGTCAACAGGAACTTGATGCCCGCGCCGGTATAGGGTTGAAGTCCGTTGGCTGTTGTGTTGTATGTTACTCCACTTATGGTTGTGGTGGCGGCGCAGCTATACGCGTTGGTTGGAGAGACGCCGTAGAGCATGCAGCGGCTGGAGCTGATGTTCGGCCCGTTGGAGTTGAGGATGAGAACGCCGCTGAAGCCCGTCAGCACGGTCTTGGGGGAGAACTGATACTGGTAAAGGAGCGAGCCGGCGTTGCGCATGTTGTAGTTGTAGCTCTGGTAGCCGTCGGAGGTCATGCGGTGCACGTCGACGAAGAGGTTCGACTTTTTGGGGCTGCCGAAGAGACCGAAGCTGCCGGAGTTGAAGGCGCCGTCGTAGAGCTTGGTGTTCCAGGTGCCGTAGGAGACGGTGCCGCGGATGTCTAGCTCATTGGTGAGCGGCTTGGAGAGCAGATGAATGGAGCCGCCGAAGGGGGTGGGGCCGATGGTGGAGGCCGTGCCGGGACTGCGGTCGAAGTCGACTCCGCCGATCCACTGCGAGGGGAAGAAGGCCCAGGAGTGGTGCGTCGGCGAGTTGGTGTCGTAGAAGGGAATGCCGTCGAAGTCGATGTCGTAGTCGCCGTCCGGGAATCCGCGGAAGTAGGTCTTGCTCTGGCCCAGTCCGACGCCGTTAGCGCTGGTGGAGAAGGTTCCGGGAACGATCTGGACGATTTCGCCGAAGTCGGCGATGGGCGAGGTGAAGTTCTCGATATAGGTGTTGGAGACCAGCGACTGGGCGGAACGCTCTTCAATAAATCCGCCGCTGGGCGCGGATTGCGCGGCGACGGAATCAATGCCGGCGTTGACGGTGATCTGCTCCGCGACCGAGCTGATGGTCAAGATGAAAGCCGCCTGCTGAGTTTGGCCCTGAGCAAGCGCAACGCCGGTCATGGAACTGGTCGCGAATCCGGCGGCGGTTGCCTCCACCGTGTAGATTCCGGCGGAGAGGCCGTCGACCGAGTAGTGTCCATTGGCGTCGGTGTGGGTGGTTTTGACGGCGCCGGTTGCGTCATTCTTCACGGTGACAACGGCATTGACGACCCCTTTGCCTTGCACGTCGAGGATAGTGCCATCGAGCGTTGAAGCTTTTGCCTGCGCGTGCAACGGCGCGGCGACGAACAGCACGAGAACGGATAGAGCCAATGCGATTAGACGCTCCCGTCCGCTCGCGATCGAGTGTGTCAAGATGACCTCCAGGAATCGGTAAAGGTGGGTTTCTGGGGCGGCCCAGGAGAGCGCAGAATCGGATTTGGCCGTCCTTCATCTAAAGTTAGCAATGCAATGTGACAGTTCGATTAGTGAGGTATTGCGGCCAGGTTACAGACGGTGGAAAACCTGGCGAATTTGACCATGCCTTGGGGGAGACGGGCGCTGGACCGATCAGAGGCAAGGGCTTTCAGCGTTTGAGCCTGGGCTGGTTTGAGGGCTCCGGCGGGATGGAGCAGGCGGGCGGGATATGACTGCGAAAGCGAGCTGGTATGCGAGCGAACTGCGGCGGGAGCTGGGGCTGCGGAACCGGCGTTGGGCGCGGGGACGAGCGCATGTGGAGAGCTACGGCAATCCGCCGGTGATGGTGTATGCGCCCGAATACCCCACAGACGAAGACCTGTCTCTCCACCCCAAAGAGCAAAAGCGGCTCCTTGGGGACCCCGATGTGGGGACCCCACCACACCCCACAGACGAGGACCTGTCTGTGGGGACCCCGCCGGAGGAGGGACGGCATGGGAATTTTTTCGATGCGGCGTATGCGGCCATTGCGGGGCGGCCGGAGTGGATGCGGCGGTTAGACAAGATTCATGCGCAGGGACGGGCGCTGCCGAAGGCGGAGTCGGGGCGGCGGTGGAGGGAGCTGGATTCGTCGATGAGTTCCGATGCGCTGCTGATGAATGTGTTTTGCGCGCCGGGGGTGGCGGAGGCACCTGCGGTGCGGCGGACGCTCGGAGTGGATGGGGAGGACACACCCGTGTTTGGGTGGAGGGCACGAGTGCCGCTGGCGAGTGGGCGACTCGATCGGACAGAGGTGGATATGCGGTGGGGATCGCTGCTGGTGGAGGCCAAGTTGACGGAAGGGGACTTTCAGACGCGCGCGGCGGGGGTGGTGGAGGGGTATCGGGATTTCGATGCGGTGTTTGAGCGGGAGTTGTTGCCGAGGGTGGAGTTGCGGACGGCTCGGCGGCGGACAGCGGTGGAGTTTGCAGAGGAGTTTACGCAGGAGTGGGAGGATGCGGCTGACGATGCGGACGAGGCGCGGGAGTTTCAGACCGGGATTGTGGCGCGGGCGCGGGAGGCCGAGAGCGCGGAGGCCGGGTATGCGGGGTATCAGCTGATTCGGAATGTACTGGCGGCTTATGCGGAGGGGTGCAGCTTTTGCGTGATACACGATGCGCGGAGGCCGGATTTGCGGGAGGCGTGGTTCGGGGTGATGGCGGCGGTGAAGAGTGTGGAGATGCGGGGACGGCTGAAGGTGCTGACGTGGCAGGAGCTGGCAGGATCGCTGCCGGAGGGGTTGCAGGAGTTTCTGGATATGAAGTATGGGATTGTGAGGGCGGGGAGGGTGGCTTCGGGGGTTGGGAGGGCGGAGTTTCTTTATTAGAGACGGCGAGTTAGCCCCCGCTGCGCGGGGTTAGCGAGTTAGCAAGTTAGCGGGAGGCTTGGCTTGGTTCGTGGTTTCCCACCCTTGCGCTAGAAAAAAGCGCAAGGATGGGGCACCCAGATTTTGCGGGATGGCTTAGGGCGAAAAAGACGGATGATCGGCGGTAAACTTGGTTTGGTCGGCACTTTGTGAGCACATCTTCCCAACACACGGAGGCAACATGAATCGAGATCCCCGTTCTTTTGGCGCCATCATCAGGCATCCGAGCGCTTTAATCCCCTTGGCCATGTCGCTTATTGCGCTGGCGCTTTTGCTCGTTCCCATGGCGATATACGGGCCTCCCGTGCGCGAGCCAGATGAGGGGGCGCTTGCGCATTTGTGGCAGATCCTCATGGCCGGGCAACTGCCGGTGCTGGCGTTCTTTGCGATCCGGTGGCTGCCGCGGGCTCCAAGACCCGCGCTGGGCGTTCTGGCGCTGCAGGCGGGAGCGGTGCTGGCATCCATGGCTCCCGTGTTTTATTTCAATTTGTGAGCGGGTTACTCGCCAGCGCCGGGGATGTATTTGTACTCGATCTTGATGGGCTGCCTGGGGGCGTCGCCGGTGAGGTCGTGGGTGTGCCAGACGACGGATTCGCTGGCGACTTCAGGGTGTTTGCGGAGGAATTCCAAAGCATAAGTAGAGGCGGTGGGGTCGTCTTTCTGGTCGGCGAATTTTGCGGACTCGAGGGCGGCCTTTGGTTTGTCGCCGAGGCGGCGGTAGAGGATGGCGAGCTGGTAGTGGGCGGCGAGATCGTCTGGATCGACGGCCTGCAGGCGCACGTAGATGTCGCGGGCGCGCGGGTAGTCGTGCTGCTGGTAGTAACTGAAGCCTAACTCGCGGAGGCCGTCCCGGGAGCGGGGATATTTGGCGAGCATGGCTTCGAGGTCGGCGATGGCTGAGGCAGTCTGGCCGGCGTTGCGCTCGACGAGGGCGCGATAGTAGAGGGCGCGGGGATCGCCGGGCAGAAGAGTGAGGGCCTTGGCGAGATTGGATTTGGCGTCGTCGTACTTTTCCCATGAGATTTCAACGATAGCCATGTTGGTGAAGGCGTCGGCGTAGTCGGGGCGGAGGGCGGCGACGCGTTCAAAGGCGTGGACGGAGGCCTGGTACTGCTGGGCGTCGAGAAGGGCGATGCCGTAGTTGTTCCAGCGCATCCATTCTTTATTTTCCGAAGGGTAGGGCGGTACTGGGGCGTTTGCGCCGATGTTGAGGATTCTGGTCTCGGAGGCCATGTCAATGATGGGCATGGGATATGGCTTCGGCTCCTGCAGGCCCGTCTGAGTGATCCCGTAGTCGATGAAGTGCTGGTTGAAGCGGCGGTACTTGACGGTGGCCGTCAGCGAGACCTGGCCGGCGATGTCTTTTGGCAGGCGGAAGCGGTAGCGGACGAGCTGAGAACGGCCGGACTGGATGGTGTTGTTGTAGGCCAGGACGCGGTTGTGCCAGATCTGATGGAGGTCGTTGAGCTCGCCTTGCGCGTTGATGAGGCGGTTGGTGAAGGAGTGGGCGGAGGGGTCGAGATTGCCGTCGGGCTGGATGAAGCCGCTCTCGACGAGGACTTTGCCGGAGGCATCCTTGACGGTGAAATCGACCCAGGCCTCGTAGAAGTCGCGCTGCTCGGGGATGAAGGAGTGGCCGATGCCTTTGTTCTGAATGACGACGCCGGCGATGAGGGTTTCACCGGGGACGAGGGAGAAGGCGGTGATGCCGAGGGGGGCGACGAGGACTTGGTCACCACCCCCGCGACGAGGACCTGTCGCGGGGGACCCCGGCTGGTCACTAGCGGTTGCGGCGGCGCTTTCTTTTTCGAGGGCGAATATGTCGACGTTGAAGACGCCCTTGCCGTCCGAGGCGTTCTTGAGGAAGGCGTCGAGCTTCTCGGCCTGTTCGTCGAATTTGTAGTACTGGGGGATGAGGGTGTTGCCGCCCAGCCAGCGGTGGGAGACGAGCTGGCCGTTCTTGGCGCCGGGGTCGATGGAACCGGCGGGCAGGGGTTCGCGGAGCATGTGGCAGGTTTGGCAGGTGGAGACGGTGTCCTTGCGATAGAAGGGGAGCGGGGACTGTTTGGTGAAGCTGGCGGCCTGCCACTCGTCATATAAAGAGATAGCCCGGAGCCACTTGTAGTCGTCGAGCGAGCGGGGGATGGCGGCCTTGTGGCAGGCGGCGCAGAACTCGGCCGTTTGGTAGACGGGGCGCATGACGGCCTTGGAATGGCGGTCAAGGTTGGCAAGGATTTCGGCGTCGGAGACGGGGCGGGTGATGGGCGCGCCGCTTTCGTCCACCAGCACGGCGGGGGCGCCCATGACGTAGCTGCCGGTTCCGGTGGCGTCAGTGGAGACGATGGAGTGGCAGGTGGAGCAGGTGACGCCTTCGTCCTCAAAGGGGCGCTCTTTGGGCATGCCCTGGGACATATCGCCGGAGAGCAGGGCTACGGGGTTGTGGCAGCCCTCGCAGTGGCGGGCGTACTGCACGCCCTTCTCGTCAATAAGCGCGTTGACGTTCTTGAGGTACCAGGGGGCGCGGAAGCTATTGGCGTGAACGGACTGGCGCCACTGGTGGTAGGCCTCTTGATGGCAGTGGCCGCAGTACTGGGCAGTGTAGAAGCTCTTTGGGCTCTGGAACTGCCCAGTACTCGTTGTCGCATTCGATGGTAGAAACGGCATGTCGCTGCCGAATGCGTAATTGTAGCGCGAAGCGACGGAATCATGGAAGGGGGTTGTGGGGCCGGTGATGGCGGTGGGGGCGGAGTAGGGCGGGGTGGTGGATGGAGGGGTGGTGGATGCGGGAGCGGAGGCCTGGGGCGCTGCGGGGGCCGTTTCAGGATTCGTGGCGGCGGCGCGGACGGCCCAGGTGACGGTGAGGATGAGAGCGGCGAGGACGGCGGTCGACAGACAGCGGCGCAGGGCGGTCTTGAACGCGGTCTCGAACATGGTCCGGCGATCTCCCAGGGAAGAGGTTGTTCCTGAGCGGCGGAGCACGAAGGGGAAGGCCGCGGGAACAGAACAACGGTAACAGGGATGAGGGCTGGGCTGTCTTCCATCGAAAGGTTGAGGGGCAGTGGGTCGGCAGGTCGGCGGGTCGGCAAGCCAGCAAGTCAGCGGGCGGTTCACAGGGTGGGATGAATGGGGAGAAAATGAAGCTGGATGGTGTGAGATAGGTCACATCGTCTTAGCCAAAGCAGGCCCCAAACTGGTACGTTGATTCAGAAGGATTTCATTTCACAGATGGCCTCAAGTCCTTATTTTTCTCTGGCAGTTCTGTTTGTGGCGGCGTTGAGCTTTGGGCTGACCCCGCTGGGGTTGGCGTGGCTGTGGGGAAGGGTGTATTCGCCGGCCAAGCCGAACGCGGTGAAGAACGCGATCTACGAGTGCGGACTCGAGTCCAGGGGCGATGCGTGGATGCAGTTCCGCTCGGCATACTACCTGTACGCAATCATCTTTCTGATTTTCGATGTGGAAGCCGTGTTTCTGCTGCCGTTTGCGGTGGCGTTTACCGGGCTGGGCTCGGCGGCCTGCGTGGCCATGCTGGTGTTTGTGCTGATGCTGATCGAGGGTCTGGCGTGGGCCTGGGCCAAGGGCGTGCTGACGTGGTCGTGAGACGAGGGAATAGGGAATAGGGAATAGAACGTTGGGGGCTGGCGATGGCGGTGGATGAGGGGCTGAAGATCGAACTGGGCAAGCAGGGCGTCTTC